>Ga0134125_10001690_pt1 | contig 26897 bp, 25 predicted proteins | sample KB31751_FD_96464 | JGI IMG/M metagenome (GOLD analysis project Ga0134125, IMG submission 96464) | Terrestrial soil microbial communities with excess Nitrogen fertilizer from Kellogg Biological Station, Michigan, USA - KB3-175-1 | ecosystem: Environmental > Terrestrial > Soil > Unclassified ...
CGACAACTACTGGGACTTCGCCGATCCCGGCCTGCACAACGACACCTTTGAGATCGTCGTCGACGGCGACCGCTCCGGCGGCCCGCTCGTCCCGCAGTTCCGCAACAATCCCGACCATGACTACTGGGACGCGCACTTCTCCATGCACGGCGTCCAGGCGCAGCACTACCACATCTTCACGCCCTCCGAAGGCAAGGACTGAGCCATGGACTGGGGCTGCGCGCAGTGGGACAAGGCGCTGCCCTACGCCAATCATGCGCAGAAGTACAGCTTCCGCCCGGGCGAGAGCGGCCACTACGTGCTGGAGTTCTACATCACGCCGTTCGACTACGCCGGCTGCGAAGGCCCGCAGCGCGCGGTCGAATCGCTGCTGACCGAGAACAAGCTCATCGGCCTCTCCTGGGCCGTCATCGACTACGACGGCTCGCCCGACAAGAAGAATAACGGCTTCTGGAACCTCTCGCCCGAGCACAAGATGTACGGGAACGCCACGCTGCTGCGCGAGTTCCGCCTGATGCCGCTCGAACCTTCGCTGCAGAAGCCCATCGACGCGCACTGGGGCTTTGAGGTGCTCGACGCCGCCAAGCGCCTCGTCGCCTTCCGCGACGAGTCCACCTCCACCGGCCCCATCACCTCCTGGCACTGGGACTTCGGCGACAATACGACTTCCACCGAGCAGAATCCCATCCACCAGTACAAGGCCGGCGCGGAGTACACGGTCGTCCTCGACATTGAAGGAGCCAAGGGTAAATCGCGCTTCTCCCGCGTCTGGGACGTGACGATTCGGTAAGCCTCACGGGAAATGGGCTGTCCTACCGTTCCCTGAGTTCAGCAAGTTTTTTCGCTGTAGCTCTTTCACAGTCAACCTTCGTAAATGGGTGGGCCGGGGTCTTTATTGTTGCCGGAGGCCCTCCATTGCCGTCGTCCATCCAAAGCCCATAATTCTTGTCCGCTACATCTCCGTGAAATCCAATTACCTTCTCTATATTCGCGTTATTAATCCCGTCCTTTGTGCAGCTGAAGATCAGGTCGTCGCTCATGTATGCGACGCTGCCGCCGTGCAACGCATATGAGTTCGCGCTCTGGAAGGCCTTACATGTCGAGCTTCCGCCAACCTTCTTCGGATAATCGGTCACCACAACGCTTTTTGTACTGAAGTCGATTGATAGCCGATGCCCAATTGAGCATTCTCCTTCGTCTTCGTCGTCCGCGACGATTCCCTCTCGAGTCCACGACTGGATAGAGTACACATGGGAATCTGGCTGGAGGAGAGAAATGAATATAGTAGCGTCGCTCTCGATGCACTTCTGCTCATCTCGATGACATTCGATCTTCGCCACGATGGGTGCTATGAGTTGCTTGCCCTTATCAGTTTCTGTCGACTTCCAGAAACCATTTGTGATCGCGAAGCCATATTTGTCGTCATGCGTCAGAACCAGCGGCAGCTCGTCCGTAATGAGCTTGGGACCTCGAAACAACTCGTGTGTAACGTCAATGATTGTGTATGACCACTCAGTTTCGTCCACTTCGAGCTGCACACACGTGCCAATCTTCCAGCTATAAAAGGCTTCTCGCTTGGTAGGCTTTTCGTCGGCGCTTAGGCTCGCAATCCCAAGTTGTGAACAATGATCATCCAGGCGGCTCTGCATTTGTTCCACGGTCAAATTCTGCGCGCCGGTGTGTAGGGTCCATGACGTTGCAGATAAAGCAGTCAGGACAAGAATCGATCTGAGCAGCATTCGTTCCTCACATGCGGCTTAATTCCGCAGGATCACCTTTGTGCCATTGCTTGTCGAGCACTTCGTCATTGATCTGAGTTTCCGAAAGCAGCCTCCGGCGAATATTGAGCGCGTAACGCTTCTCCGAAAGCGACGTTTCTACTGGAGTGTCGATCAACTGCATGTTTTCTGCATCTATGCCGGCCACGAGTCGATTTTCATACCACTTGAACCAAGCCCGATCGGAACCATCAAGCGCACAAACCCAGAGCTTCACACCATTGCCCTCGCTGTCGAGCAATCGCAAGCTAACTGGTATCTCCATAGCGGCCAGCGTACACCATCGCGAGCCAGCATTTGTGCTGGAGTAACCAACGCGCGGCAGCCAGCGCCAAGGTCGGTTCAACACCTCTCGCCCAACCCGCCACAAACGCGCTATCCTTCCCCCGCCACGAAATCTGTCTGAAATCGTTTCACGGGGAGAATTGAAGATGAAGCTCAAGCCAATCCCGGAGCTTTCGGCCGCGCTGTTTTTCTCGATCACGCTGCTGTTTCCATGCGCCGCGCCGGCAGTCTCTCAGAGTCCCGCAGCGCAAACTCCCGCCGTGCAAGCTCCCCCCAGGCGCCCGCGTCCCGTGAATAATAGCTTTCGTCCACGCGGACGCCACCTCATCTACGTCGCCCTGCCCGGCTCGCTGGAGCGGCCCGGCTGGGCCAACGGTGTCGGCATCGTCGTGCTCGACGCGGACAACAACTACCAGTTCGTCAAGCGCATCCCCACGTGGGAGTACGCCGGCAGCATGAGCCCCGAGCAGGTCTCCGGCATGGCCGCCAGCCCCGTCACCAACCTCATCTACGTCGCCGCGCGCGGACGCCTCGGCGCGATCGACATGGGCACCGACAAGATGGTCTGGTCCGTCACGCTGGATGGCAACTGCTGCGAGCGCCCGCAGGTGACGCCCGACGGCAAAATCGTCGTCGTGGGCGGCGACCTGCAGGACTACTGGTACGAGGTCGACGCGAAGACCGGCAAGCTCATCGGAAAACTTGAAGCGCCCGCCAGCCCCAACTCGCACAACCTGAACCTGAGCGCCGACGGCAAGACCGCCTTCATGTCGCCTAACAACAAGGTGATGACCATCTCCGACGTGGCCACGCGCAGGATCATCAAGACCATCGCCTTCCCGGACAACATCCGCGTCTTCGTGCTCAACAAAGATTCCAGCAAAATCTACGCCAACAACAACAACTTCGACGGCTTTCTCATCGCCGACGTGGCCAGCGGCAAGGTCGTCAAAAAGGTCGAGGTCACCAGCGTGGACTGGAGGTCGAAGTGGTTCACCACGCCCACGCCCAAGATTCCGCACGGCTGCCCCAGCCACGGCATCGCGCTCACGCCGGATGAAAAAGAAATTTGGCTGGCAGACGGAATCTCGAAGACCATCCACGTCTTTTCCAACACGGACGACCCGAAAGAAATCGACACCATCGCAACGCCGAATGGCACCTACTGGCTCACCTTCGGCCTCGACGGCAAGCTCGCCTACTCTTCCTCCGGCGACATCATCGACGTGAAGACGCACAAGGTCATCGGCCAGATGAAGGACGAATACGGCCGCACCATGTTCTCGGAAAAGCTGCTGGACATCACCTTTGACAACGGGCACGCGCAGCGCGTCTCCAACCAGTTCGCCAACAGCTTCGGCGACTACCTGACCGCCGAGCAGCTCGGCGTCGGCCCGCACGTCACGCCCATGCCGGGCAGCGCGCCCATCACAACGACGGGCACTACTGAAGGCCAATGAGGCATCTGCCTCTCGGCGCTGGGCCATTCATTGCTGCGCTGTTTGTTCCCGCGCTGATCGCCGCGGCGTGGGCGTCGCAGACATCACAAGCTCCCGAAGCATCGCAGACCGCCTCGCCGCCCGCCTCATCTCAGGCATCAGCGCCGGAACCTCCCGGCCTGCCTGCGGAGGACGCAGCTCGCGAGGGGCAGTCCATCAAAACCGTCTGCGGCCATTGCCACAATCTGGAACTCGTTCTGAACACGCCTAAGAGCTATGACGCCTGGCACGACACCGTGCAGAAGATGATCGACCACGGTGCCAAGGGCACCGACGACCAGCTCGACGACGTGATGGACTATCTCGAACGCACCGTCACCACCATCGATGTAAACTCCGCCGACGCAGACGAACTGGAGATCGTCCTGAACGTCTCAGACGCGACCGCGCAGGCCATCCTCGCCCGGCGCACTGACAAAAAGTTCACCGGACTTGCCGACCTCAAGACCATCCCCGGCGTGGACGCGGCCACCGTCGATGCCAAGGCCCGGATGATCTTCTTCCACTGAAGCAGGGTGCCCCACATCTCGCTTCTGAGATATGCGAGTTGCACCCAAACTGCGTCCATTGGTCCAACCACCACTCGCGCAAATCGCCCCAAACGCGCTATCCTTCCCCCGCTCGAGAATCCCCGGCGTGTATGTCGCGAAATGCAGCGGCGCCACGCGAATGTTCCGCAAGGAGATTTTTCCATGTCCAGCCCAGAAACCACTTCCGAAGCAACCGCCCAGCCTACGCGCCGCGACTTCGTCAAGACCGCCAGTGCCATCGCAGCCGCAGCCGCTACCTCCAGCTACGCGCTCTCCGCCTCGGCGGCCAGCTACGCCAAGATCCCCGGCGCGAACGACCGCGTGCGCACAGGCGTTATCGGCTTCGGCGACCGCATGCGCAGCGGCGATATCCCCGCCTTCCTGTCCAGCGCCAGGGACCTGAACTTCGAGCTCGTCGCCGTCTCCGACATCTGGAAGTACAAGCGCGAGCAGGGCGCCGAATACCTCACCAAGCTCACCGGCAGCAAAATCGATCCCATGGTCAACAACGATGCCCTCTACGCGCGTAAGGACATCGACGCCGTGCTCATCGCCACCGCCGACTTCCAGCACGCGCGCCACGGCATTGAGGCCGTGAGGGCCGGCCGCGACGCCTACGTGGAAAAGCCCACCGCGCACCGCATGGACGACGCCCGCGCCTTCCTCAAGGCCGTCGAAGGCTCGCAGCAGGTGATCGCCATCGGCACGCAGCGCCGGTCGACGCCCTCCTACATCAAGGCCGCCGAGTACATCCAGTCCGGCAAATTCGGCGACATCGTCATGGTCGAGATGACGTGGAACGTCAACCAGCCCGGCCGCTGGCGCCGCCCCAAGGACGTGCCGTTGCTCAAGGAAGAGGACACTGACTGGAACCGCTACTGCCTCGGCGTCATCAAGGACAAGTTCGACGCGCGCAAATACCTTGAGTTCCGCCTGTTCTGGCCGTATTCCTCCGGCATCCCCGACCAGTGGCTCGTCCACCAGATCGACACCGTGCACTGGTTCACCGGCCTGCCGCATCCGCGCTCGGTCGTCGCCAACGGCGGCATCTATCAGTGGAAGGACGGCCGCACCAACTGGGACACCATGACCGCGGTCTTCGATTACGGCCCGCTCGACGATCTCTCCAAAGGCTTCCAGGTGCAGTACACCTCGCGCTTCTCGAACTCCGCCGGCGGAACGAAGGAGCTCTATTACTCGAACGGCGGCATGATCAACATGGATACGGGCCAGGTCACCAACACTGGCGGCCTGAACGCGCGCGAAGCCGCGGAGATGGGCATGAAGCCGAACCAGCTCGAAAACTTCTCGCTGCTGGGCGACGCCAAGGTCGAGAAGGTCTCCACCGACGCCAACACCGCCACCGGTCCCAAAGGCGATCCGATGACCGGCGCCAACATGCGCAACTGGATGGAGTGCGTCCGCTCGCGCAAGACGCCGAACGCCAGCATCCGCGCAGGCTATGCGCATTCCATCGCGCTCTGCATGAACGTCGCGGCCATCCACACCGGCCAGAAGGTCACCTTCGATGAAAAGACGCAGCAGGTGATGGTAGGAGGCAAGCCGTATGACAACGTCTAGATCGCAGTCTGGGTCGCAGCACAAACGCTCGGGTGCCCCATCCATGGATCGGCGTCAGCCGGGCCATGGGTGGGATGTAATCCAGTCGCTGCGTCATCCTGAACGAACTAAAGAGATTTGCCGTCATCCTGAGCGAAGCGAAGGACCCCTGTATTTGTTTCTGGTCGTACTCGCAATGACCGCCCTCTTCTCCGCCCCCGCCGTCGCAGCCGCTCCCGCCTCCGGCGTCGCTGTCACGGTCGACAACGCCGCTCACAAGGTGACCGTCACCATCGACGGCAAGCCCTTCACCAACTATCTCTGGAAGACCAACCAGCGCAAGCCCATCCTCTATCCCGTCATCGCGCCCGACGGCACCACGCTCACTCGCGGCAATCCGCCGCTGCCGGGCGAGCGCACCGATCATCCGCACCACGCCGGCATCTGGTTCAACTACTCCAACGTCAACGGCATCGACTTCTGGAACAACTCCGACGCCATCAAGCCGGAAAACCGCGCCCGCTACGGCTCCATCGACTTCGACCGCATCGTGTCGTCGAAAAGCGGCAAGGACTCCGGCGAACTTGTCACCGAGTCCACCTGGTATCCCTCCTCCGACGTCCCCACCGTGGGCAGCAATCCCAAGCCGCCCTTCCTCCACCAGACCACGCGCTACGTCTTCTCCAAAGCTACGGTCGCCGGCCAGCCAGTTTGGTCCATCGACATGACCGTCACGCTCAAGGCGCTCCAGACCTCCGTCTTCAATGACGACAAGGACGGCATGCTCGGCATCCGCGTCGCCCACTTCATGGAGTCCGCCACGGCCAAACCCGAAGTGCTGCGCGACGCCAACGGCATCGCCACTCCCGTCGCCGCTCCCACCGCCGGCGCGACCGGTGTCTACCGCACCAGCGAAGGCAAAGTGGGCGATGCTGCCTGGGGTACACGCGCAAAGTGGTGCGAACTCACCGGCACCACGCAGGGGAAAGCCGAAACCATCGCCATCCTCGACCACACTGGCAACCCCAACTATCCCACCTACTGGCACGCACGCGACTACGGCCTCTTCGCCGTCAATCCGCTCGGCGCCAAGGGCTTCGACCCCAAAGGTCCGGCGCTGAACTACACGCTCGATCAGGGCAAATCCGTCACCTTCCGCTATCGCATCCTCGTCGCCAGCAGCACGCTCTCAGACGAAGACCTCAACCACGCCGCAGACGCGTGGGATAGGGTCGAGTAGACCAACATGAATGCATCCCGTCGTAACTTCCTCGCGGCGTCGGCTCTTACAGCCGGGGCCGCGTTCGCTTCGCCCCTCGCCACGTTTGCGCAAAGCGCCTCGCCCTTCCGCGTCAGCGTCATCACCGATGAGATCTCGCCGGACTTCGATCACGCCTGCGGTGTCGCTGCCAATGACTTCGGCATGAAGTGGGTCGAACTCCGCTCGCTCTGGGGCAAAACCGTCACCGATCTCGACTCCACCGACGTCGGCCGCGCGCAGGAGGTCCTCGGCAAATACAATCTGCGCGTCACCGACATCGCCAGCCCATTCTTCAAGGTCAACTGGCCCGGCGCTCCGGCATCGAAGTTCGGTGGCAGAAACCAGCCGCCCACCGACTTCAAAGAGCAGGACGCGCTGCTCGTTCGCTCCATCGCCCGCGCGAAAGACTTCCAGACCGACAAGATTCGCTGCTTCGATTTCTGGCGGCTCGACGATCCTGCTCCCTACCGCGATGCCATGGACAAAAAGCTGCGCGAGGCAGTCGAGACCACCGAAGCCGCCGGTATCCATCTCGTCCTCGAAAACGAACTCGACTGCAACACCGCAACCGGCCGCGAAGCGGCGCGCACGCTGTCTTCTGTTCCGGGCCTCGCGCTCAACTGGGATCCTGGCAACGCCGTTCTGCGCGGCGAGCTCGATGCCTTCCCTGCAGGCTGGCAGGCGCTTCCCAAGGACCGCATCCTTCACTGCCACGTCAAGAACGCCGCGCGCGATGCGTCAGGCAAACTCGGCTGGTCGCCGGTCGACGTCGGCATCGTCGACTGGACCGCGCAGTTCCGCGCGCTCAAGAACACCGGCTATCACGGCGCGGTCTCGCTCGAAACGCACTGGCGCGGCGGAGGAACGCCGGAAGCATCCAGCCGCGTCAGTTGGGCCGGGATGAAGAAGTGCCTGATCGCTGCTGACGCTTTTTAGACGTTCCCTTCGGCACCGTCGGATTGTCCTCGCTCGTCTCCGGCTTGGGGTTTTGCTCGATCTCGTTGATCCGCTTCAGCACCTCAGGATTGTCGCTGTACAGTTTGATCACGCGGCCGCCAACGATCGTCTTCTCGCCCACTTTCGCCTCGTGAAACGGGTCATCGATATTCTCTGTGTCCATCACCTGGCACCACGGGGAGCCATTCGGCACCTGCGGCAGTGTGAACTCCACGCCCTCGTGCGAGGCATTCACCAGGATCAGGAAGCTGTCATCCTGCAGCGGGTCTCCGTTGTCATCGCTCACCTGCAGCGTCTTACCGTTCAGCATCACCGCCATGGACCTTGTCCACTCCGTGTTCCACGCCTCTTCCGGCATCTCGTTGCCGTCGGGGTTGTACCACGCGATGTCGCGCACCACATTCTTGCGGATGGTGCGGTCCTGGAAGAACTTCCTCCGATGCAGGTTCGGATGGTTCAGCCGCAACTTCACCAGGCGCCGCGTGTATTCCATCAGCCGTACGCGCGAGTCGTCGAGCTTCCAGTCGTACCAGGTCAGCTCATTATCCTGGCAATAGGCGTTGTTATTGCCGCATTGTGACCTCGAAAACTCATCCCCCCCGCAAATCATCGGCACACCCTGGCTCAGCAGCAGCGTCGCCAGAAAATTCCGGATCTGCCGCTCGCGCAGTTTGTTGATCTCGGGATCATCCGTCGGTCCTTCTGCGCCCATGTTCCATGAGTTGTTGTTGCTGTCGCCGTCCTGGTTGTTGTCGCCGTTCGCTTCGTTGTGCTTGTCGTTGTAGCTCACCAGGTCGCACATCGTGAAGCCGTCATGCGCCGTGATGAAGTTGATGCTCGCATACGGCTTGCGCCCATCATGCTGGTACAGGTCGCTCGATCCCGTCAGCCGGTAGGCAAAATCCGAGAGCTGCCCGCCATCCCCCTTCCAGAAGCGCCTCACTGTATCGCGATACTTGCCATTCCACTCCGCCCACAGCACCGGGAAGTTGCCCACCTGATAGCCGCCGTCGCCCACGTCCCACGGCTCTGCAATCAGCTTCACATCCGCCAGCGTCGGGTCCTGGTGGATGGTGTCGAAAAATCCGCCCAGCTTGTCCACATCGTGCAGCTCCCTTGCCAGCGTCGCCGCAAGATCGAAGCGGAACCCATCGACATGCATCTCGATTACCCAGTACCGCAGGCTGTCCATGATCAGCTTCAGCACCTGGGGATGCCGCACATTCAGCGTATTTCCCGCGCCGGTGTAGTCCATGTAATGGCGCTGGTCGCCCTCAACCAATCTGTAATACGTCGTATTACAAATTCCCTTCATGCTCAGCATTGGGCCCAGGTGATTGCCTTCGGCGGTGTGGTTGTAAACCACGTCCAGAATCACTTCGATCCCCGCCGCGTGCAGCGCCTTCACCATCTCCTTGAACTCCCGCACCTGTCCGCCGCGGTCGCCGCCCGAACTGTACCGGGCCGCCGGCGCAAAATACCCCAGCGTGTTATAGCCCCAATAATTCTTTAAACCACGGTCGATCAAATGGCCGTCGTCCACCATCTCGTGGATGGGGAGCAGCTCCACCGCCGTTACTCCCAGCGATTTCAGGTAGTCGATGCTGGCTTGATGCCCGAGCCCCGCGTAAGTGCCGCGCAGCTTCTCCGGCACGTTCGGGTTCCGCTTCGAGAAGCCCTTCACATGCAGCTCATAGATCACCGAGTCCGCCAGTGGTGTCTCCGGCGGGCAATCGTCGCCCCAGTCGAACCGGTGCTCTACCACCACGCTCTTTGGAATGCCTGCTGCGTCGTCCTTGTCGCACTTTTTCAGGTCATCCTGCATCTGGTGCCCGAAGATCGGCGCCTTCCAGTCCACCTCGCCCGAGATCGCCTCTGCATACGGGTCCACCAGCAACTTCTTCGAGTTAAAGCGCTCGCCCTTTTCCGGCTCCCAGGGCCCATCCACACGAAATCCGTAGAGCTGACCAGGCTTGATGCCTAGGACAAGCCCATGCCACACAAACGCTGTCCGCTCGCGCAAAGGGATGCAGTCCGTCTCGCGACCGCTATCGTCAAACAGACATACGTAAACCTGCGTTGAGTGCTCTGAGTACACCGCGAAATTCGTGCCTTTTGAGCTTGCCTTGGCGCCCAGCGGATAAGGCCGCCCCGGCAGTAGCTTATGCTGCATGCAAAGTTCCTCTCGTTCTTGTGCAAAAGAATCAGGCGTTTCCCACGCCCCGCTGTTGGATGCAACAGGTCGAACGTGGGGTTTGGCGGCCATTTTTCCCCGAATTACCCCAGCCTGCCCGCTTCAGACCGCCATCCTCCCTATTTGTGGGATATTCCCTTCCGGCACGGCACCAATACCATAGGGTTCCTATGTCGAAGCCCGCGCGTACCGCACGTTCAGGCATCGCATTCGTCACCTTGACGACATGCGACCGCCGGCCCGTGTTTGAGATCGCACGCATCGCGGACCTCTTCGTCGACACGCTGCTGCACTACCGCACCGTCGGTCACTACAAGCTGCACGCTTACGTAGTCATGCCCGACCACGTTCACCTGCTGCTCACGCCACAAGGCATGTCACTTGATCAAGCTGTCGAACTTGTCAAGCATGGCTTCGCGTACCGACTGGATTCCCAACTCCCCCTCTGGCAGAACGGTTTTACCGGCTACTCCGTCGCCAACCTACGCGACCTCGAGATCGTGCGCGCCTTCATCCACCAGATCCCCGTACGCGCCCACCTGGCCACGGCCGCCGAGCTCTATCGCCATTCATCTGCCTACCGCCAGAACTTCGCCCCCGCTGCTTTCACCGCCATTGCGGGCGGCCGCGCGGGCCAGGGCAGTCTTCCTGGCGCTCTGCCGTTGGAGAATCAACAGGATCCGCCAAAACTCCATATCGCCTCCGCAACTCCTTCCCACAAACGCGCGTCCTAATCGGGAGCAGTTGTGTCGGAAGGAGAACACACCATGAAGAAACAGATTCTCGCGGCCTCCGCCGCGATCCTCTTTGCGGGGAGCACTTTGGTCGCCGGCGCGCAGGTCGGGTTCCACATTCGCATCGCACCGCCGCCGCCCCGCCGCGAACGGGTACCGCCGCCCCCTCCGGAGCACCGCGACTGGGTATGGCACCAGGGCTACCAACGCTGGGACGGCCACGCCTACGTCTGGGTTCCCGGTGAGTACGTAGCGCCGCCTCATCCGCACGCTCGCTGGGTTCCGGGCCATTACGCCCACCGCCGCGGCGAATACGTCTGGATTGAAGGCCACTGGCGCTAGTCGCGTCAATCTACGAAGCATCTTGGGTGCCCCATTCATGCCGCGACGTCAGTCGCGACATGGGTGGGGTTTCCTGTGTCGCACGCTAACCCGTACTCTGCCGACTCGCTGACTCGCTATCATCAACAGTATGACCTCGCCCGCACCCCTCTCCGCCGAAGACCGCGCCCGCCGCATCAAAGTCCTGATCTTCGACGTGGACGGCGTCCTCACCGACGGCCAGTTGTACTTTCTCCCGCAAACAAATCCTGACGGCTCTCAGTCCGGAATCGAATTCAAAGGCTTCACTGCGCACGATGGCCTTGGCATCACCCTCGCGCGCCTCGGTGGACTCCGTGTCGGCCTCATCACCAAGCGCGAATCCGCGACCGTCGCCATCCGCGCCCGCGACCTCAAGCTCGAATTCGTCTATCAGGGCCAGTCCTACAAGATGAATGCCGTCAATGATATCCTCCAGCGCGTCGGCATCACCATCGAAGAACTCGCCTACGTCGGCGATGACGTCGTCGATCTTTCCGTCATGCGTGTCTGCGGCCTCGCCATCGCCACCGCCAACGCGCGCCCGCAGGTCAAAGCCGCCGCGCACTACATCACGCCCAACCCGGGAGGCCAGGGCGCAGGGCGTGACGCCATTGACTTCATCCTTGCCGCTCAGGGCAAACTCGACCGCGTGATCGAAACCTTCCTCGACGCCGACAACCCCTCCAGCCAGCTCGCCGACATCGGCTCCGGAAAAATGTAGGCAGTTAGCTGCGTGGCTCGCACAGGCGCCGTTAACAATCTGTGACTGCAAGCCGAAATAGCAATGGGCTTCAGAGGGTGCTGAAAGCGTCCTTCGCGGAGGCTTTTCGGAGTAGCAGCGGGCTTTAGCCCGCGGTAAACGCTCCGGCCCCGTGGCGGGGCTTTAGCCTCGGCTCTGGTGCGCAAACCGGCTGACAGCCAGAACAGGCTCCCCGAAAGCAGTGCCGCGACCGGGAGCGTGAAAATCCAGGCCAGAGCCATGTCCGGCACCATCTTGGCGCCAGTGCACGAAACTCACAACTGAGAACTGACCACTGAGAACTCTCTTCAGCGCCAGTCGTCCCTTGCCGCCGCCTGCTCCGCGAACACGCGATCGAAATCATCGGACTTCTTCACCAGAATGTCCCCCAGGTCGCGCGGCTGATGCAGCAGCACCGCCTGCAGCCGCACCAACTCCAGCATCGCAAGAAACAGGCAGATCAACGCGCGCTCCGAGTGCGTCGAATGCAACAGACGCCGCAGGCTCACTGGACGGTCTTCCATCACCAGCCGCTGCTTCACATACTGGATCATCTGGGCGACCGTCACCGTCTCTGCATTCACATCCAGCACCGGCCGCGCGCGCATCCGCTCCAGCACATCGCGGAAAACGCGCGCCACATCCAGCACGTCCGCCTCAATCTCCTGCTCCATGCTCGCTGTCGCCGCCGCATCGCCCGCCTGCTCGCGCAGGAACTCCTTCATGCCAGGGTTGGACCACGTCGCCTCTTCCACGTGCTGCTTCTCTTTCAACATCTGCGCCGCAGCCTTGAAGCGCTCGTGCTCCAGCAACCGCTCCACTAGTTCGCGCCGCGGGTCCTCCGCCTCAAGCCCGCCCGTCAGCTCCGCAGGATCGCGTGGCAGCAGCATCTTGCTCTTGATATGGATCAGCAGCGATGCCACATAAATAAACTCGCCCGCCGCATCCACATCCGCCTGTTTCAACTGCTGGCAGTAGTCCAGGAACTGCGCTGTGATCAGCGCAATCGGTATGTCGTAGATATCGATGTTCTGCTTGCGGATCAGGTCCAGCAGCAGGTCCAGCGGCCCGTCGTACACCTGCCCCACCGTCACCGAAAACGGCGATTGCGAGGCCTCCTCGGGCGACTTCTTCGCCGCATCTTTCGTCTCGGGCTTCTCTTCCGGCGCCGCAGGCGGCGTCAGCACCAGCGGCTCACCCACCGGCGCAAGCTGCTCGTCCGGATTCCCTTCCGACCTCATCTCGTCCATCTAGTCCAGCCCCACTGCGGCATATACCTGCCGCATCGTTTCCGTCGTCCGAGCCCGTGCGCGCTCCGCGCCCTCACGCAGCACAGCATCCACCTCTGCCGGATGCTCCTCAAAATACTTGCGCCGTTCCTGAATCGGCTTCAGCTCCGCCACCACCGCATCCGCCACCCATCCCTTGCACTGGATGCACCCGATCCCCGCCGTCCTGCAGCCCTCCGCCGCCTGCGCCTGCACTTCGGCCGTCGAAAACACCTTGTGCAGATCGAACACCGGGCACACCTCCGGATTCCCGGGATCGGTCCGCCGCACACGCGCCGGGTCCGTCACCATCGTCTTCAGCTTTGCGCGTATCTCCGCCTCGGGATCGCTCATCAGAATCGTATTCCCGTAGCTCTTCGACATCTTGCGCCCATCGGTGCCCGGCAGCTTCGGACTCGGCGTCAGCAGCACCTTCGGCTCCGGCAGAATCTCGCGCACGTCCGTCTCCTGCTCCAGCTCCGCCAACCGCTCCTTGTCGGACTTCGCATCCGCCGCGCCGCGCCTGCTGCCATACAGATGGTTGAACCGCCGCGCAATCTCACGCGTGATCTCCACATGCGCTGCCTGGTCCTGACCCACGGGCACAAACTCCGCCCGATAAATCAGAATGTCCGCCGACTGCAGCACCGGATATCCCAGAAAGCCAATCGTCGCCAGGTCCTTCTCGCGCAGTTGCTCCTGCTGGTCCTTGTACGTCGGCACGCGCTCCAGCCAGCTCAGCGGCGTAATCATCTCCAGCAGATTATGCAATGCAAAATGCGGCAGCACCTGGCTCTGCCTGAAGATCACCGACCGCTTCGGATCAAGGCCAGCGGCGAGAAAATCCAGCACCACATCCCGCACATTCTGCCGGATACCGCTCGTATCCGCATAGTCCGTCGTCAGCGCGTGGAAGTCCGCGATAAAGAAGTAGCACTCGTACTTGGCCGTGTCTCCTGAACCAGACCCATCCGGCAGCATCTCATTCTGCAGCGCCACCCAGTTCTTCAGCGCGCCCATATAGTTGCCCAGGTGCAGCCGGCCCGTGGGCCGCATCCCGCTCAGCACGCGCTTCGGCGCGGAGTTTTTTGTCTCGATACTCATGTCTGTCTCAGCTATTCAGTCTACAGAATCCGTCGCTATACTTGTCCCCACATGCGCGCCTTCCTTGCCGCCCTTTGTCTCTTCACCTCGTCCCTCACCGCTGCGCACGCCGCCCTCACCGCTCCGCCCAAGCCGGAATGGACCACCCCGCTCGCGCCTTTCCGCATCGCCGACAACCTCTATTACGTCGGCAGCAAGGACCTCGGCGCCTATCTCATCACCACGCCCGCCGGCGACATCCTCATCAACTCCAACTACGTCTCTTCGGCCCCGCTCATCCGGCAAAGCATCCAGCAGCTCGGCTTCAAAATCACCGACGTAAAAATTCTTCTCATCAGCCACAGCCATTGGGACCATGACGGCAGCAGCGCCGAAATCCTCCGCATGACCCACGCGAAGTACATGGTCATGGACGGCGACGTCGGCGTCGCCCAGTCCGGCGGCAAAACCGACTTCGCCTACCCCACAGAGCTCTACGCACGCGCCCATGTCGACCGCATCCTGCATGACAACGACAAGGTCACTCTCGGCGGCATCACCCTCACTGCGCATAAGACCCCCGGCCACACCCGCGGCTGCACCACCTGGACCTTCCAGACCACCCTCAACGGCAAACCCGAGAACGTCGTCATCGTTGGCAGTTGGAACGTCAACACCGGCTACCGCCTCGTCGATCAATCCGCCCAGTCCGGCAAGCCCCGCCACAAAGCCTCCTACCCCGGCATCGCCGACGACTATCGCCACACCTTCACGACGCTCAAGTCCCTCCCCTGCGACATCTTCCTCGGCGCGCACGGTCAGTACTTCAAGATGCCATCCAAACTCGCGCGCATGAAGGCCGGCGAAGGCGAAAAGGTCTGGATCGATCCCGCCGGCTACAAGGCCGCCGTCGCCGAACGCGAAGCCGCATTTGAAAGAGAACTCAAGCGTCAGCAATCCGGCCTGCCGCCGTCCTGATTCATGTTTCAAAAGTCTGGGTGCCCCACGTCTCGATTCTGAGACGTGGGTAAACAGCCACGAATCCGTGCCCCATTCATCGCGCGGCCTCATGCGCGATGAGTGGGATCGAGCCACAGAAGATGCCGTCATCCCGAGCGAAGGCCGCATCCTGGCCGGAGGCGAGGGACCCCCGCATTTTCTTTGAGTACCCCGGACCGTCCTCAACTGCTCTCATCTTTGCTCAGCAAATCCGCCAGCGTCTCCTTATGCTTCGGCTTGCGTGCGCGCTTGTCCTTCGGGTCGGGAATTACCCGCTCCGGCGGCACCGTTCCCACGCGCTCGCGCGCATTTTCCTTCACCGCCTTCACCACGGAGAAAGTCTTTTTCTTCTTTGCCATCGCGTTAGCCAGTCTTATCTAACAACTAACAACTGAGAACTGACAACTTCCCTGATGACCTATACTTTTCCTCGGGCGCGATTCCGCGCCGAGGAGCGCGCGCCAGCGTTCGCCGCGCAGCTCCGGGAAGGATTCTGACCATGGAAGAACGCGCATTCTTCGATGAGCGCCCCGAACAGCGCACCCACACCCTCACCTGCCCGCACTGCGGCCAGGCCAATGAGTACCCCATCGGCTGGATGGTCCGCCGCAAAAAAGCCCAGCTTCCCCGCGGCGCCGACGAGCGCGACCGCGCCCGCTTCGCCAAGGCCCAAAGCTACATGGTGCGCACCGATGACCTCGTCGGCTGCCGCAACATCCGCTGCCGCAAGCGCTTTGAAGTTACCGGCATCCAGTCCGTCGCCTTCCTGTAACCCGCGTTCCCTCAGGTTGCCGTCATCCTGAGCGAAGTGCGCAGCACGCAGCGAAGGACCCCTGTATTTGTCTTGCCATTCGCAAACGCGCTTTGTGCTTTAATTACCTCAGCCCCACAGCAGGAGAACCGCGCAATGCCGAACACCATGATCCCCGTCGAAGAGCGCAACCTCACTCCCGACCAGGTGGAGGCGCTCGACCGTCGCCGCCGCCGCGGACAGGTCTGCCTCACGCTCAGCTTCATGTTCATCCTCGTCGGCACGCTTGTTCTCTGCTGGTCCGGACAGGACGCCACCTATTCGCCCGGCTGGGCGCGCCCCATGCTCTACTGGAACGCCATCCTCTACATCCTGGCAGTCGTCTTCGGCATTGCCGGCGTCAGCCTGCGCCGCGGCACCCACGAGTTCCTCAGCTACTAACCGCTCGGCCGCCCATAATACCGCGCTGAAAGCGCGGCCTGCCCTGGCCTGGGGCGAAGCCCCCCGGTAGCCGCCAGCTGCCCTCTCAGGCAACTGTGTATCCGCCCCTGGCCTTTCTGGCCGCGTTCTCCACAGCGCGTTTTCGTCCGGCCGCCTCCGCGCCCCTTCTCGTTGATATCCTTTACGTCGGGTTCCTATGAGTCTTAAAGCCAAGATGGAAGCGGTGATCTACGCCTCGGAAGAGCCGGTCACCCTCACGCAACTGATCGGCCTGCTGGGCGAAGAGGCCGAGGCCGAGCTCGATCAGATTGCCGCAGCGCAGCAGCCTCTCGCGCTACAGGAAGCCGCACCCGCCGGACCGGGCGAAGAATCGGGTGCCACACGTCTCGATTCTGAGACCTGGGATGGCCCGGACAACTGCGCAACTCAAGCGTCCGACCCAGAAGAGCCCACTGCCGGCAGCGAATCCGAATCCGGCGACGCAGCCGCAACCGCCGCCACCAAGGCCGAAAAAGCCCGCGCCGCCAGACTCCGCGCCTTCTTCCGCGCAGAGCTCGACTCTCTCATCGCCGGGTACACCTCCGCGAACGCCGATCGCGGCATCGAGATCCGCGAAATCGCCGGCGGCTTCCGCTTCGCAACCAAGCCTGAGTACCACGACGCGGTCCGCGGCTTCGTCAAATCCCTCAAGCCGCCGCTCAAGCTCACCCTGCCCGCGCTTGAGACCCTCGCCGTCATCGCCTACAAGCAGCCCGTCACCGCTCCCGAAATCTCCGAGATCCGTGGCGTCGACTCAGGCGGCGTCCTCGCCACGCTCATCGCGCGCAAGCTCATCACTACCGCCGGCCGCAAGCAGGTCATCGGCCGCCCCATGCTCTACAAAACTGGCAAGGAATTTCTCCTCAAATTCGGTCTCAAGGACCTCAACGAGCTGCCCAGCATCGAAGAGTTTGAGAAGCTCGCAGGCCAGTTCGCCGAACAGGAGGAAATCCCCATGGGTGCCGAACACCACGCTCCTGAGACGCCCGAGCAGCTCGAGTCCGAACGTGGCACCCACGAGCCGCAGCCCGACGGCATCAACTCCGAAGAAGCCGCCGCCGGCAATGTCTCCGAAGAGACCGGCGACCGCGCCTCTATCGATGGCCGCATCTCTTCCCTTCCGCCCAACTACGCCGCCGAAGAAGAGGCCGAAAACCCCAGCGCCCAGGAAGCCGCCATCCAGCAGAACGAAGGCGTCGAATAAGACCTTTTGCGTCGGCATAGTTTCTGCGTCGTCATTCTGGAGCGAAGCTCCAAAACCTCCGTATTTGCTTTCAGCGTGGCCCATCCTTCGCGGAGCGAAGGATGGGTTGTTTCGCTTAAGGGCACGGCTTTCAGCCGTGCCGTAAAAGCGCGCGTCCATAGCGGCTTCAGAGGCTGCTAAAAAAAGTCGCAGTGTGCTTTTCGGAGTAGCAGCGCGCTTTAGAGGGTGCGACAAAGGCCCTGCTTTGAAAGGGCGCGACTTTAGTCGCGCCGTTAAGAAGCAAAAACGGGGCGGCTTTAGCCGCTGAGGGAATGCAAAACGGGCCGCGGGCGACTCTTTCAGCACCTTCTTTAGCCCGCGGTAAATGCCATGCAGAATCAATGCGGCTTTAGGCCCCGGGTTGTTCCTCATCCCGAGTAGTCCCACTTTTTCAGCGGTCTCTTTAGCCCCTGAGGGCAACATGCGCAATTCGAACCACACGCATCCAACTCCTCACAGGAGACTGCGCCATGCTGGATGCCGAAAACATGATCGATCAGACCGCCGACCGCGACACCGTCTCCACCCCCGAAGGCGACAACGAGTCCCCACCCGACCAGCCCGTCTTACCCGCCGAAAACATCGTGATCCCCAACGGCAACGCCCCCTCGCCATACAACGAGGACAAGCCCAGCGACACCAAAGAAACCGTCGACAAACTCAGCGTCGGCCAAATCCTCGCCTAAAAACCCATGCAGACAGCACTCGCGCGAACCGCTGTCAGCTTACAGCTGAGAGCTGACAGCTCAAGAATCGTTACGCGCGCCTGCCCCATGGGACTTCCGTCTCACGGCTGGCACCGCAAATTGCCTTCTTTTGTCCCGGTTGCACCAGGTACCTCGCCTTTGGGGCACCTGGAATGATATGCGTTGGATCGCGCTACCCTGTCTTCATGCCACCATCCACCCCGCACGAGATGCTCGCCGCCGCCATCGCCGAAGCCCGCAAAGGACTCGCGGAAGGCGGAATCCCCATCGGCGCCGCTGTCTTTTCCGTTGATGGCAGCCTACTAGGCTCCGGCCACAACCGCCGTGTGCAGCACGGCGATCCCAGCGCCCACGGCGAGACCGACGCCTTCCGCAACGCCGGCCGCCAGCGCAGCTATCGCGGCATGACCATGGCCACCACCCTTGCGCCGTGCTGGTACTGCTCCGGCCTGGTGCGCCAGTTCGGCTTCTCCCGCGTCATCGTCGGCGAAAGCGAAACCTTCCGCGGCGGCATCGACTGGCTCCGCGAGAACGGCATTGAGGTCATCGACCTCGACTCCGCCGAATGCAAACAGCTTCTCGGCGGCTTCATCCACGCCCACCCCGAAATCTGGAACGAAGACATCGGCGAGTAGCCGCCTACTGCGCCCGTGGCGCGGCCACCGTAAACGCCTTCACCCGCTGTTCCACCGTCTCCGGATTGCCGCGCAGCAACGCCCGCATCGCCGGATGCCTCCAGTACGCCTCCTCCGACACCTCCACCACCGCGCCATTGCGCAGCAGCAGGTAGACAAAGTCATGCACCGTTGCCGTCAGTGTGCAGCGCTCCGGCCGCAGTGGCCGCCCGCTCGCCGGAATCTCATCCGACGGCAGCAGCACCTCCAGCTGTCCCGGCTTCTTCCAGCGCGCCGGCAGCGACTGAAACCCTGGCAGCACACGCACACGCCCGCAGTTCCGGTAGCTGAAGCTGAAGCCCTGCGTTCCGCCCGGCGGCGAAACCAGGTCCGCCCGGCCCGCGCCGGAGTAGACATAACCGTTGTTGATGTTCAGCTGCCGCCCAACTACAACGTCGGCATGAAAGGAGCACGGATCGGAGAACACGCCGGTCAGCGTCACCGGCCCATCCGGGTTCGGACTGATCGACGAAACCATATCGCCGATGGAGTCGCACGCCACCGACTCGCCCGGCTTCATCCGCTCCACGCGGTCCGTCCGGTCCGCGGCAAGCACATGCACGCGGAGCGGGTAGTTCTTCAAATCCGGAGTCCGAGCATAAATAGGCGCAGCAGCGCATACAAGCAGCACCGCTGCCGCACGAACGCTGCCCGATATGGACCGGTATCGCGGACGCATATTGCGAGTGATTCTAGCGCAGCCGCGAATTTTCGTCAGTTGGTTGGCCGCAGCGGCAAACGGCGCTTACCGCCCGTGCTCTTCGAGGAACTTCTCCACCTCGAGCGCGGCCATGCAGCCCGTTCCCGCCGCCGTGATCGCCTGGCGATACCGCCGGTCCTGAATGTCGCCGCACGCGAAGACGCCCGGAACCGGCTTGCCGTTCAGCGTGGGGAAGACGTTGTTCTGCGTCAGGATGTAGCCGTCCTCATCCAGATCGAGCTGGCCGTGGAACATCTTCGCATTCGGAATATGCCCGATGCCGAGGAACATGAACGCAACCGGCAGCTCCGTATGTGCGCCCGTCTTGACGTCGCGCAGCCTGAGTCCGCGGACCTCCTTCTCCTCCACGCCGAGCACCTCTTCCACCATCACGTTCGAGATGAACTGGATATTCGGGTGCGCCATCGCGCGTTCCAGCATGATGCGGCTGGCGCGATAGTTCTCACTGCGGTGCAGGATGTTCACCTTGCTGGCGAAGCGCGTGAGGAACAGCGCCTCCTCCATCGCCGAGTCGCCGCCGCCGATCACCGCGATCTCCTTGCCCGACGCAAAGAACCCATCGCACGTCGCGCAGGAGCTGACGCCATAGCCGATCAGCGCCTGCTCGCTCGGCAGATTCAGCCAGCGCGCGCTCGCGCCCGACGCGACAATCAGCGTGCGCGTGCGGATCGGTTCCTTGCCCGCGCCGATGTTCAGCTCATACGGGTGCTTCGAGAGATCGACAGACACCAGATGCGACATCTTCAGCTCCGCGCCGAAGCGCGTTGCCTGCTGCTTCATGTTCTCGATCAGTTCCGGCCCTTGGATGCCCTGCGGCCAGCCGGGAAAGTTCTCCACCAGCGTGGTGATGGAAAGCTGCCCGCCGGGCTCGTGCCCTTCCAGTACCAGCGGCTTCAGGTTGGCGCGCGCGGTGTAGATGGCGGCGGTCAGCCCGGAGCATCCGGAGCCGAGAATGACGGTGTCGCGCGTAGCGTTGGGAGTAGTGACTTCAGACATGGCGATCAGATTGGATTGTAAATCGCGGGATTCGATTCACGCCCAACCGATGCTGTGGAGAATCAGGACGTTGCGGAGCAGCCGTGATGCTCGGGTGCCCCATCCGTGCGTGAGCGTCAGTTCGCGAACGGGTGGGATGAATGATCATCTACTGTTCTCGCCACGGGCAATGTCTGCACCCCGAATTGCAGCAGTACCCGCGCTTGCGGTGATACGCCTCCGTGAAGACGAGATAGGTGCCGTCGAAGTAATAGTCCTCCGGCTTCAGGTCGCTCGAACCCGGCGCGGACTCCTCTTCCGTGGAGGCCGATGCATTGTGTGGCTCTGACATCGCTCTCAGAATAGCGTGGGCGCAGGCTCAGCCTGAACACGCGCACTCGCAGGCGGAACAAAACTCCCGCGCCGTGCAGCAATTACCGCGCGGCTCTTCGGCGCAGCCGGCTTCTCGCTCTCGTTCGCGCTACCAACCGCTGAATCTTCATCCTCCAGCGAGCCGTTGCGATAACAGATCTCCTTGCCGGGAACCGCCGCAACGCGTTCGCCGGAAACCACGATGCCCGCAAGGTTCAGCGGATCGGCCGCAGCAACCGCAATCTCCTGATCTGATGTTTGATTGCGCGCGGCGCGCAACGAATCCACCGCCTCGGGCAACGCGAACTGCTCACCGCCAAAACCGGTCACGAACCGCCCGCCACGAACGTCGCCGCGCGCCTCCAGCCTACGCAGAATGTTCAAAAGTTCGCGCCACTTCGGCGCGTTGGATTCCCGCGTCAGCAGATCGCGGAACAGCACGCCATAACGCGCCAGCAGCATCCGCGCGAACGATTCCATAGCGCGATCGATCTGCCGGGCAGCGGCAATCCGATCGGTCTCATGCATCGGTCCCTCGTTCAGCAGTGACCAGCGCCCCGCGGTCGTGCGCCCTGCGCCCGCACGTGCGGGCTTCTTCGCCGTCATCTCCGGCGCGGCACTCTTCCGCCGCGGGTCCATCAGCGCACGCAATTGGTCGAAGCCATCCGCCGACGCCAGTCCAGCGGTCGCCAGCTCCCACAGAGCATGCGCGACCTGCTGCCGCGTGAAACCAGTGAGCCGCTGCAGGTCCGCCGCGAAGCACGCGCCGCGCTGCGCAAGCAACGCGCGCACCCGCAGCGCATCCTCAGAGAGCGCCGCGGCGAGAAGCTGTTCATCGACCGACTGCTGCGCGAGCGCATGCGGCAGCCACTCCGCCGTCTCACGGATGTAAAACGTGATCGGCGCGGCGTTCGTCGGCACTACGCGGCGCGGAGCCGAGCCATCACCCTCGGCCCACGCAGGATGCGGCGAGACGCGCCCCCAGCCCACCGCACCGGAGAGGCAGAGCTGGTCCAGCCAGCGCGGATCATAGTTCGCCACACGCGCGGGCAGCAGCGTGCGCTCCCACTCAACGGCCGGCGCTTCAAAGCCCTCAAGCTGGTGCAGCGCCGCCAGCACGCCCTCTTCGCCCGCAAGCTGCGTCTGCGGAGCGAGACGCTGCCAGCCCAGCAGCCAGCGCATATACACCGCCGGAGTGACCGGCTCGATCTGCTTGCGGGCCGTCGCCAGCGTCAGCCGATGAATGCGCTGCAGAATCCGTCGCTCGCACCACTCAATCTCATGGTCCGGATTTGTAACTCCGGACGAGCTTTGTTTTGGTGCCGCTGAATCCTGCACCGCGGAGATCGCCCGCTCGAAGACGCCGCGCATCAGCAGCCCCTGCATCTCCATGGCAAGGAATGCCTGGAATACCGCACCCGCATCAAGACGCAGCATCGCAGCGAAGTTCGCGGCCGTCGTCGGCCCGGTGATCTGCATCCAGCCTTGCACCACCTGCTTCGTTGCAGCATCCTTCGTCGCCGCATCGCCCGCTTCCGCGCTCGCATTCAGCGGAGCGATATATGCGAGACGCTCGGTCGCCGCCCAGCACGCTGCCCCGTTCAGGTCCACGACGCTTGCGCGTCCAGCCTGCACCAGCCGCTCGAAGAACAATGGCCAGTGCCGCACATCGCCGCTCGCATCTCCGAGGAACGCAACCGGCATTGCCACCAGCGCGTGCAGCAGGTCGTGAAGCTCATGCTCGTCGCGGATGTCCGGGAAAATCTCGCGCCGCACCTGATCGATCGCCGCCTGGTCCAGCCGCCCCGCACCGTCAGCCACAGAATCCGGCAGCGCGCGCCGCAGGCTCACCGCGCGCGCACGTCGCTCTTCGAGGCCGGCCTCGTCAAGAAATGCGAACGGATTGGCATTGATCAGCCCGTGCGAAAACTGTGACGGCACCGGCGTATCCACAGCCAGGCAGCGGATCGCGCCCGACGCGATCCCGCGCAGAACCTCCTGCAGGCCCTCGAGGTCCATCGCCTCCTGCAGCACGTCCTGCATCACCTCGTTCACCAATGGGTGATCGGGAATCTGGATGTCGCCCTCGATATTCTCGAAGCATGCCGCCGCTTGCGGAAAGACGCTGGCCAGCAGGTCCTCCGACCGCGTGCGCTGGATTTGCGGCGGAATGCGTTTGCCCTTTGACATGCGCAATAACTGCAGCGAGCGTCCCGCCGCCCAGCGCCAGCGCGTCTTGAAAACCGGCGCGGCGAGGGAAGCCTGCTCCAGGAGCTCTTTCGCTGTGCTGTCCGTGAGGAACTGAAAGACATCGGAGAGCGGGAAGCTGTGCTGCTCCGCCAGGCAGATGTTGATCCCGTTGTCGGTCGCCGCCGCCTGCAGTTCGAAATTGAAGCCCCGGCAGAACCGCTTGCGCAGCGCCAATCCCCACGCCTTGTTGATGCGCCCGCCGAACGGCGCATGCAGAATCAGCTGCATACCGCCGCCTTCGTCGAAGAAGCGCTCGGCGATGATGGTCGTCTTGGTGGGCACTGCGCCCAGCACCGCACGCCCCGCAACAATGTAAGCAATCAACTGCCGCGCCGCGGATTCGCATAACCCGCACTCGGTGCTCAGCCAGTCCGCGCACTCGGCAATCTCGGGATGGTTCGCCGCCAGCTCGTTCGGTCCCACACTGGCAACTCGCGCAGCGATCTCTTCGCGCAGTTCGGAGACGCCATCGCTCAACACCGCCGTCCGCTGCGGCGCCTCGCCGAACCAGAACGGCAGGTTGGGCGGCGCGCCATGTGCATCTTCCACCAGCACGCGACCTGCGGCCTCTACGCGCTGGATACGCCAGCTTGCGTTGCCCAGTTGGATCACGTCGCCCGGCCCGGAATCGACCGCGAAATGTTCATCCAGCGTCGCAATCTGCACGCCCTCCGGCTGCAATACGACCGCATAAAGCGCCGCATCGGGTATCGCTCCGCCGTTCGAGATCGCAACGGAACGCGACCCGCGCCGCGGATGCAGCCTGCCATGCACGCCATCGCGCAGCAGATATGCGCCGTACCGTCCGCGCGAGGATTCAATGCCTTCGCTCAGCAGCGTCACCACACGATCGAACATCTCGCGCGTGAGATTGCGGTACGGATGCGCGCGCGTGAGCATCGCGAACAGTTCATCTTCGCCCCAGGGTTCCGCGCCCACGCAGGCGACGATCTGCTGCATCAGCACGTCGATCGGCTGCGGTGGAATCTCCAACTGGTCCAACTCGCCGGCGCGCATCTTGCGGATCAGCGCGGCCTGCTCCAGCAGATCGTCGCGCGTGGTCGCGAACAGGCGTCCCTTTGGGACCGCGCCGCGCCAGTGTCCCGCGCGCCCCACGCGCTGCATTGCCACCGCAATCGCGCGCGTGCTCGCAATCTGGCACACCAGATCGACGGAGCCGATGTCGATGCCCAACTCCAGCGACGCCGTGGCAACCAGAATCCGCACCTCGCCATTCTTCAACCGCTGCTCGGCGTCAAGCCGCAGCTCGCGCGAGAGCGAGCCGTGGTGAGCGGCGACGCAGTCCGCGCCGAGTTGCTCCTCGAGGCGCTCGGTGAGCGCCGACGCGATCCGCTCCACAAAGCTGCGCGTGTTGACGAAGACCAGCGTCGACCGATGCGCCAGCGCATACGCCGCGAGCTTGTCATAGATGTCGCGCCAGATTGCGCTCGTCACGACCGAGCCTAGTTCATCCGACGGAATCTCAATCGCGAGATCGAGCTTGCGCCGCTGCCCCACCTGAATGATGGTCGCCGGCTTGCGCGCGCAATTCGCGCCGGTCAGGAATTCGCCGACCAGCTCAATCGGATTCTGTGTGGCGGAAAGCCCAATACGCTGCGGCGGTTCGCTGCGTCCACTCAGGAAGTCGCCGGGCGATAGCCGGTTCTCGCCGCAAACGAGCGCGTCCAGCCGCTCCAGCGTCAGCGCCAGGTGCGCGCCGCGCTTGTCGTCGGCGATGGCGTGAATCTCGTCGACGATGACGGTGCGCACGTGGCGCAGGTTCTCGCGCGAACGAGCCGCGGTCAGCAGCAGGTATAGCGACTCCGGAGTGGTAACGAGAATGTGCGGCGGGTTGCGCAGCATCTTCGCGCGTTCCGAAGGAAGCGTATCCCCCGTGCGCACGCCGGTGCGGATCTCCGGGCACATGTAGCCCCGCTCCATCGCCAACTGCTGGATTTCGCGCAGAGGCTGGTCCAGATTCTTCTGCACATCGTTCGAGAGCGCCTTGAGCGGCGAAACATACACGACGTGTGTCGCCGGCGCCAGCGCCCCTTCAATTGCCAGCCGCAGCAGCCCATCGATTGCGACCAGAAATGCTGCCAGCGTCTTGCCCGATCCGGTCGGCGCGGAGATCAGCGTCGTCTCGCCGCGCAGGATCGCCGGCCAGCCCTCGATCTGCGGCTCCGTTGCCGAGCCGAACCGCCCGAGGAACCACTCACGCACCACCGGATGCGCCCACTCCAGGGCCGTGCCTGCTGCCGGATCGTATTCGATTGTGGGAAGCGTCAGATCTGCGGCAGCCATACGCGATTGTAACGCGCAGCTTCGCACTTTGTTCGCTTTCAAATCGCAGGCAGTATCATCGGCCTGTGCATATCCGCGAACCTCAGCAGTTCTCGACAACCGAATTGGTTCTGCTGGTTGCGTTTGCAGCGTTATCACTCGCGCTCTTTCTCCGCCGCTTCGCCCCCATCCTGCGCAACATCTTCCGCGCGCGCCGCGAACCGGGCTACCGGCTGCGACCACTCAGCCGCCGCATCTGGACGTTCGGCTCGGAAGTCCTCTTTCAGTCCAAGGTCATCCGCCAGCGGCCCTTGCCGGGAATCGCGCATGCTTTCGTCTGGTGGGGATTCCTCGCCTTCGCGCTCGTCTCGCTCAACCATCTCGCCCTCGGCTTCGGCGTCGCCTTCCTCTCGCCGGATGCCCCCTTCGGCCGCTTCTACTTTCTCTTCGCCGGCGCATGGGCCATCCTTGTCGCCATCTCCATCGCTGGGCTCTTTATTCGCCGATTTTTCATACGCCCGGTCTGGCTTGGCGCGAAGCCATCCGCGGAATCAGGCGTAATCGCGCTGCTCATCTTTCTGCTGATGGCGACCTATCTCGCTGTCTTCTTCGTCAGCGGCGACACGGCGGCCAAAGCCCTCTGGTGGGCGCACGCACTCACGCTGCTCGTCTTCTTGCCGCTCATCCCCCACACCAAACACCTGCATCTCGTCCTCTCGCCCTTCTCCGTCTTTCTTAAGCGCGAACGCTTCTCAGCCATCCCGCCGCTAGCGGGCGATGATGATCTCGGCCTTTCCACCGGACGCGACTTGACCAACATCGTCGCTCTCCAGGCCTACTCCTGCGTCGAATGCGGCCGCTGCACCGAACACTGCCCGGCCGCGAACACCGGCAAGGTCCTCAACCCCAAAGAGATTGCCCTCGGCACACGCGACTACCTCAACCTCTTCGGCCCCTCATCCGATACTCCGCTGCTTGCCGAACTGCGCGGGCCCACCGACCCTGCCTTGCCCACCTCGCCGCACCTTCCACTGCTTTCCATGGAAGCCGCCTTCCAGTGCACCACCTGCGGCGCCTGCGAATTCCAGTGTCCGGTCGGCGTGCAGCATCTGCCGCTCATCGTCGGCCTGCGCCGTGGTGCGACTAACACAGGCGCATGGGAAGACAGCTACGGCACCAAGCTCTTCCTCA
>Ga0134125_10001691_pt1 | contig 26891 bp, 23 predicted proteins | sample KB31751_FD_96464 | JGI IMG/M metagenome (GOLD analysis project Ga0134125, IMG submission 96464) | Terrestrial soil microbial communities with excess Nitrogen fertilizer from Kellogg Biological Station, Michigan, USA - KB3-175-1 | ecosystem: Environmental > Terrestrial > Soil > Unclassified ...
TACTCGCTCGTGGTGAGCGGCAGGCTGGCATCGAGCATCGTATTCACCACGTCCACGAATGGCACCTGCGCGACGACCGCCTTGAACAGATCGGGTCGCAGGTTGGACACCGCGCCAACCAGCAGGCCTCCGGCGCCAAGGAATCGGCCACCGCCATGAACGAGATCGCCACCACGATCAGCGAGTTGCTCGCCACCTCGCGCCAGATCGCCGACAGCGCCCAGCAGGTTACCCGCATCGCCCAGCAGACCGCCGCCGCCGCCCGCACCGGCGACCAGACCGTGGAGCGCACGCGCGAGGCCATCGGCGGCATCCGCCAGCAGGTGGACCAGATCGTCGCCCACATGCTCGACCTGGGCCGCAAGTCGCAGCAGATCGGCGGCGTGCTCGACATCATCAACGAACTCGCCGAGCAGACCAACATCCTCTCGATCAACGCCACCATCGAGGCCGCCGGCGCGGGCGAGTCGGGCAAGCGCTTCGCCGTGGTGGGCGAGGAGATCCGCAAGCTGGCCGAGCGCGTCACCGGTTCCACCAAGGAGGTGCGGAGCCTGATCGAGGAGATCCGCTCCGCCGTCAACACCACCGTGATGGCCACCGAGGGCGGCTCCAAGGCGGTGGACACCGGCCTGCGCCAGTTCGCCGAAGTCACCACCGCGCTGGAGCAGATCACCGGGCTGGTGGTGACCACCACCGACGCGGCGCGCGAGATCGAGCTCAGCACCAAACAACAGGCGACGGCGGTCGAGCAGGTCAACGCCGCCATCACCGGCGCCGCCCAAGCCACGCGCGAGACCGAGGCCAGCGCCACCCAGACGCTGCAGACCGCCACCCAGCTTGCCGGCCTGTCGCGCGAGCTGACCCGCATCGTGCAATCGGAGGCGGCGGCGCCGGCGGCATGAGCCAGGACCCCTACAGATACTTCCGCATCGAAGCGCGGGAGTTGCTCGAGGGCCTGAGCGCGGGCGCGCTCGAGCTCGAGCGCGGCCAGGGAGGCGCGGCCCGGGTGGCCGCGCTGTTGCGCCTGGCGCACACCCTCAAGGGCGCGGCGCGCGTGGTCAAGCAGCCGGGCATCGCCGAGAGCGCGCACGCGCTCGAGAGCGCGCTGGAACCCTACCGCGCGGGCGCGGCGCCGGCGGCGGCGGTGGGGGGCGAGTTGCTGCGGCTCTGCGACGCCATCGCCGCCGAACTGCAGGCGTTGGGCGCCGCGGCGCCGGGAGAAGCCAAGCCGGCGGCCCCGGCCTTGCCCGAGCCCGCGGCGGCCACGCCCCCCGTGGCCGAGTCCGCCGACCACAGCCTCGATTCGGTCCGCGTCGACGTGGAAGAGGTCAACGCCCTGCTCGCCGGCCTCACCGAGGGCGCCATCCAGCTCGCGGCATTGCGCCGCCAGAGCGGCGCGGTCGAGGAGGCGCGCCGGTTGGCGCGGCAGTTGCTGGAGCGGGCGGAAGAGGGCGACAAGGCCGGTGCCGCGGCGCTGGCCGCGGGCCTGGAGCGCCTGGACCGCGGCCTGGGCGCGGGATTGGCCCGGGTGGAACGGGAGTTGGGCCAGGCCCAGGCCCGGGCCGAACAACTGCGCCTGACCAGCGCCCAAGCCATGTTCCCGGCGCTGGCGCGCGCGGCGCGCGATGTCGCCGCGGCGCTGGGCAAGCAGGTCGAGTGCCGCCTGCGCGGCGGCGAGGTGCGGCTCGAGGCCGAGGTCTGGGTGCGGCTGCGCCAGGCGCTGCTGCATTTGATCAACAACGCCGTGGCGCACGGGCTGGAATCGCCGGCGGCGCGCCAGGCGGCGGGCAAGCCCCCGGCCGGGCGGTTGGATCTGACGGTGGAGCGCGCCGGGACGGAGATGGTGGTGCGTTGCCGCGACGACGGCGCGGGGCTCGATCTTGGCGCCGTGCGCCGCCGCGCCGCCGAGCGCGGCCTGCTGCCCCCGGGCCAGGCCGCGGCGCTGAGCGAGAGCGAAGCCATCGCCCTGCTGCTGCGCGGCGGCTTGAGCACCGCCGCGGCGATCTCCCACGTCTCCGGCCGCGGCGTCGGTCTGGACGTGGTGCGCGCCGCCGCCGAGAGCCTGCGCGGCGCGGTGCGGATCGGGACGGCGCCCGGCCGCGGCGTCAGCGTCGAGATCCGCTTTCCGGTTTCGCTGAGCGCCCTGCCGGCGCTGTTGCTCGAGTCCGGCGCCGCGGTGGCGGCATTGCCGGTGGAGGCGGCGCGCCAGGTATTGCAGCTCGAGGAGAGCGCGCTCGCGCCCAGCGGCGGGGGGGTGGCGCTCGAGGTGGAGGGCGCCATGCTTCCCTATGTCACGCTGGCCCAGGTTCTCGGGCTGCCCGGCGCGGCCGCGCCGCGCGGACGCCGCCCCGCCGTGGTGGTGGCGGCGGGCGAGCGCCGCATGGTGCTGGGCGTCGAGCGGCTGCACGGCCTGGCCACGGTGGTGATGCACCGGCTGCCCGAGGAAGCCGCCGCCGCCGCGGTGGTCGCCGGCGCCAGCCTGGATGGCGAAGGCAACCCGCGCCTGCTGCTCGATCCCGCCGCGCTGGTGGAGCTGGCGGCGGGCGCCCGCCGCGCCCCCGCCGTTCCCCCGGCGGCGCCGGCGCGCGCGCCGATTTTGGTCATTGACGATTCCCTCACCACCCGCATGCTCGAGCAGAGCATCCTCGAAGCCGCCGGCCACCGCGTCGAGGTGGCCAGCTCGGCCGAGGAGGCGCTGGAGAAGGCGGCCCGCACCCGCTACAGCCTCTTCCTGGTGGATGTCGAGATGCCCGGCATGAACGGCTTCGAGTTCGTGGCCCGCACCCGCGCCGATGCCCGCCTGCGCGCCGTGCCCGCCATCCTGGTCACCTCGCTGCACTCCCCCGCCGACCGGCTGCGCGGCGCCCAGGCCGGGGCCTGCGCCTACATCGTCAAGAGCGAGTTCGACCAGAACCGCCTGTTGGCCGCCATCCGCGAGCAGGTGGGGGAGGCATGAACCCCATCCGGGCCGTCGTGGTCGAGGATTCGCTCACCGTGCGCCAGCACATTGTGGACGCGCTGGGCGCCGACCCCGAAATCGCGGTGATCGGCGAGGCGGCCGACGGGAAGACCGCCATCGAGTTGATCCAGCGCCTGCGCCCCGATGTGGTCACCCTGGATATGATGCTGCCGGTGATGACCGGACTGGCGGTGGCGGAATACGTGATGGCGTTCTGCCCCACGCCCATTCTGATCGTCTCCGCCTCCACCAACCGCGGCGAGGTGTTCAAGACCTACGACGCGCTCGCCGCCGGCGCGGTGGACGTGTTGGAGAAGGCCAACGGCGGGGAGCCGGAGGGGGTGTGGGAGGCCGAGCTGCGGCGCCGGGTGAAGCTGGTGGCGCGCATCAAGGTCATTACCCACTTGCAGGGCCGCCTGGCGCGCTCCGCCGCGGGACCGCCGGCGTCCGCGGCCTGCCTGCCGCCGCGGCGTGCGGAAGGCGCAAGCGGGCCCTGCCGCGCGGTGGGCATCGGCACCTCCACCGGGGGGCCGGGGGCCTGTGTCGAGATCCTGCGCCGCTTGCCGGCGGACTTCCCGCTGCCCATTCTGTTGGTCATCCACATCGGTCCCGCCTTCGGGGTACTGCTTGCCGAGTGGCTGGACTCGCAATCGGCGCTGCGCGTCGCCTGCGCGCGCGACCATGAACCCTTGCCCCCGCGCGGCCAGGGCCGGGTTTTGCTGGCCCCGCCCGAGCGCCACCTGGTCGTCCGCCAGGGCCGCATCCGCCTCACCGACGAGCCCGAGCGCTTCTCCTGCCGCCCCTCGGTGGACTGCCTGCTCGAATCGCTCGCCCGCGAGTTGGGCCCCGCGGGGGTGGGCTGCGTGCTCACCGGCATGGGGCGCGACGGCGCCGCCGGCCTGCTCGCCATGCGCCAGGCCGGGGCGCGCACCTTCGCGCAGGACGAGGCCACCTCGGTGGTGTTTGGCATGCCGCAGGAGGCGGCGCGCCTGGGCGGGGCCGAGCGCGTGCTGCCCTTGGGCGAGTTCGCCCCGGCGCTCGCGGCGCTGGCCGGCGGCGCGGCGGGAGGCGGCGAATGACGCCCGCGGTTCTAGTCGTGGACGACAGTCTGACCATCCGCATGGACCTCGAGGCGGTGTTTACCGCGGCCGGGTTCGCGCCGGTGGGGGCGGCCACGGTGGCGGGGGCGCGCGCCGCGCTGGCGGCGGGCGAGTTCGCGCTGGCGGTGTTGGACGTGCTCCTGCCCGACGGCGACGGGATCGAGTTGCTGCAGGAGATGAAAGCCGATCCGCGCACCGCCGCCCTGCCGGTCATGCTGCTGACCAGCGAGGCCGAGGTACGCGACCGTTTGCGCGGCCTGCGCACCGGCGCCGACGACTACGTGGGCAAGCCCTACGACAGCGCCTTCATTGTGGGGCGGGCGTTGCAGCTGACCCGGCCGCTTCAGGCGGCGGGGACCGATGCGCCGCCGGTGCTGGTGATTGACGATAGTTTGAGCGTCCGCCAAAGCCTGGCCGAGGAACTGGCCGCCGCCGGCTACCGTCCGCTCACCGCCGCCAGCGGCGAGGAGGGACTGCGCCTCGCGCTGGCCGCGCGCCCGCTCGCCCTGATCGTGGATGGCAGCCTGCCCGGCGGCATGGACGGCGCCACCGTCATCCGCCGCGTCAAGCAGGACGTCTCCCTGCGCCATATCCCCTGCCTGCTGCTCACCGCCTCGGAGCAGCGCGAGGACGAGCTGCGCGCGCTCGAGGCCGGCGCCGACGCCTATGTGCGCAAGCACGGCGATGCCGCCGTCCTGCTCGCCCGCCTGCAGGCCGCCTTGCGCCGCGGTTCCGCTCCCGCCTCCCGCCCCGACTCCGCCTCCAGCCTGCTCAGCCCCAAGCGCATCCTGGCGGTGGACGACAGCCCCACCTACCTGAACCAGTTGGCCGACGCCCTGCGCGCCGATGGCTACGACATGGTGCTGGCCCGCTCCGGCGAGGAGGCGCTCGAGCTGCTCCCGGTCCAGCCGGTGGACTGCATCCTGCTCGACGTGCGCATGCCCGGCCTCGACGGCCATGAGACCTGCCGCCGCGTCAAGGCGGTGCCGGCCTGGAAGGAGATCCCGCTGCTCATGCTCACCTCGCTCGATGAGCGGGCGGCCATGGTCGAGGGCATCAACGCCGGCGCCGACGACTATATCCCCAAATCCGGCGATTTCGAGGTGCTGCGCGCCCGTCTCCGCGCGCAACTGCGCCGCAAACAGTACGAGGACGAGAACCGGCGCGTGCACGAGGAACTGGTGGCCAAGGATCTCGAAGCGGCGCGCGCCAAGGCCGCCCAGGAGGTGGCCGAAGCCCGCGCCCTGATGGCCGAGGAGCTGGAGCGCAAGAACCGCGAGCTCGAGGCCTTCAGCTACTCGGTGTCTCACGACTTGCGCGCCCCGCTGCGCCGCATCCAGGGCTTCGCGCAACTGTTGCAGGAGGATGCCGCATCGCTGCCCGAAGGGCCGCGCGGAAACCTGGAGCACATCCTCGCCGGCGCCGAGCGCATGTCGCAGCTGATCGAGGACCTGCTGGCGCTCTCCCGCCTCAGCCGGGCCGAGCTCCACCGCCGCCCCGTCAACCTCGCGGCGGTGGCGCGCGAGATCGTGGCCGACCTCGCCCGGCACGAGCCCCAACGCGAGGTGATGCTGGACGCGCCGCAGGTGCTGGAAGCCAGCGCCGACGCGCGGCTGATGCGCGCGGCGCTCGAAAACCTGGTGGGCAACGCCTGGAAGTTCACCTCCCGCCGCGGCGCCGCCCGCATCGAGCTGGGCGCGGTGGAGGGCGCCGCGCCCGCCGTCTATTACGTCCGCGACAACGGCGCCGGGTTTGATCCGGCGCACGCCGGCAAGCTCTTCGGCCCCTTCCAGCGCCTGCACCGGCAGAACGAATTTCCGGGCACCGGCATCGGCCTGGCCACGGTGTACCGCATCATGGACCGCCACGGCGGACGCATCTGGGCCGAATCCGAAGTGGATCGCGGCGCGACCTTTTACTTCACCTGCGAAAGCGCCTCCCGGCCGGCGGCGCTGGCGCCAAGCAGCCAAGGACGGTGACCCGTATGGAACCCACCCAGCCCCCCCTCCGCATCTTGCATCTGGAAGACGATCCCGCCGACGCCGCCCTGGTGGTGGCCGCGCTCAAGCGCAGCGGCCTGCAATATACGTTGCGCCGCGTGGACAACCAAGCCGAGTTCGTGACCGCGCTGGAGGAAGGCAAATTCGACCTGATCCTCTCCGACGTGTCGCTTCCGGGCTTCAGCGGGCCGGAAGCCTGCCGCATCGTCCAGGATCGGCGCGCCCATCGGACTCCGGATACGGAACCACAGCCGGAGGTGCCGTTCATTTTCGTCTCCGGCACCATTGGCGAGGAGATGGCGATCGATATGCTCAAGATCGGCGCCACCGACTACGTCATGAAGCACCGCCTGGCCCGCCTGGAGCCCGCGGTGCGGCGGGCGCTGGCCGAAGCCGCCGAGCGCGAGGAACGCCGCGCCGCGGTGCGCTCCCGCCAGCAGGCGGAGTCGCTGTTCCGCTCGCTCTTCGAGCACGTCACCGTGGGCGTGGCCATCGTGGATCCGGACCGCCGCCTCATTCGAGTCAATCCCGCGCTGCAGCGCATGTTGGGCTGCGAGGAGGCCGAGCTGCTTACCCTGGGCTTTCCGCACTTCGTCCATCCCGACGACGCCGCGGAGGGCGAAGGCCTCGACCGCGAGCTCTGGCGCGGCGAGCGCTCCAGCTACGAGGTCGAGCAGCGCTTCGTCTGCCACGACGGCGAGGAGCGCCGCGCCCGCACCGTGGTCTCGGCCATCCGCGAGGAGCGCGGCGCGCCGCGCTACGCCATTCACCTGGTCGAGGACGTCACCGAGCGCCGCGCCATGGAGGCCCACTTCCTCCAGGCCCAGAAAATGGAGGCGGTCGGCCGCCTCGCCGCCGGCATTGCCCACGACTTCAACAACCTGCTCACCGTCATCAACGGCTATACCGGCATGATGCTGCGCAAGGGCACGCCCGAGCAGACCAAACCGCTGCAGGCCATCGTGCAGGCCGCCGAGCGCGCCCGCACCCTCACCCAGCGCCTGCTGGCGCTGGGGCGCCAACAGCAGGAGCAGCGCAAGGTGCTGGAAGTCAATGCCGTGCTCACCGGGCTCGAACCCATGGTCCGCCACCTGCTCGGCCCGGGCATTCACCTCATTCTCGAACTCGACCCCGCCGCCGGCGCGGTCGAGGTGGACGAGACCCAGATCGAGCAGGTGCTGATGAACCTGGTGATCAACTCGCGCGACGCGCTGGGCGACGAAGGCCGCATCACCCTCTCCACCGCCGCCGAGCCCGCGAGCGAGGCCCTCCCCCGCGGCGCCGTCCTGGTCCGCGTCACCGACACCGGCAGCGGCATGGATGCCGCCACCCAGGCGCGCATGTTCGAGCCCTTTTTCACGACCAAAGACCTGGGCAAAGGCACCGGTCTGGGCATGTGGATGGTCAGCGAGATCGTCGGCCACAGCGGCGGCTCGATCGCGGTGGACTCCGCACTGGGCAAAGGCACCACGGTCACGATTCGTCTGCCCCAGGTGCAGGCCGCCACCGCCGCCTGAGCGGGGCGGTCGCCGGCTATGCATGGCCGGAGCGGAGTATTTGGCATAGGATGCTATCCTGAATGTATGCGTACCACCCTCGATTTGCCGGACGGTCTGGTCGAGGAAGCTCGCGAGTTGCTCGGCTCGAAATCCAAGACGGAAGCGGTGGTCCAGTCGCTCAAAGAGATCATTCAGCGGCGCCGGATCGAACAGCTGAAATCGCTTCTGGGCAAGGTTGAGATTCGATACAACCCCGCGACGTCACGGCGTCGGCCTTGATCTGCGTGGATACGTCAGTGTGGATTGGCGGACTGCGCGGCTGGCCGGAAAGTCTGCGCGAGGAGTTGGCACTGCTCCTGGACAGAAGGGAAATCTTCCTCCCCGTGGTGGTACGGCTCGAACTGCTTGCGGGCGCCTCCCAAAAGCAACAGCCGCTTCTTGCCAAAACGCTGGCGGCTTTGCCCAGCGCGGAGCCTTCCCTGGCGACTTGGGCGCGGATCGAGGGCTGGATTCAGGCGGCCTCTGCTCGAGGCAAGCAATTTGGTATCCCCGATCTTTTGCTCGCGGCGCTCGCGGCGGAAAGTGCGGCCCCGGTTTGGAGCTTGGACCGGGCCTTTCCCACGATGGCGGAGTTCGGATGGATCAAGCTCTACGAACCGGAAATCGCCCGCGGCGTGAGAATACAATGAACGCATGGTGAATCTGCCTCTCGATCCCGCGCGGACCGCGCTGCTCGTGATGGATTTCCAGAAGCCGATCGTCGAGCGCATCGCCGCCGGCCAGTCGGCGGTGTTGGATGCGGCCGTGGAGGCGCTGGCCGCCGCCCGCCAGCGCGGCCTGCTGGTCGTCTATGTCGTGGTCGGGTTTCGGCCGGGGTTTCCCGAGATTCACCCCCACAACCGGCGCTTTGGCGCGCTCAAGACGTCGGGGACGCAGCTCAGCACCGAGATCCACGCGGCGCTGGCGCCGCGGCCGGAAGAGGTGATCGTCACCAAGCACCGCGTCGGCGCCTTTCATGGCACCGATCTGGACATGATCCTGCGCGCGCACGGGGTGGACACGCTGGTGCTGACCGGCCTTGCGACCAGCGGGGTGGTGCTCTCCACCGTGCGGCACGGTTCCGATGCCGACTACCGCTTGATCGTGCTGCGCGACGCCTGTGCCGACCCCGACGCCGCGGTGCATGCCTGCCTGATGGACAAGGTCTTCGCCTCCCAGGCCGAGATCGCCACCGCCGCCGAGCTCGCTCAGGCGCTGGCGAGCAGCCCGGCGTAGTTGGCGGGGTCGACGTTCCCTCCGCTCACCACACAGCACACCGACCTGCCCGCGAAACGTTCGGGCGCGGTCAGCACCGCGCCCAAGGAGAGCGCCCCGGTGGGTTCGACCTTCAGGTTGGCGGCGGAGAAGTAAAGCCGCAGCGCGGCGGCGATGTTGTCCTCGCTCACCTCGATGATGCCGCGCACCTCGCGGCGGATGATCTCCCAGTTCAACTTGCCCACGCTCAGCGTGCGTGCGCCGTCGGCCAGCGTGGCCGGCTCGGCTGGGTTGGCGAGCAGCTCGCCGGCGCGCAGCGAGCGGGCCGCGTCGTTCCCCAGCGCGGGCTCGGCGCCGATCAGTTCCGGTAGGTGGGCGGCGCCGCGCAGCGCGGTGGCGATGCCCGAGATCAGCCCGCCGCCGCCGACGGGAACCAGGATCGCGTCCCAGCGCTCGCCCGCCGCCATCAGCTCCGCGCCCAGCGAGGCGTTGCCCTCGATCACCCAGCGGTCGTCGTAGGCGCTGGCCACATAGGCCGCGGGGTCCTCGGCCGCCAGCTCGGCCACCCGCGCCGCGCGGGCCTGCTTCTTGGTATCCACCAGCTCGACCCGGGCGCCGTAGCCGCGCACCGCCTCGATCTTCACCGCCGCCGAGGTGGTGGGCATCACCACCGTGCACTGCTTGCCCAGGAGCTGGCAGGCGCAGGCCAGCGCCTGGCCGAAGTTGCCCGAGGAGGCGGTGATGATGGCGCGCTGCGGCACGTTGAGCGCCAGGTTGTAACCGGCGCGGAATTTGAAGCTGCCGGTGCGTTGGAAGGTTTCGGTGGCGATGGTGAGGTTGACCCCCAGCCGGCGCGAGAGCGCCTCGGGATGAAGCAGCGTGGTGGGGCGGATGGCTTGGGCGAGCGGCGCGGGCGCGGAAGGCGTGGCAGTCATGGGATGATCCCCATTATGGCCTCACTGAATCCGTCCAGCGCGCTGGTGCGGTTTTACCGTGGCGGCGCCGACGACCGCGGCCGCACGCTCGAGCAGATCCTGGCCTGGGACCGCGATCGGCTGGAGGCGGTTCACGACGACATTCAGTGGATATTCCCGGCGGGCTGAGCGTCCGCCGAGTGATCCGGTGGAACTGGCCTTTTCCTGATCCGCGGGGCCGAGCGAACCAAGGATGCGCGCCGCAGCCTGGCGCTGCTGCGCAAGGCGTTGCGCGTGGATCCGGGATGCGTTGAGGCCGGGCTCCGTTTGTTGGAGCGGCAGCGCCTGAGTCAGACGGCCCGCCTGACCCGGCTGCGCGAACTGGTGGCGCTGGCCGGGCAGCGGTTGGGCGCGGGGGCGTTCGTCGAAAGCCGCGGCAGGTTCTGGCAGGTAGGGGAGCCCCGTCCGTACCTGCGTGCTCTTCAAAGGCGACTTGTTGGCCTGGTGTCTGGAGAAGCGCAATGACCTGGAAACGCTGAAGCCGACGCGCGTCTTCGCCAAGGATCACAGCTTGGTTTCTGCGGCAGCGGCAAGAAGTACACGAAGTGCCGCGGCCGCCATGTAACGCCCCCGATTTGTGCAATGGCGCGTTCTAAGTGATGGAAAACACAGGGCCGGCGATTGCACAGGCCTGCGGTGACTCGTCGCAGGCTGGGGGATGAAGCAGTTGTCAAAACTACCGTACAACGCCCCTGGCTGCCCGTGGTGCAACGCCTACCGCTCGTTTCGGAGAAGTGCGAGACCCGCGCCCAGAGCGGGTTTCGTGTACTCGACTAAAAGTCAAATTCCATTGCGCCACGGGTTGCTGGGGGGCACAGGGATAAGATGCCTCCCGCCGGCGGCAGTGTGTGATATTTTCGCCACAACTTGGGTATATTTTCACGGTTTCCCGATGCCGGTGCGCCAGACTCGGGGGGAGCAAGAGAGTTGAGTTGCCAGCCACGGGCCCGGGGTGTAAGATGCCCAAGCCGGTAAGGACCGCCGCCATGAGCGAGTGTCTGGGTCAACCCGAGTTAGCCATCGTGCGGCTGCGCATGCGCTTCGCGCCGGTTTCGCCGGGGCGCCTGGAGGGCTACACCGGCTCCGCCTGGCGGGGCGGCCTGGGCCACGAGCTGCGGCGCGCCGTATGCCGGACGGGAGCGCCGGACTGCGGCGGCTGCCCGCATTTAGCGGAGTGCGATTACCCGCTGGCCTTCGAGACGCCGGCCGACGGCCTGCTGGGCAAGGTGGATAGCGCGCCGCGTCCCTTTGGTCTGGCTGCCCTTCCCACCCCATTGGGTGAGCAGGAGCTCTATCTCACCCTCTACGGCAGCGGCGTACGGTTCCTTCCGGTGCTGGCGCAAGCGCTGGCCGGTGCGGGAGACAAGGGCATCGGACCCGGCCGGGTGCGCTTCGGGCTGCGCGAGACACGCTATGAGGCGGCGGCGGGCAGCGGCGTCTGGCAGGAATTTGCCGCGGCCACCGGCGCGATGGAGCCGGCGCGCTGGCCCCCGCCTCCCGGCGTGGCGCGCGTCCGTCTGGTGACGCCGCTGCGGGTGCGCCGGCGGGAGCGCTACATCGGCGAGCGCGAGTTCCGTTTCTCCGATCTCTTCACCAGCGTCCTGCGGCGGGTGTCGCTGCTGTGCCGCGCCTACGGCCGGCCGCTCGATACCGACTTTCGCGGGCTGACGGCGCGGTCGGAAGAGGTGCCGCTGCGCGCGGCGGATCTGCGCTGGCATGACTGGAGCCGGTACTCCTCGCGCCAGGAAAAGGCGATTGCCATGGGTGGGGTAGTGGGCGAGTTCGCGTGGGCGCCGGCGCAAGCGCCGGAGTTGTGGCCCTATCTGTGGCTGGGACAGTTCACGCAGGCGGGCAAGGGCACGACGCTGGGCCTGGGCTGGTACGAGATGGGGAGCCAAGCATGAAGCGCGTGATCAGCCTGCTGGGGAAAGCGTCCACCGGCCAGTACCGGGAAACCCGGTATCACTTCCGCGGCGAGGATTGGGAGCCAACCTGCTACTTCGGCCTGGAACTGGCGCGCCGGACGAATGCGGATGACCTCATCCTGCTGGGTACCGCGGGCAGCATGTGGGACGTGCTGTTGCTCGATCATCTGGATGGCGAGATTGAAGCGGCGCACCTCGAACTGGAACGCGCGGCGCGCGCGGGGAGCGTGCGCCAGGAGCAGCTCGATGGGCTGGCGCCGCTGATCGAGCGCGCCGTGGGCCGGCCGGTAGTGCTGCGCCTGATCAGTTTGGCCCGGACTGCGCGCGAGCAGATGGCGATTTTGGCGGATCTGGCGGCGCTCGTAGAGCCGGGCGACGAGATTCTGCTGGATGTCACGCACGGGTTCCGGCATCTGGCCATGTTAGCGCTGGCGGCGGCCGCATATTTGCGGCAGGCGCGGCGGGTCCGGCTGGAGGGACTGGTGTATGGCGCCTTCGAAATGGCGGCTGACAATGGCGGCGTCGCGCCGGTGATCGAGTTGAACGGTCTGGCGGACCTGCTGGGCTGGGTGGAATCGCTCGCCGCCTATCAGGCCAGCGGGAACCTGGCCTGTCTGGAGCCGTCGCTGATCCGTTCCGGGATGCCGGCGGGACGGGTCGAGGGCTTGCGCCAGGCCGCCTTTCACGAGCGCAATTTAGATACTGCGCGCGCCGCGGGCGAGGTGCGCCGCATCCCGGAGCTGATGCGTCAGCTCGACTCACCGGCGGGCGGACTGTATCTCCCCGAGTTGGAGCGCAACCTGGCCTGGGCGGCGGGCGGGGAGCGCTGGCGCCGGGAGGCGGCGCTAGCCGCGCAGCAACTCGAGCGCGGCGATTGGGTGCGGGCCGCGGCGCTGCTCACCGAGGCGGCGATATCCCGCTCCGAGCCCGGGGCCGTGACCTACGCCGAGCGCGACGCCGCCTCCCGGGCGCTGGGCGATGCGCGGGAAGAATTCGTAGAGCTGAAGAATATCCGCAACGCCCTGGTTCACGCCGGCCCGGACCGCGGCACCGCGCGCCGCGAGGAGACGGGACGGCTGGTGGCCTCGCCCGTTCGTCTGCCCCAGCGGCTGCGCGAGCTGGCGCGCTCCCTGGGGCTCGACGCCGCAAGCTTGCGGAATCGCCATGCGGCGGCGCCGCAGTCTATTCTGCCGGAGGCATGAGTTCTCCCCGTCCAACCCGAGCGTCGGCCGCGACGGCGTACCCCCGCATCCTGCTCGCGGTCACCGGTTTGTCGCCGCAGGTCATCACCGAGACCGTGTACGCCCTGGCGCGGGAGGGCGGCCCGCTGCCAACCGCGGTGCACGCGCTGACGACGCAGGAAGGGGCGGAACGGCTGCGCTTGACGCTGCTGGGGAGCAAGCCGGGATGGTTTGGCCGGCTCTGCCGCGAGTACCAGCTGCGCGGCATCGAGTTCCGTGAATCGCACATCCACGTGCTGCGCGACGCGCGCGGGCGGGCCGTGGCCGACATCCGCACGCCGCGGGAGAACACGCTGCTGGCGGACCAGATCACCGATCTGGTGCGCCGGTTCACCGCCGACCCGGCGAGCGCGCTGCACGTTTCCATCGCCGGCGGACGCAAGACCATGGGCTTTTACGCCGGCTATGCGCTCTCGCTCTTCGGGCGCCCGCAGGACCGGCTCTCGCACGTGCTGGTGCCGCCGAAGTTCGAGTCCAACCCCGATTTCTTTTATCCGTCGCCGGCTCCGCGCACGATTTATGACCGCGACCGCCGCCCGCTGGATGCCGCCACGGCGGCGGTCACGCTGGCCGACATCCCTTTCGTCCGCATGCGCGACATGCTGGGACGGGAGTTGCTGCGCGGCGGCGCCAGCTTCAGCGGAACGGTGGAGTCGCTGAACCGGGCGCGCCCGGCGGCGAGTCTGGTCATCATGCCGGAACGGCGCCGGCTGCGTGCCGGCGGCTGCGAGTTCACCCTGCCCCACCGCGAAATGGCCTTTTATCTCTGGCTGGCGCGGCGGCGTCTCGCAGGCCGGCCGGGCGTGAGCCTGCCCGACAAGGACAAGCACGACCTGGAGCTGGCGGCCGAGTACCGCCAGGAGTACACCCTGGTGCGCGACGACGAGGACGACGAGCTGCGCACCGCGAGGCGGCTGAAGCCGGGCATGAACCGCGCCTTCTTCGCCGAAGTCAAGGCCCGGCTGCAGCGCGCCCTGGTCACCGCTGGGGTGGCGGCCGACTACCACGTGCAGCGCCAGAGGAACGGCGGCCGCGCCGGCGTCTTCACCCTGGGGCTGCCCCCGGAGGTGATTGTGATTGAAGCACCGGGGTCTCGACCTAAGGTCGGCTCGTAGGGTCTAGCCGTATGCCGCCTATTTCCGCTTGGCGGAGTACTCTTCCAGCCGTGCCCCCAGCTCGGCCATCTCGGCGGCGCTGAGCTCCCTGCCGCGATAAACGAGCGGCAGGTCGAGGGTGAGATGAAAATAGCGCGCTCCCTTATCGCACACGTCCGCCGCCAGATTGACAGGCAAGGTGCCAATCACAACATCACGCGTTCGTAGCACCGGTTGGATTCAGCTCCGGTCGGATCTCATCGGGACGGACTCCATTTGCCGCCGCCCATTGCTGGGCGCCGGGGCAGCCGCCGGAAAACGGAGCTGGTAGTAAGGACTACCCGACGCCGACACCTGCAGCGTGAGGCGGTACCCAGGGACAAGGTCGGGAGGAAGGGAGGACTCATCGACAACGTATCCCTTGACGTTGCTGGACCCCAGGGCAAATAGGCGTTTGCCTTTTTTGTTAAATTCATCCAACGCGGTGCACTCCACGAGGGACCAGTTGGCGAAGGTTTGCTCGACGCGTGGACCGGGCGGCTGGGGCCGCGCGGCGACGGGGAGGGAGCGAGGCGCCGCGGTGGCGGCACGCGGCGCGCCTGAGGCGTGAACCAGCGGGCGTGATGGCGGACCAGGCCACGCGGGCTCGGATTTGCCCACCACGCGGTGCGGGCTGGGCAGTACCCAGCGTTTCTTGAAGCTTAGGAGGTCCATGGGCATCGTCGCGGACGCTAGCGGTCCGGGAAACGCGAGCATGTGGTACAGCGCGTCCAGGCGGGCAATCTGGCGCAGGTCAGTATTGCCCTCCAGCCACGCCTCGTTCGTTTGCCGGGCATGACCGAGGATCGCCGAGGCAAATGCCGCGGTATAGGCGTCCGCGTCACCAGATACTTCACCACTGGCTTCCCAATCTTGATATCGGATGTCGGGCTTGGTCAAGCGCAGCGCTGCCGTCAGGCGAACGCTCCCATAGCCCATCGACTTCGCCATTCCGATGTGATGCGCATGGCCGGCGGGGAGCTGAATGGCGGTGAGCAGCGCGCCCAGCTCAACCGAGTTCAGGTTGTGGAAGCGAACAGTGCCCTTGAATTGGACGCCGCGAGGCACGATCCCGTTCATCGGGGTAATCTGGCTGGTCTTTTCATTCTCCTGTCGCGGTCGCCCATCCTGAACATGCCAATACAGCTTCGTGCCCCGGATCGTGGTCTGGTCGTGAAAATAGCTGGTAAGCGCATCCTTCCCACCTTCACCGCTCTGGGTGAGGTAGTGGGTATAGGCGGTGGGCTTGGGCGAGCTAAGGAGCACCGAGCCGCTGGTCAGCCCGACGTTACTGTCGCAGAGCAGATCGCCGAATTGCAGCCGCCCGCGGATCGCCCCCTTCGTTTCGTCCCGACTGGTTGGCACCGCGCCAAATAGTGCTTCGGCTAGGTCCAAGCCTCCGCAACGCAGATGCGGCGGAATCAAATTGCGGGGCGTTACATCATAGGGAAGACGGAACATTCCGGCACGCCCGAAAAAAAGCCCGCAGGGGTTGGTCTGAGCGTCCTTCAGGCGACCATCCTCGATGTAGAAGACGGGCTCGCCGTTGTGCAGCTCCTTCCCGAAGTGGTCCTCCTGCCACTGTGTGAGCTGGTCCCTGGAGAGGAAGCGCTCCTTTACCGATTCCGGGATGGTAACCCGATTCCCGGAGACTTTTGTGAAAACGAATTCGTGCTTTTTTTTCACGGGAATGTCGCCGGTGACGACAAGAACGGAGTTCCCGCCCGGGCGAAGATTGGTAACTCGCCCGGCCTGATCGGTCGCCGCGGTCACCGCGGGGCGATCGGGGCTACCGCCAGATCCGACGAATGAAGCGAAGTTCGGGAAGACCCTCCGAATCTCGTCATGATGCACCTTCGCGTATTTAGCCGGCTGAATTTGCCAATTCCGGCCGTCTTGGACGAGAAACCCGGCCTTGACCCTTGGGGAAGTGGCCTGGCCAACCATGGCCTGCCTGTACAGTTTGCCAATCCTATCCTCCCCGACGCTCCGGAAAAACAGCTTCTCGTCGGTAACGTCGCCCAACTTGGCGAACGACAGAATTTCGACCAGGCTACGGATGAGCCCGCGTAGACTTGAACCGGGAATTCTCGGACGCCCCAAACGGTCAACTGCCGCTTGCGAGGCATTGCTTTTCTCGTCCCGCGACTGCCCGATGTGCAACGGCGTCAGCGTCGTCGCGGCAATTTCAATTCGCCCCGTGAAGGTGCCAGTGGCGAAGCAATCGTGCGACTCCCATAGCTTCTTGCCGCCACTGATCCACTCGGAACGATCCTCGACGGTGAAGGTCGCCTGCGGAAGCGGAACGAAGTTATAAGCGGCAGTCGCCTGATTTCCGGGGGCAGGATTCGTATGGTGGGGATTGCTCATCGTGCCTCCGGGCTCCAGGCGAGGCGGGTTAATCGGGCGGCGGCCGGTCCGACTAGACCGGACTCCGGATCAACCGCGAAGTACTGGGTGAACTCGATCCGCGGGCGGTTCTGCTTGAGGTCTTCATTGCTCAGGTCCAAGGGGAGCACCTGTTGCATGCCGGCGCTGTCAGTTACCCAAGTGAAGCCCTCACGGGAAGCGATACCCTTCGGCAATTGGTCTCCATGGGTGATGTAAGCCGCGGCGACCGGGGCCGGCCAGACGATCGGTGGCGGGGAGTCAGCCAGCCAGCGCCCCGCCAATCCGTCCGCTTCTCTCCATATCAGTGCTTCGCGGCTGCGGCCAAACAGCCGAAGCTCAGAAAGAGTATGAACGCGGGGTTTTGGCACGACATCGGGGAACGCCGTATGGCCGAGGCGCCAACGCGACCCTTCACGCCGCCCCCAGCAGACGCCATCCCAAAAGTACGCCAGCAGCCAGTCAAGGTCCTCGTGCTCTCCCCGTTCGCTGCCCATTAACGCCCAGTCGGTGAGCGCCCGGGCCTCGGCCCCCGCGATGGGGGTGATCTCGCAACCTTCAGGCATTAGCATCGGCTTCTCCCATCTCAGGCGCCTCGTGAAATTTGCGAATCAGCTTGATCACTTCCTCGGGCGGACGGACGCCGGGCTGCAGGACGTGCTTTGCCGTACCCAGAGCCAGGTTGGCCGTGCCGTGGAAAAACCCTCGTCCGACCGAGCTGGTGCCACCGACGGGCAGATCGCCATCGAGGAGATCTCGCACGGCAAGCAGCAAAAGCCCCAGCGCCGGTTCCCAAAACCGTTGCCCGGCCTCTTTGTCGGGTCGAGCATCAAGGGTGAGATCCACGCGCAATTGGGCCCCAAAGAGAGGCTCCTCGGCAAACAACGCGGTGTCGGCCGCACCACCGGTGAAGCGGTCAATGCGGATGCGGTGCGTAACTTCCGGCTTACCGTTCTCTAATCGCCCGTCGCTGCAACGCACTCGAGATGCGGTGGGGGCGCGGCTCGCCCTCGGGCTTCCGAAAAGGTAACTCACCCAGGCCTCGGCGTCCTGCTGGCCATGGCGCACGAGCCTCGCGATCATCCCGCTGCGGTTACGTAGTACCCCAGCGAGACTGGTACCGGGAACGACAGGACCCTGCCCCGACTGAAACTGAATATAGTCGGCCTCGCCCAGGCTTGCCTGCCGTACCAAGACACCTCCGGTGGATCGGAGCGTCAGCGTGAGGTGACACCGCGGACCTGCAGCCTCCCCCTCGCCGGGGTTGGATGGCTGGCTAAAACCCAGCGCGAGCGCCAACGTTGGGAAAGAGGAAAGGGCCGAGGGCACCGGCGCCTCGGCGTCTGCGCCGAGGTAGTCCAGCCAGCCGGCCGAGCCGGTCAGGTCCCAGCGGCGCGCCCGCCAGTTCTTGGCTCGGAAGGCGCCCAAGCCACGGCTGCGCCGCACCCCCAAGCGAAGGTCACCGCTTTCGAGGTCGGCGACGGAGGCCAGCAGGAGACCTAAAAGCTGCGTCTCGTCGTCCCGTTCGGTGATCTCCAACTCGACCCTAAGAGGAAACACCGTTCCTGGAGCCAAGACCTCGAAGTCGTACTTGGCATGTTCGGCGGCGGTGCCGGTCGAGGGGGAGATGGCCACACCATCCCGGACCTCCAGCGACTCGCCGGTGGCGATCGCGTCAAAGGTTAGCAAGCCCGAGGGTGCGTCACTGTCCTCCGCCCCACCAAACAGGCGGCGACTACCTTCCGGACGGCGTCTCTCCAGCGAGGCACGCAGCGCGCCCGCAAGGGTTGGGCCGGGCAGCAGGGGCCGGCCGCTCCGCGCATCTCGGATAATGGCGGCGTCGGTGAGCCCGGCCTCGCCGCCACCCAAGTGAACGGCGCTCGTAGCGACCAAATCGGCAGTAATCGCTAGCCGCGAACTTAGGCGCCGTGCACCAAACGTTGCCGCGAGACCAGGACCGCCTTGATGACTCATGGGCGCCTCCGCCGACTCTGACTTTCGCGAGCGAGCTCTTTCAACAGGGTTGCGGCATACCGCAAGCGGACCGGCGCCTCGGAAACGTCCGCGAGCGGCGCGTCGGTGATGGCCCCGGTAGATTGGCGCAACCACTCAAATTCGATAGTTTTCATGCTCAGGAGGAGCTGCTTCAGGCTCATGCGTCGAACCTCACAGCGATCCAGTTGCTTGCCTGCGTGGTCTTTCGCGGTGGCAACCACCCCGGCCAGTCCTTCCAAACCGTTCGCTCCCTGGCCGAGTGGGAAGCGCAGTCGCGACAGGAGGTGGGGTGAAGGCATAGCCTGGACGCTTCGGGCGTCGGCACAGGCACTCTCCTCCGCCAGGCGCAGTAGCCTCCGCAGCTCGATGGATTGCTCAATGCCGGAAATGACGGCGGACGGCAGGGATGTGGGCCGTGTATTTGGAGCGCTGGCGGTCGCTACTTCAAACGGGCCCAGGCCGGGCCAATCTTTCAGGAAGAGGATGCGGCCGAACCCCTCGGCGCGGCGTTCGCCAAGACCCGAAGTCTCCAGCTCGAGCCAGTCTCGCCGGGCAATGGTGGTCGGCGCGTGCAGCAGGAACTGGGAGCCTCCCCGTAGTCCGGTGGCTTGCGGCAGTTCCATTCTCCACGTTCGGTTGAACCCGCCGCAGCGAACCGGTTCACACGCCATGTGGACGATTTCGCTGCCTGGTAGTGCGCGGACTAGCTCGAAAGCAAAGGCCCCCGGATCAAGGGCGCCGGTAACCGGATTCCGGCCGATATAGTCGGCGGTCAGCACCACCCGGAAGTGCCCGCTCAGTTCGCCGCTTAGAAGCTTGGCACCCTCGTACTCTCGTTCGCGCAGTGGATGCCAGGTCAGGCGGCACCGGCCCCCGTAGCCCGCTCCGCGGGAGCGGCCCAACCACAAGTGGCCGCCCAGGGCGGCCTTGATACGTTCCGCCCGGATTTCAATCTCATCCAGAGTGGAACCGGAGATCGCCGCACAGGCGGCGAACTCCTGGCCTTCGGCCAAGGCCTCATAAGTGAAAACGGCCCCCACCGTTTCGGTCGCTCGCTGCCGATCGCGGTCCATTTGAAAATGGAGGTGACGCCGCAGGCGCGGCGCCGCGCGGCGCGGACTTGGATCGGAGAGCGTGACAAACTGGCCTGCCTGCAGCGGCCGCAGTTCGGGATGGGCGCCTTCGTCCGCGCCCAAAACGTCCCAGACATCGCAAGCGCTGGCATCGGTCGGTGCCTTCTGCTGTCGCCAACTCAGTGGAGCCGGCATGGTCCGCTGCGTGCCAATCTGGGGATATGCCGCCAGCCAGCGAACGGAGCCATCGAGGATCAGCCGCTCAAATTCGGCTGTCTCCACCGGTGTTCCCGACAACAATGCCGCCGCCGCCGCGCCGCGTAGGCTGGAACCGGGAATGTAGGGAAGGGTGTTGACCGCGTTCGGATCCCCGCCGGCGTTGGGCAACACCAGAGGCGCCTCCAGCCGGAGGTGGAACGGCAAAAATCGCGTCATGCCTTGCCTCCTATACCGGCGAGGCCATGGGTCAGGGCCAAGTCTCCGTCGAGGGTCATGCGGATCACGCCCCGGCCGCGCCGCCGGCCGAGGCCCACGTGCCGGGTACCGAGAACAGCCAGGGCAAGGCAACGAAGATCGCTGCCCGCTGGTACCGTCGTCCATGCCAAGGGCGCCTCTAGGCGCAGTCCACGCTTGGCCGCGCGGCTGCGCCGCAAGCTGGTTTCCTTGGCGGCGCCGGTTCCGGCATCCTCACTCGTCTGCGCGCGGACAACTGTGAGCGAATCCCGGACCTCCTCGGCTGGAAGGTGCCGCTCCTTGCGGGACAAGGCCCAACTGATCCATTCCCGATCCCCCGGGGCCATCTGACCATCGCCGATACGGAGCAAGGCCGACGGCCCGAAATTGGCTCGCGCCCCGAACACCCGGGTGGCGGCGAGCTCGAGGTCGGGAAAGGCCGGGCTCATTTGAAGCCAAGTTCCTAATAAGAGACCGTGCAGGGTCTTGCCGCCCACTCGGGGAAGGCACTCCATCTCCAAGTCGATGTCCACGTCAACATCCCCGGCCGCGCCGCGGCCACTCGAAAAACTAGTGTCGGAGAGCAGCTCGATCGCTAAATGGCGCACGATGGTCATTTAGTCACCTCGGGAAGCGCCCAATAAAGATCACTGAGTTCGACCGCGTCAAGTAGCGGCGAATCACCGGTTGGAGGCCGTCCGGAGTCATCCAGCGGCGCGGGCAACTGCAAGGCATCGTTGACGTTTCGCCATGCACGCAATTCCCGCTGCAGCTCGGCGGGCTGGAGCGCTAAAGAGCCGAGCCGCTTCATTTTGTTGCGCGCGGCCCGCCATACCTCGCCATTGAGGCCAGACTTCTGTACGCCGAGCAATTCTCCGGAAAACCACTCCCAATCCAATGCGCCATCAGCGGCACCAAGAAGATACGGCCGACGAGTGACCGCAGGCGTGAGTTCTCCGGCGCGCCAGCTCAGGGCCGCGCCTGCGTGACCTTTCCGGACGGCCTGGCGCTTCGCGGCCACGCACTCCTCGTGAGCCATCTCCAGCGCGCGGCTCACCGGGAAGTGATGGCCCACGATGGAGACGCCGGCGCAGGCGGAAACTTGGCCAAGCTCGGGAACCTCCCCGCTAAAGGCGCGCAGTGCGGTCGCGGCAAGCTCCAGCCCTATCCGGCCATCGCAGACGAAGGTGAGATCGTCGCCGCCCTGCAAGATCGGCCGCAGGGGTAAATAACCGGAGTGCAGATCGAAGTGGCGCCCCGGCTGACTCGACTGCAACTGAGCGCCGCGGATCGCGTTTGTGCAGCGCGCCTCGACCGCGTGCCATGCGCCGCTCATCCTCGCGCGTAATCCACTGGAAATTGTCCTGAATCGCTCGACCACCCAGTTGTCGGGCTGCCCCTGCGCGGAGAGCAGGCTGGCGCGGAGCTTCGAGCCGATGCCGTTTCCGTCTAAAAAGACCACTGCGATTTGGCAGGTGTCGCCCTTGGTGCCGCCCAGATGGTCGAATTCCAGCGGATAATCAGGCCCCGCGGCGCCGTTCCCGCGCCCGGGCACCTGGACGCCCACGTTGTCGCGCGCCAGCAGCTCGCTACTGCGCGGCCGGTAGGTATTGTCACTGCGATGGAGCGCCACCGCCGGCCGGCCCGTACCCGGGCAGCGTCCGTTGACCGCGATACCGAGCAGCGGCGCGAACAGCGGCGGTGCCAGCTTGGTACGCGCCAAGGCCTCGCCCGCCGTCACCAGTGCGGAACCGAGGTCCCCGGGGGAGAACGGGACGTGACTGGCCGCGAATTCCAGCCCCGGGAGATCCTTCGCCGCCGCGTAGCTGATTCGCCCGGCGAAACCTCGTGCTGCGTCGCGCGAGGGGAATTGGGCCCACACATTCCCGCCCGCCGCCAGGATCAGCTCGCCCCCATCGCCGTTGGCGAGTCTGGCAATCTTCTCCTCCGCGAGGAAGTTCTCGATGAGCCGGGAGCCTGCGGCAATATCGGTCAGACGATTGCTGGCGAAGACGAAGTCCTGAATTCGGCGGGCGTCGAGGGCGGTAAGGACGTGCATAGATTAACTTTCCCGCAGCCAGGCGTGCAGAGAGTCCCGGTGGCCCTGGAACCAATTTTTCAAATCGCTTAGCCCGAAAACCGCGAGGGTTTCGGGTCCGCCGAGCGGGAGCCGCATGTCCCGTTTGAGCAAATCCCGCCCCTCATCGCGGAGGAAGCAGGCCAGCGCCGAGCGCGCATGGTCGCCGCCCAATTGCCGGGCGCGATGGTACGCTTCGAACGCCTTCAGTTTGCACTGTCCAACTTCTGTGCTTGTGGTGCAGGAGAGCAGGAAGAGGCGGTGGCGCCGGACGGCGAGCACGTCGAGCTCCATCTCTCTTTCGTTGAATACGAGCTCGCTACCCACGCGAGTCGGCATGTCAAAAAGTGAACTGCACCAATGTTCTAGCCACACTCCCGTAATGAACCGGCGCCAGCTATCCCAGCTAGGATCGCCATATTGCACGGTACGGTCACCGAAACCGATTTCCGCCAGGCTGATCTTCGCGCGCGCCTTTTCGTTGTGGTGCTGACAATAGAGTTCGTGCGCGAGTCCAGGGCCATCCGCAAAAATTCGGCCGGCAAGCGCCTCCGCATCGGCCAGCGTTGGCGAGTCGCCCGCAGCGGTCTTCTCCCGGCGAGGTCTAACGTTGTGCAGGGCCCAAAACTCCTCAAAGGTCAGGTCGACGCTCAGCGGCCTGACCTCTCCGTCGGTGAAGCGAAGCGAGCCGGAGCCGCGGTCGTCTACATAAAAGGCGCGGGGGCCGGCGGTCTCGTTGAGCTTTCTGAAAGCGGCGTAAGCATGGACCGCCATGACTTTCGTGCCACCGGTGTAGTTCAACCAAGCGCCGGCCAGATGGCGTTGCCCCAGCTTGCGCGCGATCTCCGGGGCATCGGTGGCACTGATGTCGAATTTCTGCGGACGAAACTGCTTCAAAGCCGCAGCAAGCACATCGGCTACCCGGCTGCTGGAGTCAAGTCGCTCCGCATCCTCGGCGGTATGGTACAACAGTACCGACTCAGGCTGGAGTTGTCGCACGGCAATGTAGTTGGGCAGCGGATTCGAGCCAACCAGGCAGATCAATTGTTGGCATTGTTGATTCATATCAACCCCGAGCGCCCGTATGCCAAGCGCCAGTGACCGGAAGCAGTATCTCACCAAATGCCCAGTTGTCCAGCATTCGCAAGCTTGCGGATCTCGGCCGGTCCTCTGAGCGTTTCCGCTCGCTTCGCAAGCTTGCCAAGTCGGCGGAGGCCACCGCGGCAAGCTAAGCTGGGGGCGTTTACCAGGAACGCCGCCATGCCGCGCCAGCTCTGTCTCGCCGCCTACGATATCGCCAACGCCAAGCGCCTCGCCCGGGCGCGCGAGCGCGTGCGCGGCTATGCCACCGGCGGACAGAAGTCGGTCTTCGAGTGCCTGCTCGACGGGCCCGAGCGCGCTCAGATGCTGCTCGATCTGGGCACGCTCCTCGACGGCGCGGAGGACAGCTTTCTGCTGCTCACGCTCGACCCGCGCGCACGCGAGGTGACCATCGGCGTGGCGCCCGAGCCGCGCCTGGGTCCGTTCTTCTATCAGGGATAGCCGCCATGGGAACACTGTATTTGGATCACCAGGGCTTGAGTCTGCAAGCCGAGTCGGGAGCGATCGTGCTGCGCGGCGCCGAGGAGAAGCCCCGTTCGATTCCGCTGGCGCTGCTGGAACGGGTGGTGGTACAGGGCGAGGCCGAGATCAGCAGCGGGCTGCTGGGGCGGATGGCCGAGGCCGGGGTCGGCCTGTTGGTGCTGAGCAAACGCCAGAGTTGGCGCACCGCCTGTCTGTTGGGGCGTCCGCATAAGGACGCGCGCATTCGCCTGGCGCAGTACCAGGTGTCGCTCAACGCCGCGGCGCGGGTGGGATGGGCGCGGCTGTGGCTGCGGGGAAAGCTGCACAACCAGGAGCGGCTGCTCGCTGCAGCCCTGCGCCGCCGGCCGGAACTGATCGGCCCTCTAACCCAGGGACGCGACCGGGTACATGCAGCAGCGGCGCGCCTGGCCGATGCCGCCGGTGCCGCCACCATCGAGACGCTGCGCGGGCTGGAGGGGGCGGCCGCCGCCGCCTACTTCCGCGCCTTCGTCACGCTGTTCGCGCCCGCGTTGGGGTTTGGCGGCCGCAACCGCCGTCCGCCGCGCGATCCCGTCAACGCCGCCCTGTCGTTGGCCTACACGCTCCTGCACTTCGAGGCGGTGCGCGCCGCGCAGGCCGCCGGTCTCGATCCGCTGCTCGGCACCTTGCACGAGCCGGCTTATGGACGGGAGTCGCTGGCCTGCGACTTGGTTGAACCGCTGCGTCCGCGCGTGGACGGCTGGGTGTGGGAGTTGTTCCGCGAGCGTCTGCTGCGCCTGGAACACTTCACCCACGACAAGGGCGCCTGCCTGCTACACAAGGCCGGGCGCCGGAACTTTTACGAGGCATGGGAAGACGGCGCCGCCCGCTTCCGCCCCGCGCTGCGCGGCTACTGCCGCTTGCTGGTCGCCCGCCTGCGCGGCGTAAGCCTGGACTTGGCTCCCGCGCCCCCCGACTGGAGCGAGTACGCGCTGGAGAACTCGATCGAGCAGTACGACGGAGAGGAGGAGGAACCGGATGCGCTGGCCGTACCTGATCGCCTATGACATTGCCGATCCCAAGCGCCTGGGCCGCGTGCACCGGTATTTGAAGCAGCAGGCGGTGCCGCTGCAGTACTCGGTATTTCTGGGCGAGTTTGGCCGCGCCGCCCTGGACACGCTGGCGGAAGAACTGCGCCGGCGCGTGGACCCGCGCCAGGACGACGTGCGCATCTACCGCCTGCCGGAGCGTTGTCAGGCGCAGTGGCTGGGACGGCAGTGGCTGCCCGAGGGCGTGTTCCTGGGCACCGACCCGTCGCTGCTCGGCTTGCAGGAGCACCTGGCCGCGAGCACGTCAGTTGCCGTTCCGGCGGCGGCAAAAGTTGGCGACCCCGCCGCCAAGTCCGCGGAGTACAATGAGTTGCCAAGCGAGGCGGTCCGGACCGCGCCCTGATCGAGAAGGGATTAAGACTGCGCGAGGGCCAGTTTTGCGTTCTCTGCCCAGTCCGGACCGCGCCCTGATCGAGAAGGGATTAAGACGTCCGCCCACGCCGTTACGAGGACATGGATAGCGTCCGGACCGCGCCCTGATCGAGAAGGGATTAAGACTCCGCCGCTGCCAGCACATTTGGCGATTCTCCCCGTCCGGACCGCGCCCTGATCGAGAAGGGATTAAGACGGTTCCACGCCGCGGTAAGCGTCTCCGCTTCCGCGTCCGGACCGCGCCCTGATCGAGAAGGGATTAAGACTTGCCTGTCATGCCACAAAAGCCACAGACAGCTGTCCGGACCGCGCCCTGATCGAGAAGGGATTAAGACTGTTCCTCTGGAGTCGCCATATCAAACCGGTATCCGTCCGGACCGCGCCCTGATCGAGAAGGGATTAAGACCATCTCCTCTGTGCAAGCGGAGTGGGCCCAATGTCCGGACCGCGCCCTGATCGAGAAGGGATTAAGACCACGCGCCCGATAATGCCGCGGCCCCGGCAGTCCGGACCGCGCCCTGATCGAGAAGGGATTAAGACTGCCGCCTGTCCGACCAGCATGGGACTGGCTATGGTCCGGACCGCGCCCTGATCGAGAAGGGATTAAGACGATACTGCAAAGTGAGGTCGCACAACTGGCGTCCGTCCGGACCGCGCCCTGATCGAGAAGGGATTAAGACGGGTCCATCGGCAGCAAGCTCCGTACATCGAGGGTCCGGACCGCGCCCTGATCGAGAAGGGATTAAGACGAGCCGTGAGGTCCATGGTCTCGTCAGTGCGAAGTCCGGACCGCGCCCTGATCGAGAAGGGATTAAGACGGCAGCCCCAGCACTCGTGTTTAGTCGTCATCTTCGTCCGGACCGCGCCCTGATCGAGAAGGGATTAAGACTCCTCGACCGCCATGGACCCAACAAACTCCCACGGTCCGGACCGCGCCCTGATCGAGAAGGGATTAAGACCCCACGCCACTCCAGGTTTCGCCGTGAGGACACGTCCGGACCGCGCCCTGATCGAGAAGGGATTAAGACGAGGGACTATAGCGGTAGCCGTTCGGCGCGATCGTCCGGACCGCGCCCTGATCGAGAAGGGATTAAGACGATATTGCGCCACAAGCCCTCCGTTGGCCTCGCCGTCCGGACCGCGCCCTGATCGAGAAGGGATTAAGACGCGGGCCTCCGCTTCCGCCTCGGCGTCGAAGCGTCCGGACCGCGCCCTGATCGAGAAGGGATTAAGACGATTGCTGCGTTCGTCAAATCCATCTCTCGCCCCTCGTCCGGACCGCGCCCTGATCGAGAAGGGATTAAGACTCTTCACTTCGACTCCTTCCCGATTGCGTACGCGTCCGGACCGCGCCCTGATCGAGAAGGGATTAAGACTACGCAGACTGATCGGACTGATTCACCAAAATCGTCCGGACCGCGCCCTGATCGAGAAGGGATTAAGACGGGTCCGCGCCCGTGGAAAATACGAAAAGCAACTGTCCGGACCGCGCCCTGATCGAGAAGGGATTAAGACCCCTCGCGGTTAACCGTTGCCTCGATTTGGTTGTCCGGACCGCGCCCTGATCGAGAAGGGATTAAGACTACACCGCGCCGCCTCCCAGCGGCTCCCGATGCTTGTCCGGACCGCGCCCTGATCGAGAAGGGATTAAGACGACACCGGTCACACTGCACTGGTCTCGCCATGTCCGTCCGGACCGCGCCCTGATCGAGAAGGGATTAAGACAGCTCAGCTTTTCCGTTAGCCACGCTTCACCTGTCCGGACCGCGCCCTGATCGAGAAGGGATTAAGACCCCA
>Ga0134125_10001693_pt1 | contig 26870 bp, 31 predicted proteins | sample KB31751_FD_96464 | JGI IMG/M metagenome (GOLD analysis project Ga0134125, IMG submission 96464) | Terrestrial soil microbial communities with excess Nitrogen fertilizer from Kellogg Biological Station, Michigan, USA - KB3-175-1 | ecosystem: Environmental > Terrestrial > Soil > Unclassified ...
CAAGAATCTTGATTTTTCCTTCCTTGTTTGATTTCTTAATGTTTATTTCATTTTGCTCTGCTATTATATAATCACAGATTATCTTTGTATCTTCAATGGAGTTTTCTAAAAGTTTTTTTAATGATTTAATTATGAATTGTTTTTGATGTTTGCATATTAAGTGAATTTCTTTTTCTATTTCTGCTCTTTCTCTGTTTTGGAATGTTAATTTGACTTCTTTTATGGGCTCTTGCAAACTTTTAACAATATTGGATTGTTGTTTTTCATTTATAAAATCTTCTGATGAATCCAAGAGTTTAGCGCGGGGAGTGGGATTCGAACCCACGAGTTCTTACGAACATGGGATTAGCAATCCCACGCCCTACCAGGCTAGGCGACCCCCGCTTTACAAATATTTTTTTTAAAGGGTCTATTAATTATTTGCATCTTGAATATCAAAAATCCCTGTTGGTTTTAATATTAGAAATTCTCTTTTAAATTTACCATCATTTATTTTGGGCTCTTCACTTAAGGTTTATTTCCTTATTATGATGGTCTACAACAAGCAGTTTCAGCCGATTCTTTATATGCTTTAACTTATAATCGTACTTTTTGCACGGAAAATAATTATCAAATCCTTCTTCAGTTCTACCCTTGACATATTACATTTTATTTCTATCAAACTTTTCTCAAATAAGAAGAATGAATATGATGCTTTACTTTCAGAAAGTGGGGCATGTTTGAGGTGGATACCATTATGTTCTGCTGCCATCTCTCTGTTAGAACTATTGAATGTTTGTTATAACTTTTTATCAATCCACTATAACCTTTTCTACTATGAGCATATATGTCTCTACTTTGATATGTCAAAACCAAGTATTCTTTTATTTTTAGGTTTAATAGCAACCCATCAAAGCCACACTAATTCAGAAGAGCGAACTTCTTTAATCAACAGTGTTTCATCGATAATAAATTCTAAAACCTTATTTTTCTTTGACATTATCTTTTATTGCGGTTTGTATATTTGAATCCATCTTCAGTTTCAAATTGAAACATAGTTTTGCCTAATAAGATAGATGATATGGTCTTTCAGCTGCTATTGCTTTTCTTAATGATAAACCTGATAAATAAAAATACAAAGAGCATATCCAGCATAAAGTGAAGGTGTTCTAATCCTCAAGTTCATATAGAAAATAAGGAGCATCTTCAAAATATGGATTTTTGTTGTGAGCAGAGCCTTTTTTTCTAGGATAATAATAATAAAAAAATATAACATAACTACTAAAAGTTTAATAATTTAATCCAATTAAATTTCTCATGCCAACTGCCTATGTTTTATTAAACTGTGATCTAGGATCTGAAACCGAAATAATAAAAAAAATTAAGCAAGTACCTGAAGTAGTAGAAGTAAGTGGAGTCTTTGGAGTATATGATATTATTGTAAGAATTTCTTCAGATGATATGGATAAGTTAAGAGAAATTATAACTTGGAATATAAGAAAAATAGATAAAGTACGTTCTACCCTTACGATGATTGTAATTGAAGGCCAAGGACAGGATACCACTCCATAATACTATACGTGAATCATGGTTTTAGGACTCGAACCGAGTTAAAATAGACTTGATTTCATCTGTTGTCTTTATAATTTCTTCTTCTGTGTTATAAAAATGAGGTGACGCCCTTACAATTTTTTTTATACCAATCTCTCGTTCTGCTAATATTATTCCTTTTTCTTCTAATCGTTCAACTAAAATACCAACTTTATTATTATTATTGTGTTTAAATGAAAAACAAATCATAGATGAACGATATTCTTCATTATTTCCCTCATGAATAACAATATCTTTTATTTTAATTATTTCTTCTCGGAATAAATTAGATAATCTTTTATTTTTTTTATATATATTGGAAACTCCAAGTCTAAGGATATACCTTAAAGATGATTCAAGACCTGCAAGACCTGGATAATTTCTAAAAGTTGCGTGATATTTTTCAGGGTAATTATAGTAATCTATCTCTTCTTCTTGGATTTCATTTCTGTTGTCTATTATTTTACTTTCTTTTACATCTAAAAAATTCTTACTATTATTTTTACTTTCAATCTTTTTTACTATTTTAGCAGTTCCTGATCCAATAAATGTTGGTATAAATTCTTTATCCAATACTTTTTTGTTTACATAGAGAATTCCAATACCCAAAGGACCGCAAATCCATTTAAATGCAGGAAATGATAAAAAATCACATTTTATTTTTTTAACATCTACATTAATTGCTCCAACACTTTGAGCCCCATCTATTGAAAATAAAATATCTTTGTTATTATCTTTAAGAATTTTGCCTATTTCTTCAACAGGAGTAATTGAACCATTGTTATACATAATATGACTTGTAGTTACTATTTTAGGTTTCTTTGCATTTATTGAATTTTTTAAATCATCTAGTGTTAGATTTTCTTTTTCAATAGGAAATTTATCTATTTTTAAATTTTTATCATTAGCTACTTTTATCCATGGTAAATAATTAGAATAATGTTCATTTTTGGGATTTCTTACTATTATTTTTTCATTTTTCTTCCAACATATTCCATTAGTAATATAGTTTATTCCTTCTGTTGTACTTTGAGTAAAAATAATTTCATCGGCACTACAATTTAATAAATCAGATAATCTCTTTCTTGTTTCTTTCTTTAATTTATCCAAATATTCATTAAATTCCTTTGAATCAGGACCTTGTTCTGAATATCTCAAATTAAAGTCTGTAATGCTTTTGATTGTTGATAAGGGGAGAGGACCAACTGATCCATTGTTCAAATAAATTTTTTTATTGGAAATTAGAAAATCTCCTTTAATACTTTCATTAAAATCTTTATCCATTAATCCATTATTATTATTATTATTGTATTGTTGATTCTTTAGCAATAAATAATAGATTAATCATTAATATTTAAGGTGTCATAAATTCAACCGGAATTTAAATTCCATTTATATTTCTGATATTATAACAAATGGTATTAATTTAGCTTATTTTTCAGGGGTTAATGAAAAAATAAATTTTCTAACTTGTCTATTAACCATATTTAAAGAAAAGAAAATTTATTTCATTGACTTTGATACAATATTTTCAGCTTATATTCAAAATAATACATTGGAATTTAATAAAAATATGGACAATTTTAAAATCATTTCGCCTACAATAAACAATATAGAATTAATATTTACAGATATCATTAGCTCAATTTCTGGTAATTCCATTTTAATCTTAGATTCATTAAATGGATTTATTGATTGTTTGAATTTATTAAATATTTCAAAATTAAAAGATAGGCATAATTCTTCTTCTTCTTCTTTAGAAATAAATAAAATATCTTCTAAATATAGTTATGCAGGTTATCAAAGTTTTAATATTTTGTTTTTGTTATTAAAAAAAATAGAAAATAGTAGAATACCTATTGTAGTTACTAAATATCAATCTTTAGAAAAATCGCAAAATATGATTTTAGACTTATTAACAACAAGGGATTTTGAAACTAATCATTTCATTAGAATATCTGATTTGGTTTTATTCTTAGAATTTGATCAAAGTGATTGTAAAACTGAATTTACTATAATAAAAAAAAATGATCAAGGCATATCTTCATTATCTGAGCCAACATCAGATAAGACTGATATTGATACTCATACTAATGTTGGCTCAGATAATTTTAAACCTTATTCGGGATGGTTTCATTTTAATTTTTTAGATCAAAAATTATAATTATTTTATTGTTTTTGCCCAACTAAATAATACATAAAATAAATTGATAACGAAAAGATAATCAGCCCAAAAGAAAGATAAATATATTTTTCATTTCTTTTATTGTTATAAAAAGCTTTGTACATCACTATTGTACCAATCAGTCCAAATATTAAAGTGAATATGCCTATTATTGTTTCATAATTATTTTGTATAGAGCGAGAAGGTAAAATTTGATATGCATTGTATTTTTGTCCTTCTATTAAAGCATTGATGATACCTGCTGTAAATGCAAAAAAAACGATCAAATAAATACTTGCTAAAATTAAATTAATTTCTATACCTTTTATCTTCAATTAATTTATTTAAATTTAGAGGATTTATAAATTAAAACTTTTTTTTATATACAAGTTAAAATGTTTATTATATATTATTTTGCTAAGGGAAAAAAAAAATAATAAAAAAGAAAATGGTAAAATTGTTATAATTGAAGGAATGGATAAATCTGGAAAAACAACACAATCCAAACTTCTTTATAATTTTTATAATAAAATTTATAGTGGACAAGTTGGTTTATTAAATTTCCCAGATTACAATACACGAATAGGCAAGGAAATAGAACTATTTTTGAAGGGAAATATATATTACTCTAATGAAGTAAAACACATTCTATTATCAGCAAATCGATGGGAAAAAAAGGAAGAAATTGAGCACCTTAGAAGAAAAAACAAGCTCTTGATCTTCAATCGATATTATCAATCAAATTTAGTATACGGATTGGCAAATGGTTTGGATTTTGAATGGCTAATTAACTTAGATAAAGGATTGCCAAAGGAAGACCTTGTAATTGTATTAGATATTGATCCAAATCTTTCATATAAAAGGAGTGTGGATAATGATTTTATGCTCGATGAATTTGAAAAAGATAAATTGTTAATACAAAAAGTACGGCAATATTATCTTCATTTGGCAAAACAATTTAATTGGCATATAATTAATTCTGATTCAGATCAAAAAACAATAATGAAAGCAATTGTAAGCATAATTAACCTTGAAGATTAATATAATTTTAAAAATTATTAAGCTTTTGTCATTTAACTTATTTGTAAACAATTTATATGAATTTAAAATTTATTGGTGAAATTACAGATCCGATTCATAAAAATATCAAGTTTACTTTATTGGAAAAAGAATTAATTGATACTTATATATTCCAAAGATTAAGAAGAATTCGACAGTTAGCAGGAGCCCATCTAGTTTATCCAGGTGCTTTGCATTCTCGTTTTGAACATTCTTTAGGATCGATGTTTTTAGCAGGGCTCGCAGCTCAAACATTATATAGTAAAGATTATTTTTCCGATCAAGATTATATTCAAAAAATTAGAATAGCAGCATTACTCCATGATATAGGTCATGGTCCATTCTCACATCTTTTTGAAGAAGTCTGTAAATCCACATCTTACAATCTAACGCATGAATCTTTGGGATTTAATATAATTACAAAAACAATAATTTCTGATATAATTAATAAGAATGGCTATGATTCGCAAGAAATAGCTTCATTGAGTTTTGGTAAACATAATATCAATTTTTTAAATGAAATTATCTCCGGTGGTTTATCTGTAGATTTAATGGATTATCTTCCAAGGGATAGCTATTTTTCTGGGACAGAATATGGTAAAATAGATCATCATAGAATTATAAATTCTTTAGAAGTTTCATCTAATAACCGGTTAGGAATAGAAAAATCATCTCTGTATTCCTACGAATCTATGCTTATATCGAGGTACCAAATGTTCAAAGCTGTATATTTTCATAAAACGGTTAGATCTGGGGAAGTAATGTTGTTAAATTCTATGAAAATTCAAAATAAATTATTGAATCTCACAACCTTTAACTCTTTGGATGATTTTTTTAATCTTCATGATGAAATGGTTTTAGAAAAACTTTCTTCTTTGGAAATATCTTCCTCTCCTTCTATATCATCACTTTCATTTGGAAATAGCAAAAAGTATGATGATATTGACTTGGCTATAAAATTAGCAAGAGATTATAAAAACAGAGATCTTTTAAAATGTATTTATGAATTTCTCTTGCTTTCCAACCAGAAGAAAAATATTAAAAACAATACTAATAATAAAAATAAACATTATAATATAAATAGCAACAGCAACAATAATCAATTATCCGGTCTAGATAACTTATTGTTTTTTGATGATAAAATTAAAACGCTGATTAAAATGGTTAATGAATACCAGCAGTCTGGTTATCCTATATTTTTGGATATATCTAGAGCGCCATCTATACCATTAGCTCCTAAAAAAGAAGAAGTTACATCCATAATTATTATGGACAAAAAGCAAGAATATGAAAAATCTTTTGATAAAATTCCTTTAATTAATGCTATTACAGGTTACCTTGATATGATTAGAATTTATACAACTAAAGAGAAAAGAAAATTTTTCGAAAATGCATTTAATCATATTCTCAATTAATGTTTATGTTGGCTAAATATATATAATTAAAATAAAAGACATACTACAAAGTGATTAGACCCCGAATTGTCATAAAACTAAGTGGAAGTATTTTTAATTTTGAGACCAGTGATAAAATATTAAATGATTATGTAAACCTGATTAAGAAAATAAATGAAATCTATCAACCAGTCATCATAACAGGAGGGGGAAAGATTGCAAGATTTTATATTAACTTATCGAGGTCATTGGGAGGCGATGAATCAGGACTTGATTTAATGGGAATACAGGTATCTCATCTTAATGCAGAATTGTTAATTTCTGGCTTGGGAGATCAAAGTTTCCCAATAACTCCTAAGAATTTAGATCAAATTTCTACTGCAATTTTAACTGACAAAATTGTCGTTACCGGTGGATTATATCCAGGCCAGAGCACCAACGCTACATCTGCATTGATTGCAGAAAAGATAAAAGCAAGAAAATTTTTTAATGCAACAGATGTTGAGGGAATATTTAATGAGGATCCTAGAAATAATCCGTCGGCAAAAATGTTTGAATCAATTGGGGTTAAGGACTGTATCAGTCTATTAAAAATAGAAAATTCTTTGGCTGGAACTTATGATTTGATGGATTTAATAAGTTTAAAAGTGATTGAGCGATCTAATTTGCAAACTTTTGTCTTTAAATCTTCTATAGAAAATATAAATAAAATCATTTTGAAAAATGAAAAAATAGGAACAGAAATAGTTGTTAAATAGTCTTTACTTTTCCGTCATATTTTTCAATTCCATCTTGTAGAATTTTGTTAAATACTTTTTCTGCTTCTTCCATACTCATAGTTTTAGATTGAGCTTTTGCATAACCATCTTCATCTGTCAAATATAATATAATCTGATTGTTATATATTGGTGATTTTGCTACAAATATCTGCTCACCTACTGGTAAAAACCCTTTTCCATCAGGAGATTGTTTAATAGTATAAGTTAACATTGCAAATCCTGTATAATTGAATAGCTTTATTTGAGCATCTTTAGAATTTTTTTGACCTATAAAAGCAGCTTCATTATATTTCATATATTGAATAATTATTTCAATTTATAATTATAAGTTTTTTTTATATGTTTGTCTGTATTTGTCATTATTCTAAGCTAAAAAAATATATTAGGTAAGTACATTTTTTAATTTATTCTATATATTGTAAGTTATCATGTTTATCTTTTAAATAAGTAAATAACGATGTATTCTCTAACTTTTTTAATTTATTTGAATACTTATTTGTTTATTAATGGGGAATACAAAATAAAATTTATGGCTTTTTTAAATGGTGCTGAATGGATTATCATCATTCTAATAATTGTTATACTCTTTTTTGGGGCAAAAAAAATACCAGAATTAGCCAGATCTTTGGGAAAAGCATCTTCTGAATTTCAAAGAGCCCGAATTGATGCAAAAAAGACATTGGAAAATGATAAGTATTCATCACCTACCAAGTCCGTAGATAGAGAAAAATTAGAATCCATAGCTGAAACTTTGGGTGTGGATTACACCAATAAAAATGATGAAGACTTGAGACTAGCGATAGAATCAGAATTAAAAAAACAAAATAATGAGTAAAATCAGCAGTGATTATAATGGCTGATAGTTCAACATCAGAAATTTTTGAAAAAAATAAAAAAAAAATTATAACAAATTACATTACAAATAAATATGATTTAAAAAACATATCAGTAGGCGTTATAGGCAGTCATTCGGCTCTTGAGATAATGGATGGAGCAAAGGATGTTAATTTAAAAACTGTTTGTATTTGTCAAAAGGGCCGAGAATTACCATATATAAAATATAAAAGACTATGTGATGAATTGATTCTTGTAGATAAATTTTCAGATATTCTTTTTGAAGAAAACCAAGAAAAGCTTTTAAATTTAAATACCATTATAGTTGCACATAGATCATTTGCTGTTTATTTAGGCTATGATAATATCGAGAAAAACTTTAATGTGCCTATTTTTGGTAACCGATGGCTGCTAAAAGCTGAAGAAAGAAACCTGCCTAAGAATCAATATCACTTATTAGAAAAGGCAAATATTAGCCATCCAAAAATATATAATAATCCAAAAGATATTGATGGACCTGCATTTGTTAAAGTTCAAGAAGCCAAACGCAAAATAGAAAGGGCATTTTTTATTGTTAATTCTTATGATGATTATAAAAAAAAATCACAAGACAGAATAAACAAGGGAATAATAGATGAAGCCTCTTTAAAACACAACTCTTTAATAGAGCAATATATGATAGGAACATATTTTAATTTTAATTTTTTTTATTCTCCTCTTGACGATGAAACTGAATTTCTAGGTATTGAGAGAAGGTTGCAAACAAATATTCATGATTATACAACTTCAATAACTGCAAAAAATCAACTGGAAATAGACATAGATCTTCAAAATATCGAAGTTGGACATACGCCTGCTAGTATCCGTGAATCTCTTTTAGATAATGTTTTTAAAATTGGAGAAAAGTTTGTCAAAAGTACAAAAGATGAATATCCTCCTGGTATTATTGGTCCTTTTTCTTTACAAAGTGTAATTACTGTTGATTTGGATATTGTTGTATATGATGTCTCTCTAAGAGTTCCTGGCAATCCAATTTTAGCAACTACTTCTCCATATACAAAATACAAATATGGTGAAACTTTTGGTGTAGGAAAACGTGTAGCCATGGAGATAAAAAATTCATTGCAATCTGCAAACGATGTTCTTAAAATTGTAACATAGCTTTTTGAAAAAATTCAGTAATTAATATCAGATCATTATTTTATATTTTTTTATATTAAACATTTTTTTGTTAAATTAGTCCTATATAGGTATAATTTATTTTATTTATAAAAATATTGTATTGGTTAATAATAAAAACAGCATCTTTATATTAATATGCCATTTTTTCTTTTATCATCTGTTCTATGTGGAATTTTAATGTATTTAATTTTTCAATGGATCTACCGCCCCCCTGACCAAAAATGGGCGAGCCACCTCCGGATCCATTTAATATTCTTGAGGCTGATTTTGCTATTGTTCCTGCTTTTATGATTGTTGAAGACTCTTTACCACAATAAACTATTACTCGAGCAGAACTTTTATTATTAATAATTGAAACGTAAATTAAATTTTTATCATGTTCTACGGCATCATGGCCTATTGTTAAATGAAATTCTTCATCTAATTCTTCTTCAACTGTATAATACAATTTAACAATCTGGTTATTTCCATTATTTGATTTGATGATTGTTGAATTTTCAATTACATTTTGTGAATAAATTTTGGATACATTTTTAATAATATTTTTTGTCTTTTTCTTTAATTTATCAAAATCATCTAAACTTTTTGAAAATGTTTCTAAAACTTTTTCTTTACTTGTTCCAAGGGCATTAACAATAAACTGAATTTGATCTTCTTGTCTTTGGACATATTTTAATGCATTTTGACCCGATACAAATTCCAGTCTAACAACACCGTCTTGAATTCTTTCAGTTCTTAATATTTTTATAAATCCTATTTCTCCTGTATTAAAAACATGTGTTCCTCCACAAGCCTCTATATCTAAATTTCCAATGTTAACTATTCTTACATTATTTGAAGGAACTACCCCACCTTGATAGATTCTAAAACTATATTTTTGTTCTGCAACTCCTCTATCAAAAAAATTGATATAGACCGGAATATTTTTTTCAATAACTTCATTAGCTTTTCTTTCTATTTCTTGTATTTCGGTTTTGTTTAAGGCAGAATGATGTGTTATATCCAAACGAGCATATGCTTCTTCTTTAAATGAAGAATTCTGCCAAACCCATGAGCCCAATGTGTTCTTAGAAGAGCTATTAATTATGTGAGTTGAAGTATGATTTTTTGTTATAGCTATTCTACGTTCTTTATCTATAATGCAATTAACTATATCTCCTTCTTTTAAATTATTGTTCTCAGAAACATGATGAATAACTATATCCTTTATCTTTACAACATTGTCTACTTTAAAAGATCCTAATAATCCATAATCAGGCTCTTGTCCACCTCCCCTGGGATAAAAACAAGTTTTATCTAAAATTATTAAATTCTCTTCATCAATTTTTTTTATTATCTTGGCGTCAAAAACAAATTTTGATGGGTTATCATAAAAGATCAATTTTGTTTTTGAAATTGAATCTATATCAATGTCATCTTTTAACTTTATTTCATTTCTTTTATCTTTTTTTGTAATTGTATTAATTGATGAGTGCATTTCAGATAATTTGGTATAAAAATTAGAAGGAACTGATTTTAATAGGCCCATTTCAACAAGATAATCCGGAGTAATACCATCTGATTCATATAATCTTATTAAATAATCTATATCTAATTTGCTTTTTTCTTTTTTTATTTTATCTGATATGTTAACGATCCTATTTTGAGTTTCAGCAAATCTTTTAGATTCTATATCTAAAATGGTAATTATTTCATCTCTAGAATCTCCTAATTCCGGATAAAGTTTTTGTAATTGATCAATATGCATATCTATTATATCAAAAATTTTAAAGTTAAAACCAGTCTTTTTTATTAAAGACAATGCACGTCGTAACAAAATCCTCAGATTATAGCCTCCTCCAACATTTGAAGGTAATGAGCCATCGCTTATAGCAAAGATTAAAGTTTTTGCATGATCTACAATGGTAAATAATGATTCATAAGGTACAACAATTTTTTCAATTTTTTCAACATCAACTTTTAATTCTTCTGCAATCTGGTTTTTTAACATTCTTGGATCTGCAAAAGAATCTAATTTTGATGATACCTTACTAAAGTAATTTCCAAGTAAATCAATATCATACCTATTTTTATTTGTTAAAGAAAAGTGCTCAAGATCCGACATCTTGTATATATTTTTTAATACGGGCTCAAAAGTACATTCATATGAAGTAGGTGTTCCATTTGTTATCCACGAAAATCTTTCCAAACCTGCCCCCATATCAATTATTTTATTTTTCATTGTGTAATAATTTTTCTCGTTACCTTCAAATTCTGTAAAAACTGCATTTCCTAATTCCAGTCCTCTTACAAAATATTCTAAAGAACAACCAAAAGCTCCTGCCCCAAGCCAAACATCTTCTACAAAAGTTATTTCAGCTGGAGGTATTCCTAAAACATCAACTAATAATCCAAAATCAAGGTCTATACATTTATCTTTCCAGTACCCTCCTTCTTTGTCTGCATTGCAAGTTTGACCTATCATACAAAAAGAAGTATAATGACGTCCACTTATTCCAACATTTTCTATATCGTTGAACCGAAGACATATTTGAGGTACTACTAGAGGATTAGAAGGTAATTCAAAAACAACTTTATTTTCTACAATCCGTTGGAAATCGACAATGGAAGCAATTGTATAATAAAGATCTTCTCTCCACCTGCAAACCACAGGATATCTATTTACTATTTTATGACCATTTTTTTCAAAATATTTTTTTGTTTCTTCCCACGCTTGAATATAACTTAAACGTTTAGATGTTGGGGGATTTCCAATAAAAGAGTAATTTTCATGATCTGGACATGCAGATCGCTGAATTAAAGACCAATAAAATTTGCCACAAATACTACAAGATTGTCTTTGGAAACCTTGTCTTTCAAATAGTGATACTTTATAGAATTTTTCATGATTTGATGAAAAAATATTCAGAATCTCTGACTTATCCACTTGAAAATTATCTTATTATTAAGGTTATTAATGCTTCTTCTATTACAACTTCTTCTTCTATAACCTCAATACATTTCAAAAAATAAAAAGAAAAAAAATTTTTATTTTGAAAGTGAATCGTTAATAAATTTCAAATAGGTGTCCTTAGGAGCTGCACCAACGGTTCTATTTACTTCTTTGCCTTTATTAAAAACCATTAATGAAGGAATTGATTGAATACCATATTTCATTGCAATGTCTTGATTTTCATCTACATTCAGTTTAACAACTTTAATTTTATCAGAATGTGTTTCTGCTATTTGCTCTACTACTGGGCCTACCATTCTACATGGGCCGCACCATTCTGCCCAAAAGTCTACAAATACTGGTCTATCTGATCTTAGTACCTCTGATTCCCAATTGTTAGAGGTTACATGAACTACTTTTTGATTTGCCATATATAATTTACTCAATACAACATATTTGAATATTTTCAAGGGAGGATAAAAATACGCAATTTCAAGTGGTTATAAATAAAAAAATAGAAAATATAAATAAAAAGAAACTTTTATTCTTGTTTACCTTGCTTTCTTTTTAACTCAAAATTTATGTAAAACTTTTTTTTATAAAAAAATAAATATATGCATTTCAATAAAGTTATATTTAAATAATTTTTTGATTTACTATATTGCTAGAAGATACAATAATCAATGAGCAAGATCTTGGAAATTGGCGAAGAACACATTATTCATTTCAAATTAATACTTCCTTAGTAAATCAAGCAATAACAATAATGGGTTGGGTATCATCCAAACGAGATCATGGCAATGTTTTATTTATTCAACTAAGAGATAAATTTGGAGATATACAGATTGTTGTAAAAAAAGGCAAAGATTTAGAAAATGAAATCTTTGAAATTTTAAAGAATTTAAAAGAGCATTCATCAATTGCAGTGAAAGGTAAAGTTGTTGAGCAAAAAAGATCTCCCAATACTTTTGAATTGATTCCTGAAGAAATAAAAATATTGTCAGTTTCTGCAAAAGCTGCTCCTTTTTTAACTCAAGCAATTTCAACTATTGGAATTGACACAAGACTTGAATTAAGAGCACTTGATTTAAGAAGAAACTATTTACAAAATGTTTTCAAGATACGATTTACAATTATAAATTCAATAAGAGAATTTCTTAATTCAAATTATTTTGTCGAAGTGAATACTCCAAAGATGATTTCAACAGCTACTGAGGGAGGTGCAGCTTTGTTTCCAATTTTTTATTATGATAGAGAGGCATTTTTAGCTCAAAGTCCCCAGTTATATAAGGAACAATTAACCATGGCATTTGAAAATGTTTTTGAAATAGCTCCTATATTTAGAGCAGAACCTTCGAGAACTAATAGACATCTATCGGAAGCAATATCAATAGATGTTGAAAAAGCATTTGTTAATTATGAGGATGTAATGAATTTACTTGACGAACTGATTTCTTTTGTTATTCTCAAGATAAAAGAAAAGCATCAAGATGAGATTAAGAATTTGGAAATAGATATTCCCGATATAAAAAAACCTATTCCTAGATACAGTTACACTGATCTTGTAACTAGATTGCAAAAGAATCATAAATATATTAGATGGGGAGATGATATTTCACCAAAGCTTCTCAAAGATATAGTTCCTGCAGATAGTTTTTATTATATAATAGATTGGCCTATATCAACCAAGCCGTTTTATGTAAAACCTAAATTAAATACTGATGATAAAAATAATATAGACAAAGCTGGCCCTAATGACAAAACTGATAACTTAAACCAAAATCATAATATCAAGAAGCAAGGAGAAGAAAAAAGGAAAGAAGATGAAAATGATGATGAAACTAAAATAACAATAAACACTGATGATACTAATAATGATAACAAATTATTAAGTGAATCTTTTGATTTAATGTATGGCGCATTAGAACTTTCTTCAGGGAGCACTCGTATTAGTAATAAAAATAGCTTACTTGAGAATATGAAAAAAAAAGGTTTGAACTCTGTTGCTTTTGATTATCATTTGCGTGTATTTGATTATGGCGTGCCACCACATGCAGGATTTGGCTTAGGACTTGAGAGGTTTATTATGGCTTTACTTAAGATTGATAATATTAGAGATGCCACATTTTATCCAAGAGATATAGATAGACTAACACCATAAATGTATAACTGCAATAACCATCCACAATTTATTTTTGACTTTGCAGATAAAATTATGGTAAAACATTATTCAAAGTATTTCTTAAATAATTAATTTAAAACTGTAAATCTTATAGAATATTATATATTTATATAATATGATTCAAAGTCATTTTGAATTTCTTTATCAGTATGTATTTACCCTTTCACCGTATCTTTCTTGATAGGCTAGTTTATCGATAGCCAATCTATCTTTTTTGTTATTTTTAAAATTTTTTATTGGATACCCAAAACCCAATATAACAGACGGATTTAGCTCAGATGGAATTTTAAAATCTTCTTTAAGTTTTGAATCATCTACTTTTGTATATAAACCTGAACCAATTCCATAATTCCAAGCAGCTAATTGCATATTTTGTAAAACCCTTCCTGCATCAATCAAATGGAAATTGTACTTTGGATTTGTCAATACTATTATTGCAAAATTGGATTTTTCTATCCATTTTCCGCTTAAACTATCGTTTGCTAAAATTTTTAAATTTTCTTTATTTTCTACAAGAATAAATCTCCAATGTTGAGTGTTAAGACCCGTTCCAGTTGACCTTGCAGCTTCCAATATTTTCAATTTAATCTCTCTAGATATGGCCTTTTCATCAAATTCTCTTACTTCAAATTTTGATAATATGCATCCAAAAGTATCCACAATATTACTTAATGGATTACTAATTTAAAAACAATAAAAAATAAAGCATTTCTTAAAAATATATCTAATGCTGGTTTGGTTATTAGATTTATTGCAATTATGAAACGAAAAATTATATAGAAAGGAGTAAAACAAAAATTATTATATTAAGGAATGTCTGATTATTACGATATAAAAAAACTATGTTCTCTTTCGAGAATAGAAATAGATGAATCTAAAATTCAACAAACTAGTGAAAAAATAAAAGAAATAATATCTTTTTTTAACAAACTTGATGAATTTGAATTAAATGAAAAGGAAGATAATAATGCTTTTGAGAATTTGCCCCAATCAATAACTACTTTTACTACTACTACTGCAGCCTCATCAGATAAAGAAACAAAAATTGATAATTATATAAAGTTTGAAAAGAAAATGAATGATTTGCGAAATGATGAGCATAATAATAAACTAACATTTTTTAAAGACAATAATACAAATGATGTAAGCACAAATAATAACTCGCAATTTCGTTTCAAATTCCATAACTACAAAAATGGGTATGTTGTAGGCCCCAGGATTTAGAAAATGTCTTCTGATTTATTTAGATTGCCTGGTTATATAATATCTGGTAAAATTAAAAATCAAGAGATTTTGGCAGAAGATTATATAAATTTGGTATATGATAGAATTAACAAAATAGATGTGAAAATAAATTCTTTTATTTCAAAAAATTATGAGGCTGCAATACAAAAGGCAAGAAAAATTGATAAAAAAATTAAAAATAACGAAAAAACAGGTAGTATGGTAGGAATTCCAATTGGAATTAAAGACAATATTTCTGTGAAAGGTTTAAAGAATACATGTGCCTCAAAAATTTTACAAGGATATGAATCTCCTTATGATGCCACGGTTATTGATCGTTTAAAAGATCAAGATGCTATTATAATTGGAAAGTTAAATATGGATGAATTTGGAATGGGGACCACTTCGGAGTTTTCTTTTTATGGAGAAGTTCATAATCCTTGGAATATTGATTATGTGGCCGGAGGTTCATCGGGAGGAAGTGCAGCGGTTGTTTCTTCTTTACAAGTTCCAATATCTCTTGGTTCTGATACCGGTGGATCTATCCGTTGTCCTTCTAGTTTTTGTTCTGTAATTGGCATGAAGCCTACCTATGGTACAGTAAGCCGGTTTGGTTTGGTGTCTTATTCAAACTCACTTGAACAAATAGGACCTATTGCAAAAACAGTTACCGATATTGTTTTAACTTTGAATGCTATATGTGGTAACGATCCAAATGATAATACTACATTAAATAAACAATTTGAATATAAGGTAAATAAAATAGATGAAATACTATCCAAAAACTATAATGTTGGAGTACTTAACAATTTAATTCATAATTCTGAAGAACAAGTAGCAAAAACAATATATGATAAAATTGATATGTTAAAAGAAAATGGTTTTAATGTAAAGGATACATCAATAAATTACTCTGATTTTGCATTGGCTGCTTATTATATTATCGCAACTGCTGAAGCAAGTAGTAATTTGTCAAGATTTGATAATATAAGATATGGTTTTGATTTTGATCCAGAAGGCTATGAGTGGAATAGCTATTCATCTCACATTCGTTCAAATTTTGGGGATGAGGTTAAAAGGAGAATATTAGTAGGCTCTTTTGTCCTTTCAGCTGGTTATTATGGGAAGTACTATCTTAAAGCACAAAAAATAAGAAATATAATAAAAAGCGAATTTAACAGATTGTTTAAATTTTTTGATGTTTTAGTATTGCCAACTATGCCCATATTGCCTTTTAAAATAGGTGAAAGAGGATCAGCCCCCTTAGAACTATATAACCTTGATATTTATACAATTCTTGCTAATTTGGCCGGAATACCTGCTATATCAATACCTGCCGGATTCAGTAAAGAAGGACTTCCAATTGGTTTGCAAATTTTGTCAAATGAATTCAATGAGCAAATATTATTAGATATTGCAATATTTTTTGAACAAAAAGACAAATTCAGTGAATGGAATCCGGTGCCATTATAATGCGAAAAGAAAAAGTTCAACAGTTTACTGCTAGTAATGAATTAGACCGTTATACTAATACTAGTAACGAAAATATAAAAATTGGTTTAGAAATTCACTGTCAATTGACAAGTTTAAAGACAAAATTGTTTTGTGGATGTTATTCTAATTATAGAGAACATGGACCAAACGAAAATGTATGTCCAATATGTTTAGGTTTACCAGGATCATTACCATTATTAAATAAAAAAGCAGTTGAGTATGCTTCAATGATATGTATAGCATTTAATTGCAATATTCCAGAAAAAATTACCTTTTATAGAAAAAACTACTTTTATCCTGATTTGCCAAAGAATTTTCAAATAACACAATACAATTCATATGAATTAAGTAGTATTGGTTATGATGGTTTTATTTCATATAAAGAAAATGAAGGTGATGATAATGATACTACATCTAATAGCCAAATTTATGATAAAAATAAAAAAATCGTTCGTATAAAGAGAATACAGTTAGAAGAAGATCCAGGAAAAATTGTCTATGAGGATAATAATTTAAAAGTAATTAATTATTGTTTAATTGATTATAATAGAGCAGGTGTAGCCTTAGTTGAGATTGTAACAGAACCAGACTTTGATAATGCAACTGATGTTAGGTTGTTTCTAAATAAAATTACAAACATTTTCGAGTATTTAGGTGTTTCCGATCCAAATTTAGAAGGAGCAGTGCGTTGCGATGTAAATGTTTCAATCAAAGGGGGTAAAAAGGTTGAAATAAAAAATATTAGCTCGTTTAAAGATGTTGAAAAATCTATATTTTATGAGATAACTCGTCAAAAAACATTATCCGTTCATGAAATTAAAATTAAATCTGAAACAAGGCACTGGGATGAAAAGAGAAAAATAACAATCGCTGCAAGAATAAAAGAAGAAGAAGACGAATACAAATATTTTCCTGAACCTGATATACCTCGAATTGTTCTTGGGAAGGATTTTAAGAACATTATAAAAGAAAAAATGCCAGAACTTCCAATTGATAGGTTAAAAAGATACAAAAATGTTCATAATCTTTCAAATCATGTTTGTAAAATATTAATAAATAATAAAAGAGTAAGTGATTTTTATGAGGAGACTTTAAAACTATATAATTCACCAAAAGAAATATCAAACTGGATTATTAATGAACTATTATCAAAAGTTCAAAATGATGAAGGAAAAGAAAATATAGCTACAGAAAACTTGTTTGTTAATAGTGGATTCAGAGAAAACAAGTTTTTTAATTTAGACGTGTCGCCTCAGCAAATTGCAGATATTGCAAAACTCGTTGAAGAATCATCTATAAATCGAAATACTGCAAAAAATATTTTCAATAAAAGTATCAAAACAGGTGAGAGTCCATTGAAATTAATTAAAATAATTAAAGCTGAAAAAATTTCAGATGAGCAAGAATTAATAAAAAATATAAATGAGGTTTTATATGCAGAACCAAATCTAATTGAACAATCAACAAATAATCCAAATATATATAATTTTATTTTGGGCAAAATAATGAAAAAAACACATGGAAGAGCTGACCCTCAATTAACAATAAAATTGATAAAAAAAGAAATAGAAGATAAAAATTAAATAAATAAATAGTTTTTCAATAGATATCTATTATTATAATATATAATAGAAAGTCTTTTTTTTGTTTATATTTTTTAGGTAAATAAAACAGGTTTTACTATTGCTTAGAATTGATTAAGCTATCTAAATGTTTCATTATTAATGGCAAAAATGATCCTATGTCTGTAACTATTCCTATAGCTTGGGTTGTTCCCCTATCAAGTAATTTTGTAACTACCGATTGATTTATGTCGATTGCTATTACTTTTACTGATGCAGGTATCATGTTCCCAACTGCGATAGAATGCAACATGGAAGATAGCATTAAAACTATGCTAGTGTCTTTAAGTACTTTTTTATATTGTCTTTGGGCCTCAACAACATCTGTAATGACATCTGGTATTGGACCATCATCTCTAATTGAACCACATAGAACAAATGGTATATCATTTTTTATACATTCATACATTATTCCGCTTTTTAAAATGTTATTTTCTACCATTGATTTAACTGATCCTGCTTTGAATACTTCGTTTACTATTGTCATGTGATTTCTATGACCTCTAACGGCCAAAGTGCCGTCATCTATATGCATTCCTAAAGAAGTCCCCAGTAATGCATTTTCTATATCATGAACTGCCAGTGCATTTCCTGCTAATATTCCGTCAACATATTTATATCTAATTAATTTTGCCAAAATATCTGCTGAGCCTGAATGAACTATTACAGGGCCGCCCACAACAATTATTTTTCCACGCTCTTGTTTAGTTTTAAATAAATCATTTGCAATTTTTTTTGCCATTTGTTGAGAGGGTCTTTCACTTGAGCTAGTGCTACTCATAAATTGAAACATATCTACTCCCTCTCTTGGTCTCTCTTGTGGGATTATTTTAATTCCTATTTCTCCAGTTACTATTAAATCTCCTTTTTTAACATCTCTATTTATTTTACATTGAGCCGTATTGTTTTCTGGATCTAACACAATGCATTTATCCATCATCATGTTTTCAACGTTAATCCACTTTCCGTGAAAAAAAATTTGTGTTTGATTGTTTGTAGTACTATAAAAGTCATCTGGCAATACCATATCTTTTGGTGATGGTACACATTTTACTTCGTCAAGAGAAATGGAGGTTGCACCTTCTCTAAATAGAGATTCAAGCAGCTTAGAAAGGTGCTCCTTACTGTTTCCTTTAACTAAAAGCCTAGCATAGCTGTAATCTTCTTTTCTTTTTCCAATGCTAAACTCTAATACAGTAAAATCGCCCTTTAAATCCATAATTATATCAAAAATTTTTGTAAGTATTGAAGAATCTACTAAATGACCATTAACTTCAATCTCTTGTTCAAATTTTTCCAATTATATAACCTATTTTGATGATGGTTTTAAAATTAATTTCTAATCTATTGAAAGGAGTTATACTGGTAAAGAAATATTGCCATAGTATTGTTCTAAGCCTGCTTTTGATTTTAAATCATTTTCTATTTCATCCTTTCTTTCTTCTGTAAACCAATTTGCAACAGTTTTGGCTATTCCATTTTTATCACATATTGCAATAAGGTATCCATTATCTCCCTTTACAATTCCATAAAAATTTTCTTCTCCTACAGGTTCCCATACATTTGTTTTGTTGTCTTTAAGTGCCAATGCAGGCATTGCTTGATTTTGATCATTGCCGAGAAACTGTGACAAAAATTCTTGTGCCTCTTTTACCCTTTTTTCACCTATCTTCAATGCTACAAAATATTGCATATCCTTTAATTATTAAGATAAAGTAATATTTGTTCTATATCCTCAATTTTAGGATTTTTATTGTCAATATTAGAGTCATTCTTTTTTTCATTTTTTATGTTATTATCAATTATATATCGTGATGCAGACTCAAAAAATGGCTTGATATCTTTTTCATTAATTTTATTTTTGTTGTTATCAAGATAGTATTTTGCTTGGATCATCATATCTAATTTGTCAAATAAATGTACTAGCTTTGAGATTTCTGATTTATTTTCATCAAATTCTTTCCATATTTTTACATACCTATTTTTAATTTCAGTAAATGGAATTTTAGATAATATATTATCTATTGCATCATTTTCCAACTTCTTTTTTTCTTCTATTTTAATTGAACCTGGAATATAGTCTCCAATAATAGATTCTCCCAGATCATGTAGCAAAATCATCTTTATCATTTTTAGTGTCTTTGAAGCCGAAATATTATTATGTTCGGCAAATAAAGTAGCAATAGATATCATAGAAAGAGTATGTTCAGCAACCGATTCGACATTATCTAAAACAAGTTTTTTTCTCCAACCTTTTCTTTTGATCTCTTTTAATTTATAAAAATGATTTAAATATTCAAATGTTTCTTTAATATTATATTTTAAATTATCCATTTATACAATAGTAAATATTTTGAATCCAATAATTATATTCACTGATTCTTGGAATGCTTTTTACAAGATTATGGGTATCTATTATTTTGTCAATAAATATTGTAAAAAAAGTCGCTCCTATTGATAAAAGAAATGTAATGAGAACCAAAAGAAGTACATTAAAAGTCTGTGTCATAGAATAGTTTCAATTTAAATTTATAATAAATTTAACTTTCATTTTAAAAGAATTTGATCATAGGAAATTAAAAAAATTAACATTAGGTATATAAAATTACTTTCAATAAAAATATGCTTGTTTTATTAATTCAAAAATACTTTTATTGTAAACAAATATTTATTTTAAAAGTTAACAATATTATTAATCAATTATTTTGAAATAGGTTTCCACTGTATATCTAAAATTCCTTTTAGTTTGTTAAGTTCTCTTGCTAAAACAAAGAAAAGATCAGATAGCCTATTTAAATATATCAAACATATTTTATTTATATTTTCATTTATCATCAAATCAGTCAGATTTACCTCTGCTCTTCTAATTATTGTTCTTATAATATGACAATATGATGATTCGATTGAACCGCCAGGTAGAATAAATGATTTTAGTGGCTGAAGAGATTTTTCATATTTGTCTATTGTATTTTCTATAAAAGTAACATCATTATTAACAATTCTAGGATAATCTTTTATCTTTTCATCGGGATTTGCCAAATCACTACCTAATATAAATAATTGACTTTGAATTTTCAAAAGTAGATCATGAATCTCTGCAAATATCTTTTCTTGTTTTAAATAATATATTAATAAACCAATATTGCTATTTGCCTCATCCACAATGCCATAAGTTACAATTCGCAAGTTATTTTTTTTAACACGACTTCCATTGAAAAGACTAGTTTCTCCGCTATCTCCTGTTTTGGTATATATCCTCATAAATCATTAGCTCAAAAACAATCTTTATAATTTTTTATTTTTTTGATGTTTATTTAGCATTTATTAATTAACTTACCCAATTTAAATAATTCCAACAATAAAATTTTAATAAAAAAAATTTTTTTTTATTAATAACTTCGAAAATAATACTTTGTTTATTATTATGATTTTAAAAGTTTAAAAATAGCAAAAATTAAAGGTTAAATCACTTTTATAAAATTAATGAAAATTTCAGAATTATGCAAGATGATTGAAGATTCAATTCGTTCAAATAAGTATTTATTTGAAAATGAGAAACAAAAACATTTTTCAAAATTCATTGAAATTATAAACAGATCAGAAACAGATGATATAAAAAGCAATGATATTAGAATAGAAACTAGAATAAGAAATCTTTATTCTATTAATAATTATATTCAAAATATTCAGCATTTACCTGGAGTAATTGAAATAGATATAATAGATTCTTTTAAAATGTTGTGTAGACGTTTGGAAAGATTGGAAGAAAAGTTAAATGAAAATAACAATAAGAAAGATATAACATTTTCAAATTTTACAAAAAAGAATAAAAGTTAATCTAATATCTAAAATTATAAAATAGAATCTAAAATAAATAAAAATATGTTTTTGATAATGTTTATTATTGAATAAGATTATGGAAATAGCTTTATCTACATTTCGAAGAAACGAAAATGATGTTGTTAATCTTTATAACACTTTTTCTAATCTTATGCAAATTTTAACTGAAGGATATATGTTAAACTTTGGTTTTTGGGGCAATAGGATTATGAATCCTCTTGAAGCACAATATGCATTATCTTCATGCATTGGTGAATTTGCATCCTTAAACAATGCAAATAAAATAGTGGATGTTGGCAGTGGTTATTCTGCCCCTGCAATGCACTGGTTATCTCAGTATAACAATTTGGAAATTTATTGCATAAATATTAATTTTCATCAATTGAAAATTGCAGCTGATTACTCAAATTTTCAACTAAAAGATCAAAATTCTATAAAAGACATGGAGGAATCAAAACCCATCACTACAAGAGATTCAAACAAAAACAAAATTCTACACTTGAATTCAACTTCTACCATGCTTCCAATAAAAAATAACTCTGTTGATAGAGTAATAGCTTTTGAATCTGCCCAACATTTTAGACCATTAATACAATTTATAAAAGAATCATGGAGAGTATTAAAACAATCAGGTCTTTTAGTAATAGCAATGCCAGTTATTATAAATTCAAATAATAAATTTTCAGTTCCTATGTCAATTAAACTGGGCATTTTATCTGTGACATGGGCTTCAGAGCATTATAATTTAGATTACATAAAATCAAAAATTAATACTAGCGGTTTTACATTAAAAGAAATTAGATTTATAGGCTCTAATGTGTATAAACCACTAGCTGACTATTATATTGATAATAGATTTAAACTAAAAGACAGAGTAATCAAAGAATATTCCAAATTATTTGAAATTATATTTTATAGATCACTTTTAAAAATGAAAAATGTTTCAGATCACGGTCTTATTGACTATATAATATTAATAGCTCTAAAACCATAATCGGCTCTGCTCACTTAATAAAAAAGGCCATATCTTAAAGATGCTCTATTTCTATTATGATTATTGGAAGAAATAGAACATCTTCAAAATATGTTGGTTATGCTCTATATTTTTATTTTTCGGGTTTATCATTAAGGAAATCTGCTGACAGATTATCATCGTGCTTTATCAAACGAAATCACGTCTCTGTATGGATTTGGATTCAAAAATACCAACCAAAAAAGATATCATCGAAGAAATCAAGGTTTTAGAATATATTATAGAAGAGACAGAGATTAGAATTGGTTCAGAACTTATTTGGTTATGGGTTGCAATTGATAATAAAACTAAGAGAATTTTAAGATTGAGCATATCCAAACAAAGGAAAATGTTCATTGCAGAACGATTTATTGCAGATTTGGTTAAAAATCATGGTAAACATCCAATTTCAACAGATGGTGAAACTTGGTATTCCCAGGCATGTAGATTCTTAAAACTAAGGCATCATACTTATTCTGCTTATGAAAAAAGTATCATCGAAAGAACAATGCAATATATCAAAGATAGAACCGAGTGTTTTGATGACTATTTTCTATGTAAAAAAAGAATTACGAGATAAAACATGTAATGAATTGGTTGAAACTTTTTGCAGATCATCATAATAAGGAATTAAGATTTAAGTGAACAGTCCCATAATCATCCATATCCTTTATTTACCTGTTTTTAAAATTAATTAATTAATGTATTTAATTTTGATAAAAATACCTTTAGTCATTATTCTTAAATATATTAATAAGTGAAGAAAAAGTTTGTGTAATTTTTAAAATATCTTTATCATATATTTTATCAAAGTCAATAACAGATGTTCGCTCTCGAGTTTTTTTATTTTTAATTAATTCAAAATCCATATTAAATGCAATTCCTTCCTCTCCAATCATTATCTTATTTGAATCAATTGATGCTTGGTTTATCTGATATATCTCAATTGTAAAATTCTCAAGGTCTTTTTTTAATGTTTCTATTAATTTGGTATTTTGCTTTAATTGTGGAAAACTTTCTTCTACTTTTACAGCACTATGTGAAAGTCTTTCTGAAAGATCCTGTTTTGTGAATAATTCTTCAAATAATTCAGTATTACTTATCTCTTTATAACCTAGTTTTTCTAATTCCTGTTGAATAAGCAGATCTCCTCTTTTTGAAATTTCTTTTTTTATATCAAAATTTATTTCTTCTAATTGTCTTATTCTTTTATATATATTAATGACCTCTTTATCAGGTTTATAATATAACAGAGCGTGGAATTGGATTCCCATATAAATAAGGAAATAAAACTTCTCTATTTCAATGCTTAATTGGAAAAAAATTCGATGCAAATCATCTGTTTTTGTTAATTGAACTGGTACAATTTTATAGTTTTTTAATTTTGAAATTTCTTTTTCTTTATTGAAAAAGAAATTTAATATTTTGTTGGGATCAAAGGTATTTGTTTGTATAATGGTAAAATCTGCCAACATTACCTTTATATTTACAGTTTCAAGGTCTTTTTTTAAAGTGATCTCAAAGCTATCTCTAAGATCATTATTAATAGAATTGAGAATTTTAACTAATTTAAAGTCTTTTTCTTTTTCTTTAATGGGTAATCTCATTTAAAATTTATAATTTAAGTTAGTAATTTATTATTTAAATAATCTTCCTATTAAAATATCAATAGATTAAAATAATATATTATAAATTATTATGCAATGCCTACCGCATATATTTTGATAAACAGCATTTTGGGAAAAGAAGAGGATATCATAAAACAAATATCTCAGATTAGACAAGTAAAAGAGGTCCGAGGTACTTATGGAGTCCATGATATATTCGTAAAGATACAAACAGAATCAGTAGATGAAATGAATAATGCTATTACATCAAATATAAGGAAAATAAATGGAATAACTTCTACCGTTACACTTGTTTCTATTCCAGAACAAGGTGGGAAAGAATAAAACCCAAAACTATTTTTTAAGATGAAAAAATATTAAAATTGTAGTTATTCCTACACTTAACCATCCTATTGATGCAACTAAAAGAAACATATTGTAAGCGGGAATTAAAAGAGCAATTGCAGCTATTGCTGCTCCTATACACCAAATAATTAACAAATGCTGAATATTAATATCATAAATTTTTGATGTTTTCATTTATTAAAATTAACCTCGTATGTCCTCATCAAAACCTTTTAAAGTATTCAAAATTTTCTTACAATCGTCACACATTTGATATTCAACAAAGTCAAAATCATTATATTTTCTAAAAGCAAATTTATTTTCATGAGAGCAAATAAATTTTTTCAAGTTCATTATCTTGTTTACATCCATTATTTTCTATTAGTGCCGCCGGTGAGATTTGAGCTCACGACAGCTCGGTCTTCAGCTTCACCCTATTTAAATAGTCGAGTGCTCTTCCAGGCTGAGCTACGACGGCACACAAATATTTTGTTATGTTTTAACTATATATATTATTGCCTTGGGAAAAGAAAACATCTGAATAAATTTTTAGAGTTAAATCATATAAATAAATGTTAAGGTAAATTTAACCACAATTCTAATTAATATATAAAAATATAATATGGAAGTTAGCTATGATAAATAAAGATAATATAAATGATTCAGCTAATGAATCTTCATCTATTTTAGAAACTCCAGAGGAAAAAAAGAGAAGATTCCTTATAGAATTTGAGAACCCATTCAAATGCGATAAATGTAATGAACGATTTAAAAAGAAAAAATATTTAAGAGAACACAAATCAGAAGTTCATGCATATTAATTTATTTTAAAAATAAAAAATAATAAGGTTTTTGCTAAATTTAATTTAAAAACTTTAAAAGTAATATAATTTATAACCTCAACAATTTAATCTACAGTTAATCTTATCAATTAATGTGTTTAATCCTTGTATATGAGTCCCATTCCAATAAATTTTTCCACAACTTGTACATATGAAGAATACACTATTATTATCAAAAACTTTTTTAGGAATATTTTCTTTAAGTGTTAAAGATAATATTTCTCTTTTAATTGATTTAATTTCCGCATTGCATATAGTACACCTTGTAAAATCATTTGTTATTGAATAAATAAATCTAATTCCATTTATTTTGAAGATACTAATAAGACTGTCTAATTCATTTTCAAATGTTATTAAAGTACAAGATATATTTAGTTTTAAGCATTTTTTATATAATTGTTTGTCTTTAGTTAATAAGTTTCTTTTGGTTTCAATTGCCAGTTTAATGAGATTATCGTCATCAGTATTTGATAAATAGGTTGTATCAAATCCAAATATTCTTAATTTCCTTGCCAATTTTCCGAGCATGCCATCAACCAAAAATTTTGGATTTTCCAATCGCTTTTAATAATGTTTTTTAATTATTTATTTTTGTTTTATGCAAATTTAATTTCTTCAACAAATATATCTTTTATTTAAATAATATCTTATTTTAAATAAATTGTAATACTTTCTAATAATAATAACTCTGCTAATCAACAACGTTAATCATCAATGATTATCTTCACAAATACTAAAAGAAACCTACTTTTATTATAAATATTTTATAATAAATTCTTCTAAAAGATA
>Ga0134125_10001694_pt1 | contig 26870 bp, 28 predicted proteins | sample KB31751_FD_96464 | JGI IMG/M metagenome (GOLD analysis project Ga0134125, IMG submission 96464) | Terrestrial soil microbial communities with excess Nitrogen fertilizer from Kellogg Biological Station, Michigan, USA - KB3-175-1 | ecosystem: Environmental > Terrestrial > Soil > Unclassified ...
ACGGTCCTGCTCGCCATCCTGGTCGAGATCCTTTTCGCGCCGCCGCTCTGGGTGCATGTCGTACTCTGGACGCCGCTGGTGGTTGGCGGTGCCATCCTGCTGCTGCGCCCGCTCAAGGCCGGCCTCATCGCACTGCAATACCGGCATCGCCAGCTCGGCGCCCCGCCTGCCGCAGGCTGAGGCGCGCGTCGAGGAACGCCATGTCCGCCAAGCCATCAATCTTCTGGCCCAGCTTTTTCTCGCTGCTGGCATTCTTCCTACTGATCGCACTTGGCACCTGGCAGGTGCAGCGCCTCGGCTGGAAGGAGCGGCTCATCGCCGAGCGCCACGCCGCCGTGACGGCGCCGCCGATCGCGCTGCCGAAGTCGCTCGCCGAGGCGCAGCGGCTCGAATACCGCCACATCACCGCCACCGGCACCTTCCTCAACGACCGCGAGCTCTTTCTCGGCGCTACCGATGAGGAGGGGCACGCGGGGTATCACGTGATCACGCCGCTGCGCCTTGCCGATGGCGGCGTGCTGCTGGTCGATCGCGGCTTCATTCCCGAGGATCGCAAATCGCCGTCGAGCCGCGCGGCGGGGGAGCTTTCGGGAGAAGTGACGGTGACCGGGCTGGTGCGCCTCGCGCCGAGCAGCAAACCGGCCTGGTTCATTCCCGACAACAGCGTCGAGCGCAACTATTGGATATGGGTGGACATCCCGGCGATGGCGCGCGCCGACCATCTCGACCGCGTGTACCCCTTCTACATGGATGCCGATGCTACGCCGAACCCTGGCGGCCTGCCACGCGGCGGACAGACCCGGCTGGAGCTGCCCAATAACCACCTGCAATACGCCATTACCTGGTACGCCTTGGCAGGGGCGCTCGTGGTCATCTACATCATCTTCATCCGCCGGCGCCTGGCGGAGAGAGGAGCCGCCGCGTGAACCTCACGCCCTACAAGACCCTCGAAGCGCGCTTTGCGCGGCTGGGCGCCTTGCAGGACGCGACCGCGATGCTGCAATGGGACAGCGCCACGCTGATGCCGGCGGGCGGCGCAGCGGCCCGATCCGAGCAGCTTGCGACGCTCAAGGTGGTGTGCCACGAGACCCTCACCGATCCTTCGACGGCCGATCTGCTTGACGGCGCGGAGGCACAGAACGATCTCGACCAGTGGCAACGCGCCAATCTCGCGGAGATGCGGCGGCTCTGGCTGCATTCGACGGCGGTTCCCGCGGATCTCGTCGCCGCGCTGTCCAAGGCGTGCTCCGCCTCGGAGATGCGTTGGCGCGAGGCGCGCCCGGCCGGCGATTTCGCGCTGGTCCTGCCCGAACTCCGCCGCGTGCTCGGGTTGGTGCGCGAAGCGGCCGCGGCTAAGGCGGAGCGGCTCGGCAAGAGCCCCTACGAAGCGCTGCTCGACGAGTATGAGCCCGGCGGCAGCACCGCGGTGATCGACCGCCTCTTCGACGATCTCGCTGGGCGGCTGCCGACGCTGATCGAGCGGGCGCTCGAGGCCCAGTCACGCCGTCCGGCGCCGCTCGTGCCGGACGGGCCGTTCCCGATCGAGGCGCAACGGCAGATCGGGCTCGAGCTGATGCAGCGGCTCGGGTTCGATTTCGAGCATGGCCGGCTCGATGTCAGTCTCCATCCCTTCTGCGGCGGCACGCCCGACGATGTCCGCCTGACGACGCGCTACGACGAAGCGGATTTCGGCCGCGCGCTGATGGGCGTGCTGCATGAAACCGGTCATGCGCTCTACGAGCGCGGGCTGCCCGAAGCCTGGCGCCGGCAGCCGGTTGGTCACGCGCGCAGCATGAGCATCCACGAGAGCCAATCGCTGCTGATCGAGATGCAGGCCTGCCGCTCGCGCGAATTCCTCGAGTTCGCGGCGCCGCTGCTGTGCCGGAGGTTCAACGGCAGCAGCCGGGCCTGGGACGCGGAGAATCTCTATCGCCTCAACACCCGCGTCGCGCGCAGCTTCATCCGCGTCGATGCCGACGAGGTGACCTATCCCGCCCATGTTATCCTGCGCTACCGGCTGGAGCGCGCGCTGATCGCCGGCGAGCTTGCGCCCGAGGATCTGCCGGCCGCCTGGAACGACGCGATGCGCGTCCTGCTCGGCGTCGTCCCGCCGAGCGACCGTGAAGGCTGCCTGCAGGATATCCACTGGTATGACGGCGCCTGGGGCTATTTCCCGACATATACGCTCGGTGCCATGACCGCGGCGCAGCTCTTCGACGCCGCAAGACGCGCCGATGCGCGCGTCGTCCCCGGCATCGCTCGGGGCGATTTTGCGCCGCTTCTCGCTTGGCTGCGCGAGAATGTGCACCAGAAAGCCTCGCGCTATTCCACGGCAGAGATCGTCGCCCAGGCGAGCGGCCGTCCGCTCGACGCCGCGACCTATGAGCGGCATATCGAGAGGCGCTATGTCGCGGCTTGATCCGAAGCTCGCTGCGCTCGCGGCGGCGCTGCTGCTTGGCGGCTGCTCCTATATCCCCTTCATCGGCTCCGACGGTCCCCAAATCCGCAATCCCGCCGTCGACGCCTGCGAGAGCAAGGCGCGCTCGGTCGGCTATGACGGGGTCGGCGAGCGCCAGTCAGCGCCGGGCAAGGACGGCCGTTACACCGTGGTGCTCGACATCAGGCAGAACGAGGGATATGGCCAGATCACCTGCGCCTTCGATCCGAAGACCGGCGCGGAGGTACCGCCGCCGCCCAAACCCGCCGGGAAGTGATCCGGGCGGAGTTGCGGCAGCCGGCCCGGGACGATAGGCTGCACCCCCTCTTGCCAGCCCCTTGGGATACTCGTGCGCTATCTCAGCACTCGTGACGCCCGGACTCCGCCGGAGCGCCTCAGTTTCGAGGACGTGCTGCTCGCCGGGCTGGCGCCCGATGGCGGGCTCTACGTGCCCGACGCTTGGCCGGTGCTCGATGCCGACGCGCTGCGCCGCATGCGGGGGCGTTCATATGCGGAGATCGCCGAAGCCGTCGTGGCGCCCTTCATCGGCGAGGCGATCGCTCCCGAGGCGCTGAGCGAACTGGTCTCAGAGGCTTATGCCGGATTCGATCATGCGGCCGTCGCGCCGCTGAGGCAACTTGGCCCCGATCTCTGGTTGCTGGAGCTCTTTCACGGCCCCACCTTGGCGTTCAAGGACTGTGCGCTGCAGCTTGTGGGGCCGCTCTTCGACCATGTGCTGGCGCGGCGCCGGCGTCGCGTCACCATCATCGGGGCGACCTCTGGCGACACCGGCTCGGCGGCGATCGAGGCGTGCCGGGACCGCGCGGCAATCGACATTTTCATTCTCTATCCGGAAGGCCGCATCTCCGAGGTCCAGCGCCGGCAGATGACCACTGTCGCCGCCGCCAACGTCCACGCCATCGCCATCGACGGCAGCTTCGACGATTGCCAGGACTTGGTGAAGGCGATGTTCGCAGATGAGCAATTCCGGCGGGGATTCAACCTCTCAGCGGTCAATTCGATCAACTGGGCGCGCATCATGGCGCAGCTGGTCTACTACGTTGCCGCCGCCGTCGCACTCGGCGCGCCGGAGCGCGCGGTCTCCTTCGCCGTTCCGACGGGGAATTTCGGCAATGTCTATGCGGCGCATGTCGCACGCCGCATCGGGCTGCCGATTGCCGACCTCGTCATCGGCACCAACCGCAACGACATCCTCGCCCGCTTCATCAACGATGGGCGCATGGCGATCGAGCGCGTCGAGCCGAGCCTTTCGCCGAGCATGGATATCCAGGTGTCGAGCAATTTCGAGCGCTTGCTCTTCGAGCTCAAGCAGCGCGATGGCGCCGGTGTCGCGTCGGCGCTGGCCGCCTTTCGCCGCACCGGCGCGCTGCCGTCGACCGAGGCCGAGTGGCATGCGGCGCGGGCGCTCTTTTCGGCCGAGCGGGTCGATGACGCGGCGACCCTCGCTTCCATCGCCGCTACCTATCGCGAAACCGGTGAGCTTGTCGACCCGCACAGCGCGGTTGCGGTCGCTGCGGCAAAGGCTGCGCGGCGCCAGCCAGGCGTGCCGATCGTGGCGCTCGCTTGCGCCCACCCGGCCAAGTTTCCAGATGCGGTCGCCGAGGCAACCGGCATTCGCCCGGCGCTGCCGGCGCGGCTCGCCGATCTGCTGCAGCGGCCGGAGCGGTGTGCTCGGCTGCCCAACGATCTGCGGGCGGTCGAGGACTACGTGCGCGCGCGGGCGCGACCGATCGGCGAGGGAGGTGCGGCATGACCGTGCGCGTGACGGTGCTCAACAACGGCATGCGCGTCATGACCGACCGAATGGACAGCGTCGAGACCGTCTCGATCGGCGTGTGGGTCGATGTCGGCACGCGCCATGAGCCGTCGCAGATCAATGGCGTGGCACATCTCCTCGAGCATATGGCATTCAAGGGCACGGAGCACCGCTCGGCGCTCGACATCGCTGCCGAGATCGAGGCGGTTGGCGGCCACCTCAACGCCTATACCTCGCGCGAGCACACCGCCTATTATGCCAAGGTGTTGAAGGAGGATGTGGGGCTCGCCGTCGACATCCTTGCCGACATCCTGCAGCGCTCAGTCTTCGACGCCAAGGAGCTCGAGCGCGAGCGTGCCGTCATTCTGCAGGAGATCGGCCAGGCCGACGACACGCCGGACGACATCATCTTCGATCTATTCCAGGAACGCGCTTTCCCCGACCAGGCAATGGGCCGTCCGGTGCTCGGCCGGGCCGAGATCATCCGCCGCATCGATCGCGATACGGTAGCCGGCTACATGCGGCGCCATTATGCGGCGCGCGGCATGCTGCTGGCGGCGGCGGGCAACGTCGATCACGACGCGCTGGTGCGGCTCGTTGAGCCGGCATTTTCGGGGCTGCCGCTCGAGCGCGCCGTCCGCAGCGAGCCGGCGCGCTATGTCGGCGGCGAGCTGCGCGAGGAGCGCGATCTCGAGCAGGTGCATATCGTGTTGGGCTTTCCCGGCTTTCCCTTCGCCGATCCGGACTACTATGCCGCCTCGGTCGTCTCCTCGGCGCTCGGCGGTGGCATGTCCTCGCGGCTTTTCCAGGAGATCCGCGAAAAGCGCGGGCTGGTCTATGCCATCTATTCCTTCACCCACGCCTATAGCGATAGCGGGCTCTTCGGTGTCTATGCCGGCACCGGCGAGGAGGAGGTGCAGGAGCTGATGCCGGTGCTGTGCGAGGAGATTCGCAACCTGGTCGGCGGCCTGGCGGCGCCGGAACTCGAGCGCGCCCGCGCGCAACTTAAGGCCGGGCTGCTGATGTCGCTCGAGAGCACCACGGCACGCTGTGAGCAGCAGGCGGCGCATATGTTGGTGTTCGGCCGGCCGCTCGACATGGCCGAGATGGTGAGCCGCATCGACGCGGTGGATGGCGCCGCGGTGGAGCGCGTCGCGCGTCGGATCAGGACGGCGCCGCCGACGCTCGCTGCGCTGGGACCGATCGGCCGGGTCGACGCCTACTCGCGACTCGTCGAGCGGCTGGGCGTCTGACGGGGAGCCGCGCGCCTTGGCCTCGGATATGCTCCGCCTGCCGCGCTTCTTCGGCACGGCGCCGCCCAGCTTCCGGCTGGTCGGCGAGCGCGTGCTGGCGCGGCCTCCCGAACGCGGCGACTGGGAGGAATGGGCGGCGCTGCGCGGCGATTCCCGCCGTTTCCTCACGCCGTGGGAGCCGAGCTGGTCGTCGGATGCGCTGACGCGCGCCGCCTTCCGGCGCCGACTGCAGCGCTACGCGATCGACTGGCGCACCGACCAGGGCTACAGCTTCTTCCTCTTCCGCCTGGAGGACGGCGCGCTGGTTGGCGGCATCGGCTTGAGCAATGTGCGGCGCGGTGTCGCCGAGACCGGCAGCCTCGGCTACTGGGTCGGCGAGCGCTTCGCGCGCCGCGGCTACATGACCGAGGGGCTTCAACTCACCCTTGCCTTTGCCTTCCAGCGCTTGCGGCTGCATCGGGTCGAGGCGGCCTGCCTGCCGCACAACGCGCCGAGCCGCGGGCTGTTGCTCAAGAGCGGCTTCCGCGAGGAGGGCTATGCGCGCGAGTATCTCTGCATCGACGGCCGCTGGCAGGACCACGTGCTCTTCGGGATGCTGCGCGAGGAATGGCGGGGCGGGGAAGGCTGAGCGGGCGGTTGCGCGGCAGCCGCGAGAGCCGCACAGTGCCGGGTCCGATCGAGGCGGTGGAGCAGGACAGGAATGGCAGTGATCGAGACAGCGACCGACGTGGGGCGGGATTTCGTCCGCGACATTGTACAGGCCGATCTCGCTTCCGGGCGGATCGCCGGCGTGGTGACGCGCTTCCCGCCCGAGCCCAACGGCTACCTGCATATCGGCCACGCCAAGTCGATCTGTCTCAATTTCGGCATCGCGCAGGAATTCGGCGGGCGCTGCCATCTGCGCTTCGACGATACCAACCCGACCAAGGAGGAGCAGGAATATATCGATGCGATCGAGGCCGATGTGCGCTGGCTCGGCTTCGACTGGGGGACCCACCTCCATCACGCGTCGGACTATTTTGAGACGCTCTACGAATGGGCGCAGCACCTAATCCGCGCCGGCAAGGCCTATGTCGACGACCTCTCTCCCGACGAGATGCGGCGCATGCGCGGTACGCTCACCGAGCCCGGCCAGGAGAGCCCGTTCCGCAATCGCAGCGTCGAGGAGAATCTCGATCTTTTCCGCCGCATGCGCGCCGGCGAATTCCCCAACGGCGCGCGTGTGCTCCGCGCCAAGATCGACATGTCCGCAGGCAACATCAATCTGCGCGATCCCGCGCTCTACCGCATCCTCCACGCCGAGCACCCGCGCACCGGCAAGGCATGGTCTATCTACCCGACCTACGACTTCGCCCACGGCCAGTCGGATGCGATCGAAGGCATCACCCATTCGATCTGCACGCTCGAATTCGAGGATCACCGACCGCTCTACGACTGGCTGCTCGAGAACCTGCCCGTGCCGTCGCGGCCGCGGCAATACGAATTCGCGCGCCTCAACATCACCTACACCGTGTTGTCGAAGCGCGTCCTGACCCAGCTCGTGCAGCAGGGCCATGTGGAGGGCTGGGACGATCCGCGCATGCCGACCTTGGCGGGCCTGCGCCGGCGCGGCGTGCCGGCCGCGGCGCTGCGTGAATTCGTGCGCCGCGTCGGCGTTGCGCGCGCCAACAGCGTGGTCGATCTCGCGCTCTTCGAAAGTACGATCCGCGAGCAGCTGAATCGCGCGGCGCCGCGCCGGCTCGCCGTGCTTCGCCCGCTGAAGCTGGTCATCGAGAACTATCCCGAGGGCCAGAGCGAACTGCTGGAGGCGGTCAACAATCCCGAGGACCCCTCCGCCGGAACTCGCCGCATCGCTTTTGGCCGCGAGCTCTATGTCGAGCGCGACGATTTCATGGAGGACCCGCCCAAGAAGTTCTATCGGCTCTCGCCCGGCCGCGAGGTGCGGCTGCGCTTCGCCTATTTCGTTACCTGCCGCGAGGCAGTGAAGAACGCCGCGGGCGAGGTAGTGGAGCTGCGCTGCACCTACGACCCGGCGACGCGCGGCGGCAACGCGCCCGACGGCCGCAAGGTGCAGGGCACGATCCACTGGGTATCGGCAGCGCACGCCGTACCAGCGGAGGTCAGGCTCTACAGCACTCTCTTTGCGCGTCCCGATCCCGGCGCCGGTGGCGATATCATGGCCGACCTCAATCCCGCGTCGCTCGAGGTGCTGAAGGATGCCCTGGTCGAGTCCTCGCTTGCCGAGGACGAGCCCGAGGGGCCGGTCCAGTTCGAGCGCCAGGGTTATTTCTGCCGCGACCGCGATTCCCGGCCCGGACGCCCGATCTTCAACCGCACGGTGGGACTGCGCGACAGCTGGGCCAAAGCCCAGGGAGGCGGACGCTAGGCGTGTCCGGCGTCGCCCGAGAGGGCCAAGGGATCGATGCCGAGCTTGGCGAGGGCGCGCTGCCACTTGTCGGCGATCTCGCCGTCGAAGACGATGCCTTCATCGGCCGCCACGTGGAGCCAGCCATTGTCCTGCATCTCGGCATCGAGCTGTCCCGGGCCCCAGCCGGCATATCCGAGCGCCAGCAGGCTCTTGCGCGGGCCCTGGCCGCGGCCGATGGCACGCAGGATGTCGAGCGTCGCGGTCAGCGCCATATTGCCGACCACGAGGGTGTTGTCCTCGACATAGTCGTCGGAGTGGAGGACGAAGCCTCGGCCTTCCTCGACCGGACCGCCGGCATGAACCAGCGCTTTGCCGGTCAGACCGTCGGCGGGAATGCCGAGCTTGTCGAGGAGCTCCGGCAAGGTCACGGTGTCGATGAGCTTGTTGACCACGATGCCCATGGCGCCTTCCTCGTTATGGGCGCAGAGGAAGATCACCGAGCGTACGAAGCGGTGATCCTGCATCTGCGGCATGGCGATCAGGAGCTGTCCGGCGAGCGAGGTGACCGAAGTCTTCATGGGCCTCCCGGTGACATAAGCGCCATTGGTAAAGCTTGCAAGTTGGACTCGCGGCCCACGGGGCTTGCGGGCTCGATGCCGGCATCGTGACCGCGCCTCCAAAGGCAAAATCCTATATAAACGAGCATGTCTGGCGCTCGGCATGACAGATAATCGGCGATTTCGGGCGAGCCCGCTCGCGGCGACGCTGTTGGTCGCCTTGGCCCTGCTGTTGGCGCCTGCGGCCTGGGCGGCGGAGGGGGCCTCGGATTGGTTCGTTACCGATCAAGGACGGGTCAGGCTGGTCGCCGCAACCCCTAGCGTCGGCGGCGCCGCCACCGTCGAGCTCGGGCTGCAGTTCCGCCTGGAGCCTCATTGGAAGATCTATTGGCGCTCGCCCGGTGATGCCGGCTATCCGCCGCGGATCGACTGGAAGGGGTCGACCAATCTCGCCGGTGCCGATGTCTCCTGGCCGGCGCCCGAGCGCTTCTCCGTCTCGGGTCTCGAGACCGTGGGATACACCGGCTCCCTAGTCCTGCCGATCACCGCGCGGCTCGAGCGGAAGGGCGAGACCGTGCATTTGCATGCCGCGCTCAGCTATCTCACCTGCCGCGAGATCTGCATCCCGTACGACACGGTGCTGACCCTGGACCTGCCGGCCGGAGCGCCACCCCCCGGCGGCATGTCCTATGCCGCGCTGATCGCCCGCTATGCTGCCCGCGTACCCGGTGACGGCAAGAGTTCGGGCCTGACGCTCGCCTCGGCCGTGCTGGTTCCGGGACGCAAGCCGGTGCTCGAACTGCGTATCGCCAGCGCACGCCCGCTGCTTGCGCCCGACGCCTTCATCGAAGCCCCGCCGGGCGTTGCTTTTGGCGCGCCCCACCTCGCCGCCAGCGACACGCCAGGGCAGTCGCTGCTGCTGCTGCCCGCCTTCGGCGCCAAGGCTGCGCTCGACCGCGCGGTCGGGCACAAGCTCACGGTCACGCTGGTCGATGGCGATCGCTCGCTTGAGGCGACGATCAGACCTGCGGCGGCGGCGCCGCGTCCCGATTTCGGCTGGCTCTTCGGCATCCTGCCGCTGGCGCTGCTCGGCGGCTTCATCCTCAATTTCATGCCCTGCGTCTTGCCGGTGTTGTCGATCAAGCTGTTGGGCGCGGTCGATCTACGCGGCCGCTCGCGCGCGCAGGTGCGGCGGGGGTTCCTGGCGACCGCGGCAGGCATTCTTGTCTCCTTTCTGGTTCTGGCGGCGGCCATGGCGGGGCTCAAATCGGCCGGCATCGCCGTCGGCTGGGGGCTACAGTTCCAGCAGCCGCTTTTCCTGGTCTTTATGGCGGCGCTGTTGACGCTGTTTGCGGCCAATCTGTGGGGAGCCTTCGAGGTGCCGCTGCCGGCATGGCTGGGCACGCTCGCGAGCCAGGGCGATGGCAACAAGCTGCTCGGCAACTTCGCCGCCGGCGCCTTTGCCACATTGCTGGCGACACCCTGTTCGGCGCCGTTTCTCGGTACAGCCGTGGGCTTCGCGCTCGCCGGCGGTCCGCTACAGATCTTTCCGGTCTTCCTGACGCTCGGCGTCGGCCTTGCCGCCCCTTATCTGATGGTGGCGGCGGTGCCGAGCTTGGCCCTGGTGCTGCCGCGGCCGGGGCGCTGGATGATCACGCTGCGCCGTGTCCTCGGGCTGGCGCTCGGCGCCACCGCGCTCTGGCTGGTCTCGGTCCTGGTGAGCCAGATCGGCCTTCTCGCGGCCCTGACCGTGGCGCTGCTGCTGGCTGCGGTCGCCGCCGCGTTGGCGGTGCTGCGCCGGCCGGCGCTGCGCTCCGGGGTCGTGGTGGCGTTGCTGCTGGCGGGCTTTCTCGCGCCGGCGCTGTTTGGCTCGCCGCCGGCGCCCGTGGCTGCGGAGGGCCTCTGGCGCAATTTCGACCGCGCTGCGATCGACCGGCTGGTCGGCCGCGGAGATGTGGTCTTAGTCGACGTCACCGCCGATTGGTGCCTCACCTGCAAGGTCAACGAGGAGTTGGTGATCGATCAGCCGGCGGTGCGCGGAAGGCTCAAGCAGAAGGGCATCGTTGCGATGCGGGCCGACTGGACGCGGCCCAGCGACGCGATCACCGCCTATCTGCGCAGCTTCGGCCGCTACGGCATTCCCTTCAATGCGGTCTACGGGCCGGGGCTGCCGCAAGGACGCGCACTGTCGGAGGTGTTGACGCAGGATGAGGTGTTGCAGGCGCTCGATGACGCCGCCGCGCCGAGCAAGGTTGCAGGTGCGCGATGAGGTGCTGCGATCGGGGGCGCTGCGGCGAGACGTCGCATGGTGGGGGTGATTTCCGCTCATCGACCCTCTATGGTGAGCTTGGCAGGGACGGCGGTCCCGCGACGGAACTCCAACGACAACCGTGCAATCATCAGGAAGGGGAAAGGCGATGACCATCAAGGTTGGCGACAAGGTCCCATCGGTGAAACTGAAGCAGATGACACCGGAAGGGATGAAGGACGTCGAGACCGGCGACTTCTTCAAGGGCAAGACGGTCGTGCTCTTCGCGGTGCCCGGCGCGTTCACGCCCACCTGTTCGGCCAAGCACCTGCCCGGCTTCGTCGAGAAGGCGTCGCAGATCCGCGAGAAAGGCGTCGACGCGATCGCTTGCCTGTCGGTCAATGATGCCTTCGTCATGAATGCCTGGGGCAAGGACCAGAAGGCCGACGGCAAGGTGCAGATGCTTGCCGATGGCAATGGTGATTTCACGCGTGCGGTCGGACTCGAGCTTGATGCGAGCGGCAACGGCCTCGGCAAGCGTTCGCAGCGCTACGCCATGGTGGTCAAGGACGGCGTGGTCAAGGCGCTCAACGTCGAGAAGCCGGGGACCTTCGAGGTGTCGAGCGCTGACGCGATCCTGAAGGCGCTCTAAACCGCCCGGCGCGCGGCGTCCGATTTCGGCAACGGCCGCTCGCTTGCGAGCGGCCGTTGGCTTTCTCAGCGCTTCTTCTTTCTCTGCACCGGCTCGTCATCAAGCGAGGCAGCGTCACGCGCTTGGGCTATGGCGGCGCGCGCGAGCGCGTCGGCGCGCTCGTTCTCGACATGTCCGGCATGCCCCTTGACCCAGAACCACTCGACGCGATGCGGTTTCATCGCGGCTTCGAGCCGAAGCCAGAGGTCGATATTCTTCACCGGCTTCTTGTCCGCGGTCTTCCAGCCGCGCGCCTTCCAGGCATGGATGAAGCGGGTGATCCCGTCGCGCAGATATTGGCTGTCGGTATGGAGATGGACGCGGCTCGGTCGCTTCAACGCTTCCAGCGCCGAGATCGCTGCCAGCATCTCCATGCGATTGTTGGTGGTGGGGGATTCGGCGCCCATGAGTTCGCGCTCATGCGCGCCATAGCGCAGCACCGCGCCCCAGCCGCCGGGGCCCGGATTGCCGCTGCAGGCGCCGTCGGTGAAGATCTCGACGACCGGCCCGGCGGGCGCGTCCTCGGCGTGCTGCACGCCAGTGCTCATGCATCGAGCCCGTAGGCAGAGGGCTGAGTGACGCTGCGGTGGAAGCGCAGCTTCTGCAGATATTCGAGCGGATCCTTCGGGCGTACGAAGGCGCCCGGCGGATGATTGAGCAAGTCATAAAGTCGCGTGAGCAGGAAGCGCAGGGCGCTGCCGCGCGCCAGCAGCGGCAGTGCCGCGAACTCCGCTGCGCTCAGCGGTCGCACCGCGCGATAGCTGGCTAGCATCAGCCGAGCCTTGGTGACGTTGAAGCTGCCGTCGCTTTCGAAGCACCAGGCGTTGAGGCAGATGGCGAGATCGTAAGCAAGGAAATCCGCGCAGGCGAAATAGAAGTCGATGATCCCCGAGACCTGCTCGCCGCGAAAGAAGATGTTGTCCGGAAAAAGATCGGCGTGGATGACGCCGCTGGGCAGGTGCTGCGGCCAGTCGTGCTCGAGCGCGGCAAGCTCGCCGCCGAGTTCTTCGGCGAGGCCGGCGCGCACCTCATTTGCGCGACCGCGGCAGGCTTCGTAGAGGCTGCGCCAGCCGGCGACCGAAAGATTGTTGGGCCGGCGCATCGGGAAGGATGCGCCGGCGAGGTGAAGCCGCGCCAAAGCACCGCCGACGCCGGCGCAGTGAAAGGGCTGAACCCGCCGCGGCCACATGCCGTCAAGGAAGCTCACGATCGCCGCCGGCCGACCGCACAGCGACCTCAGTGTCTTGCCGTCCTTCGCCTTGATCGGCACCGGGCAGGCGATGCCCGCGCCCGCCAGATGCTCCATGAAGCCGAGAAAGAACGGCAGATCGGCGGGGGTGACGCGCTTTTCATAGAGCGTCAGGAAATATGTCCCGGTATCGGTGCGCAGCAGGAAATTCGAGTTCTCGACGCCTTCGGCGATGCCCTTGCAGGACACCACCTCGCCGATCGCGTAATCGGCGACGAAGGCGCGCAGCTCTTCGTCGGGGACGTCCGTGTAGACCGCCATCTTTAGGCCACGCTCAGCGCCCGCGGCAGGTTGAAGCGCACTTCCTCGCGCGTGACCTCGACCTCCTCGATCGCCACCTCGAAACGCTCGCGGCAGGCCTCGACCACCTCCTCGACCAGCGCTTCGGGCGCGGAGGCGCCGGCGGTGAGGCCAAGGCGCTCGGCGCCGGCGAGGAAGCGCCAATCGATGTCGTCGGCGCGGGCGATCAGCGCGGCGCGCGCGCAGCCGCTCTGGCGCGCGACCTCGACCAGCCGCAGGGAGTTGGACGAATTGGGCGCGCCCACCACCCAGAGCCGGTCGGCACGCGGCGCGATCGCCTTCACCGCCCGCTGGCGGTTGGTCGTGGCGTAGCAAATGTCGTCCCGCTTCGGGCCGTGGATGCTCGGGAAGCGCCGCTGCAGCGCCTCAACGACAGTTTGCGCATCGGCGATCGACAGGGTGGTCTGCGTCACATAGGCGACCGGCTCATCCGCGGGTAGGGCAAGCGCCGCCACGTCGGCCGGCGTCTCGACCAGGAGGACGGCGCCAGCCGGAAGCTGGCCCATCGTGCCGATGACTTCTGGGTGCCCGTCATGGCCGATCAGGATGATGCGGCGTCCCCGGGCGAAATGATGCTCGGCCTCGCGATGCACTTTGCTCACCAGCGGGCATGTCGCATCAACATAGACGAGATGCCGGCGCTCCGCCTCGGCCGGCACGCGCTTCGGTACGCCATGCGCGGAGAACACCACCGGTGCGCCGGCGGGAACCTCGTCGAGCTCCTCGACGAAAATCGCTCCCTTGCGCTCGAGCGCCTCGACGACGAAGCGATTATGGACGATTTCATGGCGCACATAGACCGGCGCACCGAATCGATCGAGGCTGCGCTCGACAATCTGCACCGCGCGCTCGACTCCGGCGCAGAAGCCGCGCGGACCGGCAAGCAAAATGGTCAGCGGCGCTTTGATCATTGTCGTTCCTCTGCGGCGCCAGCCCGGCCCGCAGTCGCGGGTCCGGGAACCCTTGTGCGGCGCGCGACGGTCGAATAGAGTTCTGCGCGTTCCGGTCGGGCGGCGACCCGGAATCGACGGGTGGGAAGTTAGTACACTGACCAAGCTTGGGGAAGAGGGGGATGGGCGGAGCATCTTCGGCGCGCAGGAGCCCCTTCGCCCTCGCCGCGGAGGCCGACAAGCAATATTGGTGGTGCGCTTGCGGGAGAAGCCGCTCGCAACCGCTCTGCGATGGCGCGCATCGCGGCACGGGCGTGACGCCGGTGCCGTTCAGCGTGACCGCGGATGGCGAGGTGCGGCTTTGCGGCTGCAAGCAGACGCGCAGCCGGCCGTTCTGCGACGGCTCGCACAATTCGGTCTGATGCGCGGGGTCCTTGGCGTCGCCCTTGTCGCCCTCCTTGCCGTGTCGCTTGCCGCCTGTTCCGGCAAGCGCGGCGCGGAAGTAAACAAGCTCAACTGTCCCGCGGCTTTCATTGCACCCGGCCTCGACGCTTACACCGTCTATCGCCCGGGCGTGGCACCCAGCAACAAAGCCGAGGACGTCGCCTTTGGCGTCAAGCTATCGGCGATCAATGCCAGGTGCACCAACGAGCCGCAGGGCGTGCGGGTCACGACGCTCCTCACCTTCATCGCGGTGCGCAGCGACGACACTGTCAAGCACGGCGAATTCACCTATTTTGTCGCCATCGCCGATCCCCAGCAGCAGATCATCGCCAAGCAGAACTTCGCATTGCGCGTCGACTTCGCGGAGAAGCAGAAGGTGATGCGGGTCTATGACGACATCAGCGAGCACCTGCCGCTGAAGAACGTCTCGCTCGGCAGCAACTATTCGGTCGTCGTCGGGCTGCAGGTGAGCAAGCAGCAGCTCGATCTCAATAGACAGCGCGAATAGGTCGAGCAGTCTTCGCCGCCGCGCGGGGCTGGCTATCGTTTCGGTGCAGTGGTAGGGTGACTTCGCCGTCGCACCCCGATGGGAGAGACCGGGTTCGTTCCCGGCGCCGAAGGAGCAACCGCCCCGGAAACTCTCAGGCGAAAGGACCGTCGGGGGAAGGGCACTCTGGAAAGCAGGTGTGCTCGCTTGCGCACCTCACCGACGAGGTAACCCGGCCGTTCCATCCTGGTCCGTCCGGCGAATCTTTCAGGTTCTGGGACAGAGGGGGCTTCCGGTCGCTGGCGCGACCTTGCGAAGCTTGAGGTTCCGGGATCGATGGCCGAACCCGCCCTTCACCGCACGCCGCTTCACGCGTTGCACCTCAGCCTCGGTGCCAAGATGGTCGCCTTCGCCGGCTACGACATGCCGGTGCAGTACGCGGCCGGCATCATGGCCGAACATCTCCACACTCGTGCCAAAGCCGGGCTCTTCGACGTCTCGCACATGGGACAGGCGCGGCTTGAGGGCGGGGAGGCGGCAGCGGCGCTCGAGTCGCTGGTTCCCGGCGACATCAAGGGTCTTGCGGTTGGTCGCATGCGCTACACGCTGCTGACCAACGCGCAAGGCGGCATTCTCGACGATCTCATGGTGACGCAAGCGGGCGATCATCTGGCGCTGATCGTCAACGCCGGACGCAAGCATCAGGACTTCGCGCATCTCGAGCGCCACCTCGCTGGCAAGGCGCGGCTGACGCGACTTGCCGATCGCGCGCTGCTGGCGTTGCAGGGGCCGCTCGCCGCCGCGGTTCTCGCGCGGCTCGCGCCGAGCGCGGCGGGGCTGCCGTTCATGAGCGGCACTGCGCTCGCGCTCGATGGCATCGACTGCTTCGTCACGCGCTCCGGCTATACCGGCGAGGATGGGTTCGAGATCTCGCTGCCGGCTGCGGCGGCCGAGCGTCTTGCCCGCCGCCTGTTGCGGGAACCCGAGGTGCTGCCGATCGGGCTCGGCGCGCGCGATTCGCTCCGTCTCGAAGCCGGGCTCTGCCTCTACGGCCATGACATCGATGAGACCACCACGGTCATCGAAGCCGATCTCGCCTGGACCATTCAAAAGCGGCGGCGCGCCGAGGGCGGCTTTCCAGGCGTCGACATCGTCTTGCGCGAGCTCGCCTCGGGAGCACGGCGCAGGCGCGTCGGCATTCAGCCCGAAGGCCGCGCTCCGGCGCGCGAGGGCACGCAGATCACCGCCGCCGACGGTGCGCCGGTCGGCCGGATCACCAGCGGTGGCTTCGGCCCGACCGCCGATGGTCCCATCGCCATGGGCTATCTCGATAGCGCCCATGCCGCGCTCGGCACGCCGTTGAAGCTCATCGTGCGCGGCACACTCCGGCCGGCGCGGATCGTGCCAATGCCCTTCGTTCCCCATCGCTATTACCGCGGCTGAACCCCGCGCCCTTTCAGCTTCACGAGGACGCCATGAGCACGGTCAAATACACCAGGGATCACGAATGGGTTCGCGTCGAGGACGACCTCGCGGTGGTCGGCATCACCGACTATGCGCAGACGCAGCTCGGTGACGTGGTCTATGTCGAGTTGCCCGAGGCCGGCCGCCGCATCGAACAGGGCAAGGAGGTGGCGGTGGTCGAATCGGTCAAGGCGGCGAGTGAGGTCTACGCGCCGATCTCCGGCGAGGTGGTGGCGGTCAACGCGGCATTGTCGGGCGAGCCGGGCAAGGTCAATGCCGATCCGATGGGCGGGGGCTGGTTCCTGAAACTGCGGATCGCCGATGCGAAGCAGCTCGAGGGGCTGATGGACGAGGCCGATTATGCCGCCTTCGTCGAGGGCCTGCACTGATGCGCTATCTTCCGCTGACCGATGCCGATCGCAGCGCGATGCTCGGTGTGATCGGCGCTGCAAGCGTCGATGATCTGTTCCGGGATGTGCCGCGCTCGGTGTGGCTCGATGAGCCGCCGGCGCTGCCGCGGGCGATGGGCGAGATCGAGGTTGAGCGCGCGCTGATGCGGCTTGCGGCGAAGAACGTGCCGGCATCCGCAGTGCCGAGCTTCCTCGGTTGCGGCGTTTACCGCCATCATGTTCCGGCGGCGGTCGACCATCTGATCCAGCGCGGTGAGTTCTTGACCTCCTATACGCCCTATCAGCCGGAGGTGTCGCAGGGCACGCTGCAATCGATGTTCGAGTTCCAGACCCAGGTGGCGCTCATTACCGCCATGGATGTCGCCAACGCCTCGATGTATGACGGCGCCACCTCTTGTGCCGAAGCGGTGATGATGGCCAATCGCCTGACGCGTCGGCGCAAGGCGATTCTCGCTGGCGACCTGCATCCGCATTATCGCGAGGCCGCGGCCACCTACGCCCGCTTCGGCGATTTTTCCGTGGTGACGCGGCCGGCCGGTCCTGCGGGCGAGAACGACCTTGCTGCGCTTGCCTCGAAGATCGACGGCGAGACCTCCTGCGTTGTCGTGCAGAACCCGGGTTCGTTCGGCGATGTGCGCGACCTGTCGCTGCTGGCCGAGGCCTGCCATCGCGCGGGCGCGCTGCTCGTGGTCGTCGTGGCCGAGGCAGTGTCGCTCGGCTTGGTGAAGCCGCCCGGCGAGATGGGCGCCGACATCGTCGCTGCCGAAGGCCAGTCGTTGGGTAATGCGCCGGGCTTCGGCGGCCCGCATCTCGGCCTATTCGCCGTGCGCGAGAAATTCGTGCGCCAGATGCCGGGACGGGTCGTTGGCGAGACGCGTGACGTCGAGGGACGGCGCGGCTTCGTGCTGACGCTCTCGACCCGCGAGCAGCATATCCGCCGAGAGAAGGCGACCAGCAACATTTGCACCAATTCCGGTCTCTGCGCGCTCGCCTTCACCATTCACATGGCGCTGCTGGGCGAAGCCGGGTTCACCCGGCTGGCGGAGCTCAACCACGCGCGCGCCGCATTGCTGGCCGACCGGCTGGCGGCGCTGCCGCGGCTACGCGTGCTGACCCGGTGCTTCTTCAACGAACTCACCGTGCGCCTGCCGGTCCCGGCGGCGCCGGTGGTGGACATGCTGGCCGCGCGCGGCGTGCTGGCAGGCGTGCCGGCGAGCCGGCTCTGGCCGGAGCGCGCCGATCTCGCCGATCTACTTATCCTTGCCGCCACCGAGCTGAATACCGAGGACGACATCGCCACTCTGACGGCGGGATTGCGCGAGGTGCTGTCATGAGCGGGTGGAGTCGGGCGCTGAGCGGCTTTGCGCGGAGCGACGCCACCGCAGCGACGATCAGCGGCAATCACGGGCTGCAGCTCGAGGACCCGCTGCTCTTCGAGCAAGATGCCCCCGGGCGCTGCGGCGTCGATCTGCCGGAGCCGCCGTCGGGCGATCGCCTGGGCGGGCTCCGACGTCGCGGCCCCATCGGCCTGCCGGGGCTGAGCGAGCCGCAGGTGGTGCGCCACTTCATGCGCGCGTCGCAGAAAAATTATGGCATCGACATGGGTCTCTATCCGCTCGGCTCCTGCACGATGAAGCATAATCCGCGGCTCAACGAGAAGCTGGCGCGGCTGCCGGGCTTCGCCGATCTCCATCCGCTGCAGCCGGAAGCGACGGTGCAGGGCGCGCTCGAGCTCATCGACACGCTGGCGCGGTGGCTGAAGGAGCTCACGGGCATGCCGGCCGTGGCGATGAGCCCGGCCGCCGGCGCGCATGGCGAGCTCTGCGGCATGATGTGCATCCGCGCGGCGATCGAGGCTCGGGGCGAGCGGCGGCAGCGCGTGCTGGTGCCCGAATCGGCCCACGGCACCAATCCCGCGACCGCGGCCGCCTGCGGCTATGCCGTCGATGCGATCCCGGCCAATGCGCGCGGCCGCGTCGATCTCGCCGCGCTCAAGGCGAAGCTCGGCGAGGACGTGGCCGCCATCATGCTGACCAACCCCAACACATGCGGCTTGTTCGAGGACGAGATCCTCGCCATCGCCGAGGCGGTGCACGGTGCTGGGGCCTTTTTCTATTGCGATGGCGCCAATTTCAACGCGCTGGTCGGGCGGGTGAGGCCGGGCGACCTCGGCGTCGATTGCATGCACCTCAACCTGCACAAGACCTTCTCGACGCCGCATGGCGGCGGCGGGCCCGGCTCCGGCCCGGTCGTGCTGGCGGCGAGCCTCGCCCGGTTCGCGCCGCTGCCCTGGATCGCGCATGAGGGCGCGGGCTTCCGGCTGGTCGAGCAGGCGGCTGGGTCGGCGGCCGAAACCATTGGCCGGATCAAGGGCAATCACGGCCAGATGGGCATGTTCGTGCGCGCACTCGCCTACATCGTGAGCCATGGCACGGATGGGCTGCGCCAGCTCTCGGGCGATGCCGTGCTGAACGCCAACTATCTGCTCGCCCGACTCGGCGACCTCCTTACGCCCTCCTATGCCGGCCCTTGCATGCACGAAGTCCTGTTCGACGACCGCTTCCTGCACGACACCGGCGTCACCACGCTCGATTTTGCCAAGGCGCTGATCGATGAGGGCTTCCATCCCATGACCATGTACTTCCCGCTGGTCGTCCATGGGGCGCTGCTGATGGAGCCGACGGAGAGCGAGAGCAAGGCGTCGCTTGACCGCTTCGTCAGCGTCGTGCGCGGCCTCGCCGAGCGCGCCAAGGCGGGCGACGCCGCGGAATTCCACGCCGCGCCCCGCTTCACCCCGCGCCGACGCCTCGACGAGACTGCCGCGGCGCGCAAGCCCGTGCTGCGCTGGCGCAGGCCGGCGCCGGAAAGCCAGGCGGCGGAATAGGCGGGAAGAGCGACAGGGCCTGGTGGCCCCACCGCTCAACGTATATGGCAAATTTAGGGCAAAGGCCGCGGCGTCTCAGGAGCGGGTGGCCGTCGCAGGCTTCGGTTCTGTACCGGCGATCCGCTGCTGCGCCTCGCTGAGCAGTTCGCGCAGCGCCCCCGGATCGACCCGATCGCTCGCCATCAGCGCCCGAGTCAGCGGATCGTCGAGCATCTGGGAGAGCGGCGGCTCGCAATGCAGAAAATGTCCCATGATCCGATCTCCTCTCGCTCCCCTTGCAAGACTATACGGGCGATCGCGGCGGTTTATTCCCGCCGCAGCCCCGGTTTTTCGCGGCCGGGCAGTGACGAAAGGGGCGGCGCTGCGCCGGGGGCGGCAATTGGCTAGCATTGCGGGACCGGGGGGCGCGGCAGACGGAGGGGACGGTCGCAGGACATGGCGCGCAAGGCGAGGCGCAAGAGCGGCAGGGATGATCTGCGGCGCAGCTTTCCGGCCGAGGGGCGCGCCGCTCCCCGGGTGCGGCGGCTGCGCGATCCCGGATTCGATGGTCTCGATCTCTACCACACCCTGCTGACCATCGGCTGGAGCGGCTTCTTCGCTGCGCTGGCGCTCGCCTATGGACTCTTCAATCTCGCCTTTGCGCTGCTCTATCTAGAGACGGGCGGCATCGCCAATGCGCGGCCGGGCGCCTTTGCCGACGCGTTCTTCTTCAGCGTCCAGACCATGGCGACCATCGGCTATGGCCAGATGTACCCGCAGTCGCTGGTGACCAATCTCCTGGTCACCATCGAAGTGCTGATCGGTCTGACCGGGCTCGCGCTCGCAACCGGCATGGTGTTTGCGCGCTTCTCGCGGCCGACCGCCCGGGTGATGTTCAGCGCCACCGCCGTCGTCACGCCCCATGACGGCGTGCCGACGCTGATGCTGCGCGCCGCCAATCAGCGGCGCAACCAGATCCTCGAGGCGCAAGTCACGGTGTCGCTGCTGCACGACGAGCGGAGCCGCGAAGGAGTCTCGATGCGGCGCTTCGCGGATCTGCCGCTGCTGCGTGCCCGCACGCCGATGTTTTCGCTCACCTGGACGATCATGCATCGCATCGATGAGAAAAGCCCGCTCCATGGCGCCACGCCGGCTTCGCTGGCGGCGCAAGGAGCGGAGATCGTCGTGGCGCTGATCGGTCTCGACGGCACTTTCTCGCAGACTGTCAATGCTCGTCATTCCTACCTGGCGGAGGAGATCGTCTGGAACCGGCGCTTCGCGGACATTGTCGAAGTTGCCGAGGATGGCATGCGCATCGTCGATTACCGGCGCTTTCACGATCTGGCCGCGGAGGGGGAGTAAGCATCGCTGGCGGGCGTTGACCGGGAAAGGAGGCCCCATGCCCCGCAGCCTCGACCAGAAGAACCGCCGCGCCCGGCAGCTCAATCCGAAGAGATCGGGCGTCCGGACCGGCAATCCCCAGCTCAAATCGCACGATGCGGACGAGGTTCACTCCTCGCCCCGGCAGCGCCCGCCGCGGCGGCGCGGCAAGGTCAGCGTCAAGCGCGGCGAGCGCGGGGCCTGAGCGTCGCGATTGACCCGATCAGGGCGTTTCCGGTGATCACCCTGCCGCAAATGGCGCCGGTCTTGGTGCGGCTGGAGCGGCTCTGCGCCGCGCTCAGGAGTCGTAGCTCACCACCGAGTTGAACGGCACGTCGATGCGTTTGCGGCCCTCGAGGAAGGCGAGTTCGATGATGCAGGCCGCCGCCAGCACGTCGCCGCCGACGCTCCGGCACAACCGTATGGCCGCGGCCAGCGTGCCCCCCGTCGCCAGGAGATCGTCGAGCACGATCACCCGCTGGCCGGGCTTTATCGCATCCGCCTGGATCTCGATGGTGTCGCTGCCGTATTCGAGATCGTAGGTGTAAGGGATGGTGGTGCCCGGCAGCTTGCCCTTCTTCCTCACCATGACGAAGCCGCAGCCGAGGCTGTAGGCAAGGGGTGCCGAGACCAGAAAACCCCGCGACTCGATACCCACCAGCAGCTCGGGCCGATAAGGTCGGAGCACCCGGTCGAGCTGCTGGACGGTGGCTTGCCAGGCCGGCGCGTGCGCGAGCAGGGTCGAAATGTCATAGAAGAGAATCCCGGGCTTGGGAAAGTCGGGAATTCCGCGGATATGCCGCTTGATGTCCATGCCTTGCTCCAAAAGGGGCCGCGCGCCGGGCTACTTTAGCGAAAGTCGGTCGGGCCGAAAGCTCCATTTCGCTGAGCTGCCGGCGAACGTGTAGACTGCCGCGCCATGAGTTCCGGCGAAGCCCGTTTCGACCTCCACGCCGAAGGTGACGCCCTTGTGCTGCAAGCGGCGGGGCGCTGGCTTGTTGCCAGCGCCGCGGCGCTCGACCGGGCGCTCGACCGGCTGGGTGGCGTGGCACCGGGCAAGCGGCTGCGCATCGATCTCGCCGGGCTGGAGAAGCTCGACACGGTCGGCGCTTGGCTGCTGCTGCGCACCAGGAACGCGCTCGAGGCGCAGGGCGTGGTCGCCAGCATAGAGAACGTCGCGCCGGATTTCGTGCCGTTGCTCGAACAGGTGGCCAAGGGAGAGCCGCCGGAGCTCCCGTCGGCGGCGCCCGAGGGCTTTGGTGCGCAGATCGCCGGCATGCTCGCTCGAATTGGCGAGCGCACGGTCGAGGCGATGCTGGAGGTGCGCGAGCTGGTCGGGTTTTTCGGCCTGGTCACGGTCACGCTGCTGCGCACGCTCCGGCGCCCGGGGCGGCTGCGCGGCGTGTCGCTCGTGACCCAGATGGAGCGGAGCGGCATCGGCGCTCTGCCGATCGTGGGCCTGCTCTCCTTCCTGATCGGGATCGTCATCGCCTATCAGGGCGCGGGCCAGCTCCGCCGCTTCGGCGCCGAGATCTTTACCGTCAACCTGCTCGGCGTCGGCATTCTGCGCGAACTCGGCGTGCTGCTGACGGCGATTATCGTCGCTGGACGCTCCGGCAGCGCCTTTACCGCCGAGATCGGCGCCATGGAGGTGAACGAGGAGCTCGACGCCATGCGCACACTCGGGCTGGATCCGATCGAGGTGCTGGTGCTGCCACGGCTCTTCGGCCTTATCATCACGCTGCCGCTGCTCGCGGCCTACGCCGACTTCACGGCGCTGGTCGGGGGTGCGCTGATGTCCTGGACCGCGCTTGGCATCCCGCCGCCGCTGTTCTTGCGTCAGCTTCACTTCGCGGTCGGCGAATGGACCTTCTGGGTCGGTATCTTGAAGGCGCCGTTCTTCGCTGCCACGATTGCCCTTGTCGGCTGCCGCGCGGGCTTCCAGGTGTCGCGCAGCGCCGAGAGCGTCGGTCGTCTCACCACACTTTCCGTGGTCCGTTCGATCTTTCTGGTAATCATCATCGATGCCGCCTTCTCCATCCTCTACGCCCGCCTCGGCATCTGAGCGGCCGGTGGTCCGCGTGCGCGGTCTGACGACGCGCGTCGGCGGCCGGGTGCTCCATGACAAGCTGGACCTCGATGTCAGACGGGGCGAGGTGCTCGGCGTGGTCGGCGGTTCCGGCAGCGGGAAGTCGGTGTTGCTGCGCACGGTGATCGGGCTGCTGCGGCCGGAGGCAGGATCGATCGAGGTGCTCGGCCGCGACATGCTCGATCTCGGTGAGGAGGAGCGTCTGACGCTCGATGCACGCTGGGGCGTGCTCTTCCAGGACGGGGCGCTGTTCAGCTCGCTCGACGTGGCGCAGAACGTCGCCGTGCCGCTGCGCGAGCAGCTCGCGCTCACATCCCCCCTCCTCGAAGAGATCATCCGGCTGAAGCTCGCGTTGGTCGGGCTACCCAGCGACGCCTGCGCCAAATACCCGGCCGAGCTCTCGGGCGGTATGCGCAAGCGCGCTGGGCTCGCCCGCGCTCTCGCCCTCGACCCCGAGCTGCTCTTCCTCGACGAGCCGACTGCAGGCCTCGACCCCATCGCCGCCGGCGCCTTCGACACGCTTATTCGCGATCTCCGTCTCAGCCTCGGGCTCACCGTCTTCATGGTGACGCACGATCTCGACAGCCTGATCGCGATCTGCGACCGGATCGCGGTGCTGGTCGACAAGCGGCTTATTATCGGCACAATGGCCGAGCTCCTGGACAACCCTCACCCCTGGATCCAGGCCTATTTCCGGGGTCCGCGCGGACGCGCGGCGTTGGCCGGCATGGACGGGCAGGCGGTCGGATAGGATGGAAACGCGCGCGAATTACGTCGCCGTCGGCGCCTTTGTGCTGATCATGCTCGTCGGAATCCTGATCGCGGCGCTGTGGATCGCGCGCATCGAATTCGGCCGCGAGCACAGCTTCTACGACATCTATTTCAGCGGCTCCGTCACCGGCCTCGCACGCGGTTCCGAGGTCCGTTACAACGGCATCCGCGTCGGGCGCGTCGAGGAGATCCGCATCGACCCGCAAAATCTCCAGCGCGTGCGGGTCACGGTCGAGCTGGAGCAGCCGGCTCTGATCAAATCGGACGCCGTCGCCTCGCTCGAGGTGCAGGGATTGACCGGCGCCGCATATATCGAGATCAGCGGCGGCAGCCAGAGCTCTCCGCTGCTCGCCGCTCAGGCCGGTCAGCGCTACCCGGTCATCGCCTCCCGTCCCTCGGGGCTGCAGCGGGTCTTCGCTAGCGCGCCCGAGCTGCTGGCGCGGCTCGCCGAGGTGGCTGACAAGCTGTCGGATGTTCTCGACGAGCGCAATCGCGCGGCGATCGCCGAGACGCTCGATAATATCAGACGCGTGACCGCCGTTGCGGCAGCGCGCTCCGGCGATCTCGACGGTGCGATCGGCGATACCGCCGCGGCCATGCGCGACCTGCGCAACATGCTCGCAACGGCCAACGACACCTTGCAGCAGATGCACACGCTGATGGGCGACCAGGGGGAGGGGGGCCATGCGCTCAAGAACATCGACGAGGCGGCGCTCAAGCTCAACAAGCTCGCCACCGATCTCGATGCCGTGGTACAGGAGACCCGGCCGCCCTTGCGCGATTTCAGTCAGCATGGCCTCAACCAGCTGAGTCAGCTCCTGGTGGATGCGCGTAGGCTCGTGGGCCAGCTGACCCGGCTCAGCGACGAGATCGAGCGCAATCCCTCCCGCTTTCTGTTCGGCGGCAACCGCCGCGAGGGCTATCAGCCGAAATGAACCGCCTCAGCCGACGCCTCGTTCTTGCCGGCCTGACCCTGACGCCGGCCGCGTGCGGCAGTCTGCTGCCAACGGGCGGAGCGGCGCCGAAGCTCTATACGCTGACTGCCGCCGCGGACTTCCCACCCGGCGGCGCTCGCGTCTCCTGGCAGCTCCTGGTCGAAGTTCCAACGAGCACCGCCGCCTTCGATACCGAGCGCATCGCTTTGAGCCGGGGTCCCACGACGCTCGACTATTTTGCCGACGCCGCCTGGACGGACCGGGCGCCGCTGATGGTGCAGGCGCTGCTCGTGCAATCCTTCGAGAATTCCGGCCGCATCGCCGCAGTGGCGCGCGAGTCGCTCGCGCTCCGGGCGGACTACATGCTGCGGCCGGAGCTGCGGCATTTCGAAGCGGATTATGGCGCTGCCGCGGCGCTTCCCGAGGTGCATATCGAGATCGGTGCGCGCCTCATCCGGATGAGCGATCGCGCCATCGCCGCCTCGCGGCGCTTCGATGCCAGGGTGAAGGCGACGGAGAACAGCATCCCGGCGATCGTCGATGCCTTCAACGGCGCCTTCCACCAGGTGGCGCGGCAAATGGTCGAGTGGGCGCTCGACGCGGCCCGCTGAAGGCTTGCCAGTCCGGCCCCGCCGCGAGATAAGGAGGCAAGGGGGGACGACCGGATGCGTGATCTCGCCCGCCTAGACCGCGCCGAGCTCGAGGCCATGGCGGCGGCAGGTGAGGAGGTGCTGGAGTGCCGCCGTGTGTTGGCACGGACCGGCGACACGCCGATGAGTGAGGCGCTGCGCGGCGCGCCCGGTTTCGTCGAGTGGGACCACTATCCTGCCGGCGACGTCTACGATCCCCTCACCCATGCGCAATACTTCTATCACGGCCACCCGCCGGCGCAGCGCGGCGTTGGCGAGCACGGTCATTTCCATACCTTCCTGCGCCCGCGCGGCATGCCGCCGGGGACGCGGCCGCTGATCATGCCCGAGCTCGCCATCGCCGACGCACCGGCGGCGCCCACGGCGCCACCCGCGCCGCAGCCGAACCAGGGCGCCGACAATGACGAACTCAGCCATCTCGTCGCCATTGCCATGGACTCGACCGGTGCCCCGATCCGCCTCTTCACTACCAACCGCTGGGTCACCGGCGAGACCTGGTATGCCGCCGCGGATGTCGCTGCCATGCTCGAGCGCTTCGTCATCGATCTGGCGCGGCCGTCCTGGCCGCTGAACCGCTGGCTCACGGCGATGTTCCGTCTCTTCCGGCCGCAGATGGCGGCCCTGATCCATGCCCGCGACGAGGCTGTCATGGCTTTCCGTCGCCGGCATCGCGGCAAGGTGCATGTCTTCGAGGATCGCCGCCTGGAAATCCCCTCCACGGTCGAGATCGACGTCGAGGATCAGATTCGTTGCGTGTCGGTGGCGTTGAAGCAGGTTGCTTAACGTCCGCTAACCATGCCGTGCCGAACCGCGACCGCTTAATCAAACATTAGGGCTCCGACGCCATGATGGCGCGGCAGCCGACCTGCATTTCGCTGCAGCAAATGCGCGCGGGACCATGACCAATTCGCTGTCAAAATCCGACGTCGAGCGCCTCCTCACCGATCCCTCTGCCGATACGCGTGCGGTTATCGCGGCGAAGGTCGCGCAGCAGGTCGACGGTGCGTCGCTCTCGACTGAGGAGCGCGCGATCGCCGAGGACATCGTCCGTGCGCTGACCCGCGACGCGGCCATCCGTGTTCGCCAGGCGCTCGCCGAGCAGCTCAAGGAAAGCCGCGCGGTGCCCCATGATATCGCCGTGGCGCTCGCCCACGACGTCGACACGGTGTCACTGCCTATCCTGACGCATTCGCTCGTGCTGAGCGACGAGGATCTCGTCGAGGTCATCCGCTGCAGCGGCGATGCCAAGCAGGCAGCGATCGCTGCACGCGAGCACGTCTCGGCCGCTGTAGCCGAAGCTATCGTCGCCGCCGACGAGCCGAGCGCGCTGGCTACGCTGGTGGCCAACAACGGCGCCGAGCTCGGGGAAGAGACGCTGCAGCAGGTGCTCGATCGTCACGCCGACAACGATCTCATCAAGGAGCCGATGGCGCGGCGAGCGCACCTGCCGGTCACCGTGCTTGAGCGGCTGGTGGATGCGGCCTCTTCGGGCATTCGGGAGATTCTTTCCAAGCGCAACGACCTGCCGGGCCATCTTGCCACCGATCTCGTGCTCAACACCCGTGAGCGTGCCACCGCCAGCCTTCTATCGCCGACTTCAGCGGCGA
>Ga0134125_10001695_pt1 | contig 26869 bp, 28 predicted proteins | sample KB31751_FD_96464 | JGI IMG/M metagenome (GOLD analysis project Ga0134125, IMG submission 96464) | Terrestrial soil microbial communities with excess Nitrogen fertilizer from Kellogg Biological Station, Michigan, USA - KB3-175-1 | ecosystem: Environmental > Terrestrial > Soil > Unclassified ...
ATCGTCTCGATCGCGGAGTCCTTGAACTCGTCCGAGCCGGTCGCGAGCGTGAACGTGAGCGCGTCGAAGATCAGCAGCTGCGGGTCCATCCCGTGCTCGTCGCAGACGTAGCCGTGGATGCGCCGGGCGACGTCGAGCTTGCGCTGCGCCGTCTTGCCCATCGACTCCTCGTCGATCGTCAGGGCGATCAGCGCGGCGCCGTGCTCGAGGCAGAGCGGCACGACGGTGTCGAGCTTCGCTCGGCCCGCCTCCAGGTTCACGGAGTTGACGATCGCGCGGCCGGGGATCTGCTCAAGCGCAGCCTGCATCACCTCAGGCTCCGTGGAGTCGACCTGGATCGGAGCCGGCAGCGACAGCGAGATCTTCTTGACGAGCTGGCGCATCTGCTCGTCCTCGTCCTGGCGCTCCGTCAACGCGACGCAGATGTCGAGCACGTGCGCGCCGCCCTCGACCTGGTTCTCGGCGATCTGGAGCAGGCCGTCGTAGTCGTCGGCGAGCAGCAGCTCCTTCGCTCTGCGCGAGCCCTGCGAGTTGACGCGCTCGCCGACGATCGTCGGGCGCGGCTCCTGCGCGAGCGGCGTGGCGGCGATCATCGAGGAGACGTGGGGCGGGCGCGCCACGGGCCGGGTCGACGGCGTCAGGTCCCTCACGCGCTCGGCGATCGCGCGGATGTGCTCCGGCGTCGTGCCGCAGCAGCCGCCGACGACGTTGACGCCGTAGCGCTCGACGAACTCGCCGATCGTCGCGGCGAGCGGATCGGGCTTCTCGGGGAAGATCGTCTCGCCGTCGGGACCCTGGAGCGGCAGGCCGGCGTTCGGGATGCAGTGGACCGGGATGGGGGAGTGCTCGCCGAGGAAGCGGATCGCGTCGCGCATGTCCTCCGGCCCGGTCGAGCAGTTGAGCCCGATCACGTCGATTTTCAGCGCGGTGAGCGTCGTCAGCACCGCGTTGATGTCGGTGCCGAGCAGCATCTTGCCGCCGTTCGGCAGCAGGCTGACCGAGCACTGGAGCGGGAGCTGCCTGCCGCTCGCCTTGAACGCCTCGCGTGCGCCGAAGATGGCGGCCTTGACCTCGAGGATGTCCTGTGCGGTCTCGATGATCAGCAGGTCGGCGCCGCCCTCGACGAGGCCGGCTGCCTGCTCGGCGAAGACGTCGACCAGCGCGCGGAATGAGATGTTGCCGAGCGTCGGATCGTCGGAGGCCGGCAGGAAGCCGGTCGGGCCGATCGAGCCGGCGACGAAGCGCTCCTCGCCGGCGGCTCTGCGAGCGATCTGTGCAGCCTTGACGTTGATCTCGTGCGTGTGCTCGGCCAGACCCCACTCGTCGAGCTTGAGGCGCGAAGCCTGGAAGGTGTCGGTCTCGACCACCTGGGCGCCGGCGTCCAGCATCGCCGCGTGGACGCCCTCGATCACGTCGGGTCGGTGCAGGACGAGCGCCTCGTGGCACTTGCCCTCCAGGCCGCCGTAGTCGGCCTGCGTCAGGTCGAACTGCTCGAGCGTCGCCCCCATCCCGCCGTCGAAGACGACGATCCGCTCGCCGATGGCACCAAGGTAGTCGCGCATTGCGGCGATCCTAGCAGCGGGTCGATCAACCTTGACACATGCGTGGGAAGGTTCGCTCCGCCCGAGCTGGCGCGTAGGCGGCCGTTTGGCCGCGGCGGCGGCGCGGTAGGCCCGTAGGCACCGAAAGGAGGCGGAATGGGAGCCTTGCCGCTGCTGCGCCTCGCCGCGGCGCTGGTGGTGACGGTGCCGGCGGTGACCGTGCCGAGTGTCAGAACGCCGGCCGTGACGACGCCGGCCGTGACGACGCCGAGCGTGACGACGCCCAGCGTGACCGTCCCAGGCGTGACGACGCCGTCGGTGCCCGTCCCGACTGCGACCGTGCCGTCGGTCTCCACGCCCCCGGCTCCGACGCCTTCTGTCCCCGCGCCGTCGCTTCCGGCAACGCCGCCCGTGGCGGCGCAGAGGCCATCGTCGCCGCCCTCCCCGGTCCAGCCGTCATCGTCGTCCACGGCGTCACCGCCGGGCGTCGGCGGCGCACCGCGAGGCGGCGACGTGTCGGCGTCGGGCGGCTCGGGTGGTCGCAGCGCGGCGGCCGGGGGCGTCGGCGCCGCTGCGGCCGGGTCGGCTGCGGCGGTCGGAGAATCTCGCTCCGGTGGGGCGTCGGACCGCCGGCCGGCCGCTCCCGCGCGGCGGTTGAGCGCAGGCGGCGGAGCCGGCGCCACGCCGCTGGACCCGCTCCCGCCGCCGCTCGGACACGGCGGCGGAGCGACCTGGTTGATCGCGTTGCTGCTGATCCTGACCGTCGGGCTGCTGGTGCGCTGGGAGGTACGTCGCCGCTAGGGCGCGGCTCAGTGCCGCACCAGATACGGCAGGGACCTGACCGACGGACGGCAGCGCGACTCGTCGCAGAGGATCTCGCGACCCTCGTCGTCGAGGTGGTAGTGGACGTAGGCGGGGAGCGGGCTCTCAGTGCGGAGCAGAGCCCGGAGCTTGCGGAGCATGGGCGTTCTCTCTGGTCTCGTTGGGTGGGTACGAGAACCGTAGGTCCCGCGCGCGGGCGCGTCTGTGCGCCAGGTCACGGACGCTCTGTGCGCTTGGTCACGCAGCCGCGGGCGCCGGCGCGGGCAGCGGGAACAGCGTCGTGAAGCGCTTGGCCGCGCGCTTGTCGCCATGCAGTCGCAGCGTGTCGGCCGCCAGCGCGTCGGCGAGCGGGAGATGGCCGTGGAGGACCTCGATCAGCGTGCTCGGGTCGGTCTCGATGACCGCGTCCGCGTCGCGCAGCTCGCCGCGCGCGGTCTCGATCCGGCCGTCCGCGATCGTCACGCCGAAGCGCTCCTCGCCCAGGCGCACCTCGATCCGCGCGGCGAAGTCGCCGGCGCGTGCGGGGTCGAACAGCGTGCGCAGCGAGACGACGTGCGCGTCGACGCTCATGCACATGTCGTCTGCCGGCGGCGGCGCGTTGGCGCCGCCCCAGCGCCCGAGCTCGATCAGCACCGGCTCGAGCGCGCGACCGCTCGCGGTCAGCTCGTAGATCTGCGAGGCGTACGGCGGCGGCAGTCTGCGGCGGTCCACGATCCCCGCCTGCTCGAGGTCGCGCAGGCGCTGTGCGAGCACGTCGGCGCTCACGTGGGGGAGGCCGGCGCGCAGATCGGTGAAGCGCTTGGGACCGAGCAGCAGCTCGCGCACGACCATCAGCGCCCAGCGCTCGCCGACCAGATCGAGTGCGCGGGCGATGCCGCATGCGTCGCCATAGGTGCGCCTTCCGCTCATAGGTGGAGACTACTACGTAATCGTCAAAACAATCTACATAGTTGGAAGTTCCAACCGTATGATATGACTCCGGTGGCGACGACGACCGAGGAGCTTTGATGACCGCCGTAGAGAGAGCTGTTCCCGGCACCGACCGACATCGCTGGCTGGCGCTGTACGTGCTGTGCGCGGCGGTGCTGATGATCGTGCTCGACACGACCGTCGTGAACGTCGCGCTTCCGTCGATCCAGGACGGCCTCGGCTTCTCGCAGACGAACCTCGCATGGGTCGTGAACGCGTACCTGATCGCGTTCGGCGGCCTGCTGCTGCTCGGCGGCCGCATCGGCGACCTCGTCGGCCATCGCCGCATCTTCCTCGTCGGCATCGCCGTCTTCACGAGCGCCTCGCTGCTGTGCGCGCTGTCGAACAGCCAGGGGCTGCTGATCGGCGCGCGCTTCATCCAGGGAATCGGCGGCGCGCTCGCCTCCGCGGTCGTGCTCGGGATGATCGTGATGATGTTCCCCGAGCCGCGCGAGCAGGCGAAGGCGATCGGCGTCTACGGCTTCGTCGCGTCCGCCGGCGGCTCGATCGGGCTGCTGCTCGGCGGCCTGCTGACGCAGTCGATCAACTGGCACTGGATCTTCTTCATCAACGTGCCGATCGGGATCGCGACCGCGCTGCTCGCGCTGCGGCTCGTGACCGCTCGGCCGGGGATCGGCCTGCGGGCAGGCGCCGACATCCCCGGCGCGCTGCTGCTCACGAGCGGGCTGATGCTCGGCACCTACGCGATCCTGCAGGTCAGCGGCAAGGGCTGGGGCGCGTGGCAGGTGGCTGCGCTCGGGCCGGCCGCGCTTGGGCTGCTCGCCGCGTTCGTGCTGCGCCAGGCGCGGATCGCGAACCCGCTGATGCCGCTGCGGCTGTTCCGCTCGCGCAACGTCAGCGGCGCCAACCTCGTGCTCGGGCTGCTCGTCGTCGGGATGTTCGGGATGTTCTTCCTCGGGGCGCTGTACATGCAGCGGATCCTCGGCTACGACCCGCTCGAGGTCGGGCTGGCGTTCCTGCCCGGAACGATCGTGATGGGGACGATGTCGCTGCGCGTCTCGGGACCGGTCAGCATGCGCTACGGCGCGCGCCCGATCGTCGTCGTCTGCCTCGTGGCGATCGGTGCCGCGATGCTGCTGTTCGCGCGCACGCCCGTCCACGGCCGCTACGTCGTGGACCTGCTGCCGATCATGGTGCTCTTCGGCTTCGGCGCGGGGCTCGCGTTCCCGGTGCTGGTGCAGCTCGCGATGTCGGGCGCGACGATGGAGGACGCGGGCCTCGCATCCGGCCTCGCGAACACGACGCCGCAGGTCGGCGGCGCGATCGGGCTCGCGGTGCTCGCGACGCTTGCGGCGGACCGCACGAGCACGCTGCTCGGCCGGCACGAGTCGGCGGCGGCGGCGCTCAACGGCGGCTTCCATCTCGCCTACCTCGTGGGCGCCGCGCTCGTGGCGGTTGCGATCGTCGTCGCGCTGACGGTCCTGCAGCCGGTCGCGCATCCGGCGATGGCGCACGGCCACGCCCCGGAGGGCGAGCTGGCGCCGGACGTCGCGCCGGTCTACTCGGAGGCGTAGCGGCCGGCGTCAGAGCGCGTCGAGCCGTCGTCGCAGCTCGGCGCGCTCGACGTCGTTGGCGGTGAGCGCGAGCGCGCGGCGGTAGGCGTCGGCGGCGCGGGCGCGCTCGCCGGCGCGTTCGAGCAGTCCGGCGTGCGTCGCGTGCAGCGGCTGGTAGCGCGCGAGCGCCGGCTCCTCCAGCAGCGGCTCGATCAGCGCGAGCCCGGCGCGCGGTCCGCGCGCGAAGCCGACGGCGACGGCGCGATTGAGCGCGACGACGGGCGTGGGGTCGATGCGCTCAAGCGCGGCGTACAGCTCGGCGATCTGCGCCCAGTCGGTCTCCGGCGCGCTCGGCGCCTGCGCGTGCAGCGCGGCGATCGCGGCCTGGAGCTGATAGGGGCCCGGCTGGCGGCGGCGCAGCGCGGTCTCCAGCGCGCGCAGGCCCTCCGCGACGCGGCCGGCGTCCCAGCGTGAGCGGTCCTGGCGGTCGAGCGGGACGTAGGCGCCCTGGTCGTCGACGCGCGCGCCGCGGCGCGCGTCGTGCAGCAGCATCAGCGCGAGCAGGCCGAAGACCTCGGGCTCGTCGGGCATCAGCCGCGCGAGCAGGCGGGCGAGCCGGATCGCCTCGCCGCACAGCTCGCCGCGCACGAGCCGCTCGCCGGCCGTCGCGTCGTAGCCCTCGTTGAAGATCAGGTAGAGGACCGACAGCACGCCCTGCAGCCGCTCCGGCAGCGCTTCGTCCGGCGGTATCCGGTACGGGATGCGCGCGTCGGCGATCTTGCGCTTCGCGCGCACGATCCGCTGCGCCATCGTCGCCTCGGTCACCAGGAAGGCACGCGCGACCTCGGCGGTGGACAGGCCGCCGAGCGCCTTGAGCGTCAGCGCGACGCGCGCGTCGAGCGCCAGCGCCGGGTGGCAGCAGGTGAAGATCAGCCGCAGGCGGTCGTCGCCGACCATGCTCTCCTCGGCCGCGTCCTCGCCATCGGCGCCGTGCGCCTGCGCGTCGAGCCGCGCCAGCTCGGCGAGCCGCGCGGCGCGGTCGGCGGTGGCGCGGGCGCGGCGCAGGCGGTCGATCGCGCGCCGGCGCGCCGTGACGGCGATCCAGCCGCCCGGGTTCGCCGGCACGCCGTCGCGCGGCCAGCTCGCGACGGCGGCCGCGAACGCGTCCTGCATCGCGTCCTCGGCGAGCTGGAAGTCGCCGACGTGGCGGATCAGCGTCGCGAGCGCCGCCGGGCGCGCCTCGCGAAAGGCGCGCTCGACGGCGTCGGCGACGTCGCCGCTCATCCCCAGACCGGCCGCACCTCGACCGAGCCATAGCTCGCGCTCGGCATCCGCGCCGCCCATCCGAGCGCGCCGTCGAGGTCGTCGGCCTCGATCAGGAAGACGCCGGCGAAGTGCTCCTTCGTCTCCGCGAAGGGGCCGTCGGTGAGCTGCGTCTCGCCGTCGCGCACGCGCACGGTCGTGGCGGCCTCGACGCCTCTCAGCCCCTGGTTGGAGACGAGCGCGCCCGCCGCCATGAGGTCCTGCGCGAATTGCTGCCAGCGCTGGTGCAGCTCGGCCATCTGGTCGGCCGGCGGGAAGCCGTCGGCGGGGTGGTACATCAAGAGCGCGTACTGGGGCATGGCCCCTCCTTCGTCGGTTCGCTTCGCCGCGCGTATCTGCGGCCTCATCTTCCTTGACGCCGCAAGGGGCCGCGTTTCGACATGCGCGGAACCGATCCAGAATGGATCGTAGATCGGTGATCGGCGGTGGCGAGACGACTGGTACCGTATATGGCATGGTGAAGACGACGGTGTACCTCGACGATCGGGATGTGGCTGCGCTGCGGCGGCTTGCGGCGGAGTCCGGGCGTTCACAGGCCGAGATCATCCGCGAGGCGATCGCACGCACGACGCGGGCGGCTGGCCCGCGCCGGCTGCGGTCGGCCGGGGTCGGTCGCGGAAGCGGCGATCCGGTGGCGCGCAACGCGGACGAGATCGTGCGCCGGGAGCTCGGACGATAAGCGCGCTGATCGTCGATGCGGGCGCCTTGTACGGCGCCGCCGACGCCAACGACCCCGACCACACGGCGATCGTCGCGACGCTGGAGAGATGGCCCGGGGAGCTGGTCGTCTCGGCATTTACCGCGGCCGAAGCCGACCACCTCGTCCTGAGTCGGCTCGGGGTCGAGGCCGAGCTGGCACTGCTCGACGATCTCGCGGTCACCTACACGGTCCAGTCGCTCGATGCCAGAGGGCTGAAGACCGCGCGGAAGCTGTGCGCCCGCTATCGCGATCTGCAGCTCGGGCTTCCGGATGCGTCGATGGTCGTGCTCGCCGACCAGTGGTCGACGCGGAGCGTGGCGACGTTCGATCATCGGCACTTCCGCACCGTGACCGCGCTCGACGGCGAGCCGTTCACGCTGTTGCCGGCCGACGGCGACTGATCGGCCGCGACCGGCCGGCACGCGCGCGAGCGGGGATCGCGAGTGGCGACGACGCGTTGCGTCTACGCGACGCTGCGCGCGCTGCTCACGAGCCCGCCGGGATCGTGACGGTGATCGTCGCGCGCTTCTGCGCGGCCGTCGTCCCGGTGCGCTGGGCCCACGCGGCGGGGGAGCGCATCCACGCCGGCACTCCCGCCGGCAGATCCTGCTCGGGGATCTCGGCGAGGTCGTCGTCGGCCCACGTCTGACCGTAGAGGACGAGCGGCCGGCTGGCGTCGGGGTGCGCGATCCGCGGGTGGAGCTGGCCGAGCGCCGCGTTCCAGTTCGCCAGCAGCGCGCTCGTGGCGGTGGCGAGTCTGGCGGCGTCGTTGCCCGAGCTGCTCTCCGGCTGCGTCGGGTGCGTGATGTGCGCGTAGGGGAGGCTTGCGGCGCCGGCGGCCGCGCCGGGGTGTCTGAGGTACTGCGTCCACGCGTGGTCGGCGAGCGACCCGAGCGCGACCACGGCCTCGATCGCCCCGCCCGCGAGCAGCGCGTCGAGCCACTGCGTGCGGTACGCGACGATCGCCGCGTCGTCCTTGTGTCTCTCGCCGCCTTGCTGACCGTAGACGGAGTAGAGGAACGTGTTGATCATCGCGTAGCTGACGTCGATCCCGAGCTTCGCGAGGAAGCCCTGGAAGCGATGGCCGGCGGCGCCGACGAGGATGCGGCGCGTGACGTCCTCGGAGGCGGCCGGGTCCTGTCCGATCGCGAGCACGCGGGCGCTTCTGTCGAGCCGGCCGCGGTGGAAGATCGGGCCCCACTCGACGCGGAAGGCGTCGGCGGGGTAGGTCTCGGCGCCGGGGTAGTCCTGCGCGAGCGAGCGGAACGGTTCGGCGACGGGTCCGGGATCGAACAGGTGCGCCATCGCGCCGACCCTACGTCGTCGATCACCCGAAAATCAAGTAGTAGTCAGACAGTTTTTAAGTAGATAGGGTCCGTCGGCGATGCCGCCGAGAGGACCGCCGGATCCGCTGCTGCCCAGACCGCTTGTCGTGACGGGCCACCTCGTCACGTTCGACGACGCGCAGCCGGAAATCCCCGACGGCGCGCTCTACATCGATCGCGAGGGCGTGATCCAGGCGGTGCAGAGACGGAGCGATCCAGCGCCGAGCGGGTTCGACGGCGCGACCAAGGTCGACACCGGCGGCGTCGTCTACCCGGGGCTGATCGACCTCCACAACCACATCGCGTACAACTGCCTGCCGCTGTGGATCGCCCCCGACCGCACGAGACCGTGGACCTCGCGCGACCAGTGGCCGAACGACCCGCACTACAAGCCCGACATCAGCCTGCCGGCGAACGCGCTCTGCCAGGCGGACGGCAAGGCCGTCCTCAAATACGTCGAGGTGAAGGCGGTCGTCGGCGGCGTCACCGCGATCCAGGGCAGCGCGAAGGTCGCGCGGCCGGTCGAGGGCTCGATGATCCGCCACGTCGAGTTCGAGACGTTCCGGACGGGGAGACCGACGGTCAACCAGTCGGTGCGCGCCTTCACCGAGGACGCCCAGTACGCCGCCGCCAAGAGAGACCTCGCAGCGGGCCACGCGTTCCTCTACCACCTCGCCGAGGGCACGTCCGACAGACTGATCGCCGACTTCGAGGGGCTGAGAAGCCATGGGGTGCTCGCGCCGAAGTTCCTCGGCATCCACGCGACCGCGTTGCATCCGCCGCAGTTCGCCGAGTGGAGACCGCACGGCGGCGCGGTGATCTGGTCGCCGTTCTCGAATATCTGGCTCTACGGCCAGACGACCGACGTCGTCGCCGCGCGCGCCGCCGGCATGCGCATCTGCCTCGGCGCCGACTGGTCGCCGTCGGGCTCCAAGCACCTGCTCGGCGAGCTGAAGGTCGCCGACTTGCACAACAGAGCGGCGCTCAGAGGCGCGTTCAGCGACGCCGAGCTGTGCGCGATGGCGACGTGCAACCCGGCCGACGCGCTCGGCTGGGGCGACAGACTCGGGCGGCTGAAAGCCGGCCTGCACGGGGACTTCCTCGTGCTGCGCGCGCGGGAGAGAGACGACGCGCATCGCACGCTGATCGCGAGCACCGAGCCCGACGTCCTGCTCGTCGCGGTCAACGGCTACCCGCTCTACGGCACCGACGAGTTGATGCGCGGCGCGAACGCCGTCGAGCCCGAGCCGATCCACGTCAGCCCGACGCTGAGACGCACGATCAACCTGCGCGACGACCGGATCAGAGATGCCGACATGAGCTGGAGACAGGTCGTCGAGGCGCTCAGAGCCGCGCGCAGAGCGCCGCGCGCCGCGCGCGCCACGGCGATCGCGCGCGAGGGCGGCGAGCACGTGCTGCTCGGCCTGCGCCCCGACAAGCCCTGGGACGACCCGCAGGAGCATCCCGAGCTGACGCGCGCGGTCCAGACGCAGCCGGTGACGATCCCCGAGCCGGACACGCTCACGCACGACGCGGCCTACTTCGACCGCGTCGGCGCGGCGGTCATCCCGGCCGGCCGGCTCGACGGTCTGCGCGCGTACTACGCAGGTGTCTGACCGGCGCTGACGGCGCGCGCAGGCTCCCGCTCGTCGACCGGCCCCGCCACGCGGTTGCGCCCATCGCGCTTGGCGCGGTAGAGCGCCTCGTCGGCGGCCTGGAAGAGCGGGTCGAACGCGACGCTCCCGTGTGCGGTCGCGACGCCGACCGAGATCGTCACGTCGAGTCCCCCGGGCCGCGCCAGCTCGAGCGCGCGGCGGACGCCGTCGGCCAGCTCGACGGCGGTCGCGGTCGTCGCGCCCGGCAGCACGATCAGGAACTCGTCGCCGCCGAGCCGGTACACGAGCTCGAACGAGCGCAGGTTGCGGCGGATCACGTACGCCAGCTCCTTCAGCACCGCGTCGCCCCGCTCGTGCCCGAAGTCGTCGTTGACCGCCTTGAACTGGTCGACGTCGCACATCACGAGCGAGATCGGCTCGCGCGTCAGCGCGGCCTGCTGCGCCAGCTCGGCGAAGCGATCGGTCAGCGCCTTGCGGTTGAGCACGCCGGTGAGAGGATCGAGGATCGCGTCCGCGCGCTGGCGGATGTCGGAGCGCATGAGCGCGTAGCAGGCGGCGGCCAGGCCGATCAGGCAGACGACCGAGGCGTTCACGAACGCCGGGTTGCGCGCGTAGCCGGCGGGGTCCACGGCGATCGTCGAGGAGAGCAGCACGGCTGCGGTGAAGCCGACCGCCGCCATCACCCCGCGGCCCGCGAAGCGCGCCGCGACGCTCACGACCGAGAACAGCAGCAGCGGCTGCGCCGGGCTGCGCGGGCCGCCGGTCATCGCGATCGCGACGCCGATCGTCGCCTGCGCGTTGACGACGGTCGCCGCGATCGGCCACTCGGGCAGCTGACTGCGCTCAATCAGCGGTCTCAGCAGCAGGAAGTGGCTCAGCAGGATCCACGCCAGCGGTGCCGCGATCCACCAGCCGTACCACGGCCCCGCGGTGAGCAGGCCGGCGCCGGCCGCCACGAACGCGACCACGCGCGCCTTCGCGATCCGCGGCTCCATGTCCAGCAGCCGCTCGCGGTCGAACGGAGTTGGACACAGCCACGTTCCTCGTGCGTCCATGGCGCACCTATCGGCTGGCGCGCCCGCGCTCCTGAATCCGGCATGGACGCGCCGACCGCTACCGCCGCCGGCGCCAGCGCTCAGCGCACCGCGCGCCGGTAGGTCTCGGTGCGCAGGACGATGCGGGTCTCGGTGACGGCGGCGCCGGCCTGGCGCAGGGCGCGGACGGTGTGGTCGAGGTCGTCGGCGTCGAGGCAGGCGGCGCGCAGCTGGTAGTCGAAGCGGCCGGTGACGAAGCTGACCTCCCGCACCGAGGGCAGCTTGCCGGCGGCGACCTCGAACGTCTCCGGCTTCGCGGTGGACAGCAGCCGCACGTCGATCAGCGCGTCGAGGCCGCGGCCGACGTGGCTGTAGTCCACGAGCGCCGTGAAGCCGGAGACGATGCCGGCGTCGACGAGGCGCCGCACCCGCGGAGCGACGGCGTGGGGGGAGAGGTCGGCGAGCGCGCCCAGCTCCTTGAACGTCGCGCGTCCGTTTCGGATCAGCTCGCTGAGGATGACGCGGTCGACGTCGTCCATGACCGTCGATGTCTCAGATATACGCATTGTCTGCTGACAGTAGCGCAGGCGCGGAGCCATCATGGCGTCATGACCACGATCGGCGTTCCCACCGAGATCAAAACGGACGAGTACCGGGTCGCGTTGACGCCCTCCGGCGTGCGCGAGCTGACGGACCGCGGGCACGTCGTGCTCGTACAGCGCGGCGCGGGCGAAGGGTCCGCGATCCCCGACGAGGAGTACCTCGCGCAGGGCGCGCAGGTCGTGGCGGACGCGGCCGCCGTGTTCGAGGGCGCGGAGCTGATCGTGAAGGTCAAGGAGCCGCAGCCCGGCGAGGTCGCGCTGCTGCGCCCGCACCACACGCTCTTCACCTACCTGCACCTCGCGGCGGCGCCCGAGCTGACGCGCGCGCTGATGGCGTCGGGGGCGACCTGCATCGCGTACGAGACGGTCGAAGATCGCCGGGGAAGGCTGCCGCTGCTGGCGCCGATGAGCGAGGTCGCGGGCAAGATCGCGACGCAGGCCGGCGCGTTCATGCTGGAGAAGCCGCTCGGCGGGCGCGGACTGCTGCTCGGCGGCGTGCCCGGCGTCGCGGCCGGGCGCGTCATGGTGATCGGCGGCGGCGTGGTCGGCCAGAACGCGGCGGCGATCGCCCTCGGGCTCGGCGCCGAGTGCTACATCTTCGACCGCTCGATCGACCGGCTGCGCGAGTTGGAGGTGCTGCTCAACGGCATGGCGTCCACCTGTTACGCCTCCACCCTGGAGATCGAGCAGCGGCTGCCGGAAGTCGACCTCGTCGTCGGGGCGGTGCTGATCCACGGTGCGAAGGCCCCGCGCGTGATCACGCGCAGACAGCTCGGGCTGATGAAGCCGGGCGCGGTGCTCGTGGACGTCTCGATCGACCAGGGCGGCTGCTTCGAGACCTCCAGACCGACCACCCACAGCGACCCGACCTACGTGGTCGACGGGATCATCCACTACTGCGTCGCGAACATGCCCGGCGCGGTCCCGATCACCTCGACCTACGCGCTCACGAACGCGACGATGCCCTACCTGATCAAGCTCGCCGACGAGGGCGCCCAGCGCGCGCTCGCCGCCGACCCGGGCTTCCTCGCCGGCCTCAACGTCGCCCACGGCCAGGTCACCTACGCTCCGGTCGCGGAAGTCGTCGGCGTCGATCTCGCACCGCCGGCGGAGACGCTCGCCGGGCTCGCGACCGCCTGATCGTCCGCTCACGGCCGGCCCGGCTAGGCTGGGTACGGTGAGCTACGTCGAGCAGCTCGTCGACTCGCCGCTGGTGGCCTGCACGTGGGAGCAGGTCGTGGAGGCGGGGCGGGAGCAGCGCATCGTGCCGGATGCGTGCGTGGACCTGGTCTGGTCGGGCGAGCGGCTCGTGGTCGCGGGGCCGGACACCCGCGCGCGCGTCGTGTCGCTGGCGCCGGGCTCGCGGGTGGTCGGGGCGCGGCTGCGGCCCGGCGTCGCGGGAGCGGCGCTCGGGCTGCCGGCGTCGGAGCTGCGCGACTGCTCGCCGGATGCGGCCGACGTGCTCGGGCGCGACGTGGTCGTCGCCCTGCAAGAGCGGTTGGCGGCGGGCGCGGACCCGCACGCGCTGCTGCTGCGCGCGCTGGCGCTGCGCGGGGTGCGCGCGCCCGACCCGCTCGTGGGCGCGGCGGTCGTTGCGCTGGGGCGTCCGCACGCGCGCGTGAGCGCGGTCGCCGCCGAGCTGGGCGTGAGCGCGCGGCAGCTGCAGCGGCGGGTCGGCGACGCCGTCGGCTACGGGCCGAAGACGCTGGCGCGCGTCCTGCGCTTCCGCCGGCTGCAGCAGCTGCCCGCGGCGCCGCTGGCCGAGCTGGCGCTCGTGGCCGGCTACGCCGACCAGGCGCACATGACGGCCGAGGTCACGAATCTGGCGGGCCTTCCGCCTGTCCGATTCCTCAAAGACCGCATGCCGACCGCGGCGTAGCGTGCGGTGCATGCCAATCGATCATTCCGCCGCTGAGCGCTTCATCTGGTCCGCCGCACGCCTGCTCGATCGCCACCGCTACGTCATGCTGTTCGCCGACGGTCCACCGGAGGCCGTCGTCGAAGCGCTGCGCGGCTACCGCAATCCGGACGGGGGCTTCGGCCATGCGCTGGAGCCCGACCTGCGCGCCCCGGCCAGCCAGCCCGGGGCGACGCTCTACGCACTGGAGATCCTGAACGAGGCCGGCGCCGCCGACAGCACGCTGGCCCGCGACGCGCGCGCCTGGATCGCGTCGATCGCCGCTCCGGACGGCGCGATCCCGTTCACGCTGCCCGGCTTCGACGCCTATCCGCACGCGCCGTGGTTCGGGCCCGACCCGGCGTCGTTCATCGCGTTCGGGTTGGCCGCGGCGACCCACGCCGGCGGCGTTGCCGAGGGCGAGTGGCTGGAGCGCGCGACCGACTGGTGCTGGCGCGCGATCGAGACGGCCGAGCGGCCGCGCGGCTACTGGCTCAAGTACGCCTGCGCGTTCCTCGACGCGGTCCCCGACGAGCGGCGCGCCGAGCAGGCGCTCGACGCGCTCGCCGCGCGCGTCGACCCGTCCGCCGTCGAGCCGATCGGCGGCGCCGAGGGAGAGGCCCTGCGCGCGCTCGACCTCTCGCCGCGTCCCGGCAGCCGGTCGCGCCGGCTCATCGCCGACGAGCAGGTGCAGGCGCACCTCGACGCCGTCGAGGCCGGCCAGCAGGAGGACGGCGGCTGGATGTTCGACTGGCTGGCGTGGTCGCCCGCGCAGACGGCCGACTGGCGCGGCAACGTCACGATCCGCGCGCTCGTCTGGCTGCGCGACAACGGGCGACTCTGACGCCGGGCTCGCACGCGCGCGCCGGGTTCGGTTAGACTCGGCGCGCTCGTTCGAGGAACGCCGGTGAGAGTCCGGGACGGTCGCGCCACTGTGATCGAGAGCCTCCGCGGAGGTCCGTGAGTCAGACACTCGGGGGAGCAGCCCAGGCAACGACCGAGACGCACGATCTCGAAGGAGGCAGTCATGGCAGCAACATCCAGCTACGCGGCCCCCGCGGCTCCCGCGACCCGCTCGCACGTCCCGACCTCGATCGCGCTGTCCGGCGGGACGCAGTGGATGATCGGCACGGTGCTGTTCTGCGTGCTGCTCTACTACTTCATCGGCGTCGACCAGGGCGCGACGTCGATCTTCGGCAACGACATGCACATTCACGAGTTCGTGCATGACGCTCGCCACCTGCTCGGCTTCCCCTGCCACTAGATGGCCGTTTCCACGATCTCGCGGCGCATCGCACCCGTTGCATCCACGAATCTCGTGGAACCGACCCTCTAGCGGGGGCTCGCCGACATGGAGAGGCGCTTCATCCTGCGCGGCTTCGGCGCGGGCGCGTTCGCGGGCCTGCTCGCGTTCGCGTTCGCGCGCGTCATGGCCGAGCCGGTCATCCAGCAGTCGATCGACTACGAGAGCGGTCGCGACGCCGTCCAGGATGCGCTGCGCAAGGCCGCCGGCGCGGTGGCGGCGCCGGCGGGGCCGGACATCTTCAGCCGCGGCATCCAGGCCGACGTCGGGGCCGGCGTCGGCCTGATCCTGTTCGGGGTGGCGCTGGGCGGCTTGTTCGCCGTCGCCTGGATCGTCGTCCAGCGCCGGCTCGGCGACCGCCTCCGTCCGCGGGCCGTCGCGGCGCTGCTCGCCGCGGCGTGCTTCCTCGCCGTCTTCCTCGTGCCGTTCCTGAAGTATCCGGCGAACCCACCCGCGATCGGGCATCCGGAGACGATCCACGCGCGCGGCTTCCTCTACCTCGCGATGGTGGTCATCTCGGTCGTCTCGCTCGCCGTCGCGACGATCGGCGCACGGCGGCTGTCCGGCCGCTTCGGGGCATGGAACGGCACGCTGCTCGCGGGGCTGGGATTCGTCGCGTGGATCGCGCTCATGATGGCGATCCTCCCGTCGCTCGGCTCGCTGCACGCCAACGTCGTGGCCTACGGCCACTTCGCGACGGAGACGCCGCAGCCGCTCAAGGACGCCCGTGGGCACCTCGTCTATCCGGGCTTCCCGGCCGACACGCTGTTCAAGTTCCGCCTCTACTCGGTCATCGACCAGCTGATCCTGTGGGGGACGCTCGGCCTGGCCTTCGGCCCGCTGGTCGAGCGCGTGCTCGCGCGGGCCGCGCAGCGCGACGGCGACGACGCCGGGCTCGCTCGGGCGCCGAGCGCGAACACCGTCTGACGAACGCGCAAGTGGCGACCTCGACGGGGCACTGCGGTTCGCGGTGCCCCGGTCGGAGGATGCGGCGTTGTGCCAACCGCCCGATGGCGCGGGCCGGGTGATCTCAGGGCAGCGGTTCAGGGTCGATGTCAGGGTCGGGCCCTGTGGCGAGCGCCCACCCGGGCACCGATACTGCTCGCGGCTCAACAAAGATCAGAATGAGGAGGGGTGAATGAAGTAAGAGCGACAAGCATTGGGACGAATCGTCATCACATAACTATCTCAAGGAGGATCGATGGGCTTATCCCATCCAATCGTCGGTGGCTTCCGAAGCAGCAGTCGCGTTCTGATTGCGTTTGCTCTCTGCGTTGCGTTGGGCTTTTCGGCTGCCTACGCGGCCAGTGGGAGCGTCTCGTCGGCGCGGGCGTCGGAATACAACTTTTGCAGCGGGTTCGAAGCAAGCGGTGTCAATGGGGGTAACGCGCGCTGTAGGGACACAAGCTTCCAGTGGGTGACGCGCACATGGGCGCGTTCGTGGGCCGGCGAATGGGTCTGCGCCTCGGCCCTCGACAGCGGCGGAAACTTGGTCGGGGGTCTAGTGTGCGACCCGTCGAGCTCTTTCATATCCAACCCGAACTACAACGGATCGCGGCTACTCAAAGCACTTATCTCCAATCCCGAAATACTCTCTGCATTCATCTATGGCAGGGTGAACTTCAACTAGAACGGGGGCTGCTTTGCATACGGGAAGAGTCATCGTCAGGACTCAAGCGATGCGGGCGTCGATGCGCCTCACGGTCGGTGCGTTGGGGGCGCTGCTCTTGCTCTGTGGAGCGCTCGCATTCGCCGCTCCGGCGCCGTCGGCACATGCATCTGAATACCAGTACTGCGTCGGCATACGGCTTGAAGCGGGCAGGCCGAACTGCCACGACACCACGTTCCATTGGGTAACGCGAACCTGGGTGCGGACCGTGTTTGGAACCAGGTTTGCTTGCGCATCGGCACTCAACGGGAACGGTGTGATTACCGGTGGGCTAGTGTGCGCTCAGTCTAGCGAATTCATATCCAACGGGAACTACGATGGTTCGAGGCTACTGGAGGCACTGATCCACTACGAGCCCGAATTCGAAAGCGAAGTAACCTACGGGAAGGTCAACTACAACCCGTAGACCAGCGACGACTTGGCGGGGCGTCTCGAGTGAGCCTCGCCAAGTCGTGCCTACGGCTCCCACCCCGCCATGACCAGCCAACGTAGCGTTCGCAAAGCATGGGCTGTCATTCTCGCCACGGGCCTTGTCGCCGCGCTTGTGGTCTCCTGCGCGCTGGTTGCAGAGCGGACGAGACCGAAGGGGTCCCTGCCGCAGGGAGCGTCAGGTGCCACCTTCCATGTCGAACCACGGCAGGCACACGCGTTCGCAATCCTGCGCGGTCGCGCCGAGCGACTTTCGCCCAGCATGAGAGAAGCGATGCTCCACATGCTCGCGGCATCGTCACTTCCGCTTGGACTGAACCTCAACCTCAGCCACCGCATCCGCACGCGGCTCGGCATCACGGCATGGGTCGTTCCCGGAGACGGCTACATCTGCGTCGTGCAAGACGCGACCGCGACCTCCGCCTGCGACAGCACGCAAGGCGTCGTTGAAAATGGCATAAGCGTGCTGAAGAAGCTGCCGCCGACCTCGGCACCACGATTGGGCCCCAGGTACCTCCTCCTGGGCATGGCACCAGACGACGTTCGGATTGTTCGCATCCTTCCTGACCGCGGTCAACCGACGGCCGTGCCGGTACAGCAGAACGTCTTCGTCTCGCTCAGCAGCACGCCAGTCCGAGCAGCGGTCGTGCATGGCGGTTGAGTCTCCCGTCCCGGGTGCCGGCCGACGGTGGAGCCCGCGGGCGCCGGCGGCGTACGACGCAGCGGCTACGCTGTGCCGACGGTGCCGCGGCAGAGGCGACAGGGACGGCGTCGAGCGCCGGCGCGACGGATCGCGCCGCTCGTGCTGCTCGGGGCGGCGCTCGCGGTTGGGGGAGAGGCGTCGGCCCTCGCCGACGGCTTCTCCGGCACGCTCGCGATCACGTCGATCGTCCGCCCGTCGCCGCAGGGCCGCCTCGCGCAGGTCCTCGCGCAGGCGAGCGTCACGCCGCAGTGCGACCAGGCGGACTGCTCCTGGCAGCCGGCCGTCGAGACGGTCGCGCCCGAGCAGGCCTGCGCGCCGTCGGCCGGCATCCCGGTGTGGAGCGGGCCCACCTACGCCACGGCTGCGCCACAGAGCTTCTCGCCGTCGTGGCATGAGCTGCCGGCGGCGACGGCGGTCGTCCGGCGGGCGTGCCTGTTCGTGCAGGCCGGCGGCCAGGAGACGCTCGTCGCGCAGGCGCTCTACGCCATCCCGGCGCGACCCTCGCCGAGGCCCGGCGCCGGCCCGGACCCGGGCCTGCTGCGCACGGCGATCCCGAGCTGGGTAGCGCCCGTCCGCCGCCGCTGGCCGTTCAGCGTCAGCACCGCGAAGATGCCGCCGGGCGTCGCCGCGAAGCGCTACGTCGCGCTCGTGCGGGCAGCCGGCGCGCGCTGGGGCCTGCGTTACTCCGGCACCACGCGCTCGGCGGTTCGCAACGGCGACGGGCGCAGCACGGTCGGCTTCGCGCATGCGCTGCCGCGCGGCGCGCTCGGCCTCACCGACATCGAGGTGGTGGGCTTCCGCCGCGGCGGGCGGGTCGTCGCGCGGCACGTGGTCGAGGAGGACGTGCGCTTCCTCTACGCCGCGCCGTGGGATCCCGGACCGGCGCTCCCCGATGCGCGCCACGTCGACCTCGAGACCGTGATCCTCCACGAGCTGGGCCACTACGCCGGCAACGGCCATGCGCCCAACTGCCGCGACACGCCGATGTGGCGCGCGCTCAGCGCCGGCGAGTGGTGGCACTCGCCGACCGACTGGTTCCAGCACGGCTGCGGCATCGCCACGAGCGCCGCACGCCGCGCCGCCGCCACCTCGGCCACGATCCCGCGCCGGCTGCTCGTACGCGTACACGAGCGCGTCGTGACGCTGCACTGACGCGCTGCCCGGGCCGTCCGCTTAGGATCGCCCCGTCAGGTTCACCGGGGGAATTGGGGGCAGGATGGCGCGGTCATCGGGGCCGGTAGGCCAGCGAGGGTTCGCTGTGCGCGGCTTCGGAGAGAACGGAAGCGATGATCGAGCGAATCGAGCAGATGCCGGCGGGGACGGTCGGTCTGCGGGCGTCGGGCCGGCTGAGCAAGCGGGATTACACGGAGGTGCTCGAGCCGGTGCTGCTGCAGGCGGTCGCGTCCGGTGAGCTGCGGCTGCTGTTCGTGCTCACCGACTTCCATGGACTGGAGCCGGCCGCTTGGCCTGAGGACGTCAAGACGGGCTTGCGCACGTGGGTCCGCGATCGCTCCGCGTGGAAGCGGTTCGCGCTCGTGACCGACGTCGAGTGGGTCGCGAACGCGATGCGCCTGTTTGCCTGGCTCACGCCCGGCGAGGTGTTGGTCCGCGAGCTCGACGGCCTGGCGTACGCCAAGCGCTGGGTCGCGGACTGAGCGCTCGACGATGGGCTGCCCGGAAGCCACGTAACCGCGCGGCTTCCGGGCACTGCGCAGGTCAAGCGGGGTGCTACTTGATGAGTCGTACGGCTGTCGCATCCTGCGGCAACGTGCGGCAACCACGGGAATTTTCGGCCTCATCGCTGAGAAGCGCGATGACATCCTGCTGCCAATTCCGTGTCAGTCCCGTCCTACATCTCAGGGCTTGAATGTGAGTCCGAGGCACCGCATGAAGTCTGCCACTCGCTGCGTGGTGATGTTGATCTCCTCGCCGGAGGATGCCCACTTCAACTGTTGGCAGCGCCCTGCGTTGTGGCGTGTCGCGATGCCGTGGTGATGCACGACATCGTTCCGCAGATAGGTGATGTCTGCCATGAGTTGATTCTTGATCTCAGACTTGGAAACGCCGCAGGCCTCAGCGAGACGCGGCCGGAACTCGTGCTCCCACACGGACGCGACCATCACCGCCCACTGGCTTCCCAGCGCGCGGGCGACAGGGCCGTCGTCGGCAAGTCGTTCGAGCACGGTGTCGATTCGCCACCGCTGGTACCCAACCGCGTCAGCCGTTCGGGGGTCTCCGTGGCCGATGAGGAAATCAGCAGCGGGATTCACTGGATCTGCCAGATGCGGTTCAAGGGTTTCCCGCCATGCTCGTACGCCCGCGACCGCGACGTGATGAATCCCGGCGAGGTCGTTCATCGCGTCATGAAACGCAGCCGATACCGATTCGCGTGTCTCTTGGCTCATCGCTGTCCGGTCACTGGTCCGCTCAGGCCGCACTGCTGTAGGTGATGTTCTCCCGGATGCGGATGCGGAGAGCGTCGGCGATGTCTTGGAGGCGTTCGAGGCCGACGCCGGCGTAAGCGGTGGCCTCCCAGCGTTGGACCTGTTGCTCGGCGACGCCGAGGCGGTCGGCGAGGGATCGCTGGGTGAGGTTGGCTGCGATGCGGGCCTCGATGAGTGCGGTGGGGAGGTCGCGCAAGGAATCGAGGTGGCGTCCGGTGATGGTGCCGTCGCGGAGTTGCGCGTAGTGCTTGACCTGGGCGCGCAGCTCGTCGGCCTCGCTGGCGAGCGCGTCGCGCATCGCTTGGTGCAGTCGCGGGTCGACCTCAGCGCCTGGTGTTCGGGCGTCGTGGGTGGCGAGGTCGTCTTCGAATCGCTTGAGCTGTGCCTTCGAAATACGGTACTGGCGCTCGTTGGTGATCACGAAACGGCTCCGAGGTCGATGGCGAGGATGCCCTTCGGCTTACCGGTGTCGCGGTCGCGCTGGAAGTAGTCGACGAACGTGGTGCCGGCGGGTTCGGCAGCGGTCTCAGCCGGGAACAGCTCGCCTCCGTAGCGGGCCTTCTGCGCGGCGCGGCGGTCGCTGAAATCGAGCAGCTCGCGGTCGAGGCGGCTCGGATCGACGCCCGCGATCTCCCAGCAGGCATCGAAGTCGTCGGGCAGCTCCTTGGCGGTCACAAAGCTGCCGTCGAGGTACACGGTTCGACAGCCGGCGCGCTTGAGCGAGCGCAGGGCGTCGAGCAGTCCGTCGAGCATTTCGCGGCGGCGAGCGTTGGTGGCGTAGCGGGTCACGATCTCGTCCCAGCTCGCGGGGTGGATCCCCGGCGGGAGGTTGCCTCCGGCGTGGAACGCCGGAATCACGACCCAATCCTAGCGTTGTGTTGATCCTCCGGCAACAGCCGGGAGATGTGGTGCTTCGGCATGCGACCAGCGTGGCGCTTGGGCGGGCCCTGCTCAACAGCGCATGACTTGTATTCGCCAAGCGCTCGCGCTGCCAAAAAATGCTGCCAAACGCCGATCAGAACGATGAAAGCCCTGCATTGCAGGGCTTTCGCAAACCGTCCGAGGCAGCCGAACCTACTTGATGAACAGCACCTCGCTGTACTTCGGCAGCGGCCAGAGGTCGTCCGCCACGACCTTCTCGAGCCGGTCGGCGACGTTGCGCACGGCGTCCGTCGCGGGGACGACCTTGTCGCGCATGTAGATCGCCCAGGCGGCGGCGTCCTCGTCGTCCTGGTTCTCGGCGGCATTGACCGTCTCAAGCGCTCTGATCGCGGCGACGAAGTCGTCGACCAGGCTGCGCGTCTCGGCGACGAGCGAGTCGACGCCGGCCTCGGCGGCGAGCGCGAGGTGGCGCAGCGCCGCCGGCAGCAGCAGCGTGCGCGCGATCGAGGCGGCCGTCTCCGCCTCGATGTTCAGCTTCACCGCGTACTGCTCGGTGAAGACCTCGTAGCGCGCGTGCAGCTCGCGTTCGTTGAGCACCTCGTACTTCTCGAACACCGACACGACGTCGGGCTTGACGAAGTAGGGGAGGGCGTCCGGCGTCGTGCGCAGGTTCAGCAGGCCGCGCTGCTCCTCGGCCTCCTTGTGCCACGCCTCCGAGTAGCCGTCGCCGTCGAACACGATCCGCTTGTGCGCGGCCCAGCTCTTCTGCAGCACCGGACGCAGCGCGTCCTCCAGCGACGCGCCGCCGTTCAGCGCGTCCTGGAGCTGGCCGGCGAGCGCGTCGATCGCCTCGGCGACGATCGTGTTGAGGATCGTGTTGGGGAACGCGACCGTCTGCGTCGAGCCGACCGCGCGGAACTCGAACTTGTTGCCCGTGAAGGCGAACGGCGAGGTGCGGTTGCGGTCGCCGCCGTGCAGCGGCAGCGGCGGCAGCACCGGCGAGCCGAGACCCAGGATCCCGCCCGGCCTGCTCTCGCCCTGGACGCCCTGCTCGATCGCCTCGTAGACGTCGGCCAGCTCCTTGCCCAGGAAGATCGAGATGATCGCCGGCGGCGCCTCGTTCGCGCCCAGGCGGTGGTCCTGGCCCGGCCCGGCGACGCTCGCGCGCAGCAGGCCCTGGTGCTTGTCGACCGCCTGGATCACGGCCGTGCAGAAGAACAGGAACTGCAGGTTCTCGTGCGGCGTGTCGCCCGGCTCCAGCAGGTTGACGCCGCTGTCGGTCCCCATCGACCAGTTGTTGTGCTTGCCCGACCCGTTCACGCCCGCGAACGGCTTCTCGTGCAGCAGGCACACGAGCCCGTAGCGGCGCGCGACCGTCTGCATCACCTGCATCGTGATCTGCTGGTGGTCGGAGCCGACGTTGCTGTTCTCGAAGATCGGCGCGATCTCGTACTGCGCCGGCGCGACCTCGTTGTGGCGCGTCTTGACCGGCACGCCGAGCCTCTGCAGCTCGCGCTCGGTCTCCAGCATGCAGGCGAGGATCCGCTCGGGGATCGAGCCGAAGTAGTGGTCGTCGAGTTCGTGGCCCTTCGGCGGCTTGGCGCCGAACAGCGTGCGGCCCGTCGTCACGAGGTCGGGGCGCTCGAAGTAGTACTGCTCGTCGATCAGGAAGTACTCCTGCTCGGGGCCGACCGTCGTGAAGACGCGGCTGGTCGTCTCGTCGCCGAGCAGCTCGAGCGCGCGGGTCGCCGCTCCGGACAGCGCCTCCATGGAGCGCAGCAGCGGGATCTTGTGGTCGAGCGCCTCGCCCGTCCACGACGTGAACGCCGTCGGGATGCAGAGCAGCGCGCCGTTCGGGTTCTCGAGGATGAACGCCGGGCTCGTCGGGTCCCAGGCGGTGTAGCCGCGCGCCTCGAACGTCGCGCGGATGCCGCCGGTCGGGAACGACGAGGCGTCCGGCTCACCCTGGATCAGCTCCTTGCCGGAGAACTCGGCGATCGCGGTGCCGTCGCCGACCGGGTTGTAGAAGGAGTCGTGCTTCTCGGCGGTCGAGCCCGTCAGCGGCTGGAACCAGTGCGCGTAATGGGTGGCGCCCTTCTCCAGCGCCCATTCCTTCATCGCGAGCGCGACGGCGTCGGCGAGCGAGCTGTCGAGCGCCTCGCCCTGCTCGAGCGTCGCCTGCAGCTGCTTGAAGACCGGCTTCGGCAGCCGCTGGCGCTGCTCGGCCACGCTGAAGACGTTCTCCCCGAAGATCTGGTTGTCGGGGTGGGTGAGGTCGAGCGCTCCGAGGGCGGCGCCGTTCGGCGACCACTGTGCTGCGCTGACGTTCTGCTGACGGATCTTGGCCATGGACGGGTGTTCCCTCTCGTGAATTTCCGTGCGGGGCGAGCGTACGGAGCCGACGGTGGTCCGACACTATCCGCATGTCCAAAGCGATGCGTGCGGGGTGCGCCTGACGGGCGATGGCAGGCGTCCCCACGCGCGGGACTATACGCGGCGCTCGCGGCCCGATGCGGCGGAACGCGTCCGCCGACCGGGCCTGGCGAAAGGCCGCCCGCGATCTTTCGCCACCGGGCCAAAGATCGTCCGCACGCGCTCGCGCACACTGCGCGCGCAGACCCGGTCCCGGCGCCGTAATGACGGGCGGTGCCGGTCCGTGCACCGTGAGGGCTCGTGGCGCCATCGGCGCTGCGAGCCCTCACGCGTTACTGCGGCACGCTGACGACGCGGCCGTCGGCCGTGACGCGCACCGTCGCCGCCTTGCCGCTGACGTCCACGGTGAGCGCGCCGCGGGCGGCGTCGCCGTCGGCTTCGCGCAGCTGCGAGCGGCCGGTGGTGGAGCCGGCGAGGCGGTACTCGATCGTGTAGGTGCCGGCTCTCACGGGCGTGACGTGCCACGTGAACGTGCGCGCGCTCCCGGGGCGGATCGCGCCCAGCGACCACGTGTTGGCGAACGAGGTGTCGCCGTCGACCGGGCCGGCGTCGACGATCCAGACCGGTCGCGAGTGCGACGCGAGGTCGCTGCCGGTCAGGTAGGAGCCGAACGCGGCGACCGCGGTGCCGCCGCGCATCGTGAGCGTCGCCGCCACGTTCGGGATCGTGCGCTGGCCGACGTTGCGGACGGTCAGCTTCAACGCGGTGTGCTGCGCGAGCGACTGTCGCGTGGGGAAGGAGGCGTGCGTCGCGACGGGATAGGTCGCGGCTGCCTCGGGCTTCGGCGCGCTGGAGCCGCCACAGCCGGCGAGCGCCAGCGCGACAGCCGCGAGGGCTGCCGTAGCGCCTCGCAGCATGGGTGCAGGGCTGGGCACGGCGGCGCGAACATAGCATGGGGCGCGCGGGGGTCCGCCGGTAGGCGAAATGCCGCTCCGAGCCGGTCCCATCGGTATATAGACCTGCGTGTTCCCTTCACAGAAGCTCAACGGTTCACGTTTGGCAAGCGTCATATTGGTGCCATACCCTCTGCATTCGGGAGCGCCATCCGGGGTGTCTCCCATGTGTGTCCCACAGGAGGACTAGAGGAGATGGTCCGAGCAGTCGCCGACCGAGCGTTCTTGCCGACGAGGAACGCCCTTGAGGAGGTTGGCGACATGATGATCCTCACGGGCAAGACGATCGTCTCGGCGATCCGTCCGCCGTACCCGTACGGCGGCGAGTTCATCTCGCAGTTCCTGTTCGCGCTGAAGCTCTGCTGGTTCCCGCTGCTGATCTCGACGGTCGCCTTCGGCTACGGGGCGCCCGGCCTGCAGGCGGCGAACTTCCTCGTCCTGTTCGGCGCGCTCGACCGCCTCGGCGGCTTCTTCGTGCTGGCCTCGATCCGCGAGTTCGCGCCGTTCGTGACGGCGATCGTGCTCGCCGGCGTCGCCGGCACGGCGATCACGGCCGACCTCGGCGCGCGCAAGATCCGCGAGGAGCTCGACGCGTTGCAGGTGCTCGGGGTCGACCCGGTCAAGAACCTCGTCGTGCCGCGCTTCCTCGCGCTGATGCTCGTGACCGGGCTGTTCGACATCTACGCGCTGCTGTTCGGCATCTTCGGCGGGATCGTCGCGACGCTCGTCAACGGCGCGCCGCTCGGCCCGTTCTGGGCGACCTTCTTCACGAACGCCTCGACGACCGACCTGTGGGGCTCGGTGCTCAAGACAACGCTTTTCGGAGCGATCATTGCGATTGTGTGCTGCTACAAGGGCATGACGGCTTCGGGCGGCGCGGAGGGGGTCGGGCGCGCGGTCAACCAGGCCGTCGTGATCGCCTTCATGGGCGTGTTCGCCTTCAACTACGTCTTCACGCAGACGCTGCTGGCGACGCACCCCGAGATCAACATCATCCGCTGATGCCGAAGAACCTCGACAGGAGGACGACGTGACCCCCTCGGACTACGACCGCGAGCGGCTGGAGGAGGAACAGCCCGACGCGCAGGTCGACCAGGAGCCTTCCTACGAGGACGACGGCGTCTACGGCGAGGAGCCGCTCGACGAGGAGTCGCCGCACGTCTCGGTCGTCTCGGAGGCCGACCGCCGCCACCCCGACGGCGACGAGGACGAGTTCCAGTACCACAGCGACGACGAACACGCGGTCGACGGCGCCGACGTCGCGATCCAGTTCATCGACGTGCACAAGGCGTTCGGCCGCAACCGCGTGCTGCGGGGCCTCAACCTCGGCATCCCCGAGGGCCAGATCTCGATGATCCTCGGGCCGTCCGGCACCGGCAAGTCGGTCTGCATCAAGCACATGGTCGGGCTGCTCTACCCCGACAGAGGCGACATCCTCGTGCACGGCGAGTCGGTCCCGAGCATGCCCGACGAGGAGCTGTTCGAGATGCGCAAGAAGTTCGGCGTCCTGTTCCAGGACGGCGCGCTGTTCGGCTCGATGAACCTCTACGACAACGTCGCCTTCCCCCTGCGGCAGCACACCGACAAGGGCGAGGAGGAGATCGCCGAGATCGTCACCCGCCGCCTCACCGAGGTCGGTCTGGCCGACTCGCCGGACAAGATGCCGAACGAGCTCTCGGGCGGGATGCGCAAGCGCGCCGGCTTCGCGCGCGCGCTCGTGCTGGACCCGGAGATCGTGCTGTTCGACGAGCCCGACTCGGGCCTCGATCCGGTGCGCACGGCGCTGCTGTGCGAGCTGATCAAGGAGGTCCACCAGGAGAACGGCGGCTCCTACGTCGTCATCACGCACGACATCATGAGCGCACGGCGCGTCGCGGAGTTCATCGCGGTGCTGTGGCGCGGGCGGATCGTCGAGTCGGGCCCCGCGGCGGAGCTGTTCAACTCCGGCAACGCGTTCGTGCGGCAGTTCCTCACGGGGGAGTCCGACGGCCCGCTCGGGATGGAGTGACGCGTCGATGACGATCGCCCGCGGCGCCGTCCTGGGCGCGTTGCTCGCCGTGGTCGCCGTGGTTGCGATCCTGCTGCTGTCGAGCGGCGGCGGCGCCCAGTACAAGCTGATCTTCGAGAACGCGGGCCAGCTCGTGAAGGGCGACGACGTGCAGATCGGCGGGCGCCGCGTCGGCGGGGTCGACGACATCCTGCTGACGAACGACAACCAGGCCGAGGTGGTCGTCACCGTCGACTCGCCCTATGCGCCGCTGCACGAGGGCACGACCGCGACCGTCCGCCTGACCTCGCTCTCGGGCGTCGCGAACCGCTACGTCGCGCTCGCGCCGGGGCCGAACAACGCGCCGAAGATCCCCGCCGGCGGGCGGCTCGGCGTCGAGCGGACGACCTCCGTCGTCGACCTCGACCAGATCTTCGACACGCTCGACGCGAGAACGCGCCGCGGGCTGCAGAACTTCTTCCAGGGCTCGGCGACGCAGTACGAGGGCCAGGGCGCGAACGTCAACCAGGCGGCGAAGTACTTCAACCCGTTCCTGTCGAGCACCGACCAGCTCGTCAAGGAGGTCGCCCGCGACCAGTCGACGCTGGAGCAGGCGATCGTCGCGGGCGCGAGCGTCACCGGCGCGATCGCCCAGCGCGCGCCGCAGCTCACCTCGCTCGTCTCGAACCTCAGCAGAGCGACGGGCGCGATCGCGGCGCAGAACGCCTCGCTCTCGCAGGCGCTCGCGGTGCTGCCCGACACGCTGCGCCAGGGCAACTCGAC
>Ga0134125_10001696_pt1 | contig 26866 bp, 21 predicted proteins | sample KB31751_FD_96464 | JGI IMG/M metagenome (GOLD analysis project Ga0134125, IMG submission 96464) | Terrestrial soil microbial communities with excess Nitrogen fertilizer from Kellogg Biological Station, Michigan, USA - KB3-175-1 | ecosystem: Environmental > Terrestrial > Soil > Unclassified ...
CAGCATATGTCGGCGTGGATATCTATGTAAATACCCACGATCCCACCGGCGCGTCGCGATACTATCGCTGGGCGTTCGATCAGACCTATGAATATCACGCTGCCAGATCATCGAGCGTCGTCTACGACGATGCTACCCAGACCGTAGAGGACAGGCCGCCCGGCCAGCAAATTTACCGGTGCTGGAAGGACTATCCGTCCACGCAACTCATGCTTTCCACCACGGCAAAGCTGTCGCAGGATATCGTTTACCGGTATCCGCTCGTCCATATTCCTTTTGGCGACCAGGCGCTTTCGGTCCTGTATTCCTTACAGGTCACGCAATATGTCATGACCAGCGATGCTTACAATTATTATCTTCAGCTCCTTGCCAATACCGAATCGCTCGGGTCGGTCTTTGATATCCTGCCGACCCAGCTGACCGGGAATATTCACAATGTCGCCGATCCTACGGAACCGGTGATCGGCTATATCTCGGCGGGTACAGCCGCAGTGCAGCGCATTTACATCCATTACAACGACCTGTTCTATTGGGAGTATGATTTTGAATGCCCGGGACCGGACATCCAGGTCACCCCCGACTCCACCGTGTTCTATTTCGCGGACCACCTATTCACGCCGATCGCTTTTGGCGCCGGCGTCTACGTCGCGAACCAGACGACTTGTGTGGACTGCACTGCCAATGGCGGCACGAATCAGAAACCGGCTTACTGGCCCAACTAAGTATATCAAACATGAAAAAGGCATTCTTCCTTCTCTCGCTACTATTCCTGCTCGATCCTGCCGGCAGGACACAGACTTCCGCCGGTGAGGCGACGACCGGACTGGCGTCCCAATTGGAACGATACCGGGAGAGCCATCTCCAGGAAAAGGTCTATGTGCATACAGACAAGGATTGCTATCTGGCCGGAGAGATCTGCTGGTTCAAATTGTATATCGTCGATGCGGAGCGGAACCGCCCGCTGGACCTTAGCAAGGTGGCTTATCTGGAATGGCTGGACCGGAACAACCATCCCGTTCTCCAGACGAAGATCGGGCTGCGCAGCGGCCATGGCGACGGATCGATGTATCTCCCGGTCTCGATGAACTCCGGGAACTACAGGCTGCGCGCCTACACCAGCTGGATGAAGAATTTCGGACCGGAGGGTTTTTTTGAAAAGACGGTAGCGGTCGTCAATGCACGGAAATCGGCCGAGGCGGCATCCGGGACGGCGGTGTTGCAATACAGCGTCCGGTTCTTTCCGGAGGGGGGTAACCTCGTGGCGGGCCTGAGCAGCACGGTCGGCTTCAAGGTTGCCGATCAATTCGGAGGGTCGGCCGAATGCACAGGCATCGTCACGGAGGACGACCAGGATACCGTTTCCCGGTTTGAAACCGGAAAGTTCGGGCTTGGCCATTTTGTCTTTAGGCCGCGCGCGGGTCACCGGTACCGGTCCACCATCCGGCTGTCGGATGGGACCGCTATCAGTACTTTATTGCCGGCCGCCTTCGCGGAAGGCACGGTGATGCATGTGAGTCCGGACGGTGACGACCGGTACAGGGTGGATGTCCGGTCGACTAATTCCGACGCTTTCGTCTATCTGCTGGCCGATACGCGGCGATCGGTCCGGGTCGCCCGGGCGGCGCAACTCAGAAGCGGATCAGCCAGCTTTGTCATAGACAAGGCTCGCCTCGGAGAGGGGATTTCTCATCTGACCATTTTCGATCAAAACCGGCAGCCGGTATGCGAGCGCCTCGTCTTTCGGAACCCCTCCCAGCCTCTGCAGCTGGCGGTAAAGCCGGACCAGCCCAGCTACGGGACCCGCAAAAAGATTAACCTTACGGTCAGCTCCACTTCCGACGGAATACAGGCGATGCCGGCCGACTGCAGCGTGGCGGTGTATCGTGTAGATTCCCTGCAGGAACCGACATCCGGCGGTATCTACTATTACCTTTGGCTGGCTTCAGACCTGAAAGGCAGGATCGAGTCACCCGCGTATTACTTTGAGCATCCGGGAGACCGGGACGCTCTGGACGACCTGTTGCTTACGCATGGCTGGCGCCGCTTCCGGTGGGAAGAGGTGACCGCTGCGAAGTCGGCGGCTTTCGACTACCCGTTGGAATACCACGGCGCCATCGTGACCGGGAGAATGCTGGATGCGGCAACCAATAACCCGGCAACGCAGGATGTCCAGGGTTATTTGTCTGTGCCGGGTACGCGTACCCAGTTTACATCCGCCACAAGCGATTCGAAGGGGCGCATCCGTTTCGAACTGAAGGATTTTTACGGCGCCCCGGAAATCATCGTACAGACCAATCCCGAAGACAGCGCCTTCCGGATCGAGATCAACAACCCCTTCTCGGAAAAATATACCGAATCGCCGCTGCCTTCTTTTCAATTGGCGCGCGGGGACTCGGGCACGGTGATGGACAGAAACGTCGATATGCAGGTCCTGAACCGCTATGCCGGTTTGCGGCTGAAGCAGTTCCATTTTTCTTCGGGAGTCGATACCAGCAGCTTTTACGGCAAACCCGATCATTCCTACCTGCTGGATGACTATACGAGGTTCACCACGATGGAAGAAGTGATGCGGGAGTATGTCGTACTGATGCTGGTGCAGCGGCGGCATGGTCACTGGCATTTGCCGCTGATGGATCTTGCCATCAACCGATTTTTCGAAACAGACCCGTTGATCCTGCTGGATGGCGTGCCTATCTTCAATATCGACAGCCTGATGGCGCTGGACCCGCTTAAGTTCAGGCGGCTGGAGACCGTGCAACACTTGTTTTTTACGGGAAGCGTCAATTATAGCGGCATCATGAACTGGACGACCTATAAGGGAGATCTCGGCGGGTATATCCTCGATCCGCACGCGACGGTAGTCGATTATGAGGGATTGCAGCTCGAGCGGGAATTCTATTCTCCCACCTATGAGACCGAAGCGCAGGCGAACAGTCACTTCCCCGATTTCCGCAATGTGCTGTATTGGTCCCCGATGCTGCCAACCAACGGCAAAGGGGTGGGGAGCCTCAGCTTTTATTCATCCGATCTACCGGGTAAATACGTGGTCATAGTGGAAGGTCTTTCGGCCGATGGCAGGGCCGGCAGCGGGATGGCGGGATTTGAAGTCAATTAGCGGGTGTCCCCGGATACTTTAAGCAGGATCTTGCCGAAATGCTCCCCGCTTTCCATGATCCGCTGGGCCTCCGCGGCTTCTGCGAGGGGAAGCATCCGATAGATGACGGGCTGCAGTGCGCCACTCGCGATAAGCGGCCATGCGCCGGCCTCCACCTCCGCTGCAAGCGCGGATTTAAACGCTGCGTCCCGTGGCCGGAGCATACTACCGGTAATGAGCAATCGCTTGGTCATGATCTCCCGGATATCGATAGCGGAATCCTTTCCCCTCACCGAGTTGATAAATACCAGGCGGCCGTCTTCCCTCAGGATTCGGAGATTCCGGACCGTAAAGTCGCCTCCTGTCATATCCAGGATCACGTCGATGCCGGTTGGCGCCAGCGCAGCTTCGAAATCTCCGGTGCGGTAGTTGAATGCCTTTTTGGCGCCCAGCTGCTCGCACCAGCGGCATTTTTCATCCGTACCCGCGGTGGTATAGACGGTTGCACCGAGCGCCAGCGCCAGCCGGATTGCGGTAATGCCGATGCCGCTGGTGCCGCCATGCACCAGGAAATGCTCGCCGGCGCGCAGTCGGGCGATCCTCACCACGTTGAGCCAGAAAGTCAGGACGGTTTCCGGCAGGCCCGCAGCCTCATCAATGGTCCAGCCTGCAGGCACCGGCAGACACTGACCCGCGGGAGCGGTTACCCATTCCGCATAGCCCCCGCCGTTGACCAGTGCACAAACGGCATCGCCCGGTTTCCACCTCGTTACCCCGGTTCCCGTTGTTTCGATGACACCGGAGACTTCAAGTCCGGGAATATTCGCGCCGGCGCCATAGGCGGCGGATGTGCGGGCGTAAATATCCGCCCGGTTAAGGCCGGCGGCAGCTACCCGGATCAACACCTCGCCGGGCCCGGGGACGGGCTGAGCAACTTCACGAAGCTCCAGGACCTCAGGGCCTCCTTTTCGGGTTATCCATATCGCTTTCATGGTCGTACTTGAAGTGGATGTGAGCCTTTCATTTTCCGCCGGGCACGACTTCCCGCAGGAACCGCTCCACCGCGTAAGTGGAGAGTTGTCCGCCGGGACCGTGAATATTGTAGTCGAAACCATGCGTGCCCCACGGCAGTTTGATCAGGTAGTGAGGCACATTGCTGTCCGCCAGTTTCTCGTTGAGGCGTCTGCTTTGTTCGTATTGCACGAGGACATCCTCCTCACCGTGGATCATCAGCGTGGGAACGCTCAAAGTCGTCATCGCCCGGATGGGTGAGGCCCGGTCGTATTGTTGCGGGATCACGTCGTATGGCCCGCCCAGGTAATCCGTCAGGATCTTGCGTGAATCGAGTACAAGCTTGTTCGCGGGATGTCCCCACGCCCAGACCAGGTCGGCCGGACCATAGAAGTCGATCACGCCGCGGACGTCCGGGTCCTGCAGCGTGTAGGCCGCCTGCAGCGCGATCTGTGCGCCGGCCGACCGCCCAAGCAATACGAACGCGCTCGTGTCGATGGATAGTTGGGTCGAGCGGGCTTTCAGGAAAGCAAGCGCCGAGTCGGCGTCAGCCACCTGTTGCGGACTCTTGAATCGCGGTGCGAGGTGGTAATTGATCGCCGCGACCACATAACCGTCCCGCGCCAACCTGCTGTCCAGTGCCGGCAGTTCGCGGCTGTCGCCGCCTTCCCAGGCGCCGCCGTGAATAATGATCACGCAGGGCCGGGGGCCCGGCCTTTGTGCCGGATACAGGTCCAGGGTCAGGCTGTCGCCCGCCGCGGTAGGGTAGGGGTATGTTCTATATGCGACGCGATCATTGCTTAACCGGAAAATTCTCCACCATAAGAACGCCTCGTTGCTGTCTCGTGCGACCCGGGGGCTGTCGGGGGGCGTGAAAGCAAGCTCCAGTCTCCTGGCCAAACCCCGTGCAACCGAATAGGCGCGGTAGACGGGAGACAGATAACACACCAGGCCCAGTGCGCAAATCAGGGCATTGTACAAGCCGAAACGACCTTTGTAACCGCTGGTCACGAGCAACAGAAGGATGACCGCGGCGAAAATCCAGGAGTAGGACTGGACGACGACGGCCAGCAGCCAAAGGAAATGTAAGGGAGCAGGAAATACTGCGAGCAGTGAAACAAGTGCAAGAACGACAATCGCGATGAAGCGGACCATGGCGAACATTTTAAATAATCGTATCTTTACCTATTGATCATTTATCCATGACAAGCGAATTCTACGGGCTTACCGCCAACGACCCCCAAGGACAACCGGTTAGCCTTTCCGCTTATAAAGGTAAGGTTATCCTCGTCGTCAACACCGCGACCGAATGCGGGCTGACCCCCCAGTTCGAAGGTTTGGAACGCCTCTACCGGACATACGGAAAGGACGGACTGGCAGTCCTGGGTTTCCCCTGTAATCAGTTCGCCGGCCAGGAGCCCGTCAGCAACGAAGATATGGTGCGAACCTGTCGTCTGAACCACGGGGTCACTTTCCCGTTGTTCGAAAAGATCGAGGTCAACGGGCCGAAGACTCATCCGGTCTTCCGATTCCTGAAACGGAAACTGGGCGGTATTTTCGGCAGCCGGATCAAATGGAACTTCACCAAATTCCTGCTGGACGCCGAGGGCCGGCCGGTCAGGCGTTTCGCACCGGTGACAAAGCCGGAGGCGATCGAGCCATATATCAAAAAACTACTCTCTCCGCAAGCCGGGTGAATAGTACCCGCCAGCCTTCATTTTTCACCCTTCCAGCATATCCATCATTTCTTCCGTCAACTCCAGCGCCTCCGCTTTCAAATTCTCCTCCAGGTGCTTCACATTGCTGGTGCCGGGGATCAGCAATATATTCGGGGAATGGTGCAGCATCCAGGCCAGCGCGACCTGGTACGGTGTCGCCCCCAAACGGCCAGCTACCTCATGGATGACTTTCATGGAGTTGACGTCGCCGGCGTTTAACGGATACCACGGGATGAATGCCTTTCCGGTCTCCCGGCAGTATTCCAGCACGGTCTCCCACTTACGAAAATCGTGACTGTATTTATTCTGCACCGAGACGACTTCGACATATTCCTCCGCCTTCTGAATGTCCTTTACGTCGACTTCCGACAAACCGATATGCCGGACAAGGCCTTCCTCCTGCACCCCCTGCAGGAATTCCAGCGACTCCTCGAATGGTACTTTCGGATCGATCCGGTGCAACTGGTACAGGTCGATCCTGTCCAGTCGCAATCGCGCAAGGCTGCCTTCCAAAGCTTCCTTTAGATGTTTCGGGCTGCTGTCGGGCCTCCATTGATCAGGTCCCGAGCGCAGGAGCCCCCCTTTGGTGGCGATCACAAGGCCCTCGGGGTAGGGGTGAAGCGCCTCCGCGATGAGTTCCTCAGAGATGGAAGGCCCGTAACTGTCTGCCGTATCGATAAAGTTCACGCCAAGCTCGACGGCCCTTCGCAGCACCCGGATGGCTTCCCCCTTATCTTTCGGAGGCCCCCAGATGCCTTTCCCCGTAATACGCATCGCACCGTAGCCCATCCGGCGGACTGTCAGGTCGCCGCCGATAGTGAAGTCCTTTTGGAAATTTACTGTCGTGCTCATATGGAATGTTTTTGAATGCTCGGATCGTGTGCCGGTTGACCGCTCACGGCCTGAAAGCTGACAACAGCAGGCCGGATAAATTGTTCGGGCCGATTGCGTCCTTTATTTTATATTCGTTCGCACACCAGGCGGCCGTAATGATGCAAAAGAAATACCACGCCGGGCCGGTGCCCCGCGGAACCCCACTATTTGGGATTCCCGACCGGCATTGACGGATCCGGTCAGGGTCCTGAGGTCAGAAGGAGGCTGCGCGAGCGGGGAACGGATACGTTTGGGACTAAATATTTTGGAAATGAAAAAAGGACGCCTGGAGGCATTCAGTGACGGAGTGATCGCTATCATCATCACCATCATGGTGCTCGAATTGCGCGTACCGGCCGGCCAGCATATCAGGGACCTGACGCCGGTCCTTCCGGCGCTTCTCAGCTACATCATCAGTTTCATTTACATCGGCATCTATTGGAACAATCACCACCACATGATCTATGCGGTGGACAAGATCAACGGGTCCATCCTTTGGGCCAATCTCCACTTGCTGTTCTGGCTCTCGCTGGTCCCGTTCGTTACCAACTGGATGGGCATGAACCATTTCGCGAAATGGCCGGTCGTGCTGTACGGCGCCGTCCTGATGATGAACGCGGTCTCCTATACGATCCTCGCCATGCTGCTCGTCCGGGAGACCGGGCCGCGCTCGCAACTTGCGATCGCGCTTGGAAAGGACTGGAAGGGGAAGCTGTCGCTGGTGATCTATGCGGTCGCGATCGCGTTAGCTTTCATTAATCCCTGGCTGGGCTTCGGGCTATATGTGGTGGTGGCCATTATCTGGTTCGTTCCCGACCGCCGGATCGAAAGCCGGGTGACGCATCACGTGACTACGCTGGAAGAGTCCTGAGGGCGTCCGAAGGTCCGGCCATAACCCCCGGTACTAAATGCTTTTGCTCAATTGCGAGGGTTTCGCCGCTTGGCCGTTCGGACTCAGAAATCGAGGCCCGTGCTGATGCGGATCCCGGTGGTCGGAATTCCCGGGTGTCGGAGATAGGTGAATCGCCTGATCAGGTCGATGCGAAAGACGTTGAGGATATTGTAAATACCGAATCCCGCTTCGAGATACGGTTGGTTGCCCAGTGCATAGGTCGTCAGCACCCCCGCGTTGTCGAGCGGAAATTTCATCTGGCCCGGATTGGATGCCGGATTGTTCTCGGCGCGAACACCGCCGACAAGCAACTTTCCCTCCACGACTTCCCGCAACCTCAATTTTTTCAGGAGCGGCACCTTATTCAGGAAGAAGCCGTTGAAATAATGATCGACATTCAGAGCGGCATAATGATCGGAAATGAATTCCTCAACATTCATGAGATTGTAGGCATTAAAACTATAAAAATACGACGGGTTCGCCGGCTGGATGATCAGCAATGGAAAAGGGAGATTCCCGGTAATGTACCCGGCATTCAGCCGGATATCGGTAAAGCCCAGCGGCGCGACATACCACCGTTTGGAGATGCCAAGATGGAAGGCATGGTACATTGCCTGGCCCCCGAACAATCCCGGGATCCCCAATGCATATTGCAGCGTGAAGGTGGGGTACTGGGTATTGACGATCCGGCGGGACAGTAGGCCCTGGTAGAATTGCTGATGCGGCGACCATCCCAGGGTTACGGACAATTGTGAAGTCGTAAGCCGGCGAAGCGTATCGGCCGCGCCTCCGGCGGCGGGGTAGATGTAGAACAAATTTTGCGCCGGCTGCTGGAGCCAGTACTTAGCCCCGAAATTGTACGAAAAATGGTCTCCGAATTCCCGGATATAGGAAAGTGATGCGATATCCGTGTACATCCATTTTCCGCCGATCCCGCGGCTGAACGAGCCCAAAAAGCTGTTGTCCTGGGCGAACAGATTTTCTACACCCGGGTTCCTGGTGTCGCGCAGGAAACTGGCCTGGATATAGTGAAAGGGATAGCGATAGATGGACCGATGGTTGATGGAATAGGTGGCGCTAAGGAAATATTTCCAACGCCGGTCTCCGGCGCCATAGGCCAGATAGTCGTCCGTAAACCACCGGCTGCTGAGCCTGACGGTTGACCGGCCCCCGAATTGAAACCTGCTTCCTTCCAGACTGTTGAACGAGTAGAAGTTTCCGACGGGTCCGATCTCGAATGGGCCGGCGGATTTATAGCCTGCCGTGGCGAAGACCACCCAATCCATCAGCCGGCGATACGCCTTCATGCTGACCAGGCTGTCCGCGTTCCGGTAAGTTCGGATTTCCGACTCGGTGAGGGGGACAGGACGTAAATTGTCCAGCGTGGTGTCCGGCGCCGGTACCGAAGCCAGAGTGGTGTCCGTGGGCAAACCGTGGAATACTTCTTCCGGCAGGGTAGTGTCGGCCACACCGGTGCGAACGATCGCATGCTCTCCGTAAAAGCCTGCGTGGTGCGGAATCAGGCTAAAATAGGAAACGATATCGGAGGAGCGGCGGTAGTATCTGCCTCCGGGACCCTTGTCGAACGTCTCGGAAACCGAAAAATTCCGGACCCAGTTGACGTTGCTATGGTTGCTGGCTTCGAGGTCCGCGCGCCGTATTGCATAGTCGCCGTCCAGGGTGATGTACAGCACGCCTTTGAAGAGGAGGTCCTGCGGATTGCGCGGCTGGAAGTCCAACCGGACCGTCCGGTTCCCCTCCTCGATAACGGTGTCGCGGATAAAGTATTCGTACAGATCGGGGCCCAGTTCCGCAACCGGGCTCATGAACTGCAAAGTGAAGACCATCATCGTATTGTCATATACGTTACAATCCTCGTACAGCCGGTTCATAATGGCGCTGACGCCGCTCATGTCGATGTATTCTCCGAGGTCCACCCGCTTGCGGGCGAGAATGATGGCCCGCTGGCGGCTCGGGTTGCCCCGCTGGTAATGGCGGGACCAGGACTCCTCCAGATAGAGTGGAACAAGCCGCTTGCCGGGAACCAGCGTGGTATCGGGGGTGAACAGGAAGTGGTATCGCCTGAACAATTTCCCGTCGGCGATGAAGCGGGGCGGCCGGTCGGCCAACACCCTGATCTTATCGTACTGTTGATAGGAAAGAAAGGGACAGGATGCCGGGGCGTTGCTTGCTTTGTGTGCGATCACTTGCCGGATCAGCGCGACTGCGGGGTTGTTCCGGTTGCGATAGCGCTTTTTGTTGTTGACGACCACCTGTTGCAAGGCGGTATACGAAACAGACATGAGCACCGTCATCGGAAATGCGACTGTGTCGGAAATAAGGACTGTCACCGGCGAATACCCGGCCGCCGTGAAACGGAGCCGGGGAGCCCTGCCGGAAACCGGCAGGAGGAAGGTACCGGCTGCACCGGTCAGTGTGCCGCGCCCGGCGCCGGCCAGAGTGACGCTGACGTTCGGGACAGGCAGGCGGGTCGCGGAGTCGAGAACTTTTCCCGTTACAATCCTGGCCTGGCTGAATGCGACCGCCCCGGACAACAGGGCGATGGCGGTTATGGTTATAGCTTTCCACATAACCGTAGCGGTTCCGGTGCGAAATTATCATTTTATTGGCGCCGGGTTGTTAATAGGGTAAAACTCCGCAAAAACCGGGTTTTCCGGCTTGGCTGACCGGCATATTTTTGTGTCGTAAATTTATCCGCCATGCGACAGCAGGAACAACTCAACTACGACCGGATCGCCGAAGCGATCGACTATATCAGGGAGAATTTTCAGGATCAGCCAAATCTCGGGGAACTGGCCTCCCGGATCCACCTGAGTCCTTATCATTTTCAACGGTTATTTACGGACTGGGCTGGCGTAAGTCCCAAGAAATTTCTTCAGTTCATCAGTGTGGAACACGCCAAAGAAGTGTTGAAAAACCAACGGGCGACCGTTTACGACGCAGCATTCGAGACCGGGTTATCCGGGACAGGCAGGTTGCATGATCTTTTCGTCAGCATCGAAGGTATGACGCCGGGGGAATTCCGCAATGGCGGCTCGGAACTCGAGATCAGGTACAGTTTCGCGGAGAGCCCCTTCGGGGCTTTGCTGGTGGCGTCGACGACAAAAGGGATCTGTCATATGGCCTTCGTCGATCAAACCACAGCGAACGGGGAGCCGGCCGCATTCGCCGACCTGCGTTCGCGTTTTCCAAACGCGCGGTTCCGGCAGATGACCGACCTCATTCAGCAGAACGCGCTCTATATCTTCACCCGGGATTGGAGCCGGTTGAGTGAGATCAAACTCCATCTCAGGGGAACGGATTTCCAGTTGAAAGTTTGGGAGACGTTGCTCAGGGTCCCATTGGGGGGACTGGCCACCTACAAGGATATTGCCGGCCGGATGGGCAATGACAAGGCTTCGCGTGCGGTCGGCGCCGCCGTCGGCGATAACCCCGTCGCCTTCCTGATCCCTTGTCATCGGGTGATTCAATCTACGGGGGTCATCGGACAGTACCATTGGGGTGCCACCCGGAAGGCGGCGATGATCGGCTGGGAAGCGGCCCGGGCGGGGGAGACGGCTTGATCATCGTTGCCAGAGGATCCGCGTCGTCTCCAGGGGGACGAGCGCCTCGCGCATATACGGGATTACGCGCGCGGTGAAGTCGCCCACGGGACGGTTCGCGGGAACGGCGCCGGAGTAATGAGTGATGCCATCGGCGCCGGCCTGTCCCCGGGCCTCCAATTTTTGCCGGAAAGGAGTGCCTCCGCCAACACCCCGGGCATACATTTCCACGAGCACTTGTTCCGCCGAAAGCTTGCCCAAAAAAAGATCCACGTCGAACAAGTATTTCCCGGCGTCGCCTGTCGCCTGCGGATTTGCACGCACGTCTCCAAACCGAACCGCGTCCCAACCGGCTTCGATCGCATGTTTCCACGCGACTATCCTATGGCCCAGCGCACCCGTGTCGGCGGCGCGTGCTGCATATCTCCCGGCCGCGGGAAGGTAGTAGGTCTCGGTATATTGGCGGACGGTGCGGTTGGCACTGAAAAAGGGTGTGAGGGTGGCCATGCTTTGCCGCACCTTGGCTACCCACGCCGCCGGAATGCCGCGCTCGTCCCGTTCGTAAAAGGAAGGGACGATCTCCTGCTCGAGGATCGAATAGAGCCGGTTGGCTTCCTGCGCGTCCCACGCAGGATCGTCTCCATGCTCTTTGCCGTCGCCGATTGCCCAGCCGACTTCAGGACGAAAGGCTTCCACCCACCAGCCGTCGAGTTCCGAGAAATTAAGGCCGCCGTTGACCAGCACCTTCATACCGCTCGTGCCGCTCGCCTCCCATGGCCGCCGGGGTGTGTTGAGCCAGACATCGACGCCCTGCACGAGGCGTTCCGCCAGCAACATGTCGTAATCACTGAGGAAGACCACATGCCTCGACATCTTCCATTGCGTGATAAAGCTAATCCAGCGTTTGATCAGCTCCTTCCCCTCTTCATCGGCGGGCGGCGCTTTCCCGGCAATAACGAGTTGTACAGGCCGCCTGGCATCGGTCAGCAACCGTACGAGCCGGGCGGGATCGTGGAGCAAAAGGTCGATTCGTTTGTAGGGGACGAAACGCCGGGCGAAACCCAGGGTCAGCACTTTCGGGTCAAAGACGGTTCCGGCTTCTTCCTGTGCCTCTGCCGTGGCGGCTCCGGCGGCCAGTTGATCCCCAAGGCGGCGACGGACATAATTTACGAGACCGGCACGCGATGCTTCGCGCATTTCCCAGATGCGATCGTCGGCAGTCGACAACAGGCGGTCCGGAAGTGATTCCGTGGCGCCCATCCAACGATCCTTGCCGCATGCTTCCTCCCACAGGGCGTCGGACGCCGCGGAATCCCAACTGGGCATATGAACCCCGTTGGTGACATGACCGACCGGCACTTCTTCGGTCGGCCACCGCCAGTAGAGCGGCGAGAACAAATGGCGGCTGACACGGCCATGAAGCTCGCTTACCCCGTTGACACCCCCGCTGCCGCGGATGGCCAGATAGGCCATGTTGAAAGCTTCCCTTTGTTCGAAAGGATACCGACGTCCCAGCGCCAGAAGGTCGTCGATCGGGATATGCAGTTGTCCCGTTGCGTATTCATCCAGGTACCTGGCCATGAGCACGGGGTCAAAGTGATCGAATCCCGCCGCCACGGCCGTATGGGAAGTAAACAAATTGCCTGCACGCGTAATGGTCAGCGCCGTTTCGAAATCACAGCCGGCGTTTTGCATGAAACTACGCGCCCGTTCGAGCACGGCGAAGGCGGCATGTCCCTCGTTGAGATGACAGATTTCCGGTTGTATATTCAGCGCCTCCAGTAGCTTCCAGCCGCCGATGCCAAGCACGATCTCTTGCCGGATCCGCGTTTCGGCGTCACCGCCGTATACTTCCGCTGTGATGCCGCGATACACTGGCGCATTGGCGAGGTCGTTGCTGTCGAGCAGGTAAAGGGTGTTTTGCCCTACCTGGACCTGCCAGGCGCGAAGCCACAACAAGCCGCCGGGAAAAGGGAGTGCCAGCCGGAGCCAGTCCCCGCTTGTGCTTCGGAGCGGCGAGATCGGCAACTGACCGGGATCGTTATAGGGATAGAAATCTTTTTGCTCTCCGTTCGGTCCGATCTCCTGCCGGAAGTAGCCTTGTTGGTACAGGAGCCCGATGCCGATCACCGGCACGCCAAGGTCGCAAGCCGATTTGAGCTGGTCGCCGGCCACATTGCCCAGCCCGCCGACGTAGATGGGAAGCGCCTCGCTGAGCATAAATTCCATGCTGAAATACGCAACGGCTGTTAGTGGCTTTTCCGGATATTTTTGGGAGAACCAGGAAACCGCACTGACCGCCGCCGCCCTTTTCCGGACCAGGGCGTCCAGCTTTTCGCGGAAGCCGGATTCGGCCAGATGTTTCTTCAGTACGTCACCCGACACCGTCTGCAGGACAACCCAGGGGTTATGCGTATGTTGCCATAAGTCTGGGTCCAGCTCCTGCCAGATCTCGTCGGCTTCATGATTCCAGGACCAGCGCAGATCCAGCGCCAACCGGCTGAGGGCGCCAAATGCCTCCGACTCCGCGGATTCCCGGTAACCGATCGGGGTGCCGTAACTTTTGCTCATGCCACCAATTATTTTTTTCCGATCGCATCATCGACAATGGTTTGGGCCTCCGCGATGATACGTGTCAGGTGATCTTTTCCTTTGAAACTCTCCGCATAGATCTTGTAGATATCTTCCGTCCCCGATGGCCGCGCGGCGAACCAGCCGTTTTCGGTGGCGACCTTCAACCCGCCGATCGCGGCATTGTTGCCGGGCGCGGTGGTAAGGATTGCTTCGATCTTTTCGCCAGCCAGCTCTTTTGTCTTTACTTGCCGGCCGGAGAGTTGCTTCAATGCTGCCTTGCCCTCCGGGGTTACTTTGGCTTCGACCCGGTCATAGACCGGCTCGCCGAATTCACCGACCAGCCCGCGGTACAATTCACCGGGGTCCTTTCCGGTCCTGGCTGTGATCTCGGCCGCAAGAAGAGCGGCAATGATCCCGTCCTTATCTGTCGTCCAGACGCTGCCGTCCTTTCTGAGAAAAGAGGCGCCGGCGCTTTCTTCACCGACAAATCCCAGCGACCGGTCGATCAATCCGTCGACAAACCACTTAAAGCCGACAGGCACTTCGTACAGCCTCCGTTTCAAACGGGCCGCCACGCGATCGATGATGCTGCTGCTTACGAGGGTTTTACCCACTGCAGCCTTCGGACTCCAACGGGAGCGGTTGCGGAACAGGTAGTCGATGCAAACCGGGAGATAGTGATTCGGCGGCAGCAATCCCGTACTGGGGGTAACGATGCCATGCCGGTCGTGATCGGTGTCGCAGGCGACGGCGACATCGAATTTGTCTTTCATGCCGATCAGGCGATGCATCGCATACGCCGAGGAGGGGTCCATGCGGATCTGGCCATCCCAGTCGACGGTCATGAACCGGAAAGTGGGATCGACTTCTTCGTTAACCACGGTCATGTTCAGGTGGTACCGGTCTGCGATCGGCCGCCAGTAGTGTACACCGGCGCCACCCAATGGGTCCGCTCCGATCCTGATGCCTGAATGGCGGATCAAATCCAGGTCGAGGACGGCGTCCAGCGCTTCTATGTACTGATTCCGGAAATCGTGCGTATGGGTCGTCCGCGCGGCCAGCGCCTGTTTGACGGAGACCCGTTTTACGCCTTCCAGCCTGGCAGCCAGCAATTGGTTGGCCTTCTCCTGGACCCAGGCGGTGATCTGGTCCCCGGCCGGTCCGCCATTTGGCGGATTGTACTTAAAGCCGCCGTCCGTCGGCGGGTTGTGAGAAGGCGTGATGACGATGCCGTCCGCCATTCCATCCCCACGGCCGCGGTTGTATTCGAGGATGGCGAGCGAGACGGCGGGGGTCGGTACATAGTCGCCATCTCCGGCGATCATGGTGTCGACACAGTTGGCGGCCAACACTTCCAAGGCCGAATTGAACGCCGGTTCGGACAATGCGTGAGTATCCGCGCCGATGAAAAGCGGTCCGGTGATCCCGTTTGCGGCGCGGTAAAAACATATCGCCTGGGTAATGGCGAGGATATGCCATTCATTGAAAGAGGTGCGGAGGGAAGAACCCCGATGGCCCGACGTGCCGAACTGGACTTGCTCTTCCCTCACCCGACCGTCCGGGATCCGGGTATAGTAGGCGGTGATCAGCCTCGGAATATTGGCCAGCAATGCCGGCGTGGCGGGCTTGCCCGCGTAAGGACTGATGGTCATACGGAGGTTCAACAACGAGAGTGGAATAAATGTTCGATTCCCTAATTTCCAGGCAGGGCGGAGACTTTGATGCCCGGACCGTTATCTCCCGTGTCGCCGGGCCGTTCCAGCCAGGTGCCTGCCGGCGTGAATTGGTTGAAGAAGCCATCGTTTTCCAGATAAAAGCCGCCATCTCGCAGGCCGCCGGCATAATCCAGCCGGTACCCTTTCCGCCCGGTATCGTCAACGGTGAAGCGGGCCTTCCGCAGCGGCTCCCAATGCCCCGCATCGTCGCCGGCCCAGCCATCGTGCAACAGTACACACCGCTTCCGGTTTCCCTGTTCCGGCTCGAAATTTTCCAGGAAGGAATTGAGATGCGTCAGGCCGCGGTCGGAGTGCGGCCGGTTGAAACAAGCTATCAACCGCCAGTGCCCCTCTTCCGGCGCATACCACCAGGCTGTAAACAGCGTATGCCGCTTCGGCGCGGGTTGGGCGTGTAGCAGGAACCGGTAGGTCCGGCCCGCTTTCCAGGGATAGTTCAACCAGCTTTGGCCGCCCGAACCCTCATTGCCAAAATTGCCCGCATGAACATGGGCGCCTTTTTTTACCAACCCGACCCGAAGGCTGTCGGGAATCGTAGAAGGGTCGTCTGTCTCAAAGGGACTCCAAACGCTAAAAAGGACATGTCTTTCCGCCGGACCGTTCACCTGCATTCCAAAATACCCTTGCGCAAAACCGCAGGCCATGAAATAGGAGCCTTGCACATCCTGTCCTTGCGGCACGGTGATCTCGTTGTAGAACCAGCTCGCGGTAAACCCCGCGGGAAGCGGGTAGTTCAGGTGAACGGAAGGCCCACGTCGTCCCCAATGAAAAAAATTCCCTTCGTCATTCGGGACAAACGACGTGCGGCCGCTTATTGCAGGCCCCTGAAGACAGATCGCCGGGATCGAGGCGTAAGCGGGTCCCGATCTTTCCAGTCCCCGAATTTGCACCAGGTGATAGCCGGTGTCGGGAAGCAGGAACTCGCCCGCCGGATAATAACAAATTGAGTCACCGCCGATATCGATAGTGTGGCCGCCCCCCTCTTTTCCGACCGTGATCAGAAGGCGGCTGGTGCCCCTCGGGACGCTGGCGCATACAGATAGCTGTAAGGTGCCGGGAACCGACGTTCTGAACCAGACATCGAAATGCACGGAACTGTCTGTCCATCCCCCGATCCCGTTGTTGCCGACATAGCCGCCGCTACTGTCGCCGGGAAGGCCCGGGCCCGGTCCGGGCACACGCCAGGCGTTGCCACCAAGCGGAATGCTGTCCGCGGTTATTCTCCGGAGAAATTCGACCTCTTTCGGGTCGAATGGCGTGCCGTCGGGCCTGAAAATGTCGTGGAACCAGACTTTAGGCTCCGCACCATCCGGCATCGGCGTATCCCAGGCGTATTTGGTATTGGTCTTGCCGGTTACCAGTCCCCAGTTGATCGCCGCAACATGCTCTGCTTTCAGGATCGGCGTGATATTGAAAAAAGTGCTGTTGCGCAACCGGGCCATAAATTCCGTACACAGCAGGGGGCGGCCATATTTCCTGAGAGTGTCGATACAGTGCCGGTGCCCTGCGGGTCCTTCATAATTGTGGTACGTGATGACGTCGGATTGTGCCAACTGGTACGTATTCAGCCGGGTGAGCTGAGCATCCCAAATGCCGGCCGACAGCGGCTGGTCCGGGTTGATCTCGCGGCCCCAGGAAAAGATCTTTTCCAGCAGCGGAAGACTGGCCGAACCGTTCCCGGAATTGCCCGGCTCGTTGTAGAGATCCCACAACAGGACCCGGCGGTCATGGCCGAAATGGGTAAGTATGTCCTTTACATAGGTCTCGAGCGTATCCACCAGGCGGGGCTCTTCTGTATACAGAATCCCCGGATCGCGTACCCAGCCGGAATTGTGGATGCCGGTTCGTGGCGCAGGCTGGAGGCCCGCGTGGTACCGGGCATTCCAGCAATCATCGAAGAAAACGAAGATGGTGCTGATGTGGTGACGGTCGGCGATGTCGAGATACCGGCCGACGCGCAGGCGGAACCCTGCAGGATCCTCCTGCCACGCCAGGTGATGAAGGAAGACGCGCATGCAATTGAAGCCGATGGATTCGGCATATCCCAGTTCCCGGTCGATGGTTGCAGGGTCGAATGTCTGCTCCTGCCACATCTCCAGCTGGTTGACCGCAGTGCTGGGTATAAAATCGGAGCCGCGTAGCCAGCCCTTTGAGGCATACCAGGCGTTGGCCCGGTCTGGCGTCCACACGGGGCGTTGCGCCGCGGCGGTGACCGTGCAAAACAGCGCGAAACAGATCGTCCGGAATTTCCGGGAGTGCAAAATGGGGTCCCGCAAATTCCGGGAGGGCGATTTGGAGTGCCGGCCGTGCCGGAGCGTCCAAAAAGAAAGCCCGGGTGTGCCGGGCCTTCGGGTATGAAATCTTCTCATGTGAGCTAGAGCCCGAAAGTTAACATAGTTTTATGAATAAATAATCCAAATGATAAAATAATTGTTTTCGATCAATTCCGTGTTTCCGGGGGGTGTTCTTCCAGGAAAATCCGCGGATTCTGGATTATTTTTGAATTGTTACCCGCCAAATCAAAAAATTCGCCATGGAAAAATTTCCGCTATCCTGGTACACGGTCCGGTTCAATGATTGCGACCCCTTTGGTCATCTCAACAACAGCAAGTATATCGACTATTTCCTGAATGCCCGCGAGGATCATCTTCGCGACTTGTATGACATTGACCTGAAAGCATGGGCGCAGCAAGGGCAGTCCTTTGTCGTCACCCAGCACGAGATCCGCTACCTGCGCCCGGCGAATTACAATGAAGCCGTAGCGATCCGGTCCGCGCTGATCGGTTGCGGTGAAAGCTGGCTGCAGGTAGAAATGTGCATGTTCGGCCGCGACGGTCAGCTCAAGTCGATCCTATGGACGGTCTTCACCAGGGTACACCCGGCGACCGGAAAAAGATTGGCGCATCCGCCGGATTTCAGCTCGTGGGTCGGGCAGGCGCTGGTGACGGACATTCCGGTGGAAAAAGGGCTCACGGCCCGGATCGACGACCTGCGAACCGCGGTTCAACTGTGACGACGAAGGAGCCGATGCGCGATGACGACGAAGGGGCCGCTTAGCTTTGGCCGATCAGGATGCCGGCGATAAAGACGACGATCCCGCCGATGACGATCTGGCCCACTGCTTTCCAGAGCGGCGTATTCATATAGCGGTTGCGGATCCAGGCGATCAGGAACAATTCGACGACGACGACGATGATGGCGACGGTCATGGCGGCGTGGAACGAAGCCAGCAGGAAGGGAAGGGCGTGACCCGCGGCGCCAACAAAAGTCATCAGCCCGCAGATGAAACCCCTGGTGACCGGATTCCCCCGCCCGCTCAATTTGCCGTCGTCAGACAGGGCTTCGGAAAACGCCATGCTGATACCGGCGCCGACGGCAACGGCCATCCCAACCAGAAAAGTGGTGTGGTTGCTTTTTGTCGCGAGCGCCGTGGCAAAAAGCGGCGCCAGTGACGACACAGAGCCGTCCATCAGGCCCTCGAGGCCGGGCTGGATGATCTGAAGTATAAGGGTACGTTTATCCTCTTGTTGAGTTTGTCCCATGTTGTTTGTTTCAGCTGTCGGGCAGGAGCCCATGCGAAGTTCAAGATAGGAAATTTTCGCGGGCGGCCATCGGCGCCAACCGGGCGAATTTCAGCGCCAACGTCGAAAATCCTATCTTAGTGGACTATGGTCCTCCTGATCCTCAACATCGTATTTTGCCTGGCGTTCCTGTATTTTGCTTACCTGAACCTGAACGACATCGACCCGTGGGTGTGGGTGCCCATCTATGTTGCGGCGTCCGCTTGCTGCGGGCTGACGGTGTTCGGCATGTATTTCCCGCGGGTCTATCTGGTACTGATGGCGTTCTATATACTCTACGCTGTTATTTTATTTTTCGCGGTTGACGGCGTTCGCGACTGGATCGTCAAATATAAGCGGCCAAGCATTGTTGAAAACATGCAGGCAGAGAAGCCGTGGATCGAGAAGACGAGGGAGTTCTTCGGACTGCTGATCATCACCGGTGCGCTCGCGGTGGATTTCCTCTGCTATAGATAGCGCGGATGAAGCTTCCGCAAAACAGCCGCCCCGGTATTGCCGGGGCGGTTTGTCGAGGGCTGTACTGAGTATCCATGCGAGAACTAAAGATGCCTTTGTTAGATTTTTCTGACTTCGCATTTCATGCCTGATGCCTCGGCGAACGCTGTGCAAGCGGCTTCTGCCAGTTCCAGGCCGCTGAAAACCTGCGCTTTCTTGGGGTCGGTGCTGACGGTAAACCCGCTTCCGTTGTGGTTGCAAAAGTATACGGGCCGGCTCCACTCGGTGCTTAGAACAACGTATTTCATTCAGGTATTGGTGTCCGCAGAAAGGACGAACGTAACCGGCGCGGGACGCAGGCCTTTTTATCACTGGTCATCGTAAGACGGCCCTCTGAATGCTCCATGAAATAGACAAGAAATCCGCTTTTTGAATGTTTTGTTTCAGAACTTATTTCTGCTAATAAGCTCCATAAAGCGGTCCCTGAACTTTTCGCTAACGGGAATACGCTTTTCACCGATATAGATATGGTTGTCTTCTATTTTACTAAGTTGTTCATAGTTAATGATATAAGAGTTATGCACCCTGATAAACGGAGGTTTTAATTGTTCTTCCATATCCTTTAGGCGGCGGTATATCAGCATCTGTTCCCGGCCTGTTGCCAGCCTTACATAGTCCCTCTCACCTTCAAAATACAGGATGTCCTTTAATAAGATCTTCCGGACTGTTTTTCCGGATTTCACGAAGAAAAAGTCAGGGGGCTGCCCGGAGGTTGGTGGGTTTTTCGGTGCGGACTTCGAAAAATGTTGCTCTATTTTTTCAACCGATGCCAGGAAGCGCTTTAACGTGATGGGTTTAAGCAAATAGTCAATGGTCTGAAAAGAATAGCTTTCAACCGCATGTTCGGAATAAGCGGTGGTGAAGACAATATTGGTGCGGGCTGGCAATAGAGTAGCGAGCTCCATCCCTGTGAGCCTTGGCATATTGATGTCCAGGAAAATAAAATCAACTGGATTCATTTTTAAAAATGCCAGCGCCTCCAGTGCGTTATAACATTTCGCCTTTAGCGCCCAGGTTGTGCTTTGCTTTACCAGCAATTCCACCAGGTCGACGGCGTCAGGCTCATCATCAACAATTATGCAGCTTAAATTCACAATAATGGAATTTTTAGAAACGCGGTGTATAATTCTCCTTCGTTATCAATGGTCAGATCAAATTTGCCGCCGTATAACATCCTCAGTCGTTTGGTTAAATTAATAATCCCGAATCCACCCGGTCCACCGCTGGTTCCGGTATCTGCTTTACGATTGCGGGTGGTAAAAAACAGGTAGCCATTTTGCTGAACCAATGAAATGGTTATTTGATTTTGCTTTAGCGATTTGTCGATCCCATGTTTGAAGATATTTTCAACAAAGGTCATCAGGAGCATGGGAGGGATCTGCAAGTCCGCGTCGTAGGATTTTTCGAAATGGACAGAGGCGCCATGCCGGATGCGAATTCTTTCCAGCGCGATATAGTTTTCTATAAATGCAACTTCTGTGGACACGGGCACTTCATCCTTCAGGCTTTCATCAACAAAATAGCGCATAATATCCCCCAGGCGTTCTATCAGGCCGGCCGACGAGGGATCAGCTTTGTAGACCCGGTAGTAAATACTGTTCAACGCGTTGAAAAGAAAGTGCGGTTGAACCTGCGATTTGAGCAAGTTAAGCTCAGCCTGGCTCTTTTGCAAAAGAATCTCCTCTGTCTGCCGTTTTAAAGTAAAATAGGCTATAGCGATACGAAATACCAGGCTGAGCACATAGATCAGGATACCGCCGGGAACATAATTCAGCAATTCGCGAAAATCAATGGGCTCTCGTTTTATCAAATGAAAATATTCATAGAGAATTGTGCCTGCGTAACCTTTTAAAATTCCAATTAAGACTAAGAACAATGCAACCGATATGCCGTACAATACGAACCTTCTTTTTTGATAGAACACCGGATATAAGACCAGGATATTCCCATAAATAATGATTGCATAGGATGTTGTGTTGACTACGGTTGAGACAATGGATTTTAGCCAACCATTCATCGGCAACACGGAGAATAATATCAATAAGAACACGGCGATCCACGTAAGCAATTGGAGCTGAGTAAGACTGGGCGCCTGTTTCCAAATCTTCATGTATAAAAATACCGACGTTTTTGCGTCTTCCGACACTATTTTATGCCGTTGGGCCAATTTTCTCTGCATTTGCCGGGCAAATCAAGGCAATGGGGCAAAAAGGTGCAAAACACAGGGCATCGAAATAATGGCCCCTTTTATCGAAGTGATTTTAAGTTTGGCTGCTGACCAAATAGTTTTAGGATAAATAACGCAATTATGAAAAAAGCAGCAGTCTTGTTTAGCCACCTGGCATTGTGTTTTGCCAGCTCTTCAGTATTCGCTCAATTTACGCAGTCGCAAATGGTAGCCGAATGGCAGCGGGCTAAATCATATACCAAAGCGTACCTGGATGCCATGCCCGAAGATGGTTACGGATTCAAACCAACGCCGGACACCCGGTCTTTTGCTCAGCAAATGCTTCATATCTCGGATGCCAACTATGTTTTCGCCAGTGTCGCCAGTGATAAAGCAAATCCGGTTGGTGAAACTGCCGCCGCTCATAATGTCAATGAAAAATCCGTGTCTCCGACCAAGGAAGCAGTCACCAAAGCTGTAATGGATAGCTACGACTGGGTAATAAGCACACTTCGAAATATGACGCCGGAACAATTGCAGGGGATCACAAAGTTTGGCAAGCACGACGGTGTGACAAGAAGCTCACTATTTGGAAAGGCATTTGAACATCAGACCCATCAGCGCGGCCAAACTACCATTTACCTGCGGCTAAAAGGCGTGACTCCGCCGGCGGAACAGCTGTTTTAGGCGCCAAAAATGTTTTCTCATGTGACAGTTTTATTAACGGACGAGGGTCTGTGTCTACAGGCCTTCTTTTATGCATCAATAATCATCTCCATGAAATTGTATCTGTTAATCATGGCGGCTGCACTTCTGCTTATTTCGTTCAGCGGTTACGGACAGGAAACTATGAGAATATTTGGAACGCTAACAGATTCGGTTACCCATGAACCTGTCCCGTATGCGACCGTATCGTTATTAAATCAGCAAACTAAAGCCGCTGTCAAAGCGACCCATACCGATACAAGCGGTCATTTCGTGCTCGAAAACGTGCCTGCCGGGACTTTTAGCCTCCGGGTGAGCGCTGTCAGGTATAATATTCTCAAAGAAGATATAGTGATCAATTCCGCCACCGGTGATTTAAATGCAGGCACGCTACTGATGACTGCCTCAAATAACAATGTTCTGGAAGAGGTCATCGTCGCCGCTAAAAAGCAGGCCTTACAAACTGTCAAAGGGAAAAGGGTGTCTTCAGTTAACCAGAGCCTTGTCAGCAAAGGGGGGAATGCGGCGGATTTGCTTCAAAATATCCCAACCTTGCAAATTGACGGGAACGGCAATGTGAATCTACGCGGATCTTCCGATGTCAACGTCCTTATTGATGGAAAACCGTCGATTATTGGAAATGGCAATATTGCCCGGCTACTCAAATCGATACCGGCCAACGCAATCGAAAGCATAGAAGTAATCCCCAACCCGCCAGCCAGCTACGAAGCCAACGGTGAGGGAGTTATCAACATTATTTTAAAAAGGAACAGCAGGCCCGGATTAAACGGCTCTGCCGATATCGCCGGCGGTACCAACGACAACTTTAACTTCGATGCCAGCCTGAGTTACCAGGCTGGCAAAGCAAACGTTTACGGAAACTATAGCCTTAAGGATGGAAATACCGTCACCACCGGTTACCAGCGCTACGTTTTTCTACAACCGACCGACTCTGTCGTGCATACCTCGGAGACATTTCCGGACGTTACCCGGGACATCATACAGTTTCTAAAAGGCGGTATCGAATATTCAATTACGCCGGGGAGTGCGTTAGAGTTGTCCGCAAGTTTTAATTCGCGCAACTCGCATGAGGACCAGTTCCTGAGCTTTACTCACGGCAATGCAGCCGACGCCCTGATCGAGTCCTTCAACCGCTTCAATACCGTTAACAATAACGGCAGCAGCTATGAACTGGATATCGACTTCAAGCAGCATTGGAAGAGGCCAAAAGAAGAACTTGCGTTCAACTTCGCGTTTGCATACGGCAGTTTCAGGGATTACCAGTACTATAGCACCCGCTATAACCCGGTGAATGGTGTTCCGTCAGCCAAGTTGGATACCCCGTTAATAAGTGATACAAGGCACAAGGCGACCAATTATAACATACAGGCTGATTATATTTTGCCAGTAGGCAAGGCGGGACAATTTTCAGCCGGTTACCGCAGCCAGATTACTCTTGGGAGCAATGACCAATACGCTTACTCGATTTTGAGCCAAGGCGAGACACCGCAATATGCCCTTACGGACCTTTTTACCAGCAATAACCAGGTTAATGCCGTTTATTTGAACCTAAGTAACCAGATCGGTCATTTTAGCTACCAGGCTGGGGTAAGAGGAGAAGATAGTCGCCTTGACGCCACCTTTATGAGTTATGATTCAACTAATATACTGGTTGCCATCCCGGTGATCGTGGCGGTCAAAGGAATATACCCCAGTGTGCTGCTCGCCGAAAAGCTCAAAAACAATACCCGGCTGCAGTTCACGTTCGCCCGCCGGATTTCGGAGCCATCGGTAAGGCAATTCAATTCCACAACGGATTTTTCCGACCCGACCAACTACAACCAGGGTAATCCGAGGTTAAAACCGGCGGGCGTTATTGACCTCGGTTTTGACTATATAAAAACCTGGCCACATATATCCTTTACCTCCGGCATCTATAATAACACGGTCACTAATGCGGTTCATCCTATTCAAGAGCTCCCGGTTAACGATGAAACAACTACGATACCCGAAAATTTAAAGCGCGCTATCACCACCGGGTTGGAAATTATTGGAGTTTTTGATATTTTGAAGGGTTGGGATCTGACGGCGAACGCCAATATCTTTGACCGGTATAATGCCGCGGCCCCGCAATATGGGATAGCCGCCAATAACGGGATCAGCTGGAATGCAAACATCACTACGAATGTAAGACTGATACAGCGGTTGGCCTTTCAAATCCACGCAGATTATAAGGCTCCGTATATGAATTTTCAGGACAGATACCGCGCAAATTTTGGAATGGACGGAGCTGCGAAGTATGACTTCGCCGGAAATAGGGCTTCGCTGAGTTGCAATGCCATTGACATTTTCAATAGCCGGAAGCGGGCAGTCTTAAGAAGCAGCGATGATCTGATTATCAATCTGTTTCTTCGCACGGTGGGCGCCAGGGCGACGTTGACATTTTCTTATCGTTTCGGGAGAGATCCGTCAAGGCAAAAGGCGTCCAAGCAGGTCAAACGGATCGAGGATGCGTCTTGAGGCAAGGGGTGGCTTTGAAGGGTGGCGCCACCCAAAACCTGATGTCAGGCACAAAATGAAAAAGCACTTAAGATTACCTCCTGAGTGCTTCCTGTTCTGTGTCCCCGCACGGGCTCGAACCGTGGACCCGCTGATTAAGAGTCAGCTGCTCTACCAACTGAGCTACAGAGACATATTGTACAATTGGGAGGCAAAATTACGGGAAAATGCGCAAATCCGATCAAAATTTCGGGTAAGATTTTTAGATTTGCCGCGCCCGGGCGTTGCCCGGTGTCCGCAGGTAATGGGCGGATTCGAAGAACCGCCTAACGAAACATGAACCCAACATCCACGCCGCGGGCCGCGTTGGCCGCGGGTATTGTTTTCTCGATCTTATGGCCTTCCGCCTCGACGGCGACGAAGATCGCATTGGCGGGCAGCCAGCCCTTTAATATTTGCCTCGTGCGATTTTCCTGTGCGGGGATCATCATGGTCGTCATCTGTCATCTGATCCTGCGGCTGAGGCTGCCGAGGGGCCGTGAGTGGCGGTCCATAGCGATCTACGGCCTCCTGGCGAACAGCCTTTATCTTAGCCTGTATGTGTTGGCCATGCAACAGATATCCGCGGGGCTGGGTGCGCTATCGGTTGCAATCGCGCCGATCGTCATCAACCTGGGGACTTCGTTCCTGGACAAGCGCAAGCCGGCCGCGGTAACCGTGTTTAGTCTTGTCATTTGCCTGGCCGGTGTCACCATCGCTGCCTGGCCCCTTATCCGCGACAGCATGGCCACGCCGGCGGGGTTGGGCATCCTGATGGTGGCCGTGGTCATTTACTCCATGAGCGTCATATATTTTGCGCGGACCGATTGGCGGGGCCTTTCCTTGCTCACGATCAGCGGCTGGCAGATCCTGTTCGGTGCCTTGTTCATCATCCCGCTCGTAGCGGTCACTTACCGGCCTGCGGCTAATCACTGGGTGGCAAGCACGTGGACCGGCGTATTGTGGTTGGCCATCGTGGTTTCCATCGTGGCGGTTCGGTTGTGGCTTTGGTTGTTGAAAGCGGATGCGGCGAGGTCTTCCTATTGGCTATTTCTATGCCCGGTTTTCGGCTTCCTCATCTCCGCTGTCTTTACGCATGAACCGCTGACCGGATACACCTTTTCCGGGATGGGCCTGGTGATAGCCGGGATTTGGTGGGAGCATCAAAAAAAGTAAGCCGCTGCGGGTTATTCGGCGCGGCAATCGTCGATCCTGGCCCATCGCAGCCTTTCAAATATAACGCACCTGGACTTACTTCGGCGGACCGGCGCGACGCTATTCGGACCGCCCGATCTGCGTTTCTGCCCATATCCTCAATTGGTCTATCGAAGGCACGAGCGCTTTCGCTGTATCGGTCAGTGAATACTCGACCTTTGGCGGAACTTCCTTGTAGACTTTTCGTCGGATCAGCCGATCGGCTGCGAGCTCTTTCAAGGCCTGGGTCAGCATCTTGGTCGAAACCCCTTCGATGGCTTTCTTTAGTTCGCCGAATCTCAGGCTGTCGTTTCTGAGCGCCCAAAGGATCCTCCCCTTGTATTTTCCGCCGATGCGCTGGAAGGCATAGTCGACTGGGCAATAGGCGGCACGGGCGGCATTTTTCTTCAGCATATCGGAGCAAATTGAAAGCCGGTCATGGCCCAAAATTAGTGTTTTATTGCCGTCGCTGAGCTGTCCGCGTCGTCGGGTATAATACCAGGGAAGATTTTGTCGTTACGGCGTCGAGAAAGTCAGCGAGAAAGGCGGGGGATTCTTTTGACCGGAGAAGTTTCATTTTTTGGGCGTAATCCGCTTCGTTCCGGAAAAAGGAGATCGTGACCAACAGGTTCCTGTCCTGGAATACCGGCAGTGCGGGGAAGTCGTTCTTTTGCATCTCGCTAACCCAGCAGGTGTACCGTTGAATGCCGCATTCGTGCCAGAGGGGA
>Ga0134125_10001697_pt1 | contig 26840 bp, 28 predicted proteins | sample KB31751_FD_96464 | JGI IMG/M metagenome (GOLD analysis project Ga0134125, IMG submission 96464) | Terrestrial soil microbial communities with excess Nitrogen fertilizer from Kellogg Biological Station, Michigan, USA - KB3-175-1 | ecosystem: Environmental > Terrestrial > Soil > Unclassified ...
CGTGGGAGCCTTCTCGTCGGCGACGTGCGTCCGGGCGACATGGCGCGCCTCTCTTCGGCGTATACGCCAGTGCCAGGCGGCGTCGGGCCGCTGACGATCGCGATGCTGATGAGCAACACGATTGACGCGGCGGAACGCCGGACCGGCGTCAGTTAACTGTCCGGGAGAGATGCTGAAAGTCGGACTCACCGGCGGCATGGCCTGCGGCAAGTCCGTCGTCGCGCATGCGCTCGCTGAACTCGGCTGCCATGTCGTCGAAGCGGATGCGGTCGCCCATTGTGTCATCGAACCGGCGGGGGAGGCTTACGCCGCCGTGGTTGCCGCGTTCGGCCCGGACATCCTCGATCAGAACCAATGCATCGTACGGGCCAGACTCGCGGCGCGGGTCTTCGGCGATCCAGCGGCGTTGGAACGGCTAAACGCGATCGTACATCCGGCGGTGCGGCTACGGGCGCTGCGCGAATTCGCGGAGCTCGAAGCCCGCGATCCGCACGGAATACTTGTGTACGTAGCCGCGATCCTCCTTGAAGCCGGCGTCCACAGAGATCTCGATAAAATAATAGTCGTCAGTTGCACGCGGGAACAGCAGATTGAACGTGCGTTACAGCGTTCCGGAGCGTCCGAAGCGGAGGTTCTGGCCCGGCTGGAGCGCCAGATGCCGCTCGAAAAAAAGAAAGCGTTCGGCGACTATATCATCGACGCCAGCAGCACTCTGGACGAGACTTTGCGTCAAACTGAAGAGGTGTACAGGGAATTGAGGAGGTTGCAATCGTGAGACCGCGCGCACTGCTATTGACACTGCTCCTGGTCGCCGGATTCTGGTTCGTCACCGAACGTGCGGACTGGAACCTCAAGAAGATCATCCAGCCGCTGTCGGCGAGCGGCAAGTTGTGGTCCGACCCGGTGACGGCGCACGGCTCCGGACTGAGCGCCGACGAACAGAACAACATCGATATCTACAAGAACAACCGTCTCGCGACCGTCAACATCACGAGCGTTGTTTATCAGCAGAATTTCTTCTTTCAGGTATACCCGGCGAAGGGCATAGGGTCCGGCTTCATCATCAATGAAGACGGCATGATCATCACCAACAATCACGTGATCTCAGGCTCGCGCAATGTCACAGTGACGCTGTCGGATTCGGACAAGAAACAATACACGGCCACGGTGCTCGGGATCGACCGGCGCAACGATCTGGCGATTTTGAAGATCAACGCCGGCCGCAAGCTTCCGTTTGTGCGACTGGGCAATTCCGACGGCATTCAGGTCGGCCAGAAGGTGCTGGCCATCGGTAATCCCTTCGCGCTCGAAGGGACGCTGACCACCGGCATCATCAGCTCGCTCGGCCGCAGCCTGCAGAACGAAGACGGCACGGAACTCGAAGGCCTGATCCAGACTGACGCGGCCATCAATCCGGGCAACAGTGGCGGTCCTTTGCTCGATTCGAGCGGGTACGTGATCGGCATCAACACGGCGATTTACGGATCGCAGACCGCCAGCGGCGAGGCCGGAAGCATCGGCATCGGCTTCGCGATGCCCATCAATCGCGCGAAAGAAAAGCTGGAGGAGTACCGAACCACGGGCAAGATTTCGCATCCAGTGCTCGGTGTGTCCAAGGCTTTCCTCGTGCAGGGCGACCTTGCGGACGCACTCAACATGCCGACATCCGGCGGGCTGCTGATCCAGGGCATCGATGATGGTTCACCTGCGGAAGCCGCGGGTTTGCGCGGGCCAAACCGTTCTGTTATCGTCGGCGGCCGTTACCAACTCGGCATCGGCGGCGATCTGATTATCGCGATCGACGGCAACCCGGTGGACGGGCAGGACGCACTGCGCAAGGCGCTCAACAGGAAGAAGCCCGGGGAAACGATGGTGCTGACGATCTACCGCGGCAGCCGGACCATGAAGGTTACAGTGACTCTGGGCTCGGCTCCCGAAGCCCTTTAACATTCGCGTGACCAAATATTTCGAGGACTTTCAGGCCGGCGACGTTCTGGAATCGCGCGGGCGCACGATCACCGAAGGCGACATCATGAACTTCGCCGGCTTGACCGGCGATTTCACGGAGCTGCATACGAATGCCGATTTCGCAGCGAAGGGACCGTTCGGGCAGCGGATCGCGCATGGACTTCTGGTGCTGAGCATCGCGACCGGTCTCGTCATACAGATGAATCTGCTGACGGACTCGATCGTCGCTTTCTACGGGATCGAAAATCTGCGATTCACGAGGCCCGTGCTGATCGGGGACACGGTGCACGTTATGAAGAAGGTCTCGGAAGTGCTCGAGAGAGGCGCCGGGCGCGGCGTGGTGACCTTCGCGACCACGGTGCTGAATCAGCGGAATGAGCCGGTGCTGGTGTTTTCGGACAAGCTTGTGATTAAGCGGCGACCCGCTTAACTGTGGCGGCTTAAGGCATGCGCCACAGGTATCTCACGCGTCAAGGCAGTCCGCAATTTCCTTCTGTGTGATCGCGCCTTCCTTGATCATGCGCCAGTCGATTTCCGTGATGTCGACGGTGCTGGCTCCGAGGCCCGCGCAGGCGCCGCCGTCAAGGACGAGATCCACGCTTCCGTCCATCACGCCGAAGACCTCAATGCCGGTGCGGCACGTCGGACGTCCGGAGATGTTGGCGCTGGTCGCGATGATCGGTTGATTGAGTCGCGCGATCAATTCGTCCGTAACGCTGCCAAACGCCTGCCGCACCGCCAGCCGCCCGGTGTTTCCGGTGGCGCGCAGCGGCACCTTCGCGGAGGCCGGCATGATGATGGTTAGGGGTCCCGGCCAGAACTTTCGCGCGAGTATGTTGAACCACGGAGAAGTATCGCGAGCAAGCTCTTCGACCATCAGCGGGTCGCGCACCAGCATGGGGAGCGCGCGGTGAATTTCCCTGCCCTTCGCGCGATAGACCTGACGGACCGCGTGCAGGTTGAAAGGGTCGGCGACGAGCGCGTAGAGCGCGTCCGTTGGAACCGCCACAACGCGCCCCCGCCGGATGGCGGCGGCTGCCTGATCGAGCGCTTCCTGTGACGGATTGACGGGATCAATCTCGATCAGGTCAGTGGCCACGACGGTAAGCGTAACACAGCGAACAAATCTGGCTGTTTTGCGTGGGGCAGATCGATAATCTGCGGCCGATTGTCAATCGGCCCCAGGATCCCATCCTGCCCCGCAAATACTGGGTTTAGCTGGCAGCCTGCAGCGTGGCGAGGCCCTGATTCCGTGGCTCGAAGGAGTATCCGAAACCCCGCACCGAGTGGATCAGGTGCGGCGCGGATGCGTCCTGCTCGATCTTCTGGCGCAGGCGGAGAATGTAAACGTCGACGGTGCGGTCGGTGATGGCGCGGCCCTGTCCCCACACCGCATTGAGCAACTGCTCGCGGCTGAAAACGACACCCGGCCGGCTCATCAGGAACTCCAGAAGCCGGAACTCGGTAGCCGTGAGCGCCAGATTTTCTCCCGCAAGCTTCACCTGGCAACTGCTGCGGTCAAGCTCAACTCCGCCCGCTTTCAGAACACGCGAGGGCGTGGAGTGCGTTCGGAACTGAAGCTTAATACGCGCGATCAGTTCGCGCACAAAGAACGGCTTCACCATGTAATCATTGGCGCCCAGTTCGAGTCCGACGATGCGATCGGTCTCCGAGGCACGCGCGGTCAGGAAGATGATGGGCGTCTGCGAGAGCTCAGCATCGTTGCGCACGCCCTTGCAGATATCCAATCCATCGGAATCGGGCAGCATGATGTCCAGGAGGATGAGGTCGGGACGCACGCGCCGGCAGAGGTCGAGAGCTCCACGCCCGGTCTGCGCGCCGGTGAACTGGAACCCCTCCCGCTCGAGGTTGTACTTCAACAGCGCAAAGAGATCGGCGTCATCTTCGATCAGAACAATTCTTTTTGTCACGGCACTTTCAGCGTAACGGGAATAACGTTACAGCAGGGTTAAAGTGCCGTAAACGGTGCGTGAAGCTCGGAAGCCGGCGCCCTTATTGCGTCTCGAAGCGATAGCCAAACCCCCGTACCGTCACCAGAAACACGGGTTCGTCCGGTTGTTCTTCAATCTGCTCGCGGAGGCGGCGGATGTGGACATCAACAGTCCGGGGTGTCACGAAATGCTGCTCGCCCCACACCTCTCTCAGCAACTGCTCTCGCGACCACGCCGCGCCCGGATGGGTGATGAAGAACTCGAGCAACTTGAACTCCGTCGACGTCAACTCGATTTCTTTCTCACCTTGATAGACGCGACGGGCGGCGCGGTCGAGGCGGAACGGCCCCGTGCCGATTCCTTCACGCGGCGCGGCCTCGCTTTCCTGGCGGCGCAGGTGCGCTTTGATGCGGGCCACCAGTTCACGCGGGCTGAACGGCTTCGTCATGTAATCGTCGCCGCCGATCTCGAGACCGAGGACGCGGTCGACTTCATCGGAACGAGCGGTAAGAAAGATGACGGGCGTGCGCCGGAGTGGTCCGGCCTGGCGGATCCGGCGGCAAAGATCGAAACCATCCTCGCCGGGGAGCATTACATCAAGCACGATAAGATCCGGCTGCCATTCCACGAGATCGCGCAGCGTGGAGCCTTCGCCATTCAGGAGACGCACGTCGAAGCCGCCGCGCGTCAGGTTGTATTCGATCAACGACGCCAGTTCGGCTTCATCTTCGACGACGGCTACCTTCCGGGACATGCGTCTTGTCAGGCCGCTCTGTTCGCCGCGCACTCCGGACAAGGGCAGATGTGGCGCAGATGGTCATAGGAGTATATCCCTGCGCTATGGCCGTCGTTCCAGACAATCCGCAGCGCGTAGTTGCCGACAGGCTCGATCGAAACCATGCGATCTTTCGGCTTATACATTGGAAAGAGCGCAGTGGGCCTGGATCCCGTCTTTGCGCGGGGCTCGGTGCCGTGAGTTCCCGCGCACGTGGCGCATGGGCACCAGTCGCGCAGATAGACGATATCGTAGGAGCTGTGGTGGCCGTCTTTCCAGTCGATCTCGATGCCTTTGGATTTTGAGATCGCGATGTGTTCCGGGTCGGTGAGTTGTACAGTCATTGATTAACGAGGCGCTCCACATCTCGCACACCGGAGATACGGCGCATCGCGGAGCAAAGTTTCTCGAGTTGCTTCTTGTCCCGCACGTCCACCGTCATCTCGATGAGCGCGGCATCGTTTGTCGAGTTCACTTCGGTGCGGGCCTCGAGCGTGCGCACATTGGTGTTTTCGTCGGAAAGGACGGACGTGAGCTGATGCAGGAGTCCCGGCCTGTCGTCGGTGTGGACGACGATGCGCACCGGGAACGTGTCGCTCGCGTTACGCGCCCACTCGACTTCGATTTTGCGCTCGGCGTCGTACATCAGGTTCTGGACGTTGGGGCACGTGCGTGAGTGCACCGCGATTCCCTTCCCGCGTGTCACGTACCCGACAATGCCTTCCCCCTTGATGGGATTGCAGCACTTCGCCCGATACACCATCACGTCGTCGACGCCGTGGATCCTGATGACTGCATCATCGTCTCGTTGCCGGTAATCTTTGCCCTGACCCGGCGGCGGCTCAACGACAGGCGGAGGCAGCATCGGCTCCTCAGCGATCTGTTCGGGCGCGGCCTTCTGCAGCACTTGCCGGGCGGAAAATTTGCCGTAGCCAAGGCTCGCATAAAGGTCCTCGGTCTTGCTCAGGCCGTAGTCGGCCGCCACTCGCTCCAGTTCAGTCTTCTGGATCCGGTTAAGATGCACACCGAGCCGGCGCGCTTCCTTTTCGAGATAGCTTTGCCCGATTTCGATCGCGCGCTCGCGTTCGTTCTCGTTGATGATGTGCTTGATTTTGTTTTTGGCGCGGGAGGTCTTGACGATCGAGAGCCAGTCTTTGCTTGGACCATGTCCGGCCTGCGTCAGAACATCGACGATGTCGCCGTTGCGGAGCACGTAGCGCAACGGAACGATGCGGCCGTTGATCTTCGCCCCAATACACGTATTACCGACCTCCGAGTGGACTGCATAAGCGAAGTCGATCGGGCAGGACCCGGAGGGAAGGACAATTACGCGGCCCTTGGGAGTGAAGCAGTAGACTTCCTCGGGGTAGAGATCCACTTTGAGGGTGGACATGAACTCGCCGGGGTCGCGCATTTCCTGTTGCCATTCGACAAGCTGGCGTAACCACGCCACGCGCTGGTCGTCCTGCACGCCACGCTTGCCTTCCTTGTATTTCCAGTGCGCGGCGATGCCTTCCTCGGCGATACGATGCATTTCTTCGGTGCGGATCTGGATTTCGAAGTGGCGGCCTTCGGGGCCAACGACCGAGGTGTGCAGGGATTGATAGAGATTGGGCCGCGGGATGGCGATGAAGTCCTTAATGCGTCCCGGCACCGGCGACCATTCGTTGTGGATCACCCCAAGCGCGCCGTAACAGTTCTTGACCGAATCGGTGATGATGCGCAACGCGAGCAGATCGTAGACCTGGTCGAGTGAAATCTTTTGCTTCTTGAGCTTCTGGTAGACGGACCATGCGCGTTTGACGCGGGCTTCGACGCGCGCGGGGATTCCTTCGCGGCGCAGCTCGGCTTCGACAGTGCGGCGCATCCGCTCGAGATACTCTTCGTTGGCGGAGCGCTGCGTCTCGATCGCCTGGGAAATCTCCGCCCAGGCTTCGGGATCGAGATGGCGGAACGAAAGGTCCTCGAGTTCGCCGCGCATTTTGCCCATGCCGAGGCGGTGGGCGATGGGGGCGTAGATTTCTATCGTCTCTTTAGCGATGCGCTCGCGGCGCTCAGGGCTGAGGCTGTCGAGCGTCCGCATGTTATGGAGGCGGTCGGCGAGTTTGACGATGATGACGCGGATATCGTTCACCATCGCGAGGAGCATTTTGCGATAGCTCTCGGCCTGGCGGTCCTCGGCGGAGAAGAAGTTGATCTTGCTCAGCTTGGTGACACCGTCAACGCAGCGCGCGACTTCCTCGCCGAAGTTCTTCTGGACGTCGGCGGTCGTGACGGACGTGTCTTCGACAACGTCGTGGAGAAGACCGGTTTCGATGCTGACGACATCCATGCGCATGCCCGCGAGGATTTGCGCCACCGCGACGGGGTGCGTCATGTAGGGCTCTCCCGATGCGCGCTTCTGGCCCTGATGATATTGGGAGGCGAAATCGAACGCTTTTTCAACCGGCGTGAGATCGTCTTTCGGACGGGCCTCGCGCAACGTGGCGATCAGTTGCTCGAAGGCGGGAGATCGTTGGACAGCCGTCGATGAAACCGGCGGCGCAGGAGTGTCGACGCTGGCCTCGGAGCCGGGCGCGGGGTGCACAATTTCATTCTAGGATGTAGCTTCCGACGCCACTGCCGGACGCAAAAACGGGAGCCGCACGGGCTCCCGTCTGTGATGATCGAAGGTGAGAAAAGAATTTACTGAACCGTCGCGCCGGCGGCGTCGGCGTCCGCCTTCTTCTTGGCCTTCTTCTTGGTGGTTTCGAGCGCCTTCTGGACCCAGCCGTCCGCTTCCTTCGCGTCGGCGTCGTATTGCTCCTTGGTGTCCTCGAGATCTGCCCGGTAGCGGATGAGAAGGTTCATATACGCCATGGCGTTCTCGTAATCGGGATCGATCTGGAGCGCCTTTTTCTCGTCCTCGATGCCGTCGGTGAGTTTCTGCCAGTACTTGGCCTTGAGCTCAGCCTTGATGTCGGGATCTTTCTTGTTCTTCGGCGGCTTGAGGGGGCCAGGGTCTTCCGGCCGCAAGCCCTGATTGTTCCGCGCTTCACGCCACGACGGAACGAATTCGGTCCATGCGATGACGCCGAGCGAATAGTAAGCTTCCTTGTTATTCGGATCGGCCTGGATGACTTTCTTATGCCAGTCTTCCGACTTCTGGAAGTCCTTCATGTTGTAGTACAGGTTGGCCAGCGACTGCATTGCGAGCAGCTTGTTCTTGTCGTCCAGGTTGGAATTGAGCGCCGTCTGGAACTGTTGCAGCGCCGAATCGGCGTTGCGCTTGTTGTCAGGAGCTTCCGACCCGGGCACATACTGCGTCATGTAAGCCGTCGCGAGATAGAGGCGCGCCGAAGGAAGATCCGGATCGAGATCGATCGCGGTCTTGAAGGCGTCGGCGGCCGCAGTGTACTGGCCGGCCTTGAAAGAGTTGACGCCTTTGTTCAGGTTGTCGCGCGCTTTGAGCTTGTTGCAACCGCTACTCAGGATGACGAGCGCGACGAGAGAACCTGCCGCAGCGAGAGTCCAAAAACGACCCATTACTTTCCTTCCTCCACCTTCGGCGTCATGAGACCGACCTTGTCGATGCCGGCGCCGTGCGCGATATCAATCGCATTCGCGACCCGTTGGAAATCCAGATCCTTATCGCCCTTCACGAACACGACCTTCTCGGCGCGCGTCTTGAAGATGTCGATGAGCTGATCCCCGAGCTTTTCCCAAGTCACATCCGTCTGGTTGATCTTGACGTTGCCTTGGGCATCGATCACGATCACGACGGTGCGGTCGTTGTTATCCTGCTGCTTCTGATTCGGAGGCGGCGGCTGCGGCGCGAGGGCATCGAGACCGTGCGGAGACACGGGCGAGATCGCCATGAAGATGATCAGCAGAACAAGCAGAATATCAATCATGGGAGTCATGTTGATACTGGACTGAGGGCCGCTTCCGCTGCCCCCGACTGCCATTGCCATAAATATTGCTCCTTAAAAAATTCCGTCAGTAAAACCGGTGGCTTACTTCTTTGGCGCCGGATTATTGGCAAGAGCGGTGTCCGCGGCAATTTGCTCGGTGAGCAGCCCGACATCGTCCACGCCTCCCGCGCGCAGATTGTCCACCACGTCCTCAACTCTTTCGTACTTGGCGCGTCCGTCGGCCCGGATGTAAACGATCTTCACCGGCCGGTCCGCCAGCAGATCTTTCACTTTGGGCGCCAGTTCCGCGGGGTCCACTTTCTGCAGACCCGGGCTCAGGAACGTCTGGCCGTCTTTGGTGATTGCGACGATGACCGCGTCTTCCTTATCCGCGTCCGCCATCACGATCGGGTTTCGCGCTTTCGCGAGATCCACGTTGGCGCCTTTGTTGAGCATCGGGGTGATGACCATGAAGATGATCAGCACGACGAGCATTACGTCGACCATAGGCGTCACGTTGATGTCCGATACGGGCGGTGGGGCCTTTTTTAATTGCATTTCCCAGTCTCCTGTCTCTTTCCAGGCTGTTCAGCAAGGGTTCAGGCGCAACGGCTGCAAGGAAACCCGCGGCGGAAGCGGGTTAGTCGTCCGCCGCGGAGAATCTATCAACTCGCCGTCAATACCTGAATAAACTACTTGCGGGCGGCGGACCGCATCTGGCTGCGCTTCAGGAAGTAGTCGAGCAATTCCGAGCTCGAGTTACCCATTTCGACGTCGAACGCATCGACGCGGCCAGTGAAGTAGTTGAACGCCCAGACCGCGGGCACCGCGACGAACAAACCAATAGCTGTCGTCACAAGGGCTTCCGAGATACCGCCCGCGATGGCGCCGATACCGGGAGTCTTCTGCGCGGCCATGGTTTTGAACGCGTTGATGATACCGACGACGGTACCGAACAGTCCGACGAACGGCGCGGTCGATCCGATGGTCGCCAGCGCACTGACGCCGCGCTTCAGCTCGGCGTGCACGATGGCTTCGGAACGCTCCAGAGCACGACGGGAAGCGTCGATCTCTTCACCCGAAATCTCCGCGCTTCCCTGATGGGCCTGAAACTCCTGCAAACCGGCCACAACGACCTTCGCCAGATGGCTCTTCTTGTAGCGATCGGCGATCTTGATCGCTTCATCCAGCTTGCCTTCGCGCAGCGCTCCCGCAACAGCGGGGGCAAAAGCCCGGCTCTGTTTGCGCGCCGCGTTGAATGCCATCGCGCGATCGATCATCACGCCGATGGACCACGCGGACATGATGAACATGAGGATGACGACAGCTTTGGCGAGAGTACCCATCTGCTCCCAAAGGTGACGGAAATCCCAACCCGGCGCCCCTGCTTCCTGCAACAACATGAACGCCCATACCTGCATCTGTAAAAGCATTTTCAAAGTCTCCTGCGAGTTGATTTAAAAAATTGAACCTTTGCCGGGCGGTCCCCTGTCGATGAACTGACGAGGGCCGCCGGCTCTTCGCACTCCGCTAATTGCTGAGCGTGAAGTTTACATCGATAGTCGTGATCACTTCCACCGGCACTTCGTTGAGAAGCGTCGGCTTGTACTTCCACTGGATAACAGCCTGTTTCGCGGCCTCGACCAGCAATGGCGGACCACTCAAGAGCTGTAGATTCTGAATCGTCCCATCCTTCGAGATGGTGGCCTGGAACTTGACCGTGCCCTGCACGCGCGCGGCCTTGGCGAGCGGCGGATAAACGGGCTTTGGCTGGCTGATAAGGTTTGCTTGCTGGACGTTGCCGCCGACGCGGATCGGGGCCGTCGGAGCTGCCGGCTTCGGCTTGGGCGGCGGCGGAGGCGGAGGCGGAGGAGGCGCAATCGCGCCACCGAGGATACCGCTCAAAGCGCCACCGGCGGCGCCGCCGGGAATGCCTCCAACCACACCCGCGGCGGATGGCGGCTCTTCCGACTCGACGATCATCTTGATTTCCTTCGGGACCGTCTTGGGGGCCGTCAGCTTGCCCATATCGAACTGCTTGGGCGCGACCTTCACCACCTTCACGGCCTGCGGCGGAGGAGGAGGCGGTGGAGGCGGTGGCGGCGGCGGCGCCATCAGGAACGTCGACAACTGAGCACTGGGCAAAGCGTCGAAGTAAATCAGCGGGATGATGACGATGATGGCCAGCGCAACCAACTGAATCGAGAACGACAACAGAATGGTGTACGGCCGCTTGGTTGTTCCTACGCCATCAACGAACGTTTGCTCAAACATAGAATCCTTTCACCCGGACACCCGGCCTGCGCCGCGCTTCCGAAAAAATCGAAACCCGTTACTACCCCGGCGCGCAACGGACTGCGCCTGCGCGCTCAATTCCCCGGCGCACAACGGACTGCGCCTGTGCGCTCAATTCCCCGGCGCACAACGCGCGCCTTACCCCGATTGGGCGGCCTACTTCGCCACCTTCACTGGACCCTTGCCCGCCACAGAACCCTTACCAGCAGCGGATTTCGGCGCCTGCTGCCGAACCGGGCCTGCGGCAACCGGCGCGGCCGGCGCACTCGGCCCTGAACTCCCCGCACCCCGTTTCCGGGCATCCACAAAATCATGGAAGCCTAAAACGATCGGACTCGCGATGTAAACCGAAGAATACGTCCCAACGATAATACCTGCAACCAGGGCAAAAGAGAAACCGTGAAGTACCGGCCCGCCGAACAGGAACAGAGATATCACAGTCAGGAACGTCAAGCCGGAAGTCATCACGGTCCGGCTCAAAGTCTGGTTGATACTACGATTGATCACGTCGACCAGGCGCTCTCTGCGATTCAGGTGCAGATTTTCGCGAATACGATCGAAGATCACGATCGTATCGTTCATCGAGTAACCGACCAGAGTCAACAAGGCGGCGATAACCGTCAACGTAATTTCCTTATTGAAGATCGAAAAAATTCCGATCGTGATGATCGTGTCGTGGAAAACCGCGATCACCGCCGCCGCTCCATAGATCCATTCGAAGCGGAACCATATATAAACCAGCATTCCAGCGAGCGCCAGCAGCGTGGCCTCAATCGCCGATGTCCGCATGTCGGCGCCCACCTTGGGCCCGACGATTTCGATGTCACGAGCGGCCGTATAGGATGCCAGATACGCTTCCTGCTTCAGAATGCCGAGGATCTTGTCATTCATCCCCGGCGCCGAACGCACCTCGTCGATGCTCGCGAGCAACCCGCCATGCTGATTGTTCCGTATCCCGACGATCGCCGCCCCAAGATCGTTGATCTGCGGGTCCGACAACGAAACACCCGCCTTCTGCAGCGGATCGCGCAATCTGTCAGCCACCTGCTGGGCGCTCGCATTGTTCAGATCGAGCTTGTCGTTGCCCGGCTGCCCAAACGTCTTCGCCAGCGTATCGACCACGATTTGACGATTCTTCGCGAGAGTCACATCATCAGCGCCTTCAGTGCCGATAGCGATCTCATTGGAGCCGCTTTCGAATGTCTCGACACTTGGGGGAGTAGCCAGCACTTTGTCCAGCGCTGCGCGCACCTGATCCACCGGCGGCGCATTCTGGAACTTCACCGTCATCAACATGCCGCCCTTGAACTCAATGCCATACCGGGGACCGCCCTTGATTACGAGACTCGCCAGTCCGGCCACTGTCAGGACCAAAGACGCAATGATGAACGGCCACTTCTTGCCAAGAAAATCAAAATTTGTCTGTTTGAATAATTCCATCGATCACTGCCCGCCCGCGCATCTGCACCAGAGCTCAGAGACTCCAGGCTGAACCGTGTCAACTGATATGACACCGGTTTGAATTGAATTGTTCCCGGCTGCCCGAGGATAAAAAACAGCGCGCTCAGCGCACGCGCCGTGACAGCACCCGAGGTCGAGCGAGACCCGCATTTTCACGCTCGTCATATGCTCAGAACCTCGACTTGCTTGCGGCTCGAAAGCTCCCAGTCAAAGATCACCTTCGAAACGAAAACCGCTGTAAACACGTTCGCCAGCAGACCGATGACAAGCGTCACGGCGAATCCGCGGACTGGCCCCGTCCCGAACATAAACAGGAACAGGCACGACACGATCGTGGTCACGTGGGTGTCGACGATGGTCCACCAGGCTTTTCCGAAGCCCGCATCCACCGCGGCCGGTATCGACTTGCCCGCCCGCAACTCTTCGCGGATGCGCTCGAAGATCAGCACGTTCGAGTCGACGGCCATACCGATCGTCAGGATGACGCCCGCAATACCGGGCAGCGTGAGAGTCGCGCCAAAGTAAGCCAGCGCGGCGAGCAGAAGTATTGTGTTCAGCAGCAGCGCGAGCACAGCGTTGATGCCCGCTTTCTTGTAATAGATCAACATCGCAAGAATCACGGCCAACAGGCCGGCAATGGCGGCAACAATGCCGTCCTTGATCGAATCGGCGCCAAGCGAAGGCCCGATGGTGCGCTCCTGCTCGTACTTGATCCCGGCCGGCAATGCGCCCGTGCGCAGCTTCAGCGCGAGGTCGTGGGCTTCTTCCTGAGTAGAAAGTCCGTTGATGCGGCCGTTATCGTCGATGCGGCTCTGAATGGTGGCGACGCTGGTGATCTGATTGTCGAGCACAACTGCGAGGCGATCCTGAATATGAGCTCCCGTGAAAGCACCGAAACGGCGCGCGCCATCCTGCGAGAGCGAGAAGTTGACTTCCCAGCGTCCCGGCGAATCGGAATCGGTGGCTTCGCGAGCGTTCCGCATGTCCTGCCCGGTGATGACCGGCGCGCGGTTCACCAGATACCATTGGTTGGAGCCGTTGCCAACGCCCGCGGGATAGTTGAGAATTTCCGTTCCCAGCGGCAGAATCCCACCCTTGGCCGCGAGCCCGGCTTCCTTCGACGGCCAGGGGCCCTCGTTCTTCACCTCAACGATCTTCAACTGTGCGACAGAACCGATGAGGTCCTTTACCGCCGCGGGATCGTCAACACCCGGAAGCTCGACGAGGATTTCCGACTGCTTGTCCGACGCCCCGTAGTCCTGCACCGTCGGCTCGGTCAGGCCAAGCGCGTTGACGCGCCGCTCGATCGTGTCGCGCTCCTGCGCAACCGTATTGCGCTTGAGGTCGACCAGAGCGCTTGGCTTCATGGTCATCTTGTAGTCCGTGGCGCTCGTCGGCGCCAGAACCCAGTCAGGATACTTTTCGTTCACCAGCGCGCGGAACGCCTGCGTCTTTGTCTGATCGACGCCGTGGATGTTGATCTGAATGGAATCGGTTTCCTCGAGCGTCTGCGGATCGTTCCGATCGAAGCCGGCAACAACAATGTTGCCCGTCTTCACCGCATCGCGCAGACTCTCAATGGTCTGATCGGCATTCGTCTTCGCCGCGTCCTGCACCTGGACCTGCAGCACCAGATGGCTGCCGCCCTTCAGGTCGAGCCCCAGATGAATATTTTTCTGCAGATTCGCGCTCAACTGCGCGGCGGATGTGGGGAAGCCCACGCCGCCCATGAATTTCGGGAAGCCAATGATCCCGAACAGGCAGACGAGGACCGTCACCACGATCACTATCATCTTCACCGTCAGATTCCGTTGCATGAGAATGTTTGCCTTGTCGATTTGCTGATTGTATGCGATTACTTCTTCGCGGAGATTTCTTTGGAGCCGTCTTTACTTGAGTCGGCAGGGGGAACCAGCGTGCTGACGGACGACCGGGCGAACTGCAGCTTCAGGTTATCCGGTTTGACTCTTAAGACTATTGTGTCAGATTCGACGGCCGTAATGGTGCCCACGATTCCGCCGGAGGTCACGACCTGGTCTCCGCTCTTCAGTTCGTTCAACATCTGCTGCTGCCGCTTCTTCTGCCGCTGCATCGGCATGAAGAGAAGAAAATAGAAAACAACTCCGATCAGGATGTAGGGCGCGAAGAGCGCGATTGAGCTGGTCGGGCTGCCCTGCGAGGACTGCTGCAGAAATAGCGCAACCCTTGTCGCGAGGCTGTGCTGCGCCCAGATGTTGCAGAAAGAAAATTGCACGTCCGACTATCTTATACCGGCCCCGTATCTTGTTCGCCGGCGGCATGCTTGACGCGGACGGAATCAAGGTAGAGGCGGAATTTCCCCAACAGGATAGCCTGCCTGATCTCCCCCATGATGTCAAGGTAACGCTGCAGATTATGACGAGTGGCCAGGGAGGCGAACAGGATTTCTCGGGCCTGAAACAAGTGACGCAGATAGGCCCGCGAATAGTTTCGACAGGTATAGCACGAACACGCGGGATCCAGCGGGCCGGCATCATCCCGATACCGGGAATGCTTCATAACCACACGTCCTTCGGACGTGAACAGCCATCCATTCCGTGCGTTTCGAGACGGCAATACGCAATCCATCATGTCGATCCCGCGCGCGACGTATTCGGCGAGTTCATGCGGCATCCCGACGCCCATGGCATAACGCGGCCGGTCACGCGGAAGGAATGGCTCGGTGGCTTCGACCATTTCCATGCTGAGTGGGCGCGGCTCGCCGACGGAGAGTCCGCCGATCGCGTATCCGTCGGCATCGAGTTCGACCAGATGTCCCGCGCATTCCTTGCGGAGATCGGGAAACATCGAGCCCTGGATAATCGGGAAAAGCGCGTGGCGTGCCGGCGATTCCGCGATCCGCAAGCGATAGTGCGCGTACGCTTCCTGCGCCCAGCGGACAGTTCGGCGCATCGAGGCCCGCGCATACTCGTGGCTGACCGGATACGCGGGACACTCGTCGAGCACCATCATGATGTCGCTGCCCAGCGCGAGTTGAACGTCCACCGTCGAAGCCGGCGTGAACTTGTGGGTGTCGCCGTTCAGGTGCGACTGAAAGGTAACGCCCTGATCGGTGATCTTGCGCAGACCCGAGAGGCTGAAGACCTGATAGCCGCCGGAGTCGGTCAGTAGAGCGCCAGGCCAGGACATGAACTTGTGGAGTCCGCCAAATTGACGGATCAGTTCGTGGCCGGGCCGCAGAAAGAGATGGTACGTGTTGCCGAGGATGATGCGTGCTTTGAGGTCGTCCCAGAGGTCGCGCTGGCTGAGCCCCTTGACCGTGGCTTGCGTGCCGACGGGCATGAAGACCGGGGTCGGGATGTCTCCGTGCTCCGTATGCAGCACCCCCGCGCGGGCGCGCGTATCGGAGCATTCGGCGAGAAGTTCGAACCGGACCTGGCGGGGCAACTCCGATTGTATTGCGCGCCTCGCGTTGCAGAATTGACGAATATCTGGCGTTCGGGGTCCGGTATGTCTGGGTGATCGATCCTGTCGAACGCACCGCGTGGACCTGCACCAATGAAAAAAGACGCGAGCCTTCGGCCGTTCTCACGACTTCAGACCCGCGCCTGACGCTCTCACTCGAAGAACTCTTCGCGGCAGTCGACGAAGATGAGGGAGCCTGATCGGCTACCTTACGCCGGCTTCGAAACCGGCGCCGGAGCCAGTTCCCGGCTCGAAATCACGCGATCGATGATCCCATATTCCGTCGCCTGCTCCGGACTCATGATGTAGTCGCGGTCGACATCCCGCGCCACGCGATCGAGCGGCTGATTGCTCGCGTCCGCGAGAATCTTGTTCAGGATTTCCCGCATGCGCAGAATCTCCTTCGCATAAATGTCGATGTCCGCCGCCTGCCCCGCCAGACCCTGCATCGAGGGCTGGTGAATCATGATGCGCGAATTTGGCAGGCTGAAACGCTTGCCCTTCGTGCCGGCGGCGAGCAGAACCGCGCCCATTGAGGCCGCTTGTCCCACGCAGATAGTGACGATATCCGGACGCACGAATGACATCGTGTCCAGAATCGCGAGACCGGCCGTAATCGAGCCGCCCGGCGAATTGATGTAGATCGAAATGTCGCGCTCCGGATCTTCCGCCTCGAGGAACAACAACTGCGCAATGATCAGATTCGCGACCGTATCGTCGATTGGCGTCCCCAGAAAGATGATATTTTCCTTGAGCAGACGCGAGTAGATGTCGTAAGCACGCTCGCCTCGCGACGTCTGTTCAACCACCATGGGGACCAGCAGAGATGAACCCATTCACTCCCTTTCCTGTCACTTACAGAAGATGAAAACCAGGCCCACGGAGATTCGCGCCGCGAGCCAGCCGGAACGCTCAACCGCTCAGCCCTCAACCGTTCACCCAATGATACGACCCGGCGCAGCCTATCGGGGCGTGATTAATCCGCCCAGTTTATCGGTCTCGCCCGCCGCCATGCGCGAAAAGCGCGTGGAATACGCTTCCAGATACTTCAGCCCCGAGCCCGTGTTGTAGATCACAAGCTTTTCATCGCGTTTTAAGAAGCCATCACGCAGCAGCTTTTCGGCCGCGACCACGCACGCGGCGCCCTCCGGGCTGACGAAGATACCCTCGTCAGTCGCCAACTGTATTCCAGCGTCGATCAGGTCCTGGTCGGCGACCGCAACGGCCGTGCCGCCACTCTCCCGCACTGCTTTGAGGGTCAGGTAATCGCCGAGCGGCTTGGGAACGCGCAGTCCGGCCGCAATCGTCGAAGCGCCATCCCAGAATCGGCTGCGCTCTTCTCCCTGCTGAAACGCGCGCACGACCGGCTGGCAGCCTTCGGCCTGGACAACGATCATCTTCGGGCGCTTGCTGCCGGGCCGTGCCGGATCAATCCAGCCCAGCGCTTCGAGCTCGCCGAAGGCTTTCCACATGCCGATGATTCCTACGCCGCCGCCGGTCGGATAGAAAATCGCGTCGGGGACTTCCCATCCGAGTTGCTCAGCCAACTCATAGCCCATCGTCTTCTTACCTTCAATCCGGTACGGCTCTTTGAGGGTCGAGATGTCGAACCAGCCCTCTTTCGGAGCACGCTCGGCGACGACCCGCCCGCAGTCGCTGATCAGCCCGTCCACAAGCGTGACGTTCGCTCCATAGGCTTTGCATTCGACAAAGTTCGCCTGCGGGACATCGCGCGGCATGAAGATATGCGCCCTGATCCCGGCCGCCGCGCTATAGGCCGAGAGTGCGCTGGCGGCGTTCCCCGCCGAGGGAATCGCGACCTCCCGAATCCCCAGCTCAACGCACATCGAAATCGCGCACGACAGCCCGCGCGCCTTGAAGGACCCTGTCGGATTCAGCCCGTCGTCTTTGATCAGAAGATCCGACGACCCGATACGTTCGCCCGTGCGCGGAATGCTCAGCAGCGGCGTCATCCCCTCGCCCAATGAGACGATGGAGCTTGCGTGCTGGACCGGCAAAGCAGGTGCGTAGCGCCACATCGAGTCCGGCGCGGAGGCGAGACTGTCGAGCGACCAGGTATCGCGAAGCCGCTCCAGATCGTAACGAACGAGTAGGGGGCCGCCACACTCGCAGAGGTTCCAGCGCTTGCCGGCTTCAAAACTCCGCTTGCACACACTACACTCTAAGTTCGTCACTAAAGTACTGGCCATGAAGCGATTTCTCCGCGCGAGCCTTCTTCCTCATCTTATCGGGCTGTCCGCATTGGCACTTCCAGCGTGGGCGGGGGAGAATGTCATCCTGGCCAACGGTTTCCGCTTGCATGCCGACCGGCACGAGGTCGATGGCGGCGTCGTCCGGATCTACTCCGGCGGCGGTGCGATGGAGATGCCGGCAGCTTCGGTCGCAGGTTACGAGCAGGAAGAAGTTTTGGCCGCGCCGGCCGTGACTGCACCGGCAGCGGCGCCACTGCCCGCGCCAGCGATTCCCATTCCGAAGCTGTCCACGGCGGCCAGCACGCCGTTCAACACCACGCCGGCCGACCTCGCCAATGCCGCCGCGAAGAAATATAATTTGCCGAATTCCTTCGTGCGCAGCGTGATGAAAGCCGAATCGGGCTTCCAGCCCAATGCGCTTTCGCCAAAAGGCGCGATCGGCCTTATGCAGCTCATGCCGGATACGGCCCGCACCCTTGGCGCCGACCCGCACGATCCCGTGCAGAATGCCGACGCGGGCGCCCGGTATTTGCGCGATCTTCTGTCGAAATACGAGAACGACCCGAATCAGGTTCTGCTGGCGCTCGCAGCCTACAATGCGGGCCCCGGGGCCGTAGAAAAGTACCATGGCGTCCCACCGTATCGCGAAACGCGCGAGTATATCCTCCGTGTTTTGAAGAGTTGGGATCAGCAGCGGAACAAATAGCCTGAATCTTCCGTCTTACAGGCACATCCAACAGCGGTATGGTTCTTCAGGCCGCAGCCGCTGGCTCGGCCGGCCCTGGCGCCGCCGGTTGGATTCTCCCACCGCTATGGGACAATGGAGAGTCGCGTAAAATGGCCACCGAAAGTATTCCCGTCGAAGCGCCCGTTGTGTCCGGGCCGAACGACGACGAACTGGAGCTGGTAACCCGCGCCCGCGAAGGCGATGCCGTTTCCTTTTCGGCCCTGCTGCGGCGTTATGAAGGCAAAATCTTTCGCCTTGCGATGAACATCACGCAAAATCGCGAAGACGCGGAAGATGTGCTGCAGGAGGCCTTTCTCAAAGCCTACGAGCACCTCGATCAGTTTCAGGGCAACTCGCGTTTTTATACGTGGATCGTGCGCATCGCGGTCAATCAGGCGTTGATGAAACTCCGCAAACGCCGCTCCGATCGCGCGGTGTCGCTTGACGAGCAGATCGATACGGGTGAGGATACGGTCGTACGCGAGATTGCCGCGTGGGACCCTGATCCCGAGCAGCAATATTCCCAGGAAGAGCTTCATAAGATTCTCGAAAACGCGGTCGACGATCTTGCCCCGATTTACCGGACCGTGTTCACGCTGCGCGACGTGGACGGGCTTTCTACCGAGGAGACCGCCGAAGTGCTCGACCTGACGGTGCCCGCCGTCAAGAGCCGCCTTTTGCGAGCCCGCCTGCAGCTTCGCGACAAACTGACGCGTTTTTTCAAACGCAAGGGAGACGACGCCTTTGCTTACATGTAAGGAGTTCCTCGCGGAGCTCAGCGACTATCTCGACGAAAAGACCAAAGCAGACCTCCGCGGGAAGCTCGAGCGCCATTTAGCGGAATGCCCCAATTGCTGGGTGGTTGCCGATACGACGCGAAAGACCATTCAGGTCTATAAAGGCATGTCAGCCTGCACGATCCCCGATGATGTCCACTCTCGCCTCATGGCCGCCATGGAAAAGAAGATGGCGGCGAAGGAAAAGTAGGTCGTCTTTCACCGTCTCCGTCGGCTGGGCGGCTCTGAGCTGCCTTATGCTCGCGGGAGCCGAACATCCCGCCTTTGAGGCGGCGTCACTGAAACCCAGCCAATCCAGTCAATCCGGTATGATCCTCCGGGTCCTCCGGGGCGGCTATCTCGCGGGCGGCCACCTGACTCCGCAGCAAATGATCACGGTAGCCCGGAATCTACAAAAGAACCAGATGACGAGCCGGATCTACTGGCTGTCGAGCGAGTATTTCGATCTGGATGCGAGGGCGGGGCACGCAGCGGCGAGCCCGAACTTCGCCTCATGATGCAGACTCTGATCGAGGAGCGTTTCCACCTAAAGTCGCACCGGAGCCGCGCCAGATGACAATCTATTCGCTGGTGAAAGCAAGGAACGGAGTCGCGAAGGCGCCCGGCATCCATCCCGCGCCCGACGCGAATTGCGCCAATGTCACCAGGGCGGACTCGAATGGGCCTCCCGCGACCTGTGGCGGTGAGACTGCGAATATGGGACGGATTGCCGGACACGGCACTACGCTCGACGAGCTCGCCACGAACCTCGCAATTCGCCACGAACCTCGCAATAATGGTCGACCGGCCGGTCCTCAACAACACCGGTCTTCGAGGAAGCGTCAGATCGTAGCAGCCGGGAGAAGTTGTGATAACACCCCAACGATGTCGTCTGTGGAGCTTATCGACGGCGGGTGGAGCAGGTGAAGTGAAGGTCAGTCGAAGAGTTCGTCGACACTCACGGCATCGAGGATGCGCAATGAGAGCACCTCGATATCCCTAAGCGACATTGTGTCGAGCCGCGCGGCAAGCGTCTTCTCGAGGGGACCGAAGCGCTTTTCGATCTGATTGCGGACGACACGGCGAGATGTGTCCAGCGCCGTCTGCTGAACAGCCTTTTCGGCGGCCTTTTCCGCCGCCTCCGCTATCACGGGCCCAATGGTCGGATCGTTGTGCCAGTCGTAAGTAATATCCATTGTTCGCCGCCTCCCTTCTTCTTCTTTCAGCATCGGCCGCAGCTTCCGCAGCCCGGCCAGTACGAACAGACCCTTTGCGGCCTCGGCCCGTTTGCCAGGTTCGGCCGCCGCGATCCGATCGAGTATCCGGCGGAGCGCCGCCCGCTCATCCCGCAGCCGGAAGAGGATCGCAATCACATTGTCCTCCAGCCGGCTACTGGCGAGCAACGGCTCGGCGTCGATCTCGCGGACATCGATGATGCGATACCGGTAACCCTGGAATTCATCCGCCATGCGCATCGGATCCAAGCCAACGTAAAGGACGATCTGCCTCGGCCATTGGTTGAGGGCTTTGTAGATCCCGAGCGCGTACTCCATTTCGCGCATCGGCATTTTCCGGTCATTATGCGCCTGTATTTCGAAATGGATGATTTCTCCGGCAGGGGTTCGGCCCACGAGGTCGGGCCGCAACGTTCGAATCTCAGGCAGTTCGGGCTGCAGCCATTCGACGATGGGCTCTCCGGTAAGTTGCTCGAAAACGGGTGCGGCAAGCCGGCGGAGGAAGATCTTCAGAGTGGCGTCAAAATCGGGCATCCCGCAAGGGAATTGGTGGGAATACGCGGTGTAATTCTCACCTGGTCCTGAAATTTCGCGGCGAGCCGTGCCGCCCATGCGCATCTGGTTTCGCCGGCCTTTAAGCGACTCCGACGAGGTCCCCGGTATCCGCCGCAATCCTCGTCTTCAGCACCCGCGCCACGCTGGCCTCGCCGTCCTCCGGCTTCCCGAAGTAGTAGCCTTGCACGTCATCGCATCCCAGTTCGCGCAGAACTTCCACCTGCGCTGACTTTTCGACGCCTTCCGTCACAACGCGCAGACCGAGCGCCCGTGCCATCGCAATGATCGCGCGCACCATGGAAAGAGCCCGCCGGCTCGTACCCAGCTTCGCCGTGAATGAGCGGTCGATCTTGATCACGTCGACCGGCATGTATTGGATGTAGCTTAGCGACGAATACCCCGTTCCGAAGTCGTCGATCGAGAACCGCACACCCAGCCTTCGCAGGTCCTGCATCTTGCGCACGGCGTCCTCACGGTCCTGAATGACGCTGCTTTCCGTCATTTCGAGTTCGAGGAGCGCCGGCTTGAGTCCGGTCTCCTGCAGGATTTCGATCACCGAATTGACGAAGTCCGGCCGCGCGAACTGCGTCGCCGAGACATTCACGGCAACCCGCACAGCCGAATGCCGCGTCTGCCACTGAGTCGCCCGAGTACAGGCTTCGCGCAGAACATACTTGCCGATCTCGACAATCAGGCCGGTTTCCTCGGCAAGCGGAATGAACCGGTCCGGCGATACCGGGCCCATAGCCGGATTCGACCACCTGCAGAGAGCTTCGAATCCCGCGAGGCGGCCGGTCGCCAGCTCATATTGCGGCTGATACTGCACGGAGATCTCGCGATGCTCGAGCGCGTTCCGCAGACACATCTCCATCACGAGACGCTGGTATGCCTCCTGACGCATCTGCGCCGTGAAGAGCTGATAACGATTGTTTCCGCTGCGCTTCGCGCAATACATTGCGGCGTCGGCGCTCTGCAGCAGCGCGCTCGCATCGTTGCCATCGAGCGGATAGCGGCTGATCCCGATGCTGGCGCCGATCGACACCTCGTGGCCCTCGATCCGGAACGACGTACGGAACGCTTCGAGTATGCGCGACGCCGCCGCCGTCGCGTCCTCCGCGCCCCGGACGTCTTTCATGACGATCGTAAATTCATCGCCGCCAATCCGTGCTACCAGGCCGGCTCCGCGCAGATTTTTTCCGATACGTGCCGCGACTTCCTTCAGGACCAGATCGCCGGCGCGATGCCCGAGCGTATCGTTGACCAGTTTGAACCCGTCGAGGTCGATATAAAGCAGCGCGATTTCGCTTGCATTCGCGGAGTGGATGGCGGCCTCGAGAGTCTCCTCAAAGTGGAGCCGGTTCGCGAGACCTGTCAGCGGATCGTGCAGCGCCTGCCGATTGAGGTGCTCGCGGGCCTTCTTCTGCCCGGTGATGTCTTCCATCAGGCCGATTGTGTGCGGCTTGCCGTCCAGCGCGAGCGCGGCAACGCTGGTGCGCACCCAGACGTCAGCGCCGTCTTTGCGGACGAAGCGCCGCTCACGCCTGAAATTCCGGACGGCGCCTTCGGCAATCAGGCGGCGGTCATGCTCCATGTCAGGATGCTGCTCCTGCGCCGCCAGACTCATCAATTGCCTGCCCGCAACTTCGGCCGCCGAATACTGCATGATCTCGGTGAACCCGTGGTTGACTGACTGGATATGGCCGCCGGCATCGAGAATCACCATGCCGACGGCGGCTTCTTCGAAAGCATTGCGGAAACGGTGTTCGCTCTCGCGCAGGGCCGCTTCCGGCTGCCGGATCGCCGTAATGTCGAGGACAACTCCCGATCGGCCGCGCCCCTTCACCACCAGCCAGTGCAGAGTTCCATCCGGCCAGATCACACGGAATTCGGCGTCGAGCGCCGATTTCTCGCGTGCCGACTTTTCAAAGATTTCCATGAGCCGCGCGTAATCGTCAGCGTGTATCAGACGTTCGACCTGTGTCGCCGCAAAAGTCCGTCGTCTCGCCGGCGGAAACCCCAGCAGATCCGGAGGACATGTAACAGACCCGTCGGCCGGACCCCACTCCCAGACCCCGACCGGCGCGGCGGCGCGGCCATAAAGGCAAACCGCCGTCACCGCCGCCCCGCAGATGAGGAGAGCGCCGAGAACGCGCGCCGGGCCCCCCGCCAGCAGCAACAAGATGGCGGCCAAAACCGCCGCAATGAGCCCAGTAAGCCAAATCGGAAGTCGCGAGCGCATAGCCGTACTTCCCGGCTTATCGGCAATTGGGAGTGATTTGTGTAGGGCACGTGGGTACGTGCCCGGCAGGCTACCTGCTCCAGGCGCGAATTCGGTCGATAGCCTGCATCAGGTTTTCGTAGGAATTCGCATAGCTGAACCGGATGTAACCATCGCCGTACGCCCCGAACCCCGCCCCGTTCAGGCAAGCCACGCCGGCATCATTCAGCAGAGAATCGGAGATTTCCTTTGAAGAACGCCCGGTGGCTTTCACGTTGGCAAATGCGTAGAAAGCCCCTCCTGGAATGGCGCAGCGCCATCCCGGAATGCTGTTCAACCCCGCGCAGAACGCGTCGCGCCGCCGACGAAACTCGGCCACCATTTTGTCGACGTCATCCTGCGGCCCGTTCAGCGCCGCGATCCCGGCGATCTGGGTAAAGCTGGCTGTGCAGGAATTCGAGTTCACCATCAGCTTGTTGACTGCATCGACGAGGTACGAAGGCATGACTCCATATCCCAAACGCCATCCGGTCATCGCGTACGTCTTGGAGAAGCCATCGAGGATGATCGTCCTTTCCAGCATTCCCGGCAGCGCCGCGATCGAGCCCGGCATCCCGCCGCTGTAAACGATGCGGGAATAGATTTCGTCTGACAGCACCACGAGATCGCGCTTGCGCGCTTCGTCGGCGATGGCGGCGATATCCTCCGGCGGAATCATGCCGCCCGTGGGATTGTGGGGCGAGTTCAGCACGACCATCTTCGTGCGCGGCGTCAGACTTTTGCGGAACACGTCGAGATCGAACGAGAACCCGCGTTCCTCGATAAGCGGCACCGGCACCGCGGTGGCGCCGCACACCCGGATCATCGATTCGTAAATCGGAAATCCGGGGTTCGGATAGATTGCCTCATCACCGGGGCCGAGCAGCGCCAGCATAGGAAAGAAGATGATCGGCTTGCCGCCCGGCGTCACACAGACGTTCGCAGCGCTCACCGAAATCCCGCGCGTCTTCGAGATGTAGGCGGCGACCGCTTCACGTAATTCCGGCAGACCCTGGGACGGCCCGTAATGCGTATATCCATCGTCGAGCGCCTTCTTGCCCGCGTCGACGACGTGCTGAGGCGTCGGGAAGTCCGGCTCGCCGATCTCCAGATGGATGACGTCCTTGCCCTGCGCCTCGAGCGCGCGGGCCCGCACCAGTACGTCGAACGCGGATTCGGTGCCGATCCGCGACATTCTCTCGGCAAGTTTCGTCATGTGTTCTTATGAGTTTCGCAGGTCGGACTTGCGGAAGAACGGGATCCCATCCCGTGTACTGCTTTCGCTCACAAAATCGCCAATTGCGACACGCTCACCTTCGATGCGGGCCGTCAACCGGCCGCCGCCATCGAGCGCGATGATGGCAACCTGATAGGGGACATCCGCCGCGAATCGCTCGGGAGCCAAATGGACGATAGTCTCGGTGTAAACCAGCCCGGTTCTCATAGAAGACCCTGTAGTGCAGGATGGCATCCTGCGGCCGATGGTGGATCGGCGTGGCCTGTGATCGCCGAGCGCGCAGGGCGATTGTCAATCGCCCGCAGGTTGACAACCTGCACTACATTTCCCCCAGAATTGTCACGACGCACGTCGCTCCGCTGCCACCGAGGTTCTGCGCCAGCCCGACGGAATGCCGCTTCAACTGCCTCTCGCCCGCCTCGCAGCGGATCTGCTGCACCAGATCGCAAATCTGCGCCACGCCCGTCGCGCCGACAGGATGCCCCTTCGACTTGAGTCCGCCGCTGGCATTGATCGGCATTTGGCCGTTACGGCGCGTTCCGCCTTCCGCTGTGAAGAAGCCGCCGCGGCCGCGTTCGACAAAGCCCAAATCCTCCATCGCCACGATCTCGGCGATCGTGAAACAGTCGTGCAGTTCGGCGAACTGGATATCGCGCACAGTCAACCCTGCCATCGAATATGCTTTTTGCGCCGCGCCGCGCGCCGCCGCAAATGTCGTGATGTCCGGCTTCTGATCGAGCGCCACCCAGTCGGAAGCCTGGGCTACCCCCAGGATTCTCACCGGGCGATCGTTGAACTCCCGCGCACGATCCGCCGCGCACAAAACCACCGCGGCGGCGCCGTCGCTGATCAGCGAGCAATCGTAAAGATTCAGCGGTTCGGCGATGGGACGCGCTTTCATCGCCTGCTCCAGTGTGATTACCTTGCGCATCTGCGCATCCGGATTCAACGCGCCGTTTTCATGATTCTTCACCGCGACTGCCGAGAGATGTTCGCGAGTGGTCCCGAAATCATGCATGTGGCGGCGGGCGATCATGGCGAAAAGCGACGGGAACGTCGACCCGGCCTTGACCTCGGTCGCGCAATCCCCCGCCCCGGACAGGATTTCGGTCACCCGCGGCGTGGGCTGACATGTCATCTTTTCCACACCCAGGACCATCACGACGTCGTAAACGCCGCTCGCCACGCCCATGAAAGCCTGAAAAAAGGCCGCCCCGCTCGATGCACAAGCCGCTTCGAAGCGCGTCGAGGGAATTCCGGTCATCCCCAGCGCCGTGGAAATGTAGGGCGCCAGATGGTTTTGAGCGGTAAACTCCGGCCCGGCGAAGTTGCCGAGGTAAAAGGACTCGATCGCACCGGGCTCGATCCCGGCATTTTTCAAAGCCTTTTCCCCCGCCGCGACTGCCAAAGCACGCAGATCCAAGTCGGGAAACCCGCCAAATGGGGTCTTTCCGGCGCCGATTATGGCCACTGGCCGCATGATTTTATGGTCCCCTATACTTATAAAGATAGCGCGCGGTTTTCTTTCCACGTCTGGCGAGCTCTATACGTCATGCAGTACAGGGAATGGCGACTCCAGCGCTGCAGATTCGCATGTTAGAGCCTGATTCGGCGCCATTGGCACTGGACGGAGCGGCGCTTGAACCGGGGGCCGTTTCCGCCGAACTGCAGGAACGCTTCGTCGCCGAAAATCTAAGGCGCATCTTTCGCCAGATTTACCGGATGGTCGGGAACGTCCACGACGCGCAGGACCTCACGCAGGAGGCCTTCATCAAGGCCCTCCAGCGCCAGGAGCAACTCAAGGACGAACTGAAAGCGGCACACTGGCTCTCCCGAATCGCGACGAACACCGCCCTCGACTTTCTTCGCCGTCACGGGCGTGTGGCCTTCTGTGAAATGACGGAAGCGCCCGATAGCCATTTCGAAACCCCGGAAGCGGCTGCGCTGCGATCGGAACAACGGGACTGGCTGGCGGCAGGCCTCGAACGCCTCACGCCGCGTGAGCGTGCGGCATTGGTGCTGCGGGATATGGAAGATCTGCCGGCCGAGGAA
>Ga0134125_10001698_pt1 | contig 26825 bp, 20 predicted proteins | sample KB31751_FD_96464 | JGI IMG/M metagenome (GOLD analysis project Ga0134125, IMG submission 96464) | Terrestrial soil microbial communities with excess Nitrogen fertilizer from Kellogg Biological Station, Michigan, USA - KB3-175-1 | ecosystem: Environmental > Terrestrial > Soil > Unclassified ...
ACTGCATTCACGGTACCCGCGCTAGACGCGGAAAAAATACCGCATCTGAGTTCGCTGATTCTCAGCAATCAAATACAACCGGTGACAGATCAACTGGCGGGCGTGAAAAACAGTAAGAAGCTAATTGCGGAGGATCCGCTTGTAGGCACGAACGGACAGAAAATCGTCCCCAATGTGACTCGCGTATTCCGTCCGGATCAAATGTTATACGCTTTTTTGCAGCTTTACGATCCAACGACGCCCGAAGGCGCTCCGGCAAATTTCAAAATAGCGAGCGTCCAATCGATACTATCGCTCTACAGCGGAGACGCGAAGGTATTTGAAACCCAGCCCGTCACACTGCGCCGGTTCAACGCCAAGCAAGCGAACACGATGGACGTTCGTTTCCAAACTGCATTGCAGAATATCAAGCCTGGTCGTTACACCTGCCAGGTGACAGTGATTGACGAACTGGGCCGCAAATTCGCGTTCCCCCGCGCCTCTATTGTTGTGGTGAGCGGCCAGCCCGGGTAAAATCTGTTCAGAAATTTTACAAGTTTCTAATCCTTTGTTTTGAGCAACTTCGTTGTTTGATTGGGTTCCCTGCCCGCTTCCTGTGGGCTATTGTCGAATCGCGCCATGATTTACTCCGACACCCCAACAGCCGCAACCGAATCCGCCGCGATTCCGAACGCGTCCACCGGCCCCCGCACCGAGGAAGGCAAAGCCGTCGCCTCCCGCAATGCTGTCAAGCACAACCTCTGCTCCAAGCGCCTCACCGGGTCCGACCTCGAAGAATTCAAGGCCCTTCGCACCCAGTTCGAGGACGAATGGGAGCCGCGAACCGAAACCGAACGCCTTCTTCTCGACCAGATGGCGCTCTGCCAGTGGCGCATCGACCGCGCCCTCTCACTCGAACTCAATGCCTTCGATGATGACCACCTCGATCCGGCTCTTCTTGCCCTTGCTCTCCGCTATCGCACCACCGCCGAGCGCGGCTTCTACAAAGCACTCTCTGAACTCCAGCGGCTCCGCGCCTCCATACGTCAGGTCGCCATCCGCGAACTCAAGGCAGAAGAGCAGCAATCCAAAGCTCTCTTTACCGCCGCGCTCGATCACCTCTGCTTTGCTCCCGTCGGCGCTCCGCTGCCCCCACAGTTCGTTTCGCAAAATGTCGCAACCGACTGTAATCCGGATCCGAGCCGCAACCGCAACGGAGCCGTTTTGTAACGGCACACAATATATTTATAGGCCCCAATAGCGAACAAGCTCTAAGAATGTCGCCGGCACGAAGCGTAAATTTGTGCCATTAGCTTCATATCGCGCAGCCCTTCTTCTCCATTCATCTTGGGCTCTTTGTTTGAATTGATGCAATCGGCGAAATATTCACCCTCACGCAAAAATTGAGCTGGGTCTTTTTCGTCCTCAGTTTGTTCCACGGGCGATTCCCCGCGAATATGAGCTGTGAGATGGATGCCTTGATAGCTAAATGCAGGTTCGAGTTGCATAAAGCCTTTCGACCCATAGACCGTATAAGTTCCGGGCATGTTTGCCCCATAGGTGGTGGCGCACGTTGCGATAATGCCCGAGGGAAATCTCATCGTCCAGGACAGGTTCTCTTCCACTTCTTTGAAACGTCCGTCGTGATCGATTACGGATGAATAGCCTTCGAGGGACGACGGCTCCTCTCCGGTGAGATAGCGGCAAGCGTTCAATGAATAGATGCCGACATCCATCAACGGCCCGCCGCCAGCGAGTGCTTTATTGTAGCGCCACTCTCCGGGCGCAATATTGAAACCATTGGCGCTGACAATCGATTGGACTTTGCCTAGTCTGCCATCGCGGATCATTTTAATGGCGGCAAGATTGGTGGGTTCCAATTGGCAGCGATACGCGATCATGAGCTTTTTACCGGCTTTGCGGCAGGCATCGATCATTGCCTGGCTATCTTTTACGCTGGTTGCCATTGGCTTTTCGCACAATACGTGCTTGCCCGCTTTCGCTGAGCGGATAGTGTACTCGGCATGCATGCTGTTCGGGAGTGCAACATACACGGCCTCGATGTCCTTGTTATTGGCCATTTCGTCCATATTTTTGTAGTCATAGATGGCCGACTTCGGGACTCCATACTCCGCAGCCATTTTTTCGGCTTTTTCCCGATGTCCGCTGACCAGCCCCGTAACATGGCATTTCGATGAATCTTTGATTCCAGGCATGAAATGTTGCATAGAGATACGGCCGAGGCCAATGATGGCGTAGCCGATCTTTTTCCCTTCTGCCTGCGCCTGAGCGGCAGAAGAAAAATGCGAGAGCAAAGCGCCTCCTGCCAGGACGCGCCCCAATTGACGGCGGTTTAAATCCATAGATATGCGGCTCCTCTTCGAGACACGATACCGCAAATGAGAAGAGAAATACGACACACAATGGGCTGGGCGCACGAATTTGCGGGATGGTCCCCCAACCCGGCCAGCCTACAATGGCAGGCGAGATGCTAAACCTGAGCGAACCTGTTTGCGTGGCGCCCGCGGGAGACCGTTGCGGAGAAGGCGCCGTATGGCATGAAGCGGAACAGGCAGTCTACTGGTGTGACATTAACCGATTCCTGATCCATCGCTTCGATGAAAAGGACAAGGCCGTGAAATCCTGGTTTTTCGACGAACCGGTGACGGCGCTGGCGCTGACAGATCGCGATGACACTCTCGCCGTCGCCTTAGGATCGCGAGTTATTTTATGGAAGCCGGAATCGGATTCCCGCACGGATCATCATTTTCGACTCGAAGGCTGGCCTTATGTGCGATTAAACGACGGCCGCGCTGACCCCCGCGGCTCGTTCTGGATAGGTTCCATGCGCAACAATGTCGCCGCGGACGGGACTGCGGGCGAAGCAGGTGGAACAAACGGGATTCTATTCCGAATCGATCCGGACGGCTCAATAACCGAATGGCGGCGGGATATCGGCATCTCGAACACGCTGGCTTGGAGCCCGCAGCACGATAAATTCTTTTTCGCGGACACGCTCGTCAACGAAGTGCGGATCTACGACTATGACAAGTCGTCCGGCGACATTCGCGAAGAGCGGCCGTTCTTGAAAGATTTCCCGCGCGGCAACCCTGACGGGTCGGCGATGGATTCGGAAGGTTATTTGTGGAATTGCCGGTACGGCGGTGGCTGCATTGTGCGCGTGTCCCCCGACGGAAAAGTCGACCGGGTGATCGAAATGCCGGTGACGAATATTACAACGTGTATTTTTGGCGGCCCGCAGCTTACTACACTTTATGTGACCACGGCTTCGAACGGCGTAGCCGCTACGGAGCGCCTATCCGGTGGATTATTTGCAATACAGACCAACATAAAGGGGTTAAAAGAGCACCGGGTGAAGATCGCCGCATAAGAAAATCATTCTCCTGAGTCGATCGTGTCGATTCGGCGTAGTTCCGAACGACGAATGAGCAAGGAGAAGATTTTCCCATGTGTCCGGTATGTATGTCATCCGCCGCAGTTGCCATCGCGGGAGCAACTTCAACAGGAATTTTTGGCGCAATTGTTTTGAAAATTCTGGCGCCTTTTAAGAAATTTCGAAAGCCGTCGCTTCCTATAATTGGAGAGTTGAGGAGATACTGTGGCGGCGGTCGAACAATTCGTATCAGACAACAAAACACGCCTGCTGGATGAGCTGAAGACGTTTCTTCGCATACCGAGCATCAGCACGCTACCCGATCACCGGGACGACGTTTTGAAAGCGGCTCAGTTTGTCGCGGACAAGATGAAGGCAGCTGGGCTCGAAAACGTCGAAATCATCAAAACTGCGAAGCACCCGCTGGTCTATGGCGACTGGCTGCACGCGGCGGGCAAGCCGACCGTCCTCTGCTACGGGCACTACGACGTGCAGCCGGCGGACCCTATCGAGCTTTGGGAAACACCCCCGTTTGAGCCTTCCGAGCGCAACGGCAATTTATACGCGCGCGGCGCTTGCGACGACAAGGGCCAGATGTACATGCACATCAAGGCCGTGGAAGCGCTGTTCGCCGTGCATGACAAGCTGCCTATAAATGTCAAATTCATTGTGGAAGGCGAGGAGGAAGTTGGCGGCGAATCGCTTTCGGAATTTGTGCCAAAGCACAAGGCGAAGCTGAAGGCCGATGTCGCTCTAGTCTCCGATACTGAGCTGTTTGCCGACGGCATACCGACTCTTTGCGTGGGACTGCGCGGGCTGGTGTATATGGAGGTGGAAGCCCAGGGCCCGGCACGCGACTTGCATTCCGGTGTTTATGGCGGCGCCGCGCCCAACGCTGTGTATGGTCTGATCGAACTGCTGGCCAAAGCAAAAGATGCAAACGGGCGCATCCAGATTCCCGGCATCTATGACGATGTAGCAGAACCGGCAAAGGCCGAAGTAGAAAGCTGGAAGCGATTGCCGTTTTCGGAAGAAAACTTCCTGAAGGAAGAAGTAGGTTCAACAGCCTTAACCGGAGAACCCGATCAAAGCGTTTTGGCGCGGACTTGGGCGCGGCCCACCTTTGAAGTACATGGCATCGCGGGCGGCTTTACTTCGGCCGGCGCGAAAACAGTGATTCCCGCCAAAGCGACCGCCAAGGTATCGCTTCGGCTGGTTCCAAAACAGGACCCCACCAAAATTGTCGAGCTATTTAAAAAATGGGTGGCGCAGAACACGCCCAAAGGTATTCAAACGCAGGTGCGCGTCTTGAGCGCCGGCCCGGGAATCTTGGTGAATCCCGATCATCCGGCGATTTGCGTTGCGGCGGAAGCATTCAGCGAGATGCTGGGAACCCCAACCGTGTTCATACGCAGTGGCGGGTCAATTCCGGTAGTTGGAGAATTCGCCGAGTATCTTGGCATACCGACGATATTGATGGGATTCGGTTTGCCCGATGACGGGTTGCATTCGCCAAACGAGAAGTACCGAATCAGCAACTACTATCAGGGCATTTTGACGATTGCACATTTCTTTGAGAAGTACGGCGCATCGGTTGCGAAGGGGTGATCCATTTCCGAGGCGACGCCGGGAAGGCAACCCGGCGTGAGCGAATCGCAATCGGTTAAAGTTGCGCGTTCGGCAGGCGTTGTTTCGGCGGCCATTGCATCGAGCCGCGTCACCGGCTTGGTCCGCGAGATGGTGATGGCCCAGGCATTTGGCGCCGGCTTCATCTACGACGCTTTTTTGCTGGGATTCCGAATCCCCAACTTAACGCGTAATTTGTTCGCGGAGGGCGCGCTTTCCTCCGCTTTCGTTCCCGTCTTTTCCGCCTATCTGCAACAACGGGACGAAAAGGAAGCCGCGCGGCTTTCGAATCTCGTCGGCACAGCGATCATCGTCATCGTCGGACTGTTTTGTCTCCTGGGAATGATCTTCAGCCCGCAACTGGTGTGGCTGATGGCTCCAGGGTATGCACAGGTTCCCGGCAAATTCGCGCTAGCCGTGAAGATGACTCGGATCATGTTTCCCTTCCTGCTGCTGGTGGCCCTGGCTGCACAGGCGATGGGCGTGTTGAATTCGTGCAACCGTTTCGGAGTACCGGCAATGGCCTCCACATTCTTCAATATCGGCTCAATAGTTGTCGGCTTGTTTCTGGGGTTCTATTTGGGGCCGCGACTGCACATCACGCCGATTGAAGGTATGGCCTATGGGGTGGTGATCGGCGGAGCAATTCAGTTGGCATGGCAGGTACCCAGCCTGCGCCGGTTCGGATTCCATTTCCGGTTTGCGTTTGATTGGCGGCATCCGGGGCTGGCGAAAATTTTCAATCTCATGATTCCGGCGATCATCGGCAACGCGGCGGTTCAAGTGAACGTGATGGTGAACACCAACTTCGCCTCGCGCCTGCTCGACCCGGTGCGAGGCGCCGATGGCCCAGTGAGTTGGCTGGGATACGCCTTCCGGTTTATGCAGTTGCCGCTGGGATTGTTCGGTGTCTCGTTTGCATCGGCAATTTTGCCGAGTCTTTCGCGAAGCGCAGCCGCCGATAATTTAGAGGAGTTTCGTAAAACGCTGGCGCACTCGGTGGGCGCGGTTCTGGTGATGACCATTCCCTCGGCGGTAGGTTTAATACTGCTGGGCCGCCCGATTATCGGTGCTATCTTTCAAGGCGGCCACTTTGATGTTTACGATACTGAGCAAACGGCGCTCGCTCTCTCGTTCTATGCAATCGGCCTGGCCGGATATGCCACGCTGAAGCTGGTGAATCCGGCATTTTACGCGCTTTCCGACGCCCGTACGCCAATGTGGATCAGCATGTTGTCGATCGCCATAAACTTCGCTGCCGCGGAATACCTGATCTCGTCCGAGCATATGGGAATCGCCGGACTAGCCCTCGCGACATCGCTCGTCGCGCTGACCGGATGCTTCGTTTCTTTCGCGGCCATTCGCAAACATCTGCGCCATATTGAAGGGCGCTATTTGCTCTCGCGTGTACTACGGGTCTCGGCGGCCTCGCTGGTAATGGCCGCACCCGTTTGGATCATCAATCAATATATTGGCCGGCATTTTGGCTTCTCCCGAGCGGCCGATTTACTCAGTCTGGCATTGTGCCTTCCGATTGGCGTGGTTTCGTTTGGCGTAGCGGCGCGGTGGCTCCGGCTCGAAGAAATTGAAATGGCTCTGGCATCCCTGCGCGCCTCCGCGAAAAAGCGGCTTTTGCCCGCGCGCTATAATCCACAACGATGATGGATGAACTTGCGCTTGCCATCCGGCTGCAGTCGCTGGACCGCAAGATAGCCAGTCTCGAACACGAGATCGCCACTCTTCCTAAGCAAATCGCCGAAATCGAGCGAAAACTGGAATCGCACAAGCGGCGCCTTGAACTCGACAAAGCGACGCTCAGCGGAAACCAGCAGCAGCGGAAGAGAATAGAAGGCGATGTCCAGATGAACGAGCAGAAAATCTCGAAACTGCGCGACCAGATGCTTCAGGCGAAAACCAATGAGCAATATCGCGCATTCCAGAACGAGATTGAGTACTGCGAAAAGGAAATCAGAGGATTCGAAGACAAAATACTCGACCTGATGGAAGAGGCGGAGCGGCTCGACTCGAATGTAAACGCGGCCAATCAACAACTGGTAAAACAATCCGATACAGTCGAAAAAGAGAAAGCACGCGCGCGCGAGCAGATCGCCGCCAGCAAGAAATCGCACGACGAGGCCGTGGCAGAGCGAAACGCGGTGAAAGCGAAGATGAGCCCGGCTCTTTATGCCGACTACGAGCGAATTCGAAGAAAGACAAAGGGAACGGTAGTCGCCGAGGCTGTAGACGGCCGATGCGATGCCTGCATGATTATGCTAAGACCCCAATTTTTGCAGGAACTAAAATTGGGTCAAAAGGTCATGTATTGCGAGAGCTGCGGTCGCATTTTAATGCACAACCCCCCGGTAGCAATGGAAAACAACATCGGGCCGGCTGCCACAACGGCGTAATCTATTTCTTGAATACGAGAGTCCCGAAGTGCGCCGGGGTGTGATTGCTCGGATGGTCCGGCGTGCAGATCGGCTGCCAGCACATAAAGTGCCGGTTGGCGTCGGGGCTCGGACCGTCGATGCGATAAAGATCCATCCGCCAGCGGTCGCCTGCATGTACGGCGTCAGGTGAAATCGACGCGAGCGGGATGCGCACTGCCGCATACCAGATTTTCTTTCCTTCATCGATCTTGGCCATTGTCTGCCAGTGTGACCGCCAGTGCGGGTCGAAACTATGTTTGTTCAAATCGATGGCGAGGTCGATCCAATCGCCGGTGGGCGCCACTTCGAATTCGCGATAGTGGTTGATGTCTTTCCAGTCGTAGCCAATAAATAGCTCCACGACGTCGCGATCCCAAAGCTTGTTGCGCGGCTTGCTGTTGTCGGCAGGCAGAAACACGTTCAGCGTCTTGTAGTGGCATTCGAAAAGGAAATAAACGTCCTTATCGGTCCAGAATGAGCGTACCGTCGTGGGAGTTTCCGCGTAAGTGACCTGCTTGTGGCAGTCTTTATCGAGTACCGTTTGCGTGGCATGACGCCAAAGCTTCGAATTGGGATCGAGAGTAAGTTGCGGCGCCCCTTTCACGTGATGAATTTCAAGAGAGGCTGGAGGCTCGGTAAAGGTGCATGGCTGCTGCGCGAACGCGGCAAAGGGAGCGACACATATCAGTGAGGCGACAAACCGCGCGAAAATGGACATGAACTAATTAGACAACACCGGCAAGAGCGACTTCTCGCGAAGGCACGATGTAGAAAGCGATCCGATTTCGAGATCTACAATACGGTTCGGCTCGCGCGGCGTGGACAATTCCACCGGAAGATAATTTGTACTCAGCGCCTTGTTTTCGTGCAGGGTGACGCAGGAAAGCCTTCGGCCGATCATACGCTGCCGGAACGCAAGATTTTTACGATCGGATAGCGCGCGGAGTACCGCAGTACGCTCGCGGCGAACGGCAACGGGTACTGAATCGGCATAATCGGCAGCGGCCGTGCCGGGGCGCTCGGAATAGGTGAATACGTGCAGATAGGTGAACGGCTGCTCTTCGATAAACCGGACGGTTTCCTGGAATTCGAAATCCGATTCACCTGGGAAACCGGTCATCACGTCAGCTCCAATGGCGGCATTGGGCATCAGGCGATTGGCCAATTCAATTCGCGAAGCGTAGTGGTGAATGCGGTATTTACGATACATTCTCTTCAATACAGAATCGGACCCGGACTGCAGCGGAATATGGACGTGCTTTGCAATTCGCGGTTCGCTGGCCATGAGGGAGAGCAATTCGGCGCTCCAGTCCATGGGCTCGATGGAACTGAGCCGAATACGCTGAGTCGGTGTCTCGTCGAGAATGTGACGCAGCAGATCGATAAAACGAAGATTGCCCGGTAGGTCCCTGCCCCACCGGCCCAGATTGATACCGCTGAGAACAACTTCCGCATAATGAGCGGCAAGCTCCCGAACCTGTTCAATAACGCTATCAGGAGCGGCGCTGCGGCTCCGGCCCCGCACACTGGGGATGATGCAGAACGAGCACTTGTTGCCACAACCATCTTGGACCTTGAGCGTGGGGCGCGTACGGTCAGCATATGAGGTAACAACGGGTGTAGCTTTGAAATCGCGTGCGGAGGCAATATCAGAGGCAAAGACACTGCCATGATACTCTTCGCTGCCTGTTCCGAGCACGATGTCGGCGAGTTCGGCTTTGTGCGAGTTGCCGACAACCCAGGCGACGCCATCCATCCGGGCAAGTTCTTCCGGAGCACGCTGCGCATAACACCCGGTAACCAGGATCTTGGCGTTCGGATTTTCACGTTGCAAGCGGCGAATGGCTTGGCGCGCGTCGCTATCGGCGGCGGCCGTTACGGTGCAGGTGTTTAACACGACAAGTTCCGCTTCCGCTTCGGTCGCGACTCTCGTCATGCCACCTGCGCCAAGGGCCGCGTCAATGCCCGCTCCATCGGCCTGTGATGCCCGGCAGCCAAAACTCTGTACAAAAAACCGCTTCATCGTTCGAAATACCAGTTTCGCGCGGACAGGCTGCAGGGAGCAACCGGGCATAGTTTTCAGTGCTCGGTAACAGTAAGAACACGATCGACGGATTGCGGACCGAGCTTTTGCACAACGCCGCTCGGCCAGCGGACTTCGATCGACTTTACCTGCTGGTCCTGCTTCAATCCGAACGTAAGCGCCAGTTGCGATTGCGAGCAATAGCTCGACCCGCTGCGCACCATCTGGCTTTGCGTTCCAGAAGCGGATTGAACGGTGATGACCGCGCCCAAGCCATCGCGATTCGACTTTGTGCCGACGGTCCTGATTGTTAGCCAGTGATTGTGATTACCGCCATCGTTGCGATAGACATGAGCGGGACCGTCATTCGTTGCGATTACGATATCGAGATCCCCGTCGCCATCCAAATCGGCATAGGCGGCGCCGCGGGCGACAATTGGGCGGCTGAGATCAGAGCCGACATCACGACTAACGTTCGAGAACTTGCCGCCACCGTCGTTGCGGAACAACAGAGGGGATTCCGCAAATTGCACTTTGGGCTGCACGCGATTGATACCTTCGTCAATGTGCCCGTTAGCGGCGAAGATGTCCGGCAGTCCGTCGAGATTGTAATCGAAGAAAAATGCGCCGAACGTGAGGTTTAGCAAGCTAGAACGGCCAAGCACCGACCGGGGCGACTCATCCATGAAAATGCCATTGCCTTCGTTGTGGTAGAGCGCGAGCATCTGATTGGAAAAATTGCCGACCAGCAAGGACGATCGTCCGCTGCGGTCGTAATCGGCGGCATCAGCTCCCATTGCGCCACGCGCCGTACCATCTTCCGCCAATGCCACTCCGGCGGCGAGCGCCACGTCGGTAAACGTGCCGTTCTTGTTGTTCCGATAGAGCTTATTGGGCTGGGTGTCGTTCGCAACGAAAATATCCGGCCACCCGTCGTTGTTGTAATCGAAAATAGTGACTCCGAGCGACTTACTGGTGGGGTCGCCAACACCGGCCTTCTTGCTCACGTCCTGAAATTTGCCGCGACCAAGATTGCGATACAGCTTGCTCGCGGTACCGTGATAGGCCTCAGGCGTGCAATACGACTTGGTTTTGCCATCGAGCGAGCAGCGCACGTCACCTTTTTCGGACCATTCGACATAATTTGCTACGAACAGGTCAACTTTGCCGTCGCGATCGTAGTCAACCCAGGCGGAGCTGGTTCCGAACGATTTGTTATCGATGCCCGCGGCCTGTGTGACATCGTGAAATTTGCCGTTGCCTTCGTTGTGAAACAGGTGATCGCCGTCTATGGCCGTAACATATAGGTCCTGTTTGCCATCGTTGTCATAATCGGCGACGGAGGCTCCAATACCATAGATGGAAATATCGAGGCCGCTACCCCGCGTAACATCGGTAAAAGTTCCATTCCCGTTATTGCGATACAGCGCGCCGGTCGTGCGGTTGGCCTTAGGATGCCAATCGCGTCCGTTAACAAAAAACAGATCGGGCTTGCCATCTCCGTTGTAATCGATAACGGCGACGCCCGGCCCCATAGTCTCCGGCAGAAATTTTTGACCGGCCTTGCCGGCGTTGTGGCGAAAATGAATGCCGGTTTGCGCGGTGATGTCGGTGAAATGGATCTGTTCCTGCGCGAACACAGGCAAAGCAAACGCCATAAGCGAGGCGTAGATAAATAGGAGCTTCATTAGAAACCGGATGCTTGCGAACGATCCTCATTCGGCGCTAACGGACGAATCAAGCGAAGAGCGGGGCGCGTTAGATATTTCTTAATGTACTCACGGTGAATGGGATCGTCCGGATAGTGTTCAGAGGCCGGATAGGGATAACGCGACATGGCATGAAACGGCAGCGGCAGCACGCTCTGCGAGTATGCCGTGTTGGCGTCTCGATCCTTTGCCCATCCTTCGACGCGAAGTAAATAGTCGCGTTTCCAACCGGGGCGCAAATGCGGGAACTGCGCGTCGCTGAAACGCAGCGTAAGCATATCGCCCGATCCCATAATCACCATGCGATCGTCTATCGTCCGCGTCAGCTCCGTTGTATCGCCATAGCGTGTATAGTTGCCGGGCGTCGGATTCCAATACGACGTCGTGGTGGGGTTCGCATAATCGAAATACTCCGGCTGTTTTCGCTGCGGGTGTATATGCGAGGGCGAAAAACCGCGAAAATGCACGTCACTTTCTTCCGGCGTGAGCGAACTGAGTTGAACCGTGGGAGCGGCTGCATTGTCACCCATGTAGATTTCGTCCCAATAGACGCACATATTTGTGACGATGCGCACTTCGCGAGAATCGGAAAGAAATTTGCCGGTTAAATCAACTGCAATGGTTTTGGGTTTACCCGAAGGCATCCCCATATCAGAGAGTACCGTCACCCAGCGGCCATTTTTATCTTTGACCTGGAGATACGGCGGTGTCAGATCGTTCTTCGCTTGCGCCTGCTGCAGAAACGTACTGCCGTCGGCCCAGTCGACCCAGCCGTTCAATACTAGAAAGCCATGGTTGTCGCGCGCCGCGTTCTTGCCAAAATCAAGATCGAGCGTATGCATCTTCGCAACACCGATGTAATTGTGCTCGAAATTATCGACATAATGCTTGTCCTGATGCAGCACGCGATCAAGTACATTGGCATTCGCCGAGCGTGCCGTTACCGGATAGATGCGGTGCTTCAATCCGTAAAGGCGGAATTTCGCGAAGGGCGGCGATTTCCATTTTTCGTTGGAGTAGATCTCGGTATCGACCGGGTGATCCACCGCAATCAACTGAACTTGATCGAAATAGGACACCTCACTTAATTCTTCGGTGAGATGCACTTCGTAGGCCGGCTTCCCCGCCCTATCCGGTTTGGGAGCGAGCCATTCGCCGCGCAGCGGAATGTATTCAGTATGATCGGTGGGGAAATACTGGCCATCGCCGGACATTGCGCCCAGCGGCGCTACACCGAGCACATCGGTAATGTATTGAAACTCTTTGCCGTTCCAAGTGAAGATGAGCGGACAAGACCCTGACAAGCGCTGGGCTTCTTTGAAGTCGAGATCTTTGTTGGGCTGCTGCTTCATCTCATTCTGGATGAGCCCGTTGGGCCAGGTAATACGCACCGTATCGATGGATTGACGGCTATCCACGCCGAACAGCAGCGGGATTCCGTCGTAGATCTTCTTCTGATAGCTTGTACCGGCCTTAACCTCTACTTCCGCTCCCGAGGGAATCTTTAGGTTCTTGATGCCGTCGATTTTGACTCTCAACCAGTCGTTTTTCGTGGACGTCTGGTTCAGAAGAAGATTCACTTTGCCATCTGAGCCGATGGCCGCGAGATCAGCCAATCCATCGCCGTTGAAATCCGCGGCCACCCACCTTGTCGAATTCGCAACAAGCCCGGTGGACGACTTCGGCTGGATGAAACGCATCTCGCTGGCGTTCTGCCGGACACCGCTGCCGCCGGCAAAATCGGTAAAACCGCGATTGGCGAAATCGGAAAACGCGCCCGGACCGGCTCCTACGCGCGTAGCAGGTTGGAATTTGCCGCGATCGTTTCGCGTGACACTTACCTCACCGGAGCTAAGAAACGCGATATCGATATTTCCGTCGTTATCTGCATCCAGCGCTTGTAACTCCGTCGCGTCCGCCGGAATTTGCGGCATGGGCTGGGACTTATATTCAGCCGTAAGCTGATCGAGGTACAGCGTCGCGGGCCGGCCGGCGTAAGAAACAACGAAATCCTTTGTTTTGGTGTCAGCAATCAGGCGGAATGCCGCGGCGGAAACTGCTTCTCCATCCGTAAACGGGAACGGATGCGGCTCAAAACCCGCCGCCCCCTGATTCCGCATGAGCACCGATTTTTTTCCAAGCAGCATGAGATCAAGATCGTAGTCGTGATCGAAGTCGATCCAGAGAGCAGTGTTAAAAGTTCCCGCAGGCAAGCTGAATTTCGATTTTGTGAATTTGCCGTTTTTGTTTTCGAACAGCTCAGCACCTTGAGATGTGAGAACACAAAGATCCTCGAATCCGTCGTTATTGAAATCGCCCGGAACAATGCGGGTAACGTTCCGCATAGCCTCGAGGCCAGTCCCGGAAACCTTCTCGCGCCCGCCTTTCAGCAAAGTGACTCCCGATTGCGAATACACCAGAAGATCCGGCTTGCCTGTGCCGAACGCATCCAATACAACGAGCCCGTTATGTTCGGGCGATACGCGATCTACAGAAATGGCATTGAATAAAAAAGCAACCGGCTTCTTCGACGAATCCACTTCCGGCTTCACTGGATCATAAATTTCCGCGTAAGGAGACCACTCCACATCTTCCTTGGGGATGGCATCGTTTTCCTGCGCGGCTTTTCGCGCGTTGAACAGCGCCAGTTCCCGTTTCGCCGCATCCATATCGCCGGATCGCCGATACAAGTTGAAAAGCTGAAAGTGCGGCGCCGCAAGGCTCGGATCTAAATTGCGGGCGAGTTCAAATTCCTTTTGCGCGAGTTCGAGCTTGTTTTGCAGCTTGTAAATAGAGCCAAGGTTGTAATGAGTGATGGGCTCGGAAGGAACCAGCTTTGCCATTTGCTGGAATTGCTCCAGCGACTTATCGAAATTGCCGGCGCGTTTGTAGTAGATACCGAGGTTAAACCACGTATGAGGCAGCGACGGATCTTCCTTCTGCACCTTTTGAAGAAGAGCAACCGCTTGCGGCGTCTTGGCGTCCCGAAGCAAAGCAAGCGCATAGTTCAACTGCTCGCGCACGGAATCGGGCTTCAGATCGAGTGCTTTTTTAAATTCGGCGACCGCTTCAGCCTGGGTTGTCGGATTTTCATAGAACGCCTTCCCGAGATTCCGATCGATGGAAAGCTGATTCTCGACATCGGAAGTTGAAGCAGCATTCGCCGGAGCGCGATTCATCGCCCGCATTACCCACGGGCAAAACGGCAAAACACACACGGCGACCACGGCGCCCCAGTACACAACACGTGACATCCCAGATCTGCTCGATTATATAAAGCGGGAAGACGGCATGGCCTATTGTATAAACACTATGCATGCGCTCAATCCATGGATTGCGATAGGAGTGACAGCGTCGACGGCAATGACCGACGCCGTCTATGTGTTGTTCAATTCAGCGGTTGGCAAGCGCCGCCGGATCTCGGCGGCAAGCTGGAGCAGCCTGTGGTATTTGCTTTCCGCGTTTGCCGTAATTAGCTATACGGATAATGCGGTATACGTGGCGTTTGCCGCACTGGGATCGTGGTTGGGCGCATTCGGAGCCGTCACCGCGTTAAATCGGATAGATTTGAAAGGGAAGAATTCCCCGCCGGCTGCGCAAACGAAATCTTGAAAGCTTTTGTTTTTGATTTGGTGTGTCCGCGCGCTAAGCCGCGCGAGCGCTGTTCACAAATTCTCTCAAGCGACGGTTAAAACCAGTTGCATCATCCCAGAACGGAGCGTGTCCGGTATTCGGCATGTAAATTTCAGGATTACGCATGCAAGCTTTGTGCCGGTCGATTGCGATTGGCCTGACCACAGCATCCTCAGCCCCCTGGGCAATCAGCAAAGGTCTGCGGATTTTAGGTAGGAGATCGTCATTGTCGAATGAGCGCGAGAGCAGGGCCTGACGGACATAAGGCGGAACCGATACACTCCATCCCAGCATGAGATAGAATTCCTCGGCTAAAAGCTCTCGAATAAAGCAAAGGCGCAGCAATGACGCTAAGCTGCGTACACTCTCTTCGGCATCCTGGCTAAAAAAGCCGGGTGTGAGATTCAGAAACTCCGGAGTCAGAACGGAGATCGCATCATTGCTGCCAAGCTTGGTGACGCCACCCACAAAGATGAGCCCGCTAATGCTGTCCTCACCGTAGTGACGGATATAATCGAGGATGACAAGCGGTCCATACGACCAGCCGCATAGGACCGGCTTATCCAGCTTCAGGGTTTCAATCACTGCGCTCAGATCGTCAGCCCATAGCCGTGAGTCGGTGTAACCCTCCCGAGGTTTATCGGAAAGGCCATGTCCCCGCAGATCCATTGCGATAAGCCGGAAGTCTTCGGCTAAGTCCGAATCCATCTGCCGGGTCCACGTGAGCCAGCACTGCGACAAGCCATGAAGAAGCAGGATTGGATATCCCTTGGAATTGCCTGCTTCTACGACATGGAGGTGGACACCCCCACCTCCTGTGATTTCATGGGTCTTCATGCTGCCGCTCCCCTCTTGAGGCTCCCCAGTCCGCTGAAATGGAAGTCGCTATCTGGAAAGGGAAGACACGGCCATCAGGCCATGCCAAACCCTATGGCCGGACTTCATACACAATATTGAACGGCGTTTCTGCTGCACGGCGGAAGCGGGTGAACCCGGCTGAAGTAACCACCTCCCGAATGCGCTTTTCTCCAGCCTGCGCGCCGAGGCATAGCGCCACTTCCTGCGACCGCGAGCACGGCGTGCAAAGCAGTGTGGAGAACGCGTAGTAGGTGCGGCCCACTGGGTTCAGGTTATCCTTTAACTCATCATTCGCAAACGGTTCCACAATCATCCAGGTACCGTCTTTGGCGATAGATTGCCGGACGTGCGCGGCGGCTCCGATGGGATCTCCCATGTCATGCAAGCAGTCGAACATTGCGATGAAGTCGTAACCTTTGCCCGGGAACTCCTTGGCTTTGGCTACTTCGAACGTGAGTCGCTCGGTAAGCCCCTGACCTTGAGCGTACTCGCGTGCCGCTTGAATGGACTTATCGTGCGAATCGAATCCAAAGAATTGCGATTTGGGGAACGCTTGCGCCATCAGCAGCGTGGATGCCCCTTTTCCGCAGCCCACGTCGGCAACTTTGGCGCCGGTATCTAATTTTTCCTTAACGCCCCCCAGAGAAGGAATCCAAGAGCTCATGAGGTTAGCAGCGTAACTGGGGCGAAAGAACTTTTCGCATCCGTGAAAGACGCCGTCTACGTGCTCATGCCACCCCATCCCCGCACCTGTTCGAAACGATTCGGTAATCCTCGGTACGGCGGCAAGAGCCCCCAATGCCAATTCAAAAGCGCCCGGCAGATAGGCGGGGCTATCTTCAGTGGCAAGCGTGAAAGCCTGCTCTGCGTTCAGGCTAAATTTGTCTGCGGCCGCGTCGTATGTAATGTAACCCCCTGCCGCCTGTGACGACAACCACTCACGCAAATAACGCTCATCGGTTTTGGTCTTTGCAGCGAGTTCGGCTGAGGTCATCGGTCCAGCCGTCAGAGCCTTGTAGAGCCCTAATTTTTCCCCAATCACCACCATACCCGCGTGGCCCGCGGCTCCAAGATCGTTCACAAACTGGCCCACAAAAGCGTGTAGCTTATCCATATCAAGCGCATCAAGCGCCGAAGCCTGTGCCGCACTCATCGTTGTCCTCCTTTGGACGCCGGCCAATCCGCCGGTCAACAACAAAATACAGCGGACGTCATCACAAGTAACGAAATTGGGCCAAAGAACTACCGAAATCTTCAGGCGTACCGTTTGGCCCGATTTTTGCTTACATTTGAGGAGAACGGAATATCTGTGGATCCGACTCCTCCCCGCTACCAATTTGGCGAATTCACGCTCGACGTTGGGAAGGAGTGCGTGTTCCGGAACGGCGAGGAGATTAAGCTTCGGCCAAAGGTCTACGAAACACTGAAATACCTGGTAGAGCATCCCGGACGGTTGATCGGAAAACAAGAGCTAACCGAGGCAGTTTGGCCCGATACTTTTGTTAGCGATGATTCACTGGTGCAATGCGCGGTCGAGCTACGGCGAGCACTGGGCGATCGAGATCAGCAGATATTGAAGACACTGCCGCGGCGGGGATATCTGTTTGCCGCTTCCGTAGTGGAGGGGTTACCTCCGGCGAGCGGCACCGCAACAGGCGATTATTCAACCGGCGCTGGAGAGAGGCCTGGTTCAAAAAAACGCTACCATTTACCGGCTCCGCGAACCTCACTTGTCGGACGAGAACAACACGTGGCCCAGGTGAGCGAACTGCTGCGGCGGCCGGATGTGCGGCTGTTGACTCTGACCGGGCCCGGCGGCTCCGGCAAGACCCGCCTGGCAATCGCTGTTGCCGAGGCAGCCCTCGATCGATTTACGACTGGGGTTCATTTTGTCGGTTTAGCAACCATTGTGCATCCGGAACTGGTGGCGATTGCGGTGGCGCAAGCGTTTGATTTGCAGCAAGCAGGCAATCGGACAGCGGCTCAAGTAGTGAAAGATTATCTGCGAGATGCCGGATCTTTTCTGCTCATCCTGGATATTTTCGAACAGGTTATTCCCGCGGCAGCGTTCGTGGCCGAACTCCTGGAGGCTTGCCCGTCCCTAAAGGTTCTGGTCACCACGCGGGCCTGTCTGCGTATCTATGGCGAACAAGAATTTCCGGTAGCGCCTTTGACCCAGGACTCAGCCGTTGAGCTATTTATGCATCGCGCGGCAGCCGTTCGTCCCGGCTTTGTGGCAACAAAGGAGAGCGTACACGCTATTCAAGAGATTTGTTCCCGGCTTGACGGATTGCCGCTAGCGATTGAACTGGCGGCTGCTCGGAGCAAGATGCTTTCCCCGAATGCGATATTGGATCGGCTAAAGAGCCGGCTGCAATTGCTCACTGGCGGCGCAAGCGACTTGCCGCAACGGCAACGAACGCTGCGGAGCACGATCGACTGGAGCCACGATCTTTTGAATGAGGCCGAGCGAAAGTTGTTCCGGCGGCTTTCGGTGTTTCTTGGAGGATGCGGTCTGGAGGCAGCGGAGGCAGTCTGCAATACGAGCTATGACCTGGGGCAGGATCTTTTTGAATGCCTATCGTCACTGGTAGACAAAAACTTGATCCAGCGAGTAGAGAGCCCCGATACCGGAACGCGTTTCACCATGCTCGAAACAATTCGTGAGTATGCCCTGGAGCGCCTGGCGGAAATCGGCGACGAGGCAGCAACGCGGCGCGCGCACGCCGCCTACTTCCTCGTGCTGGCAGAAGAAGGAAATGCGGAATTGAAGGCAGTCGCGCGAGCGCAATGGTTGGCGCAATGCGATTCGGAGATCGATAACTTTCGTTTCGCGCTCGACTGGCTTTTCGAAATGCGCGATGTGGATTGGGGCTTGCGTCTTTCAGTGGGCCTTTTCCGATTTTGGGATATGCGGGAGCATCTGGCCGAAGGCCGTGACCGGCTGGAGGCGATTCTGCGCCTTGCAGGTACAACACACACCAAAGAGCGCGCCAGGGTTTCGCAATTTCTCGGAGCACTGTTAACGGCTCAAGGCGATTTTGATGACGCCGCGCGCTTTCTGGAGCAGAGCCTTTCGCTTTACGAAGAATTAGACGACCAATGGGGGATCGCGGCGTCATTAAACGCGATAGCGGTTTCCGCGCGAGATCGTGGCGATTATGCTTCGGCACAAGCAAATTTCGAGAGAAGTCTTGCATGTTGGCGGCTGCTGCCTGACCGCCTGGCAATTGCGCGCTGCCTGCACAATTTGGCCAATGTGCTGAAGGCGCGCGGCAACTATTCCCGCGCGCTATGGGCATTGAGCGAAGCCACGGAGATTTTTGAGGAGCTCGGAGACCACATTGGGGCTGCGTGGTCGGTTAATCAACAAGCCGATATCGCACGGGAAAAGGGCGATTTGAGGACGGCCCGCGGTCTATATCAGCGCGCACTTGCGATTTTTCGCAACGCTGGCGACCGGTGGGGAGCGGCACGCTCGCTCACCGACCTGGGCTACATCGATTGCGAGGAAGGAAATCACGAGGCGGCACGAGCAACATATCGCGAATCGCTGGAACTGTTCGCGGAGTTAGGACACAAACGGGGAATCGCGCGGGCGCTCGAAGCATCGGCCTGCCTGGCATTGGCTCAGGGATGCGCCGCGCGCGCGCTGCGACTCGCCGGGGCCGCCGCGTATCTGCGCCAACAGATTGGCGCTCGACTAACCCAGGCGGAGCAACTAAGGCTGGACGAGAGTTTGTCGCCCGCTTGGAACTCGCTTGGCGACCAAAAAGCAAAACAAACGTGGGAAGAAGGAGCCGGACTGACGCTGCAACAAGCGATTCAATACTCCTTACAGGAATCGCAAACGGCTAGTTAACAGCGGCGGGATCGATGAGCCGGCGCACTTGCGATATGCGGTCGACGGGCACGCCAACTTTGCGTGCGTGCTCCCGAATGCTGTCTTCATCGGGAGCAAGATAAACACAATAGACCTTGTCTTCGGTGACATAGCTATGAAGCCATTGAATTTGGGGGCCCATTTTTCCTAGAACCTGTAAGGAGCGTAGCGACATTTCACGAACTTCACTTTCCGAGAGTGCGCCGGCCCCGGGCATATCGCGTTCAATAACGAATTGCGGCATGTCGGGAGTTTAGCACCACACTGGGTCCTTGGGAACGATTTTTAGCGTGTACCGTGGACGCGTGTTTGGATTGAGTACAGGGAATCGCTCGCAGTGATGAATAGAGTACTGCGATCCTTGCCGCCAAAGGTGATATTTGCGGTCCATGGCTGCGGAACGGGAATTTTGTCGATTTGTTCGCCGCGCGAGTTGAAAACGGTAACTCCCTTCCCCACCAGATAAATGTCTCCTTCATCATCAATCGTCATGCCGTCCGAACCCATATCGGCAAATATCTTTTTGTCGGCAAGAGTACCGTTGGCGTTGATGACATACGTGTAGATTTTATGTCCCTTAATATCGGCCACGTAGAGACGTTTGCCATCGGGGGTACCGATGATACCGTTCGGCTGTTCGAGGTCGTCGATCACGCGAACGAGCTTTTTATGGTTCGGCGATAGATAGTAAACGTGCTGCCCATCCTGCTCCATCGGGCCTCTGGTCCAGTAGTCGCGTTTGTAGAACGGGTCGGTGAAATAAATGCCGCCATTCGGGTGCACCCAAACATCGTTCGGCCCATTCAATAGCTTGCCTTTGTAATTCTTGACCAGGACGGTAACTTTTTTGGACGGCGAGATTTCCCATAACTGGTTATGAAGATCAGCGCACACATACAAATTGCCGGCATCGTCGAAGTACATGCCATTGGCTCGGCCGGCATCACTCATGTAAGTCGTTAGCTTCCCGTTTACCGACCACTCCAGAATGCGATTGTTCGGTTGATCGGTAAAGAAGACATTGCCTTCTTTGTCCGCCGCGGGGCCTTCAGTGAATTTGAAGCCATCTGAAAGCAGAGTCAGTTTCGCGCCCGGCGCAACAATGCCGGTAGAGTGAGAGGACTGCGCATTCGCGACAAGATGAAATATCGCGGGCGAGAACAGCAGCGCGCATATAGCAATAAAAGCGGACCGTGTGATTTGGACAGGAAGCATTATCTTCGCCACTATACACCTTGGGATAAATACGCATTCTCCGGGCACGGCCGCATCCAATCCAGCACCTAAAAAGGTGCTTTAATAGAGCTATGCTCGATATTACCCGAGACATTCAGTCGCTGACGACGTTTCGCCGCCGCTCGGGAGAGTTTCTAAAGCAGTTGAGGAAAAGCAAACGCCCGGTGGTGCTCACGGTAAAGGGAAAGGCAGCAGCCGTTGTGCAGGATGCCGAAGCGTATCAGGCGCTCCTCGACGCCGCTGCGCGCGCAGACGCCGACGAAGGGATTCGCCAGGGCCTGGAGGATGCCAGAGCCGGCAAGTCTCGTCCGGCCGAAGCGTTCTTCGACGAGTTCGAACGCTACCGTGGCATATCGCGTTAGAATCACGGCTCGAGCGGAGCGCGACCTAATACAGTTGTACGAATCGATTCATGCAAAGGACTCCGATACCGCCCTAAACTGGTATCTGGGGCTGAAGAAGGCGATCCTCAGCTTGAAAGCACATCCCAAACGTTGTCCTGTGATACGCGAAAACGCACGTCTGCGGCATTTGCTTTACGGTCAAAAGCCTTACATCTATCGCGTCATCTACCGCATTAACGAGAAGCATCAGGAAGTGGAAATACTTCACATCCGGCATGGCGCTCGTAAGCAGCTAAAATCGCGGTAAGTTCACGCCACAGTCTGCTTACGGCCTGCGATACGTTCGAACGAGTGAGGGCGCGCCACGATTGCCTCAAACCGGCAATCAGGCTGTAGCCCCAGAGACACGGAAATCTGCCATCATCGTGAGGGGGATTTCTAGCTATGAAGAAGCTCATGAGAAATGTGCCATTGGCCTTGTGTGTCCTATGCGCTCCGAGCCTGTTCGGTCAGTTCGAAACTTCCGAAGTGTTGGGCACGGTCCGCGACAACACAGGCGCAGTCGTGCCGCATGCCGGCGTCATCCTGTTGCAACCCGACACAGGAATTGAAGCCAAAACAACCACGGACGAGAACGGAAACTACGACTTTCTCAACGTAAAGGTCGGCCGTTACACGATCTCAGTCGAAGCAAGCGGATTTGCCAGATTCACCACACCGAATGTAATGGTGAACGTGAACGCGCGGCAGAGGGTTGATGCCACATTGCAAATCGGCGCGACCTCCCAGACTGTGGAGGTAAGCGGCGCAGCAGCAACGCTCGAAACAGATTCAAGCCAGCATGGCCAGGTGATCAATACTCACCAGATTGTGGAATTGCCGTTAAACGGGCGCAACTATTCAGACCTGGCGCTGCTATCGGCAAACGTGCATCGTTCGCCAATGGCGGTTCTTTTCAGCCCAAGCGGAACGCCGCGCGAAGGCGCGTTCAACATTAATGGGATGCGTAGCACCTATAACAACTTCCTACTGGATGGCTTGGATAACAACGCTTATTCACCGAGTAATCAGGGTTATTCGAGCCAGGTAGTGCAGCCCTCACCCGACGCGCTATCGGAATTCAAAGTGATTACGAGTAATTTCAGCGCGGAATACGGAAGAGTGGGCGGCGGTGTTATTAACGCCGCGCTGCGCTCCGGAACAAATCAACTCCATGGCACCCTATGGGAATTTCTGCGCAATACAGACTTGAACGCCGTGGGATTTTTCCAGCCACCGGGCGGCGTGAAGCCGACGCTGCAACGCAATCAATTCGGCGCGACCATCGGCGGTCCGATTCTAAAGAACAAGCTTTTCTTTTTCGGAGATTACGAAGGGTACCGGCAATTGCAACGGTACGCCAACTTCGATTCGATTCCCACAATGAACGATCGCAGCGGCATCTTGCCGGTTGCTGTTGTGAATCCATTGACGAAAACCGTTTATCCAGCGAACACGCCTATTCCGGTGGCGCAGTTAAACCCGTTTGCCGCTGCTGTTCTTGGCAATCTTCCCGGGCCAACCGGAGTTGGACGCTCGAACAACTACGAAGCGCTTTTACTGATCCGCGACTATAGCGATAAATACGACGCCAAGCTTGACTATCAGATCAATGAGCGCATGAGCTCGTTTTTGCGCTTCAGCCAGCGCAAGGATAACCAGTATTATCAGCCGGATCTTGCCGGTCCTTCTGGAGGCGGTGGAAACGGCTACATACGCGCGCTGCAGCAGCAGGCGGCAATCGGCTATACCTGGTCGGTGGCGCCGAACCAATTGTTCGATGCGCGGTTCGGCTTTACGCACGTGCTTGCGGGGAAAGCGCCCGCCTATCTGGGCGGCCCAAGCATGGAGGCTCTCTACGGCATACCGGGTTTGCCAACATCTCCAAATCTGACTGGCGGGCTCAACACACAATCGGTCAGCGGATTTTCGGGGTTTGGCCGCCAAGCTACCAATCCGCAGTTTCAGAACCCCACCTCGTTCAATCCCAAATTCAGCTATTCATGGGTAAAGGGGCGGCATTCTATTAAAGCCGGCTATGAATTTGTCGCGATCCGCACGGAGATATTGGACGTGAATCCGCTCTATGGTTCGAATGGTTATAGCGGACAGTTCAGCAAGCCTACCTGCGGGCAGTTGGGTATGGCTGCGGGGTGTGCGATACCTGCCGACACTACCAGCTACAACCTCGCCGATTTCATATTTGGGCTTCCCAGCGTTATCCAACTCAGCAACGATTTGGTGACCAACACGCGCCAGCATGTGCACTCGCTTTACGTTCAGGACGATTACCGAGTGACGCCAAAGCTCACTTTGAACTTGGGCTTGCGGTGGGAATTCGCGACGCCGCTTTGGGAGCGCGACAATCTGTGGTCTAATTTCGACCCAGCAACAAACAAGCTCATCCAGGCGACAAACGGTAGTCTATACAATCGCGCGCTGGTGAATCCCGATTACAAAGATTTCGGACCTCGGCTGGGATTTGCCTATAGCACGACGCCAAAGACGGTGATTCGCGGCGGATACGGCATTAGCTATTCGTTCTTCAACCGGCCAGGCAGCGCGCAGGAGGGCATTAACTCTCCGGCGGCAATATTCGGAATCATTAGCCAGTCGATACCGGCAGGAGGCGCGGTGCCGTCAACCTTCCTGACAACACAGCGGGCGTTTACAACAGGAATTAATAATCCGGCAAATTTCAATCCCATTACAACGAATATTGACTATATTCCAGCCGATACGCGCTGGCCGTACATCCAAAGCTGGCTATTTTCGGTAGAGCAACAACTCACGAAGAACACAGTGCTGGAATTGGCGTACAACGGTAATCATAGTTTGCGCTTGCCCATTATCGGGGATTACAACCAAGCCAACCCGAACCTGCCTGGCGCGACGCTGGGAGTACAGGCCCGCCGCCCGAATCAAAGCTTTGGCCCCATCACTTGGCTTTATCCGGCGGGATCCAATAACTACAACGGCTTCTCAGCGCGATTAGAGCATCACTTTGGTAACGGTCTTTATTTCCTGAATTCCTTCACGTGGTCCAAGGCATTGGGCGATTCCGAGCAGGCGCTGGAGTCGTTTCCAGGTTATTCGGTGGCAAATCCGCAGAACATCAGAAATCTCGCGGCGGAGAAGGCTCCAACAAGCTTCGACGTGGAATTCATGAACGTGACAAGTGTCGTCTATGAACTTCCCTTCGGGAGAGGCCGCAAGTTCGGATCACAATGGAATCCGGTTCTGGACGCGCTCATTGGTGGATGGGAGATAAACACCATCAACACTGCAAATTCGGGCAATCCGATCAACGTGTATTACTCGCCTTCGGCGGCTAACGATATCACGGGCTTGACGCAAGACTGGCGTGGACAGGCATTTCAGCGTCCCAACGTATCGGGACAAGGCATCAGCCAAACCAAATCGGCACTAGTTAATAACTACTTCGCGGGCTATACGTTCACCACACCGTCGGCAAGCAACCCATGGGGCGATCTGGGACGGAACGCATTCCGCGCTCCGAGTCTGGAGCAATGGGATCTCGGCGTGTACAAAACATTTAGACTGCCGCGTGAGGAAATGGGGCTGCAGTTCCGCTCGGAGTTCTTCAACGTGCTGAACCATACCAATCTCGGCTTACCGAATGCTACGACGACAAGCGCCGCGTTCGGCACAATTCGGACAACGTATGCACCGCGGCAGATTCAATTTGCACTGAAGCTTATGTTTTAGAAAATCGGGCGAGGCTTACGTCGCCCCACGCTACGCCACAACTCTGGCGCTGCCGACAATTTCAATCAGCGAATCGCCGGGAATCCATTCAAGAGCCATGCAGGCACGTGAAGGAGCTTTCCCCGGACTAAAATAGGTGCGATAGATTTTGTTCAGCGCATCATACTGCGCTTTGTGCGCATCGAATCGCGCTTTCCCGGTGGGCATAGGAACGCCATCGGCAAGGGGCAGACAGAGAAACACTTCGAGATGAAGAATGCTGTCCATGGTGCATCCCGCCGATTCGAGCGACTTTTTCAGTGCGTCCATGGTGCGGGTCACATGTTTTTCGAATGGGTCGGTCACCGTGACATGGTCATCCTTGGGATAGCCGTCGTTCGATCCTGTGCCGGAGAAGTAATAAATCCCGTCATGTATGTGGTTACTGCCGCGGCGGCGCGGTGTTTCCGCGGCCGCAGAGGGGGATTGGCGAGCAAAAAGCCTCGGCGCGCCAATTGCGGCAGCGCTCAAAACTGCCACCTTGTCGAACCATCTGCGTCGCGTATTGATCTCCATAGCATGTCTCCTTTTGCTGTTCTTCAATCAAATAAACCGTAAAGAAACTAGTAATGTAGCACCGAAGCGATCGCGTGACGTCAGTTGAATTGCGTTTGCGCCCCGCCTCCTCTTGCAATTACGAGTATGGCGGCGAAGAAACAGTCCTGCTTCGTTTGCACGTCTAAGGATCATGCAAACGGACGCCGACTTTCGCCGGCCCGCCTCGGCGGCAGCGCATATTGAAGCATCGGGATCGAAACGAGGGACGCGTCAACAGGACAGCCGAAAAAATCTTGGCTCCGGATCGCGCACAGCCTGTTTTGCGGCTGGCGCCGGACTGATGGCATATGGCGCAAAACGGCGCGGGGTGGCAGGCACGCTTGTTGGACTATTCGGAGCGGAGCTGATCTACCACGGGCTTGCAGGCCGCTCGGCGCTGCTTCGGTGGGCGGGAGTGGATACGCTCCATCCACCCGTAGTGACGGCGGAGCGAACCGTAACGGTTGGACGATCATGCGAGGAGATCTATCAATTCTGGAAAGATCCGGCAAACATGCCGTGGATTATGGAAGAAATTGAGTCGGTAATACCACTAGATGAGACCCATTGGCATTGGAAAGCGAAGCCTATAGCGGGAATGCAATTGGAGTGGGACACGGAAATTATGCAGGATATTCCGGGGCGGCTCCTATCGTGGCGCTCGACCGAAGGCGCTCCGCTCTCTCAAGCGGGAACACTTATATTCACTCCCGCGCCGGCCAACCGGGGGGCGGAAGTGAAGCTGCGCTTTCAATACAAACCTCCAGCTGGAGAAATCGGCAACGCAATCGCAGGCCTCTTTGGCAGAGACGCATATCACACGATCAGCAGGCAACTGAGAAACCTGGAACAGGTGATGGAAACAGGCGAAGTCGCGCGGACGAATAATCAGCCGGCGGGAGCACGATCCCTCGCGGGCAAGCTCGTCCTTTCGAGCTAAGGAGACAACAAGAGTGAAGGCATTAACGTGGACTGGCGTGAATCAACTTTCGGTCGAACAGGTTACGGATCCCGAAATCCTGAACCCAAATGACGCAATCATCAAAGTCACGCTTACAGTGCCCTGTGGTTCAGACATACATTTGCGGAGCGGCTACGTGCCCAGCATGGCGAAAGGCGATGTTATCGGCCACGAGTTCATGGGTGAAGTGGTCGAGACCGGCCCAAATGTGAAGAAGCACAAGAAGGGCGACCGAGTCGTGGTAATGTCGGTTGTCGGCTGCGGCGAATGTTCTTTCTGCAAACACGAAGAATGGTCGCTCTGTAACAACACGAACCCGAATGCCGGAATTGTCGAAGCATTCTACGGCCATAGTCCGGCGGGCATATTCGGCTATTCGCACGCCTTTGGCGGCTATGCGGGCAGC
>Ga0134125_10001699_pt1 | contig 26823 bp, 27 predicted proteins | sample KB31751_FD_96464 | JGI IMG/M metagenome (GOLD analysis project Ga0134125, IMG submission 96464) | Terrestrial soil microbial communities with excess Nitrogen fertilizer from Kellogg Biological Station, Michigan, USA - KB3-175-1 | ecosystem: Environmental > Terrestrial > Soil > Unclassified ...
AGCGCCGCAAGGATGGATCCCAACGAAATATATCTACTCACCGCAACAATGAGCACGAACACGGCCAGGACCGCAAGCAGCGCCAGCGGAGCAATGTAGAGAAAGGCGCCAATAAAACACGCGACCGCTTTGCCGCCTTTGAAGCGGAGAAAGACCGGAAACGAATGACCAACCATGACGGCGGCAGCCGCGAGTGCCAAGCCGATCGCGCTATTGTGAGTCAGCATGCCTGCGATCCACACAGCGAGATAGCCTTTCAGAATGTCGAGCAGGAGCACAACAACGCCGGCCTTTCCGCCTGCGCTGCGATGGACATTTGTAGCGCCAATGTTTCCACTGCCCATAGTGCGGATGTCCTTACCCAGAGCGAAGCGGACAAACAGGTAGCCGAACGGGACGCCTCCAAGCAGATAGGCAATAACCGTGGCAAAGATGAGCGAGACAGCCATGACTAAATAGAAATTAGCATTCGCGGCCGAATGCGGGAAACGGCCAGGCTCAGGCGACCATCGCCTTTTGGAACTGAAATCCACGGAGCTTGCGGTAAATGGAGGCGTGAGAACCGGGATCGCTGCGAAACAGGAAAAATTGGTTCACTTCAAAAGAACCGATTTGCGCCGGTTGCAATTCCTCCACTTTCCGTCGCAGTTGCGTAAGTGGAACCGGGTTCTTAATGCGGGCCAAGGTGAGATGAGCTGTAAAAGCACGTTCGTCGACGGGGACACCCAAAGACGCCAATCGCGCTTCCGTCTCCTTGGCAAGCGTGTAGAGTCCCGGCTCCGCGTGAACACCCACCCAAAGCACACGCGGCGAGCGCTCATTAGGAAACCAGCCCAGATCGCGCAATTCAATGTTGAATGGTTCGCGGGGCAATACTTCGCTCAAGGCTGTTTCGAGATCGGGCAGCCGCTCCGGCGGCCATTCCCCAATGAATTTGGTCGTGATGTGAAGATTGTCGATTGGGCTCCATTTGATGAACGCCTCCGGGCGGAGAACGCTGATCAGCCGGTCCAACTTCCAGATCATTTCATCGGGCAAGTCGATGGCCGTGAATAACCGCATATTCATTCCCTGTGCTTTCTAAGTTGTAAAGCCTTGATACATCTGTTGCGCTCGCGTATGCTACCTTGCTTGCGTACTTGCAAAAACAGCAAAAACAGCTTGAGTGTTCGCCAAGGGAAGCGCTCGACCGGTGGTCGTTAAGCGCTCTTTTCCGGGCAAGTCAAGTTCTCCGCTTACCCTTTTATAGTCGCGCGACCATCGAGGTTGCACGCGATCTTCTCGGTTGTATCCTGATCCACCATCGTACCGCCGGAATGATTGTAGAGGTGGAAGCTTATCTTGGCCTGGACGATCTGGCCGCCCACGCATCGCGCGGATTAACCCCGCGCACGCGCGTCGTTTTCGGACCGCCGGGCAGGGCGTATATATATTTCATCTATGGAATGCACGAGTGCTTGAATGTGGTAGCGGAACCGGACGGCAAAGCCGGCTGCGTCCTGATTCGTGCGCTGGAGCCGCTCAGCGGGGTGGCGGAGATGTATCGCAGGCGGCAGTGGAAGAGTACGCCACAGGGGCTGGCGAACGGGCCGGGGAAACTGACGGAGGCACTTGGCATTACCCGGGACCAATACGGACTACGATTCGACCGAACACCGCTTGAAATCCGCCGCTGGAAATCGATGCCGGAATTCACCATTGCCGCCACACCGCGCATTGGCATCCGGCATTGCGCGGAATGGCCGTTACGCTTTATCTGGAAAGATCATCCATGCCTGAGCCGTTGAAAGCTGCGAAACGAACTGTCGTTTACGTGCTGCGGGCGAAGGAACGCCAAAAATAGTCGACTACCTGGCGCGCAAGCTTCTTGTTGTCCCGGCACTCGGCGGAGCCGAAAATTTTGTTGTAAAGCATGGGGCCGAGCAGAAGGGCCGGACTGAAATCGATATCCAGATCGCGGGCGAGTTCACCATTCTCTTTTGCCTGCTTGAGTATTTGTTTAATTTCGCGGCGCGGCGGCTCCATCACCGTCTCTCGCCAAGTCTGCCCAAATTTTTGGTTATGGGCGGAGTAGGCAATCAGATGAGGCATGATCTGCTGAGCACGTTCGTGGCGACCTTCCGACGGCCGGTACGAGAGGACCGCAATCAGGTCCTTGCGCAAGCTGCCGGAGTCAAATACGGGCCGCTCCTTCAGTCCGCTGATCCGGACCATCACCTCTAGCAGTAGGGCCTCTTTGTCGGCCCAATGTTTGTAGATAGTCGCTTTACTGACACCCGACACTTCAGCGATAGCATCCATGCTGGTACGATCGATGCCGCGCTCGGCGAATAGCTGAATTGCGGCCTCAATAACCTGTTCGTGTGCACGAGAGCTCCTTTGCCGTGACATGACTAAAGTTGAATTTTCGAAAAGAGATAGCTGCCGATGCCGAGAAAGAGCGCGCCAACGGCTGCGAGGATAATCAGGTCCGCTGCCGGCCCGAAGGCAGAGATTCCCACGAGCATAGTGCGCAGGCCGTCAACACCATAGGAAAGTGGGTCGAGGCGCGTGATGACGCTTAGGATTGACGGCAGATTGTCCAGCGGAAACAGAGCGCCGGATAAAAAGAAAATCGGCATCACCAAAAAATTCATGATGAGCTGAAAGCCCTGCATGTCCTGCAGGACGGAACCGATCGCCGTTCCCAGCGCGGCAAAAACCACCGCAATAAGGATCATGAAGACCACGGCAAATGGAAGCTTCGCGGCGCTCACGGGACGGAAGCCGGCGATGAGGCAGACGATGATCACCAACACGCCTTGGAGAATGGCAACGGTAGCGCCGCCGAGCGTTTTGCCGATCATGACTTGAAGCCGCGGCACTGGTGCGACCAGTGTTTCTTTCAGAAAGCCAAACTGGCGATCCCAAAGCAATGCGATGCCGGAAAATACGGCGGTGAACAGCACCGTCATCGCGATTACGCCGGGCGCGACGAATTGCAGATAGCTTCCCTGCCCCGCTTTTTGAAACACCGGCCCGAGCCCGAAGCCAAGAGCCAAGAGGTAAAGTAACGGCTGCCCCAGGGAGGCAACGAGTTGCGCGCGAGATCGTGTATAGCGACGCAGTTCGCGTAACCAGAGGATGTAGATTGCACTCATCGGCGTCCACTCCAAAGTTTGGCAACTTGCCGCATCTGATCGGCCGCGCCCGCCGTTTCATCGCGAATTGTCGAGCCGGTAAGTTGGAGAAAAGCATCTTCCAGCGACTCGGTCCCGGTCTGCGCCTTCAAGTCCTGCGGAGAGCCTATAGCGACAATTTCACCGTGATCGATGACGGCGATGCGGTGGGCCACGCGATCGGCCTCATCCATGTAATGGGTGGTGAGAAACACCGTGACTTGCTCCGTTTCGTTCAAATGCTTTGCATGAGTCCAGAGTTGATTGCGGCTTTGCGGGTCGAGTCCGAGCGTTGGCTCGTCCAGAAAAAGGATTTTGGGAGTATGCAGTAAGCCGCGCGCGATTTCGAGACGGCGCTTCATGCCGCCAGAAAATTTTTTCACCTGGTCGTTGCGGCGTTCCCACAACTCGAATAGCCTGAGCAGTTGCTCGGTGCGCTCGAGGCGGATGCGGCGCGGAACATGGTAGAGGATGCCGTGGAGCTCCATGTTCTCGTAGGCAGTTAGCTCGCCATCGAGGCTCGGATCCTGGAACACAATGCCAAAGCGCTGACGGACATCATGCTGATGAGTGCGTGGATCCAGACCATCCAGTTCTAATCTGCCTGAGGTTGGACTCAGCAGCGTGGTGAGCATTTTGATGGTGGTGGTTTTACCCGCTCCATTGGGGCCAAGGAACGCGAAAATCTCGCCCTTGGGGACATGGAAGGAAATATTATTTACGGCGGTGAACTCGCCAAATTTTTTGACGAGGTTATCGACGCGAATCATGGGATTCAAGCAGGAAATGGCCTCCTGGTCCGAGTAACTATACTAAACGGTGTGGTTTAGTTATGTCAAGGAAGCGATTTCGGGGCACTCCGCCGGTGCGACCTCCCGAAGATCCGTGCGCTTATGACGGCGCTCGTGATTATTGCTGCTCTGCTGAGCGGTCAGCATTCCGGCGAGTGCGAAATACCACCCGCACGTGCCGAGCCGCGCAAAGGGATAGTCTACGAGCGCATGGAGCGCAAACGCCACTAGCCCGATGCCCCACACTGAGCGGAAGGCGGGACGGATCGTCCAACCAATGAGCAGAACCATGACCAGAGCGTAGGGGATGCCGCCCTCGGCTGCCCATTCGAGGTAATCGTTATGCGCCTGATTCACCCATGTTCCGTCATCATAGAGCGCAAACTTCTTGTAGACGGGGACATAAGCTCCAAGCCCCCAGCCGGTAAGCGGGCGCGCTTGAATCATGCGGAGCGAAGATTCGTTGAGATAACGCCTGTTGGCAAGCTGATCGGGCCGCTCTAGTTTTTGCAACACCTGATGGAATCCGGCGACGAACGTAAAGCCAAAGCTGAGAGTCAGAGCCAGCGCGACGACAGGAAGGGAGACGCTATTGCGACGCTGGAGGGAAGCGGCCAACAAGACAACAAACAACTCACCCAGCACCAGCACAGCGCCAGCGCGAGAGGAAGATGATACAACGGCGCCCACTTGGAGTGCCGCTAAAAGCAGATAGGGCAAGCGGATTTCGCGATGGCGGACACCTTCCCAAAGCGTGACGGGCAATGTCAGCTCGATAATCTGCGCGAAGTTGTTGTAATACGCAAACGTGCCGAAAATGTCCGGAAAGCCGCTTGGAAACAGCCAGAAATAATTTCCAGTATGGGAAGCCTGCTCCAGCAGGCTCAGGAGGGCTTCAAAGCTGCCGAAGGCGGCGAAGGCAATTCGCACGTCATCCGCCAAACTCCGCTTTTGAAACGCGTGCGTTGCAAGGAACGCGATCGTGGCGGCCGTTAGCCAGAAACACGATTTTTCGAGACCGTTAAAGATGATCTTTTGCTCGGACCAAAGTGCCTGCCCTAACCCGTACAGGCACATCAGCAGCGGGCAGAAGAATGCAAGGCTAAATCGGAACGGCGCTCGCAGATTCAGGACGAGAGACACGGCCGTGAGCAGAAACAGAAGGGCCGACACCAAGTGCCAAGCAATCTGGCTGTAATCGCCAATAAAGAGCGAGAATGCGGCCAGCGCTCCAAATAGTATCCAAGCGGAAATGCCGCCGACGCGCGAAATGCCTGTTAACCTCCTTCAATAATTAAGGGGGGAGACCGAAATGAAAACTCTCAGAAAAGAGCTATGGTTCGACGTTCCTTCGCGCCGAGGCTTCATCAACATCACAAAGCAGGTTGCCGCAAGCGTGCGGGAAAGCGGTGTACGCGACGGGTTGATTCTGGTGAACGCGATGCATATTACAGCATCGGTTTTTATTAACGATGACGAGCCCGGGCTGCATCATGACTACGACCGCTGGCTTGAAAAACTTGCCCCGCACGAACCGGTCAGCAGCTATGAACACAATCGCACGGGTGAAGACAACGCGGACGCACACATGAAACGGCAGATTATGGGGCGCGAAGTCGTGGTGGCAATTACAAACGGCACACTCGATTTCGGCCCATGGGAGCAGATTTTTTATGGAGAATTCGATGGCCGACGCAAGAAAAGAGTCCTCATCAAGATCGTTGGCGAATGATGGCTCGCTGCGGCAAATCGGGTTGAACACATTCGGATAAAATAAGACTTGAGCGTATTAGACGAACCCTTCAAAATCTGCGCCGTGAACTATCTCAACACCGTTCCTTTGGTATGGGGAATGCTTCATGGGCCGCAGCGCGAACGTGTTGAACTCAGCTTTGCCACTCCTTCGGCGTGCGCCGGCGTAGTTGGAAAAGGAGCCGTGCACCTCGGATTAAATCCCATCGCGGAGGTAGCGCGTCAAAACTTGGAAGTTATGCCCGGGTACGGCATTGCGTGCCGCGGTGCGGTGCGCAGCATTCTACTGATTTCGCAAAAGCCGTTGAAGCAGGTTCAAACGCTTGCCACAGATTCGGGTTCACGAACTTCGGTGGAACTGGCTCGCGTCATTTTGCGCGAACTCTATGGGGTGGAACCTGCGCTGCAGCCACACCGGCCCGAGCTTGAGGAGATGCTAGCCGTCTGCGATGCTGCTCTTCTGATCGGCGACGCGGCTTTGAAAATCGACCCCTATACGCTTCCCTATCAGGTTCTGGATTTGGGGGCGGAATGGTACGCTCTGACTGGCTTGCCGATGGTTTTCGCGCTTTGGTCGGGACGTTCGGCTATGCCGAGCCGGTTGGGCGATGTACTCGAAGCATCCTACAAGTTCGGGCACGCGAACATCGGACAAATTGTGAATGCCGAATGGCAAGCGCGCCACGTAACACGCGATCTGGCCTATGAGTACTTGACGAGCTACATCCGGTACGAAATCGGCGACGAGGAGTGGAAGGGCGCGGAAGCATTTCTGGAGCTTTCGGGGCTGCCCACAGTCAACATTACGCTCGCCGAAGCAAGGTAATGAAAAGAAATGATCACTCGTCAGCAGGCAGTTGATCTTTATTCGGGCAATGACCTGGTTGGTATCGGAATGGAGGCGGACGCAGTGCGGCGCAAACTCCATCCCGACGGCGTAGTGAGCTACATCATCGACCGCAACATCAACTACACAAATTTCTGCACCGAATACTGCAGTTTCTGCGCGTTTTACCGGCCTATGGGGCACGAAGAAGGCTATATCCTTCCGCACGAAACAATCTTCAGCAAGATCCAGGAGACGATTGATCTCGGCGGCACCGGCATCCTGATGCAAGGCGGGCTACATCCGGATCTGAAGATCGAATGGTACGAGGATCTGTTACGCGCGATAAAGCAGCGCTTCAATATTTGGTGCCATTGCTTCTCGGCTCCGGAAATCGTGAACATTGCCGAGGTCAGCGGACTAACGCTGCGCGACACCATTGCCCGGCTGCGCGACGCGGGACTCGATTCCATTCCCGGCGGCGGCGCTGAGATTCTGGACAACGAAGTTCGACACCGCATCAGCCGGCTGAAATGCTCGGTACAGGAGTGGATTGATGTGCATCGGACTGCGCACGCGCTCGGAATGCGAACCACCGCTACGATGATGTTCGGTACCGGCGAGACATTGGAACACCGGCTGAACCATTTTGAAATTGTGCGGCAGATTCAGGAAGACACCGGGGGCTTTACGGCTTTCATTCCGTGGTTTTTTCAACGGGAGTACACTTCGCTTGGTCGCTTTGTAAAGGAAGAAGCGACGGCAGTGGAGTATCTGAAAATGCTGGCGTTATCGCGCATTTATCTGGACAATATTCTAAATGTGCAGGCTTCATGGGTCACGCCGGGCTTGAAGGTGTGCCAGCTTGGGCTTCGCTTCGGCGGCAACGACGTCGGCAGCATCATGATTGAAGAGAACGTGGTCTCCGCAGCGGGCACACATCATCGCGCGACCGAAGAACAACTGCGCCGGTTGATACGCGATGCGGGCTTTGTGCCGAAGCAGCGCGATACGTTGTACCGGACGTACTTTCTGAATTAGTCGGCGATCCGGTGTAGATCTTTAAGAGCGACTCAGCCTTTCCATTACACGGGACAGCCATGCCGAAATAAACATCAGCAATACGACGAGGAACAAAGCATAGCGCAAGTTGGTCAACTGCGAAAGGAATCCGATGCTGGGCGGCCCGAACAGAAACGCCAGATAACCGATACCGCTGACGGTGGCGATGCCCGCGCCGCGGCTCACCGACGGCACACGGCCGCCGGCGGCGAATACGAGTGGGATGATGACCGAAAAGCCAGCTCCCGCCGCCGCGAAGCCGGGTAGTGCCCAATAAGGCGATTCCATGGAGAGCGCGAAGATGAGACCGAACATGGCTACCAGCGCGGCGGTTCTTACGGTGCGCGCGGGTCCGAGCCGCGCAGTAATAGAATCGCCCAAAAGGCGGAAAATTGCCATCCCCACGGAGAACACGGCGTAACCGATTGCAGCAAGACCCTGACCAGCTTTCAGCACTTGTTTTAAGTAGACTGCTATCCAATCGGCCATTGCTCCTTCGGAGAGAAAGGCGCAGAAACCGATAGCGCAGAGCGCGAGGAGCACCGGAGGAATAGCACGAAATGGAAGACGATGCGCGCCTGCGGCGTGTTGTTGCTCTTCGAGTTCAGACGTCAACGTAGCAGTGGACAATGTAATGGCGAGAAATACCAGCGCGCCAGCGAAAAGATGAGGTAGCGGCTGAATATGATGAGCAGCGACGAGTCCGCCCAAACCGGCACCGATCATTCCGCCGATGCTAAACATCGCATGAAAGCGTGACATGGTAGGATGGCCAAGCGCGTTTTCGACCGCAACTCCCTGGGCGTTCATTGCCACATCGTTCGCACCCGCCGCGGCGCCATACACAGTGAGAGCCAGGAAGAGCGTAAGCGCATTGAACGCAAGTCCCGGAAGAATTAACGTGAGACAAAAAGCTACGGACGTCCAAGTAGTGACACGACTGCTTCCATAGCGACCCACCATTCGGCCGCACAGCGGAATGGAGCCGAGCGATCCGACAGCGCTACCCAAAAGGCAAAGGCCGAGAACCCCGTTTTTGAGATGCAGTGTCGATTGGATTGCGGGAATGCGCGACAGCCACGTGGAGACGACGAGTCCGTGAACCAAGAACCGCGCAATGACAGCCCACCACGCGGCGTCCAAGCGTCGTGCGTTCACTCGAGCACTGATAGTGGAGATACGAATAGCCTCTGAAAATCAGAATTTAGCGGAGTTAACCAGGAAAGCGCTGGCTCGCTTTTTCTATTTTCGCAGGACAATCCGTTTTGATCGAAAACTCAGGCGCTTTGTTGTGCCGCCATGCTGCGCGGCGGTTCCAGGGCGGCGTTAATCAAACCTTCTCCAATCGCAAAGCGCGTCAACTCCGCGGTAGAGTGCAGATCGAGACGCTCCATAATGCATTGGCGGTGGAATTCAGCGGTACGCGGGGAAAGTCCAAGTTTAAACGCAATTTCTTTTGCCGTCAGCCCCTCGGCAATCAGTTGTAGCACGGAAATTTGCCGCGGTGTGAGTGAGCCTAAAGCCGATTCGCTATGTTTCTCCAGTTCCTGCTTGGCATCGGTCCCAAGAACCTTTTGCCCCCGGGCGACCGCTTCGATGGCAGCGCCAAATTCGGCATAGGACGCATGTTTAGAAATGAAGCCATAGCCGCCCACATTTTGCGACTCGCGAATGAGCCGAGCAGAACATTCACCGGAAATAAACAAGATGCGGGCTGCGGGATCTTGCCGGAGCAGTTGACGGGAAGCCTCAAATCCGTCCATTCCGGGCATATTAATGTCGACAAGATATACATCAGGCTTTGCTTCGTTACTTAACGCGATAAGCTGCTGGCCATCATAGGCTTTGCCAACCACCTCGAAGGCGCCTTCGCTCAGCAAAAGCAACGCTTCCAGTACCAAAGCATGATCATCGGCAATTACGATCTTGATTCGTTCCATTCGCTTCTCCGAAATCAACAAACTATTCAAATTGTTGATGCGGAAAGGGCGGATTATCGTTCAAAAGATTTAGATGAAGTTCTGTAACAACGGCTGGATGTCGAGTTGCGGACAATTAGCTGGACGTTATGAACCGCTTTTGCAAATTTTATAATTTAGCCGAGGCGGCCCGGTCTATAAACCAAATTGCGTTCGGAGCGTCCCTGGCCCCGAGTTGGCACGGGAATTGGATGGGATTTTCGGGGCCGCGCAGCACTTGAAACAGGGGCTCAGCTTTGTCGTCGCCAGCCACGAGGAGCGCGGTCTTTTTTGCGGCCAGCAGTACTGCCGGGAGCAGCGTCACTCGATTCATTTTCACCTTTTCCACGTAGACGGCTGCAGCGATGCCCTTCCGGTCATGAATCAACGGTTCTCCGGGAAACAGGCTCGCTGTGTGCGCGTCGTCCCCCCTGCCGCGATGAATAATATCGAATGCCGGAATATCCCCGTCGCCAAGGCGGAATGAACGGCGAACGTCACCTACATAGTCCTCAGCAGCCTGTGAAGGGTCAAGCTCTCCTTTGATGCGATGAATATTCTCTTTAGGGACACGCGCCGGCTCCAGCCATGTTTCGTTGGCCAGCCGGTAGTTACTTCGCGAATCGGAAGGAGGGACGCACCGCTCATCCACCCAGAACACGTGTACGTTATTCCAGGCAAAAGGCGTTTTGGCCAACGTTTCGAACATCAATTTCGGCGTGGCGCCGCCCGAGATGGCAATGCGCGCCACGGGAGCAGCGGCCAAAACACGCTGTAACTCATCCAGTATCCATGCCGCACATACGTTAGCAGCCGCGCGCGCGTTTTCTGCGATTTCCAAAGCTTCGTGAGTCATTGCCGGTATGACGCCTCAGCGCGATCGAACGCTGCATTGAAAACCGGATCGTAGCCGAGAACAGTCAGCTCCTCGTGCATTAGTTCATAAAAAGACGAGCCCGCCAGGCTCACTTGCTGCTCCTGCTCGCCGACACGCAATTTCAGGCAGGTCGGCCCGGTTCGGGATAGCTCAACGGTATGCTCTCCGGAAAGCCTCACGCTACTGAGACCCGGCCAGGGACTGTCCTCGCGGCGAAGTGAAGCCTTCGTCTGCGTGCCGCGTTCCAGCCAAGCCGCCAGATAGAGAGCCGATGCTGGAACAGTGGCGCCGGAGTAGGTGAGTTCAGCGCCAAGACCGGTTGGACTCAGCCAATCCGCGTTCTCCTCAAAAACGGTGCCGATGGTTTCACGCCATGCGGTGATACGAGTCCATTCCAAGTCGCCGATCATGCGTCCAGCCGCTTTCCAGCCGCGCAGAACGTCAAAGGCCTGGTTCAGGTCCACGCCTTTTGTGTCCACAATCGTCTTGGTAGCCAGCGCGAGGACCGGAGTCATGGCTGCGTTAGTTCGATCGTTCGGCGAAACGCGCAGGACGGACTTCATGCGGCACCACACCACCACCGGCAGGTCGGGAACGACGATGCCCAGCACGGTTGGAGAGGCATCGAGCAGCCGATCGGGCCGGACCGAAACCTCAATCTGCTCGCAACAAATCTGCTGCGCTTTTCCAAAGGGTTTCCAGCATTGAGCAAAGACGCGCGCAGAGAGTCCATTCTCCGCTTTCGGGTCGGAGCGTAACACGATCGCGCGGCTTGGATGGGCATGCATCAACTCCACGAGCGTTTGGCTGGCGGTCGCGCTCTCCGCGTCCTCTTCGTCGGTAATGACGATGAGAGTCATTGCGCAAGCGCGCAATACCGTAGGCTTGCCTTGATGCCGCTCCTCTTCACCAAGTGAAGTCCAGACGCGGCCCAGTTCGCGAAGAATCTTTTCCGGCTGGGCGGGAATGGGGCCACTGCTCATGGCATTCTCCAGGTATGCCCTTCTCTGGCTAGCATATCGTCAGATGCTTTCGGTCCCCAGGTTCCGGCCTCATAATTTGGGAAATCGAACTTCGTATTGCGCCAAACTTCCAAGATCGGCTCAATAACGGTCCAGCTCGCCTCCACCATATCCTGCCGCGTATAGAGCGTGGGGTCGCCGGCCATCGCGTCCACCAACAGAGTTTCATACGCGGTGGGCGTGCGCTCGCCGAAGCTCGACCCGTAATTGAAATCCATCGACACAGGCCGCACGCGCATTCCGCTGCCTGGGCTCTTTGAAAGGAAGCGCAGTGAAATACCCTCCTCCGGCTGAATGCGCAGCACCATTAAATTGGGGCGCGGAGAGCGAGGGCCAAGCCGCGTCTCCTGCTGGAACATCGCCAGCGGAGGCGCATTGAATTGAATTGCAATATCGGTGACCCGCTTCGGGAGCCGTTTGCCGCTACGAATATAAAACGGCACACCGGCCCATCGCCAGTTATCGATGAAGAAGGTAGCGGCGGCATAAGTATCCGTTTGCGCCTTTGGATCGACTCCTTCTTCCTGGCGAAATCCGGGAAGATCCTGACCACCGACTTTGGCGGGACCGTACTGGCCGGACACGGCGTACAACGGCACATCGTCGCGCTTCATCACGCGGATCGCACGGAGCAGTTTTGCGCGCTCGTCGCGAACGTTGTCGGCGTCGAAGAACGAAGGCGGCTCCATCGTAACGGTGGCCATTACTTGAAGCAAATGGTTTTGAATCATGTCGCGGAGGGCGCCCGCTTCCTGATAATAGGCTCCACGACCCTCAACACCGATGGACTCAGCCGCCGTAATTTGAACGTGGTTTACATAGCGGCGATTCCATAAAGGCTCGAATATGCCGTTTCCGAAACGGAAGGCCAAGATATTCTGAACAGTTTCTTTACCCAGGTAATGGTCGATGCGATAGACGTCTTTTTCCTCAAAAACGTGATGAATTTCGTCGCTTAAGGCTCTGGCGCTCTTCAAGTCGTGCCCGAATGGCTTCTCCACCACCACACGGCGCCAGCCCTTGCCGTGGTGCAGACCGGCTGCGCCAAGGCACTCCACAACGGTCGCGTAATAGCTGGGCTGCGTCGAGAGATAAAACAGAACGTTGCCGCGTGTCTGATGATCATTCTCGATTTCGCTCAATTTCGCGGCAATGGCTTGATAACATTTCGGATCTTTGAGATCGCCAGCGATGTAATAGAGGGATTGTTCAAAGGAGTTCCATACCGATTCGTCAAAGGGCGAATCTTCAATGAACTGCTGAACAGACTCTTTCATCTTTTCCCGGAACTCGCTATCTGACATATGCGTTCGCGAGTTACCGATTACGGCAAAACTTTGCGGTATGCGGCGCTCATAAGCCAATCGATATAAGGCCGGCAATAGCTTTCGTTTGGTTAAATCCCCGTTGGCGCCGAAAATCACAATAGCGCAGGGGGGTACCCGTCTTTCAAAACGCAGCGGATCTTGGAACGGATTCGCGTCGGTCATTTGTCCCAACAATAACATCGAGGCAACGGATAATGTAGATTCCGGAATAAACGATGTCCAAGAAAAAGATTATCGCTGTTCTAAGCGATCTGATGTTCACCGTGAAGATACAAGGGGCAGCCAAGCGTGCGGGAATCGAGGCGGTATTTGTAAAGACTTCGGACGCTGCGCTGAAACTCGTCAAAGAATCTCCGGTGGCGGTTATTGTCGATTTGAATGCATCCGATATTCGCCCGCTGGAACTCATTGAGCAGCTAAAATCCGGACCGGAGAGCAGCAAAATGACAGTGCTCGGATTCGTTTCCCATGTCCAAACAGACTTGAGAGTTGCGGCACAGCAAAAGGGCTGCGATCTGGTGATCGCGCGTTCGGTATTCTCGCAGCAACTAGCCCAGTTTTTAGAGAAAATCACAGGGGAATGAACATAAACACGGGCTTCTTAGACATCCGCCTTGAGTTGCGATCCTTCGGTCAGAACATAACGAGCACCGGTACGGACAGATTTAAACTCCTGAACGGATCCGCTGGGCCATTCCACAACCAGGCGTTGTACGGATGTGTGTTTGCCGGCTCCAAAGGTAACCGGCAGTTCCGATTGTGAAAGATAGCTGGAACCGCTCTTCACGTTTCGAGAGGCGATCCGGCCATCTCCGTAGAAGACTTTCACATTGGCCCCAATCGCGCTACGGTTCGATTTCGTGCCAATAAGCCGCAGGCGAAGGCTCTTGTTTCCTGACAACTGATCGTTGCGGTAAAGATAGGCCGGTCCCTGATTCGTTGTTATGAGCACGTCGAGATCGCCATCGTTGTCGATATCGGCGTAAGCCGCGCCACGGCCGATTTTGGGATTGGCAAAACCGCCTCCTACGGCGCCGGCAACATCCTGAAGACCGCCGTGACCGTCGTTTAGGAACAAGTGCGGCCGCTGCGCATAGGGAGTCTCGGTTACTTTCTCCATGGTGTCGTCGATATGGCCGTTCACGACAAGCAAGTCGAGATCTCCATCCAGATTTGCGTCAAAGAAAAAGCAGCCAAAACCGAGACTATGCCGGGTATCGCGGCCGAGGTTCGTTTTCGGCGCAAGATCCTGGAAATATCCATCCTTACCACTTCTATATAGCGCCAGCATTTCACGATCGAAATTCGTCACCACCACGCTGGAGCGGCCCGAATTATCGAAATCGGCGGCATCGACACCCATGCCCGCCCGTGCTTTACCGTCAGAACTGAAGGCAACGCCGGCCCGCAACGCCGCTTCCTGAAATGTTCCATCGCCACGATTGTGGTAGAGCTTGTTGGGCTGGGTATCGTTGGCGACGAACAAATCCGAAAACCCATTGTGATCGTAATCAATGAGAGCTACGCCAAGAGATTTCGAACTGCTGTCGAATAGACCGGCTTTGGCGGTTACATCTTCAAAACTGCCATCGCCGCGATTGCGAAACAGCCAGCAGGTAGTACCGTGATAGGCTTCGGGCGTGCAGTAGGATTTGTGCTGGCCATCGGCGCTACAGAAAATATCTGTTTCCGGCGACCACCGCACGTAGTTGCACACAAAAAGATCGAGCCAACCATCGCGGTCGTAATCAAACCAAAGGCACGAAGTGGAAAACCCTGTGCGATTGCCGAGCCCGCTGCGCGCGGTTACATCCTGAAATGAACCTCGGCGCGTGTTTTTGAACAACCGGTTCTGGCCAACACCAGTTACATATATATCGATGAAGCCATCGTTATCGTAGTCTCCGACTGCAACGCCCAGTCCGTACATCTTAATATCGAGACCGGCCTGCTTCGTAACGTCGGAGAACGTCCCGTTGCGATTGTTCCGGTATAACATCAACGAGCTTTTTTCGGGATTGCGGCTTGCGTGTCCAGGCCAATCGCAACCATTTACGAAAAGAATATCCTGCCAGCCGTCATTATCGTAGTCAAGAAATGCGCACCCCGGCCCGAGCGTCTCGGGCAGAAATTTTTTTCCAAAAGCGCCGCTATGGTGGTTGAAATGGATGCCGGCTTTGCCGGTTATATCGGCAAATCGGAAACCAGGTGTTATGGGTGCTCCGGCAAGCGGAGCAGCCAATAGAGCTTCTAAAAAACTACGCCTCTTCATCAGCCATACTGCATCACAAAGTTATTGTGGCGCAACTAAGCCTTTCCGAATCGCAAAAAGCACGAGCTCCGCGGTGCGATGAATATTCATTTTTTCCATCAGATTGGCGCGGTGCACTGAAACGGTATTAACGCTAAGATCGAGAATAGCCGCAATTTCTTTGTTGGACTTGCCTTGCGCAATCAGTTGAAGTACTTGTTTCTCGCGGCCGGTGAGTTTGTCCAGTTCATCATCCACATCTCCAACCGGATACTTGAGTCCCGCGGCAAGATAGCGTCGCCCTTCTGAGACAGCTTTCACCGCTCCCACCAAATCGACGTCGATAGCATTTTTCAAAAGATAGCCACGGGCGCCGGCATCAAAGGCGTTGCGTACGTAGTTGTCGTCGGCGTGCATACTTAAAACGAGGATGGCGGTTCCCGGGGCATGCTTGAGAATTTCTTTAGTAGCCTGCACGCCATCAAGTTCCGGCATCGCCAGGTCCATAACAACGACTTTGGGATGGAGCTTTTGGGCCATATCCAGGGCCTCTAAGCCGTTGCTTGCTTCGCCTACCACACGAATGAATGAATCGTCCTCCAGAATGCGGCGGAATCCGCGCCGGACCAGGGCGTGATCATCGGCTAGCAACACTGTTATTTCGTCAATCATGGGTGGCAACCTGTGCTTCCCGCTTTCCTTGCGTCAAATAAGCTTGTCCCTCTTCTTGAGGAAGAGGAATGCGCAACACTACTAAAGTACCGCCGCCCGGCGCGTTAGAGATGGTGACGTCGCCGCGCATCAGTTCCGCCCGCTCTCGCATGGCGACCAAGCCAAGGCCCAACGGCTGGTGGCGCTTATCATGCGAAAATCCCGCGCCGAAATCGCGAACTTCAATCGTGAGCCGTTCCGGCTGAAAATTTAGACGAACCTCCGCGGATTTGGTCTTACCATGCTTTACCGCGTTGTTGAGAGCTTCCTGCACAATGCGGAAGCAATGGATGGCCGCTTGACCGGTAATTCGTTGAATGTCGCCATCAATGTCCAGCGTGGTGCCGATGCCCGTCTGTTTTTGAAATAACTGCGTGTACCAGTCCAGACCCTTCGCGAGCCCGTAATCGTCGAGCACAGTAGGGTGCAGCATTTGCGAAAGGCCGCGCATTTTTTCCAGCGTATCCTGCGTAATTTGCCGGACTTCGGCGAGCTCAGCGCGAAATGGCGAATCGGGCGGCAAGCCTTTACGCTCGGCTCGACCGAGCATGGCGCCGACTGCGGTCAGAATCTGGCCAAATTCGTCGTGCAATTCCCGAGAAACTGACCGTAGTACCTCTTCTTGAATAGTGATGAGCTTTGCGGCCAACACGCGGCGCTGTTGCGCGAGAGAGTTCATTGCCGCAAAAATACGCCGGTTCGAATAAATAAGACCGAGGCTGGTGATGGCGATTCCCAACATCATCGCGACTAAGAACGCGTAAATGTCCCGGTGTACGCGATTGTAAATAGCCGCCACGTTTATGGCGGCCTCTTCTTCGGCTTCGTTATTTCGAATGAGGAGGCGAGCCACCAGCGTAGACAACGTCGATTGCTGCGCGGACAAAGATGTAGCGGCAAGCTGACGCGCCTGATCTTGATGACCGGCTTTGGCGAGCGCAAACATCTGGTCGGTCGTCTGCCAGAACTGCCGAACCGTACGCTCCAGTTGCCGCTGCTGTTCGGGCAAACGGTTCGCGGGAGAGAAACGGCGCTCTGTTTGGAGCGCGTCTTGTAGATCGGACCGTTTATCGGCCAGTTCATTTTGATACGCCAAGAGGCCGTATGGCTCTGAGCCTTCGGCCATATCGCGCAATGCAAGCCCTATCTGGCCGAGGTCGTTTTGCATTCTAAGCAGTTGCAGAGAGTCGCGGCGATTTCGGTCGATGATGGTAGTTTGCAGTTCGCGCAAGCCGTGTAACTGTGTTAAGGTGTACCAGGAATAGAAGGCAACCGCCAGCATGGTAACCAGCAGGCCGAGGAGAAGCCGGAGAGTAGGCGATTGCAACACGATTCGAGCGGATTGTCCTTATCTCTATATGTATCTATCTTGCGCCAAAGGGATGGAGCAGGCGTAACTGGCCAGCCTGGCGCAGATGTTAGAGTAGAAGGACGAGGGCCACCCTAGCTCAGTTGGTAGAGCGGCTGATTCGTAATCAGCAGGTCGCCGGTTCGATCCCGGCGGGTGGCTCCAGATCTACCCCGACCCACATGCACGAGGCCGCGCGCAAATCACTAACCTCCTGCTGATTCCAAAAGAAGTTGACCGACTGACGATCCCGCCGCGGTCTTTGTTGCCAAGTACTCCCCGCGCGAAACGGCGCCCAACATATCGCGCCCGCCTGATGCGAACAATCTCACTGCATTATTCAAGTCTGGGCGTCGGCATCAACGGGAGCCATTCTACCCGTTGACCGTATATTGGACTCCTCCGCCGCCGAAAGTGGGATCGGCATGGAGACAGAGTCGTTGCAATTCGAGGACATACCCCTCGAGACTGGAACATTCCGGCTCCCTAAGTTTGGAGCGTAACTTCCAACGGAACGAGAAGCCATACCTGGCTCGAAACAGGCTTCAATTATCCGAATTCGATCAGAGCCGTGGGCACGATTAACCAACGCGGCCAGCCCGCATTATATGACGCTCATATCTTGACAATCATAATAAACTGCCGTACTCTGGTCTCGCTTTCTCATGAACGAAACGAATACGGATGTGATTCAGGGCACGCTGGATATGCTCATCCTGAAGACCCTGAGTCTGGAGCCGATGCATGGCTTCGGTATAGCGCGGCGGATTGAGCAAATTACGCAAAACGTCTTCAAAGTAAATCCGGGATCGTTGTTAACGGCCCTGCAACGCTTAGAGCGGAGCGGCTGGCTCGATTCGGAGTGGCAGGTGACCGAAAATTCCCGGCGGGCCAAAATCTACCGGCTGACGCATACGGGAAGGAAGCAACTCGAAAGCGAAACAGCCGACTGGCAGCGCCGCTCGTCAGCCATCTCGCGACTGCTCAAAGCGGAGGTCTAAATTTATGCCCATCCTGCGCCAACTCGCTCGCGGTGTACGAAACCTTTTCCGCTCCAAACAGGCGGACGATGACGTTGCGGCGGAGATCGACAGTTTTGTCGCTGAAGCGAAGGCGGAATTCGAAGCCCGCGGCTTGTCGTCTGAAGAAGCGATGCGGGCAGCCCGAATCCATCTCGGCAGCACGACGGCGGTTCGCGAGCAGGTGCGCTCGTATGGATGGGAAAACTTGGTCAGTGGAATGTTCCAGGAGGCGCGTTATACGCTGCGGCGTTTGCGAGCCACTCCCGGTTTCACATTGGTGAGCATTGCAACGCTGGCGCTCGGTCTTGGAGCAACGACGGCCATTTTCAGCGTGGTCAACGGCGTTCTGCTGAAGCCGTTACCTTATGCGCATCCCGAACAGTTGCTGTCTCTGTGGATGACGGCGCCCGGAGTGAAGATAGACGACCTGAATATGGCTCCTTCGGTCTATTTCACGATGGCGGATGAGAGCCGCGCGTTTCAAGCTGTCAGCATCTGGACGAGCGGCACGACAAGCATCACTGGTAACGGAGAGCCGGAACAGGTATCCGCGCTGTTTGCCTCGCATGAGTTGCTCCCTATTCTTGGCGTGAAGCCCGAGTTGGGCCGCATGTTCTCCGCGGCTGACGACGATCCGAAGGGCGCGCGCACGGTGATGCTCTCCGACGGGTACTGGCGATCGCATTTCGGCGCCGACCATTCGGTGCTTGGACGCCGGCTTTTGATTGAGGGGAACACAGTTTCCATAATCGGCGTTCTGCCGCCCTCGTTTCAATTCATGGATCGAAAGGCCGACCTGCTCATTCCGCTGCGGTTCGACCGCGCCAAAACAAACCTCGGGGTGTTCTCCTACCTGGGTATCGGAAGGCTTAAGCCCGGCGTGACGTTAAAGCAGGCGGATGCGGATCTCGCCCGCATGCTGCCCATTGTTATGCGGCGATTCCCGCCGCCTACCGGCTATACAGTCAAAATGTTTGAAGATGCTCGCATTGCTCCCAATTTGAAGCCGTTGAAAGGCGATCTGGTGGGCGATATCGGCAACACTCTCTGGGTTCTGATGGCGACTGTAGGTATCGTTCTGCTAATTGCTTGCGCAAATGTGGCCAACCTGCTTTTGGTGCGCGCGGATACCCGCCAGCAAGAACTTGCTATTCGCGCGGCGCTCGGAGCAGCATGGACGCGGATTGCGCGCGAACTTCTCTTTGAAAGCGTTACGCTCGGTGTGATTTCCGGGGCCGTTGGACTCGGTCTTGCCTATGCCGCTATTAAGGCGCTATCGGCTTCGGATCTGATTCACCTGCCTCGCGCCCATAACATCCATATCGATGGTTGGGTAGTGCTGTTTGCGATGGTTACTGCAATAACTGTGAGTGTACTCTTTGGTCTAATCCCCGTTGCGCGCTACGCAAAGCCGCAGATCGCGAATGCGCTTCGCGGCGGAGGGCGATCGATGAGCCATAGCAAAGACCGGCACCGCGTTCGAAGCGTGCTTGTTGTCGTTCAAGTCGCGCTGGCGCTTATCCTGCTCGTTACATCGGGGCTCATGATCCGTACGTTCCGCAATCTGCGCCACGTCGATCCAGGGTTCACGAATGCCGCCGAAATCCAAACTGTCAGGATCAGCATTCAAGAAAAACAAGTGAAAGAGCCGGAGCGCGTGGTGCGCATGGAACAGGCGATGCTCAATAAAATCGCCGCGATCAATGGCGTGAAGTCGGTCTCCATCACTTCATCTGTCACGATGGGAGGCTACGAATCGAACGATCCGGTATACGCCGAAGATAAAACCTATCGCGAAGGCGCCCTGCCGCCCTTACGCCGTTTTAAATTGATTGCGCCGGGCTATTTCAACACGATGGGACAGCGTATGCTCGCCGGGCGCGATCTTACTTGGGCAGAAATCTATAACCAGCGTTCTGTTGCACTTGTTTCGGAGAACACAGCGCGCGAGATGTGGGGCTCCCCACAAGTAGCTATTGGAAAACACATTCGAGTAACCGTAAAAGACGACTGGCGCGAAGTGATCGGCGTGGTGGCCGATGAGCATACCGACGGGATTGAAAAAAAGGCTCCCACTATAGTGTATTGGCCGCTATTCCTGAAGAATTTTGAAGCGGATCCGGTAGAGGTGCAGCGTTCTATTGCGTTTGTGATTCGTACGCCGCGCGCCGGTTCTATGTCGATGCGTGAAGAGCTGCGCAACGCGATTTGGAGCATAAACCCCAATCTTCCGCTGGCAAATGTCGAGACGGTGGAGACGCTGTACGACCGCTCGCTTGCGCGTACGTCGTTCACGCTGATCCTGCTCGCGATCGCCGGCGGCATGGCGCTCTTGTTGGGGATCGTGGGTATCTATGGCGTGATTTCATATTCGGTGTCCCAGCGCACGCGCGAAATCGGAATCCGGCTCGCCCTGGGCGCGCCGCTCTCGGGCGTCACGCGGCTTTTCCTTCGCAATGGCCTGCAACTATCGGCTATCGGCTGCGCTTGCGGCCTTGCCGCCGCGCTGGTGTTGACGCAGTTAATGAAATCGCTGTTATTTTCGGTTAGCCCCGCCGATCCGTTAACCTATGTGGCGATGTCGATAGCCTTGATCGCCGCGGCCGCGCTAGCCAGCTATCTACCCGCGCGAAAGGCGATTAAGGTGGATCCGGTGGAAGCGCTTCGGGCGGAGTAAGTGCCGCTTACTTTCACGCAGGCCCTTGAATTTGGCGACTTACAACCTTGTCCGCGCCGTCATCTGTCTCGCTGCGCGAAACGTCGAGCCTCGTCGCATCAGCTTGCTACCCGCTGCCCCAATCGGACAAAACCTCGATCCTACCCCCGTGCTGCCTGGCGCCGCCCAAAGATGTCATCTCACCTCCAGCTCAAACCCTGTGAACCGTCGCTCCAGTTCCCACTCCTGGCGCGCCTTTTCGCTTGTCGCAAGAAAAGCCTCGCAGCTCCTCGATGGTTTGGTCGCCGCGCTCGTATGGCACTCGGGCCTCATACGGCTGAAAATGTCGCGCTGCGCCCATAAACTTGCGCCGGGAAGAAAGCTGTGCTCCAGGCTGGTCCTCGCCATATTTTTCAAGTCGTCATAGTGAAGCCCGAACTCCGTAACGGCGCGCTGATATTCGTGCGTCAGATCGATACGCGATACGCCCTCGTCGTCCGTCGATAGCGCGACCGGAACGTGCGCCGAGCGATAGACCGGCAGTGGGTGATCTTTGCCTCTGATACCCAGGATCAAATCGTTACTGGTCAGGTTAATTTCCACCATGATGTGCTTCGCGGCCACCTCGTCCAGCAACTGGTAAGAATCGCGTTCATACATTAAATCCGCGCCGTGACCGATGCGCTCTGCGTGTCCGAGTTCCACCGCTTCACGTATATGAAACTTCAGGCCATCCGGCGGGACCAAGCCCGGTGCAAGCTCGCCCGCGTGCAAGCTGATGTGAACCTTCGGATAAACCGAGTGAAGATAGGTCAGCATCTCCATTTGCCGGTGATACTCGGCCATTGTGACGTAGTCGTCTTCCGGCATGACGAAGTTGATACCCACCACCTGCGGGTCGACGGACGCAAGCTCGAACCCGAGCACCGTTTGCGCGAACACCTGCTCCGGCGGGAAGCCGCGTAGCACCTGAAAGAGAATTCTGACTTCCACGCTGCACGCGGGGTCTTTATCTGCGCCGGAGCAATGCTCTCTGCGTGACCGGTCTACCTCCCCTTCGTCGATTTCTTTCCGGTCGGTTTCGACATTCCGGCGGAGTCCCTTCGCAAGCAGCGCCTCGCGGGTTTGTGCTAAATTGCCACTCCATCCGATTTCATAGCCGAGTTTGGCCGCCAGCGCAAAATCCGGCGTATGCATAATCTCCAGATATTGTTCGTTTTGAGATGCCGCTCGCTGAGCCACTTCGTCCAGCCACTCGCCTAAATGCTTGGGCGCAGGAAGACGCTGAAAGCGTCCAAATGTAGCGAAAAACTGATCGTGCGCGCTGAGCCCCGCGCTCGGCACAAAACTGCGCATGGAGAACGCGTCCACCAGCGCCGTGTAGAGGCTTTGGTCTTTGAACGCATTCGCCGCGGGAACATTCTTCTCGCCGCACACCGGCTTCGCGGGCAGGCTACGGCTTGTTCCGATGTTTGAGACCAACGTCATTTTCGCCGGATCGACACAAAGCTGATCCTGCGCTGCATCGCGAATAAGTGACTCGGCGTAGATCGCCCCGAGAAGATGATTGTGGAGGTCGGCGCCCTTGGGCATTGCTTCTAAGAAGACGCGAAGCCGCGGCGGGCTGTTGCGGATCTGTTCGAGCCTGGCCGCTGCACGGTTCTCCGGACTTACAGCGCGCATCTCGGCTTTTTGGGCGAAACCAATCGGCGCCCCAATAGCCAAAGTGATAAGAGTTTTCCGAAGCCAACCCGATGTACGCATTCCCATTTCCCTTGTCAAATGTTACAGAAAGTGTGCTGTTCAGCCGATAAAAGAAACAATGGCGTACCAGGAAATCGAAGGCTTTGCCGATCTCGAACTCGAAGTGGAAGCCCATCTGGATCAGATCCACATGACGTTAAGGCAGATTCTGGAATTGGCGCCGGACACCACCCTTAAGTTGAACCGGCCAGCCGGCGACAATATCGATCTGCTGGTGGGCGGTAATGTACTCTGCTCGGGCGAGATCGTTATCGTCAACGAAATGCTTAGCGTGCGAATCACGGACTTTCGAGAGGAACGTTAGCCAGAAACTACTTTGTTTCTGAATGGATGCGCTCGCCCGCATTTCCGGAGCTCTTGCCGTTGTAGCAGTCTTAGGAATTATCTGGTGGTTCTGTAAAAAATATCAGTCCATCAACTTCGGGCCACTGAAGTTCTCCTTCAAAGGCCCTAGAGAATCAGGAAACACACCGCGCCCCCTTTCCGTGGTGGCACGGTCTCGCATTACTCCCCATCACGAACTGCATCTGGTAAAGGCCCTCGGCCAATACATTCTCATTTGTACGTCTCCGTCGGGCGCCGCCGTTCTCTCTACGAAAGAACTGACAGATATGGATCAGATGTCCGTCTAAGTGGTGCCGTCAGAACAAATGTTCATCAGTTTTCCGTTTTTCCAGACTTACGCACCGGCGCTTGCGGTAGCCAGCCAGCCGAATTCCGTTCTTGGCATTTCGCTGTCGGGCTCCGGGAATACGAGCGTGCCGCTGCAGATTGTATTGCTGCTGACGGCCATGACGCTATTGCCGGCGATCATCATGTGTCTGACGCCGTTTCTACGCATCACTATCGTCCTTCATTTCTTGCGGCAGGCGCTGGGTACGCAGACAACGCCTTCGAACCAAATTCTGGTGGGTATTGCGCTGTTTCTAACGTTCCTCATCATCCGCCCCGTGGTCGACACCATCTATAAAGACAGTTGGCAGCCGATGGAGCAAGGCAAGATCACCAGCCAACAGGCGCTGGAGCAAGCCGCGAACCCGCTGAAGAACTTCCTGCTGCGCACCACCCGCGAAAAAGACATTAAGCTTTTTGTCGAAATATCGAAGACGCCGCAGCCTCGCACCGCAGCCGATTTGCCGCTTTCCGTCGTGATTCCCGCCTACATCGTTTCCGAGTTGCGGACCGGCTTTCAGATCGGGGCGGTTTTGTATCTCCCGTTCTTGATTGTCGATCTGGTGGTAGCGTCTATTACGCTATCGGCCGGCATGATTCAGCTTCCACCGGCCATGGTATCGGCGCCGTTGAAAATACTGCTTTTTGTGATGGTGGACGGCTGGAATCTTGTAGTGGGCTCTCTGGTAAAGACGTTCGGGTGAGGACATGAACGAACAAGTTGCTATCGATCTCATCCGTCAAGCTCTTGTTACGGCATTTTGGATCTCACTGCCGTTGCTAGCTGTAGTGTTCGTCTTCGGCATCGTGATGAGTCTGCTGCAAACGCTGTTTTCCATCCAGGACCCGAATTTCTCATCGGTCCCACGGCTTGTGGCGATTTTGCTGACGTTCTTGTTGACGTTGCCCTGGATGATGCAGCGCATTATCGCCTACACCTTGCATCTGATAGCGAGCCTGTCGCAGTATGCCCACTAGCATTACGCTTGAAAGCATCACACTCTGGGGCTTCTTGCTGACTCTGACCCGCGTGGGGTCAGCGCTAATTTTCCTACCCATGCCCGGGTTTCAAAGCCTGGCGCAACCGGCTCGCATCTTTCTAATCGTCAGTAGTACACTTTGCCTGTTTCCCGACTGGCACACCGTAGCCCAGGCCGATGCTGGCATGGGTATGATTCCGGCAATCTTGGTGGAGACAGCAATCGGATTGATCTTTGGCCTGACCATTGCCTTGCTGTTTGAAGCGTTTCAGCTCGGGACGCAAATGATCTCATTCCAGGCCGGCTTCAGCTTTGCCAGCACATTTGACCCATCGAGCGATGCGGATTCCAACGTCCTGCAAGTAATGATTCAACTGACCACAGGTCTGCTTTTCTTTTCACTTGGTATTCACGGGCAGATCCTGCGTATGCTTAGCCGCTCGTTCGGAACACTGACCCTGGCCACCGCGCCGGCGCAGGCTTCTTCCGTCGCCCTTATTCTCAATTTGGGCACGACGATGTTCATGACCGCCTTGAAACTGGCGCTGCCGGTGGTGGCATTGCTCTTTTTGGTCGACCAAGCGCTGTCGGCCCTAACCCGGCTGCAAACGCAAATGCAGATGATGAGCCTGGCGTTCCCGGCGAAAATCGCCTTGGCGCTGATCTTTCTAACCGTAATCCTAACGAGATGGGTGGGGGTATTCCAACAACTAGTAATTAGTATGTTCGGCCACGTGTTTCAACTCCTGGCCGCCTGAGAGCGACTGACGATCCATGGCGGACAAGAGTCAAAAAACTGAGAAACCCACCCAGCAACGATTGCAGAAGGCCCGTCGCGAAGGCCAGTTTCCGATCAGCCGCGACTTCATTTCCTCCCTGCAGTATCTGTCGTTTGTCGTTCTGGCCATTGCCCTTTTTAATCAGACAACTGCCGGCACCGAGCGGTTGTTCCGGACACTGCTCGATAGCGCCACGTCCACAGCGGATCTCGGCAACATCGAAGTGCACCAAATTTACCGCCGTCTCATTTTTCCGTATTTCCTGAATCTGACGCTTTGGGGATTGGCATTGCTCGCGGCGATCGTTCTGGTGCAGCTTATGACCACGCGGTTCGGAATAGCCGTGAAGCAGCTTGCACCGGACATTAAGCGGTTTAATCCCCTATCCCGTATCCAACAAATGCCTAAGGATAATGCGGTGAGTTTTGTCCGGTCGCTCGTCCTGATGGCCGTCATTTTTTTCGTGGCCTACAAACTCATCGAACAACAGATGGGAGACCTCACCAACCTCGCGGCGATCAATTTAGCCGGAGGCTTGCGCAATGCGGCCATTCTGCTGAAAAATCTGGTTGAAAAGCTGGCAATGATCCTGGTGCTTTTCGGATTGATCGACTTCATCTGGCAACGCTCCAAATTCAAGAAGAATATGCGGATGAGCAAACAGGAGATCAAAGAAGAGTTAAAGGACGTTGAAGGCAACCAGCAGATGAAGCAGCGGATTCGCCGAGTACAGCGGGAAACTGCTCGCCGCAGCATGATTAAAGCGGTAGAAAAGGCTTCGGTCGTGATCGTGAACCCCACCCACTACGCGATTGCCGTTCACTACCAAGTGGGAACGCGAACGGTACCGGTGGTTGTCGCCAAGGGTAAGAATTATCTGGCGAAAATTATCAGGGAGCGTGCCCTCAAATACGACGTGCCCATTGTGGAGAACAAACCGCTCGCGCAAGCCCTATACCAAGCAGTGGATGTCGGCAATGAAATTCCCCCCGCTTTATACCGGGCGGTAGCTGAAGTTTTGGGACAGATCTACCGAATATTGAATAGGCAGTAACGGCTTCATGGCAGCGAACGCAATTAAAACGGTACCGGCGCAGAAATCGTGGCAAACGACTTTGCGCACGTTAAATTGGAGCGAAATGAGCGTTCCGATTGCCGTTCTCGGCATCGTGTTCGCGATGATCACTCCCTTACCGCCTCTGCTATTAGACGTTTTAATTTCGACAAATATCACGATGTCAATCGTGATCTTGCTATCGGCAATGTACATCACCAAGCCGTCGGAATTGAATATCTTTCCAACACTGCTTCTTCTGATGACGCTATTCCGGCTGGCCCTGAATATCTCATCCTCGCGGCTGATCCTTCTGAACGGCAATACGGGAACGCGCGCCGCCGGAGACGTCATTGAATCGTTCGGCAGCTTTGTGGTCGGGGGAAATTTCGTAATCGGGACCGTCGTCTTCCTGGTTTTGATCGCCATTCAGTATGTCGTCATCAACCATGGCGCAGTACGCATCTCGGAGGTAACCGCCCGGTTCACCCTGGATGCCATGCCCGGCAAGCAGATGTCCATCGATTCGGACCTCAATGCTGGGCTTATCGACGAGTCGGAAGCCCGTTCCCGGCGTAAAGCGTTAGCCGCGGAAGCGGAATTCTATGGAGCCATGGACGGCGCATCGCGGTTCACCCAGCGTGACGCCATTGCGAGTATCCTCATCACCAGCATTAACATTATTGCCGGGTTTTTGATTGGCGTGCTGCAACATGGCATGGATCTGAAGCGTGCCTTGCAAACCTATACCGTCCTGACGATCGGCGATGGACTGGTAACAGTTATTCCCGCGCTAATGATTTCCGTCTGCG
>Ga0134125_10001700_pt1 | contig 26822 bp, 11 predicted proteins | sample KB31751_FD_96464 | JGI IMG/M metagenome (GOLD analysis project Ga0134125, IMG submission 96464) | Terrestrial soil microbial communities with excess Nitrogen fertilizer from Kellogg Biological Station, Michigan, USA - KB3-175-1 | ecosystem: Environmental > Terrestrial > Soil > Unclassified ...
CTCCGCGGATTTACTTCCAGCGGGGACGGATACATCAACTACTTCAACTTCTTTCCTTATCCTTATGTCGCTCCGACAGGATTCGCACAATCGTGGATTTTATCGGGCACAACCGATCCCAATGCAAATCGTTTGCGGTTTATTGTAAAGTGCGACAAGAACATGCCGCGTAGGAGCGATGGAGGTCCCACAGTCGATTTAGGAACCTATGTGAAACGCCGAACAGATACGCAGCCCGCATACCAAGGCCAGCACTACTATCATCAAACTGATCCGAGCTGGTACGCGGGGCGATGGATGTTGTTCGAATTCAACCGCCACCCTACGCACATGGTGGGAGATAATCCGAGCAACAACTATCCTGACGATCCAGAATGGGTGAATCCAACGACAGGCTCTCCCGTCCACTACTTCAACGGTCTGACGAGATTCTATTTCGCTCTATACCCGCCGAGCATTCCGAGTCTTCCAGTGACGTGCCAGATCGATGATGTTTATTTTGATACGGACACAACCGGATCACCCGATACTCTTGTCTCTTCGGTTACTGCCACTCACACTGGCTCGGCATATGAAGTCACCTGGAACGGACCTAAAAACGTAGACCAGCAATACACGGTTTATTATTCGACAAAGTCAATGAAAGCAAACGGCCTTAATAGCGGAACCAATGGCGGGACCGTTTCGAACCCGGGGAATGATTATATGGGCACTATTTGGAAGAGTCCGCCAATGGCCGAACAAACGGATTTTTATATCGCAATTCAGCCGTCAGGCCAAAGCGCCTTTACCGAAATCCATCTTCCCGCGCTCAATTCGTCGGGGACGACGGGATCGACGGGTTCATTTAGCGCATGCGACGTCAACAAGGACGGGTCAGTTAACGATACTGACGTTTCTTTAGAAACGAGCGCCGTGCTCGGTGCTTCCGCCTGCCAAACCGACCTGGACGGAAACGGGACGTGCAATATCATTGATCTACAACGCATAATCAACGCTTCGTTAGGTCAAGCCTGCCGCACCGGCAAGTAACCAGCAGCTCAAAGAAGCAGGTGCTTATAATTCGAGCGATCAGATCCGCCTTTGTGCGAATCTGATCGCTTCTCAGCTTGCGAACGACTCGACGTTCCTTCTTCGCAGATCTAAGCCTTACAAATAGAATACGCCAGCCTCATAACTAGAAGCTCCCCCATGTCACCATTTGCCGCTCAAAGCTCAGCTTTGACATCGGTTCCTCGGGATGCCGATGTGTTCAATTCCCTCTGCTGCCGGTTTCTCGATACAGCGGAAGCCTTTCAGGCTATGGCTTCTGAATGGGATCGCTTGTGGCGATTGAATTCAAACAGCCATATCTTTCAAAGCTTCGAATTCGTTTCCTCCTGGCTTATCGCGTTTCGCTCAAGCTGGCGTCCATATATGCCGGTCGTCACCTGCGGGAACAGGGTCATCGCAATTATCCCACTCGTCATACGCAACCGTGAACTGCGATTCGCAGCCCATGCCGGCTCCGACTATAACGAATTTCTTTGCGCTCCAGATGACCGGACCGTCGTTTTCCGTGTCGCGCTCGAAGCATTGTTCGCCAATTCCAAACACTGGAATCGAATAATACTCGAGAACGTTCCCGGCGAAGTTGCAATCGAGTCTTGCATGGACTCGTGCCCCCAATACATTCGGCGCCGCATATTAGTGATGGCGAAAACGGCGTGCCCAACGCTGCTTTTCGGTGAGAGAAACGAGAATCTGCGGGGGACGGTGCGAAAGGATAAGCTCCGGAAGGCGGCACGCGTCTTCGAACGCCTCGGAACAGTTACGTTTCGGCATCTTGATTCGCCGCAAGAAGTTCGGGCACATCTGCCGCAGTTCATCGAACAACATGCGCGGCGTCACCGACTGGCGGGCAGGACCAGCGCCCTGAGCCAGCCGGAAGTCGTCGAATTCATGCAAACCCTTGCAGACCGCCTGGATGCTCGCCGTGAGATTCGATTTTCTGTTCTTGAAGTAAATGGCAGACCTGCTGCCTACCACTTCGGTTACCTTTCGGCTGGACGGTACATCTTTCACAAACCCGCTTTCGATGTGGATCTTTGGGACTACTCACCAGGACAAGTACTGCTGTTCCATGTCTGGAATTCGTTGCTCGAAGGTGGTGCGACGGAGTTTGATTTCAGCGTCGGTCCTGAAGCGTATAAATACCGGTACGCCAACCATGTTCGACACAACACTGACGCCGCTATATACTCTCCCGGCGTCGCGAGTTCGATTCGTTTCGGCCTCCGCAGGATATGGTATTGGGCCAACGGGACGCTACGACGAGACGAACGCATTGTAAAGCGAGTCAAACAATGGGTTTCGAACCTTAAGATGATCCAAGCCGAGGTCCATTCGCGCGGTCTCGGCGGATTCTGCCTGAATTGCTTCGGGAAGTATGCTTATCGCTGTGAACGTTCGAGCGTTTATGTCCGACCATTTGCCAGCCAATGTCAGTCGCTGGGAACGCTGATCAGGGCTAAACTGTCAACGCTTATCGACTGCTGCGGTGAGGGACCGGGAATAAATGATGCACGGCTTCAACTAACACGGGAAAGACTGAAGTGCAAAGAGGATTCGGCCTATTTGATGACACTGCCTGGACGTCCATCCGAAGTGGCGTGGACGCGCAAAACGGACAAAATTATTTTGGGAAACGGAAGCGTTGCCCTCAGTTCGCGAGCGTTGGTCGTTTATGATCATTGGAACGCTGCTTCGTCGTCATATCGCCCGCCGTCACCCGAACTCCTTGCTGGCTTGTCGATCGAAGCCAGCCGACTGAATCTACCTCTTTGTATCGTGGCGTTGGCGCGTCGCGCCCGCAAACCGCTACAAAATGCCGGTTTCCTTCCACTCACAACTGTTGTTACGCATCATCTATTTGGGAACCTTCTGCCCCGCACACGAAAACAATCGCAGCGCTTTCTGAATGTTGATCCAAACTAGTTCAGCCGTGCCTCACGTTCCGCGTTCGCCGAAGGGAAAATGGTCACGGCGAATTTACGGATTAGCACCTGGCTTCCTCATTCGACGATTTGCACCTGTATTGACGTACCACTCGTGTTCGCGCGAACTGCCGCCAAGTGTCTCGCCCGTGGATAATGTTCCTCCTGAGCAGCTTTATAACCAGCTAGAGACGGTTCGGAAACACTTTCGGTTCGTTACTATTGATGAATTCTGTAGGGCCCGAAGCCAGCGAGGACTCGCAGCCGCAACATTCGATGACGGGTATAAAAGCGTTATTCACGATGCCTTGCCCGTTTTTTCCGCGCTCGATATTCCATTCACCGTCTTCGTCAATAACATAGGATTTGAGCAGAAGACGTTTTGGCGCCATAAGCTTGCCTTTATTCTGCAGAATGGCTGGGCCCATGAGCTTGAATGTTCTTTGAAACAAACCCGACGAATCCCCGGATTGAGTTTACATGAATACTCAAAGCACCCGGACAACAGCAGTATCAGCGTGGAAGCTGAGATTGACAAATTTCTCGTACATCGCCAAATCAAAATTGAACAGACGCCCTTGCTGTTCGATAACGACCGGTACTTCGTGGCCCATCCGCTGGTCTGGTATGGCAACCATAGCGCCAGTCACTATGTCCTCTCATCCGTGAGTCTGGAAACTCAGTACGCCGAGATCAAGCGCACACGAGATCTCTTACAGCAGCAGGCAGTGAACATCAGTTCCATTTTCGCTCTACCGTTTGGCCAGACGTATCACTTCAATCGAGATACCTTGGCCGCGCTGAAGGCTCTTGACTACAAATTTATGCTGATGAATCGAAATCGATTGAACGGCAATCAGCCCTCCGAATTGGAAGGTATCCGAATTGTTGAGCGGTTTTCCGTTCTGGATGATGTAATTTTGCCCCAACTTGATCGCGCTTTTCTCTCTAACGTGGTCGATCGATTCAGCCCGCGATTTGCGAGTGTGTAAGTCACGGACCAGCAGTTACAATGAATATCCTGGAAATCATCGACGATCTCGGCTTCGGCGGAGCGGAACGCGTCCTGACGAACCTTGCTCTTGAATTGTCGGCTCAGGGTCACTCGGTCCATATTGCCTGCTTGCGTTCGAAAGGCGAATCTTCTGTCACTGACGAGGAATTTCGGGCTGCGCGTGTCCACATTACCGAACTGAACAAAGGCGATGGATTCAGCATCTCTGTTGTATGGCGATTGTGCCGGTATATCCGTCGCGAATCCATCGACATTGTTCACACTCATAACCCACTCGTCCATCATTATGGGGCCCTTGCGGCCCGCCTTACCGGAAGGCCCGTCATCAATACCGTTCACGGTACCGCAACACTGCAAATGCAGGAATGGGCTCGTCTTCTGTTTCGTTCCTCGTGGCGCTTTACGGCCCGTGTAGTTTCCGTATGCCAAACTGCGGCGGACGCTTGTAGAGGTCTGGGCCTCGCGCCTAGCAAATCGTCGGTTATTCACAACGGCATTCAGCTCGATGGCTATATTGGCATCCCTATTTCCAAACCGAATGGCCGTTTTGTCTTCGGCACAGTGGGAAGGCTGGTTCCCGTCAAAGATCACGGCACTCTTCTTCATGCCTTCGCCCAGCTTCGCGCCCGTATCTCGTCGTGTCGTCTTGAAGTTCTGGGAGATGGGCCGCTGCTGGGTGAACTCAGGCAACTAGCGGCTTCGCTTGGCCTTGAGCACGCAGTGAAATTCAGTGGAGCTACTCGCGACGTCGCCGGCTTCCTCGCTGGCGTCGACTGTTTTGTCATGTCTTCAAAGAGCGAAGGGTTGCCAATGTCCATGCTGGAGGCGATGGCAGCGGCGCGCCCGGTGGTCTCTACCTCCGTGGGAGCGATACCAGAGTTGATAAATTCCGCCGGCTGTGGTTGGCTGTGTCGTTCTGCCGATGCCGCTGATTTGGAAGGCGCGTTGCGGATGGCGGTCGAAGGCAACGATCTCCCCTTGCGCGGTCTCAGGGCACGATCCTACGTTCTCGAGAATTATTCGGCGGCTCGCATGGCGGATGAGTATATTCGACTGTTCCAACAGGTGCTTCATCCGTAAGTGCTTGTGCGCTTCTGGACAGCGCCTCTGGCTGGTATGTTCCGCAGGCACTCATATGCTTTCCACAACTGATTCGACCCCGCTGCAGCAATCGGCCGCCTTGAGTTTTCTCAAGCCTGTTCTGATGATTGCCTTCCACTTTCCGCCGAGCACCGCAACGGGAGCGCGGAGGCCGTTTCGATTCGCTCGATATCTGCGTAACTACGGATATCTTTTACATGTAATTACCCAAGTGCCGCAGTCTCCGCCGAGCCCGTGGGAACATAGCACGGAAGCACCAGGCTCGTCACACATCCCAAAACGCGCGGCAATAGGAAGCAAGGCCGCTAAGATCCTGCAGCGATTCCTTCCTTATAACGATCAACTGCCCTGGGTAGCACATGCTGTCGAAGCGGCCACGCATCTGGTTGCGAGTCAACGTCCGGTCGCCATCATTTCCACATCGCCGCCGATCGCCTGCCATCTGGCGGCTTGGCTCTGCAGTCGCTGGTACGGGCTTCCTTGGATTGCAGATTTCCGCGATCCCTTGTACGGAAACCCAAGCCGCAATCGGTCGTGGGGTTGGATCTGGGATGCGCCCATCGATCGATTGGTCATTTCCAAAGCGGCGGCGGTAATTGCTAACACCGATGCTGCTGCCGATATGCTTAGGACGCGCTATCCACGGATGTCCCACAAAATTCATTTGGTTTGGAACGGGTATGACCCGGAGCAGATAATCGAGCCCCTCCCGCTCCCCGAACGCTCTTATCGCTTGCTTGTTCACGCCGGCTCATTGTACGGCCAGCGCCACCCGACTGCACTATTTGCAAGTCTGCACCGTCTCATCACGAGCGGCAAAGTCGATCCCGCTCAAGTCAGGGTAAAGCTTGTTGGCGAGTTCTACGAGAACGATCGATGGATCACGGAATCGAAATTTAGTGAACTTGTTCGCCTGGGATGCGTGGAACATACAGGCGCCGTTACGGCCAACGAAGCAGTTCGCGAAATGGCCGAATCGGATTACTTGCTGCTTCTGGATCTGAACGACCGGGGCATCGGCCTGCAGGTTCCGGCGAAAATCTTTGAGTACGTCCGGATTGGCCGGCCAATCCTGGCATTTACCGGGAGGAATTCCCCCGTGGAAAGAATCCTCCGCCAGAGCGGTATCAGACACATTTGTTTGCACGGGGATAGTCCGGCTGAGGAAATTGATCAGCAACTGCTTTCGCTGCTTGCCTTTCCGGCCACGCCGCTAAAACCCAGCATCTGGTTTGAAGAACAATTTAACGGAGCAAAACAATCCGAAGCCTTGGCCAGAATTCTAGATGAGATCCTACGTTGCAGTCCTGTGAACAGCTACTAAGAAGGCCGGGCTTGGCGCGGCGGTCCGCTCAACGCGCCTCGCAGTTGAAACTAAGTGGTACTGTTATCCATTCAATGTTGACGCCTACGATAGATGCCCAGCAGACACACTTCAGGGTAGTGCAGCCCCACGTTATTCAGCAACTTCCAAACGTGCAACTCCGCGCTGTTAAGTAGTTGCCAGCGGCCCAGCGTGCGGCAGTCGTCCACATATGTGAATTGTTCTTCTTCGAATTCCGATTCGAGCCAACGCTCAAGATGGCCGCGTGTATTCATGAGATACTCAGTCGGAAACGTGTCACGCTCCTCCGTCTGCCAGAAGACCTTCTTAAGCTTATGATGCAGCGCGAAAGGCAGGATAGAAGAAACAATGGGAATTGGCGACCAGCGGTAGACAGTGAGAATAACGACGCGCCCGCCAGGCTTAACGGCTTTGCTCAGTATCTTCACCGCGTCTCCCGGATTAGAGATGTGCTCTGCGACCATGCGAAGCGTGATTAAGTCGAAAAGTTGCGGAGCCGCGAAGTCCTCGAGCGTCATCTTAAAGCGATCATGGAGGAACGGATTCTGGTCGATATTGTCGCTTGGGTCTAATCCTGCCAAACGGCGGCAGCGGTTGGCGAGTTCATACCCCAGCCCGGGATTTCCTGGGAACAGTTCTCGTCCACATCCAACATCGAGCCAGCGAGTTTCAGATGAAATGAGTTCGGAGACTGTGGCCTCATAGATATCATCTGGAGTGAAGTAGCCTTGGCTCAGCCGTTGTTTTGGGCCCCATCCAAGTTCATCCATATACCCATATTTCTGCTGAAAAATTTTGCTAAGGGCCACAGTAGAGACATTCGCCACTTCTTCCCATCTCCTCTCGTCGACAATCACCTTTGATCAAGCGGGCTGAGGGAGCGCCTCGCCGATTTCCATACTCTCGCTCTCTTCTGCTCGACGCCGCGATCTTTGAAGCCGAATCAGAACGACTGCGCATCCAACAAACCAATACGCCGGGTCCACCTCATGGTAGGCTTGCGTCCAACCGCCCATTGCCCAGCCATACAGCCCCACTTCAAACGCCATGCCGTAAATAGCCACCACGGAGATGGATTTCCCCTTGCCTTGCTTTCGCAGACGCCGAAAGAGAACAAGTGCAAAGCCAAACATGGACATCCACAGAACAAAACCGACGACGCCCGTTTCACAGAGGATCGTGAAGTAGGAATTGTGGGCGGACCGGAGCCGTTGATCTCCTACGGAGGTGAGCACATTGTCCGGCAGGTAGCGAGGGCTGACATAAGGATAGTTGCGATAGCCGACGCCCATCGGGTAATCGCGAAACATCTGCCTACTCGCTTCATTCACGATAAAGCGTTCATTGGCCGATGCCTCCTCAGTCGGATCTTCAATCGTCCGCATTTTTTTCCAGTAGTCCGGCGGCGTGAAATAGAACGCGAAAAGCCCAGCCGCTACCAGCAACGCCGGGAGCGCCCTAAGGGTGATTCGAGCTGGCAAATAGATCAGCAACAGTAACACCTCTGCGAGAAGCGCCACAAACCCGGTGCGCTCATAAGTGCCGATGATGCTGTCCAGCACGAAAGGTAGTGCGCACCAGCACATCAGGCGCTGCATTCGAGTGCCAAACACGGCGAGGAGGAGCAGCAGCGGCACAAACAAAACCATAACCGCCGTCTGAGAATCTGGCAGAACTCCCATTTCCCTGGCAAAGCTGGACGGCACGTAGCCCCAGCGAACACCCAAAACGTGCAGCACTGCCGCATGGAACGCGCCAATGATGAAAAGGTTCACCATCATTGTCATCTGCCGTTCCGTTCGGACCAGCCGCACCATAAGAGCGACGAGAAGGACCGTCTTCAAAACTTCATAGACTGTTTGCAACGCAATCGACGCACTGACAACGGCCCAGGTGGAAGTCAGGGCGGCAAAAATGACGAAACTCCACATGAGACGCAGACACCAGACTTCGGAGCCGGTTTCAATAGGCCAGCGCGACCGATGCAGCATAACACTCAGCAGGAGCGCGCTAGTGGTCCAAAACTGATAGCGAAAATCGCCATCAGTCATTGAAAGAACGGTTGGATTCAACAAGTACGCGGCAAGGCATGTCAAGACCCCGTAGAATGGATCGATAAACGTACTGCAGATGCCAAAAAGCGTCAAAGAAAGATACAGAATTGCTTTTAGCATGAGCCGATTCGTTTGCTGTCTTGGCTAACCGCGGACATATTGGAGACAAATCAACAATCTGGCCAACACTTTGTTACGTCGGTTTCAACAGCATTTTCGCAACCAACCTCAAATTTGAAAAGGCAAGTTTATTTCCGGGTATGCGGTAAGAGAACAGCAACTTGTCACACAGTGCTGCAGAACGTTGACTCGGGTTCGATGACTTTGCCGTAATCCAATTTCAGAATGCGATCCCCGACGTGAAAATATCGGTCGTCATGTGTCACAACAACTACTGCTTTGCCTCGTTTTTTCAGCTCTGGAAGCAACCGCGAGTAAAAAATCTCTCGAAACCCGGGATCCTGGTCGGCTGCCCACTCATCCAGCACATAGACGGGTCGATCTTCAAGATAAGCAAATAGCAATGCCAGTCGCCGGCGTTGCCCTTGTGAAAGCGCTGTAGTCGAAAATCTGCTCCCCTCGATTCGGACTTTGTGCGAGAGTTCCAGCGCCTCAAGGTATTCTCTGGCTTTAGCGTCCATCTCAGTCCCGCCGAATCCAAGCAAACGCTCAAAGAGATAAAAATCGGAATAGACAGCGGAAAATAACTGGCGGTACTGCTCTTGACCCTCGCTAGTCACCTGCTGATCGTTGACACGAATTTCACCTGCTTGTGGCAGATAAAGGCCAGTGAGGAGCTTGACAAAAGTTGATTTGCCGCTGCCATTCCCACCGACGACAAAAACCATTTCACCCGGCTCGATCTGAACATTCAGCGGCCCGAGTTCGAAGCTGCCGTCCGGCGAATCGCCTTCGTAGGAAAACAGGACGTCCCGGAATTCAATCCGGGCAATCGGCGGTGTAGGGGCGGCGATTTGATTTTCGTCTTGATTCGCTTCCAAGCCAAACCCGATTTTTTCGAAGCGGTCGAGAGCGTCCTGGCCCCGGTTGATAACCGGCAGCAGGCCGATTATCGACCAAATCGGAGTCATCGTATAAAGAGCAGTGAACACATAGGCCGTCATCGCCTCAAGGCTGATCCCACCCAGGGCAGGTAACCCGAACAGAAGCAGGCCGAGCAGCAGGTAAAGCATGCTCTGGCTCCAGCCGTCGGCAATTGAGTACTGATTCATGCTGATTACGTTCTGCCGGCGAAGGTAGTCGGCCGTGTTGCCGATTTCCTCAAATAAAAACATGTCGCATCGTTGGCGGCTGAGTTTCAATTCCTTAATTCCTTCGATGAGCGCTCGGAAGTGGCGAAATAACATGTCGCGGCCGTCGCGCGCCCGCTGAATTGCTCTGTAAGCCCGCGTGAGGAGGATTTTGTAACACACCGCGCCCGCGGTTACCAGAACGATCGCCGCCAACAGCGCGATCGGTGATAACCACGCGAGATAGACGGCGCAGCCAGCGAGTATCGCCAGATTAACCGTTAGGGAAGGAATAACTTGAATTGCTGCCCCGAGCACCGCGACATCATCAATCAAGCAAGCTAGAAGGCTCGGAGATCCGATCTGTTCCAGCCGCCGCAATGGCGTAGCAGTGATGCGGCGGCACAGATTATCACAAAGTTCGAGAATCGTCTTTTGCGCCAATCGCACCAGCAGCAGATTCGAGAGCAGGCTCGACGCCACCTTAGTGATCGCCAGGGCAACGAAAGCCAATAGCCATACTCGCTGTGCCGGGCCGGTGTGTATCGCGTGATTGATGACCGCCACCAGTGCAGCCCCGGCGAAGCCGCCCACAATGCCCAGACCTGCGATCAGCAGCACCCCTCTCCTTGCCGCGTGAAACAAATAGACTAAGAGCTTCATATCCGCGTCGCAGTTGGGCTTTTCGTGTATTGTTCAAGGGTCGTCCGCAGACAAGCCGCCAGTGTGCGCAGGTGCGGCTCTTTCAGAAGCCATCCTGAGTCGGTCGCCGGAACGCGGCTAACCGAGCAATGGCCGGCGGCGAGTTCAGCCCAACGCAAGCGAGGATCGGCACCCTCTTTGATAAGGCGGCCATCGGCAAGCACCAACAGCATCTGCCCGTCATACCGTTTGGGCGTGTATTCCAACACCGCGCGGTGATTGGCCGCAACCACCCGCTCGCGAAAGACTTCGCAGCGGCCCGCCTCCATCGCATATCCTCCGCCGTCTTCGCCCGAACCGGAACTGCCCGCTACCAAATCCTTGTGTTGGCCTCGCCGTAGGGGTATCAGCTTGTTGAGACTCCATCTAGCCTGCTGAGTAAGGGCTCGCAAGGAACTCGATCTCTCATAGAAGCGATTCCGTTCGATCGCCTCCGGTGGCCAGGTTTCCATGAGCGCAAGCAACGCGACATCATGGCCCCGGGAACGCAGTTGCTGCGCCATTTCAAAGGCGACTATCCCACCCATGCAAACGCCGCCCAGATAATAGGGCCCCTCGCTCTGTACGGTTTGGATCTCTTTTATAAAGTGTGCCGCTATATCCTCAATCCGCGTAAGTGGGGCCTCTCTGCCATCAAGTCCAAGGGACTGGAGTCCATAAACCGGCCATTCCGGCCCGAGTAGCTGGGCCAATCCGGCATAGCAGATGACGTTACCGCCGATGCCGGGAACAAGCACGAGCGGGGGCCTGGATCCACCCGCCTGTATGGGCACGAGCGAGCGCCACTGTGGGACGAATCCGCGCTCGCTAAGTCGCGCGGCCATCTGCTCCACCGTAGGCTCCTGAAAAAGCATGGAAAGCGGCAGTGGCCCAAACACCTTTTCCAGACGGGAAAAGAGCCGAACCGCGAGCAGGGAATGGCCACCCAATTCAAAGAAGTTATCGCGAATTCCAATTCCCTGGACATCAAGCACCTGCTCCCAGAACTTGAGTAGTTGCGCTTCCAGCGGAGTACGCGGCTCAACTGTGGTGTTGCGTGCGAGCTGTGCTTCCGGGAGAGCCTTACGATCCACCTTGCCATTTGAATTCAATGGCAGCGACTCAAGCTCGACGATGATCGAAGGCAACATATAATCCGGTAGCCTTTCGGCGAGGTAGCGTCGCACCTCGGCCATATCCCCGGCGAACGGAATGCGCGCGACGATATGGCAATCGAGCGAATTACTTCCATAGGCATCCCGATGGGCTACGACCACCGCATCCTGTACCGCGGGATGGCCGCGTAGGACATTTTCAATCTCCTCGAGCTCGATACGGAACCCGCGTATCTTCACCTGATTGTCGGTGCGCCCCAAAAACTCCAAACTGCCATCGGCCCGATAGCGCACCCGGTCCCCAGTTCGATAAAGCCGGCCCGCACCGAATGGATTACTCACGAATTTCTCAGCGGTCAGATCTTCCCGTTGCCAGTAGCCAAGGGCGAGTCCATCCCCTCCAATAAAGAGTTCACCGGGCACCCCCACGGGCAATGGTTCAAGCGCGGGGTCAAGCACATAAACGCGGGTGTTGGCGATCGGCCTGCCTATCGGCACTGTCTCGTCAACACGAGTGCCGGCTGCCATGCGGTGGCAACAAGTAAAAGTCGTGTTTTCCGTCGGACCATAGCCATTTAGTAAAACGCCACCGGCCAAGCGCTCAAGTAATCGGTTGACGTGTACCGGAGAAAGGACGTCACCCCCTGCGACCAGTTGCGGCACTGAGGCCAACCGCTCCAATTCGGCGTCGACCATCTGATGAAACAATCCGGCCGTTAGCCACATCGTCGTGATACCGTCTTCGGCAATCATGGCCGCCAGTTGTCGGGGTGTCGGAACAGCCTCAGGCGAAAGCACCAGCATCCCACCATTAAGAAGGCTGCCCCATATCTCGAATGTTGAGGCATCGAACGAGACCGGTGCGCAGCCTAAGAAAATTTCATCCGGACCGAAGCGGGCATAGTCCGTTTCTTTCACCAGGCGCACCACGGCGCGATGCGGAACAGCGACCCCTTTCGGCCGGCCTGTGGAACCCGAGGTGTACATTAGGTATGCTAGGGACTCCGGCGTTGCCGAACTCGTCAGCGGATCCGCGACATTCGCGGCAATGGCAGCCGCATCGCGATCCAGGCAAACAACACGTCCGGCGTAGTGCGGGAAACGGCTGACGTGTTGACTCAACGTAACGAGAATTCCTACGCCCGCGTCCTCCAGCAGAAAGGCGAGTCTTTCGGCGGGGTATGCGGGATCGATGGGCACATACGCGCCACCTGCTTTCAGGACGGCAAGCATGGCGATGATCGTTGCCGGCGATCGCTCGAGCGAAATGCCGATCCGAAGGTCTTCGCCCCTGCTCAGCGCGCGGAGGTATCTCGCAAGCCGGTTTGACTCTACCTCGAGCACTCTGTAGGTTAGCGTCCGCCTGGATTCGACTGTACCTCGCGAGCCCCGATGTATAACGGCCACCTTTTGCGGGTGAAGCAGCGCCTGCTCGGCAAATAAATCATGGATGAGCCGGTCGCGAGGATAAGCGGTCGTGGTCTGATTCCACGTTTGAAGAAGTTCCTTTCTCTCGCCCGCGGTCAGCAACGGCAGCCGATTTATGGGGCTGTCGGGTTTCAGGGCCATCGCCTCAGCAAGTACCGTAAAATGTGCCGCCATCCGATCGATTGTGCCCGCATCAAACAATTCGGTGCTGTACTCGAAGGCACCGTGAAAACGGTTTCCCTCACCCTCCCACATATAGAGGCTCAGATCGAAGGTCGAACTGCGGCTTGCGGTTTCGAATGCCGAACTCAGGTGGGTGTTTTGAAGGATGAAGGCAACCTGAAATAAAGGAGAGTGGGTGAGCGTGCGCCCAGGCTGCAACGCATTGACCAATTTTTCAAAGGGTAAGTTCCGGTGCGCATGCGCTTCGAGCACAGTCTCGCGCACACGTCTGAGAAGTTCGCGAGTGGTCATATCGCCCGCGACGTCGGTCCGCAGCACGAGCGTGTTCACCAGAAGTCCAATCAGTGGCTCGAACTCGCGATGAAGACGATTTTCGACGGCAGCACCCACGAGGATGTCGCTTTGACGCGTATACCGAAACAGCAGAGTCTTTAATACCGTCAACAACATCATGTAGTTGGTGGCGCCGCTATCGAGCGCCAGGTGCTTAAGCGCCGCGGAAGTTTCCGCGGGAAGTACGAAGCGGCGGACACCTCCCTCAAAATTCTGGATAGCCGGCCGTCGCCGGTCTGTAGGTAGCGTAAGCACTCCCGAGGCTCCCGCAAGCTTCTGTTTCCAGTATTCGAGTTCCTTCGCGAGCGTCGCCCCCGGCAGGCGTTTCCGTTGCCAGGCCGCGTAATCGGCATACTGCAGCAACAAGGGCCGAAGCGCTGGCGCGCGTCCATTGTCAAGTGCGGCGTAGAGTTCCGCCAGTTCCTCAAAAAAAATTCCCAGCGAGCGGCCATCGGAGATGATGTGATGGATTGTCAGCAATAAAAAATGCTGCTCAGCATCAATCCTCACCACGCTAACCCGGAAAAGGGGCAAACGCGTCAGGTCGAAAGGCTGGCGCGCCTCAGAATCCACTAGTTTGTCCAGGCGAGCCGTTCGTTCGGACTCCGGCAACTCCGCCAAGTCCTCAAATTCCACAGTCAAATCCAGATCCGCTGCAATCATTGCCGCAGGCGCACCGTCGCGTTCCGCGAAAGCCGTTCGCAGGATCTCGTGACGGGCAGCGAGACTAGCCAGAGCTTGATGCAAGATCTTCGGATTCACGCCCCCACGGAAAGGAGCCAGAGCCGTAATGTTGTAGGCTGTGCTATCGGGTTGAAGACGGTTAAGAAACCAAAGGCGCTCCTGCGCGAATGAAAGAGCCAGCGGCTTATTCCTGAGGATGCGGGCTGGAAGCTCGGCATCGACGCAGGACTCGCAGATGATATCAATGATCTCTGTCTTTCGGGCGGCTATTTCTTGGACCAGATCCGGCGTCAGGCGGCCTTTCGGCGCATTCGATCGTAGGCGATCGCCACTCACCGAAAGCCGTATGCCGCGGTCGCGAAGTTCACGCAGAAGTTCATGGGTGGTCAAAGTTCAACTTCCTCACGTTCTTCGGACTCGGTCGCCGAAAGTATGCCGCCCGAGGATGTCCACAAGAGCGTGTCGACACGCTCGGAAAGCAAACGCACAGTAGGGGCCTCGAAGATGGATCGCAATGGCATGCTTATGCCCAATGAAGCCGCAATGCGGGAAAGCAATCCGGTAGCAAGCAATGAGTGTCCTCCGAGTTCGAAGAAATTGTCATCGATTCCGAGAGACTCTAGACCAAGAAGTTCCCTCCAGAAGGAGGCGATTATCCGCTGTGTTTCCGTTTCCGCACCGGAGGCTGAAAACGGTATGGCTTGATCACGGGTAACGACGTTCTTGGTTAAGGGCTCTGTCCCAGGAAACGCGTCTTCAGATTCCGACTCCTCAATCATTTGTGGAAGGTCTCGCGTTATCACTGCCACCTGCGGAAGCGCGGCACCTAATACGCGCCGGAAGGCCTCAACTCCCTCTTCGGGCTTGATGGCCAATTCAAGTGACTGGCGCCGCCAGCTCCGCAGAGCCTGCGGAATCACCGTATTGACAGCCATGCCGACCTCCTGCCACGCGTCCCAATTCAGGGACATGACGGTAGCACGTCCGCCCCGGTATCGCGCCGCCGCAAAAGCATCAAGAAACGCGTTTGCCGACGTATAGTCCACGGCTCCGGCAGCGCCGCAGAGTGCATTGATAGAAGAGCAGAGGACAAAAAAATCCAGCGACTCCTCTTCGATCAGTGAATCGAGGATTAATGATCCTTCTACTTTCGAACTCAAAACGCGCGCGGCCGCCTCCGGCGTTTTCAGTTGCATGAGCCCCGCATCGGCGATTCCGGCCGCGTGAATAACACCGTGAATGGCGCCGAATCTGCGGCGGACCCCTTCTATCGCTTCCGTCATCGCCCTTCGGTCAGCGACATCGGCACGAAGGCTGAGTACATCGCCCCCGCTCTGCTCCATCTGCTCAATGGCTCGGATCTTCCGGCTGGTGGGTTCGTCTTCCCGGTGGATCTCGAGCCATCTCCGCCATTCCGTCCGTTCGGGTAGGGCGGTGCGCCCGATGAGCGCCAGTCGCGCATGAGCACTTTTCGCCAGATAGGCAGCGAGTGTCAGGCCGATGCCGCCGGTGCCCCCGGTTATCACATATACGCCCCGTTCCCGTAACCCTGCGCCCGCTCTCGCAGGTAACCGTACCGGAATGAAACTTTGTTCCCAACGATAGCCATCGCGATACGCTACGGTGCGCGCTGGCTTTGGAATGCCCGGCTCGAGCAGCAGTTCAGCAATCGTGTCTCGCGAGATCCCTTCGCTGATATCGATGCTCCGGCATCGAATAGTCGAATGCTCCCTGCCCATCACCTTGGCGGGTCCGGCGAGAAGAGCTTGTTCCGGATTGACAGACTCCCGGCCTGTCACCGAATGCATGCCGGAGGAGACCACGAGGCACTCGATAACCGCGTTATACGTGGCATTCCCGAAAGCATGCGCCAGCAAAAGCAACCGCTCAAATCCATTGCGGCCTCCATCGAGGCCCCAGAGATAAAGGAGACAACGCGGGACCGCGCCCTGCGCGGTTTCGTTCAAAAGGCGTAAATAGTCAGCAGGCCGCGAGGCATCGATCTGGTACAACCGTTCCGACGCACGAGCAAATCTACTTCCCGGCCTTACGATTACATAAGGTTGGCGCCGCGCCGCGAGCATTTCGGCCGCGGCCTCGCCAATGCCTCCCTGATCCGCAAAAATCAGCCACGGGCCCTTCATTTCAGTGCAGCCCATTGCGGAAGGGAGCACCGAGCGAGTCCACGACGGCACATAAAACCAGTCGGCAATGTCGGCCTTCTTTACGGCCGGCATCGGCACTTCGGGACGACTGGCGGCCTGGTCAGGCTCAATGGACAATGCTTGCCGCTCGAACGGATACGCCGGCAGCGAAACCCGATGAAGCCGCTCGCCTGCGTGCAGGGCTCTCCAGTTCACCGGTACGCCTGACATCCATAATCTGGCTGCTGTCTGAAGGACGAAGGCCGAATCCGGCTGCGGATCTTTTGGGCGCGGGAGGCTCGACAGCACTTCGCAGCCCTCCGCGTTGCGAATTGCTTCGCGGGCAAACGTCGAAAGCGCCTGGCCCGGGCCGACTTCAAGAAAGATGCGGCCGGCGGCCGCAAGAGCAGTAAGCCCATCCGAAAACCGGACGGTTCCTCGCAAATGCCGTACCCAGTAGTTTGGATCGGTCGCTTCTTCCGCGCGAATCCATGTCCCGGTTAGGTTTGACACGAACGGCACACGCGGAGCAGACAAAGCCACGCGCCGCACACAGTCGAGAAACGGCGCCAGCGCTTCATTCATCAGGTTCGAATGAAAGGCATGGGATGTATGTAAGCGTTGAGAGTGAATGCCCCGGCTCCTCAGATCCTGGCTAAAATGCTCGATTTCACCTGGCGAACCCGCTACGGTACAAAGCGAAGGCGTGTTGACCGCCGCAATCGACAGCTTTCCATTTACGGAATTGAGCAATTCACGCTCGGGCGCCTGGACGGCGAGCATCGATCCCGCCGGCATCTGCTGCATGATTCTCCCGCGGGCGGCAACAAGCCGGAGGGCATCGTCGAACGAAAATACTCCCGATAACGCAGCGGCGACATACTCGCCGATACTATGTCCCAGAAAGGCGTCGGGTTCGACACCCCAGGAGATCCACATTCGAGCCAGCGCGAGCTCGACGGCAAACAGCGCGGGCTGAGCGAGACGGGTTTGTGTTAACGCGGATGGGTCGGTTGTTGTGGAATAAAGGACCTCACGCAAATCACGGCCAATTTCGAGCTTCAAAGACTCCGCACATTCATCGATTGTGCGTCGGAAGACCGGCTGAATCTCGTAAAGTTCACCTGCCATGCCCGCATGCTGGCTGCCCTGCCCGCTGAACAGGAACGCCACCGGCCGGCTCGCCGCCTCTTCAAACACCGTGGGAAGCTTACGCACGTCCCCTGAAAGCAGCTCGATCGCCTCTTCGGGTCTTGTGCAAACCAGCGCGCGGCGATACGGGAACCGTTTTCGGCCGACTTGTAGCGTGTAACTTACATCGGACAATGGGAGGGCGGAATTCTCCGCTAAATGGCGAGCCAGCCCCCGCGTGGCAGCCTCGAGCGCGCTTCCCGTTTTTGCCGACAGCACCAGGACTTGTGCAGGCCATTTCACCACCGTTGGCATACGACCGGGAGCTTCCTCGATCACCGCATGAGCGTTGGTCCCTCCAATGCCAAAAGAGCTGACGCCCGCCCGCCGCGGCGTGCCGCGCGAGGTCCACTCGGCCAAACGCTGATTGACGTAAAACGGGCTCTGCTCGAAATTGATTTGCGGGTTCGGCCGTCGAAAATGCAACGAGGCCGGGATTTGCTTGTGCTCAAGAGCCAGGACGGTTTTAATGAGGCCGGCTACACCGGCCGCGGCGTCTAAATGCCCAATGTTGCTCTTAACAGAGCCGATGGCGCAGAACTGCTTTCGTTGCGTGCGTGTGCCGAAGACGCGCTGAAGAGCGGCGATCTCTATCGGGTCTCCGAGAACAGTAGCCGTGCCGTGGGCCTCGATATAGGTGATGGTGGAGGGGTCAATACCACCCATTTCGAGCGCTGCTTCGATCGCTGCGGCTTGTCCTTCGACGCCCGGAGCCGTATAGCCGATCTTTGCCGCGCCATCGTTATTTGCCGCAATGCCACGAATCACTGCGCGGACCGAGTCGCCGTCTCTGAGCGCTTCATCGAGCGGTTTTAATACCACCAGTCCCGCGCCCATGCCGCCCCGTATCCCACCCGCGTCCGCATCAAACGGCCGGCAATGCCCATCGGGGGAAAGAATCATGCCCTCCACATAGGGATGGCCTGTCTTCTGTGGAAACCGCAGCGAGACACCGCCGGCTAATGCCATTTCGCACTGCCCGCTCCACAGGGCCTCGCAAGCCAACTGAACAGCGACTAATGATGTGGAGCAGGCGGTCTGTACGGCTACGCTTGGTCCCTTGAGGTTCAGCTTGTAGCTGACGCGCGTCGTCAGAAAATCTTTGTCATTGCCTAGCATCAGTTGATAGCCGCTAGCCGCTTCCATCACGACCCGGCTGCGAGCTACATTCGCCAGAAAATGCGTGTTCATGCTGGCGCCGGCGTATACTCCAACGCGATCCGGTTGCGTTTCCCCGGCATAGCCGGCGTCTTCCAATGCCTCCCACGCGCATTCGAGAAAGACGCGGTGCTGCGGGTCCATGATTTCGGCCTCGCGTCGATTGAATCCGAAGAAGGCGGCGTCAAACATCTCCGCGTCCTCGAGAATGGTGCCTTTTTTCACCCAAGCGGGGTCGCTGAGCCGTGACGGATCCACTCCGGAAGCAAGTATTTCCTGATCGGAGAAAGTCACGATCGATTCAAAGCCTTGCTCGAGATTCCGCCAAAATGCAGACGTGTCCGGCGCATCCGGGAACCTGCCGGCCATGCCGATTACAGCAATTGGTGGACGTGGATCGGTAGAGCCCATCTCGTCCTCATCCAAGCGATGACACGAGTTCACGTGAGATCGTCTTCCCGTCGTCGGCCGCCGGGCAAAGCAGGCTGGCGGTGGCCCTTACCGTAGGATGCTGAAAGAGATCGACGATTGAAAGCTCGCGCTGAAACAGTCGGCGCAAACGGCTCTGGAGTTGAACCACTAACAAAGAATGACCTCCTAAGTCGAAGAAGTTGTCGTCCAAGCCAACCCGCGGCTGCGCTAGTAAATCCTGCCAGATGGCAGCAACCTCTTTCTCGATACGGGTGTGCGGCGGTACATATAAACCCGACGGAGCCGTCGCCGAGTCCGGAGGCGGCAGCGCGCGCCGGTTCACCTTCCCATTGGGAGTCAATGGCATGGTGTCGAGCGAAATGAAAATCGCGGGCACCATGTATTCGGGCAATTCAGTTGATAATATGCGTCGCAATGCTGACGGGTCTGCTACCGCCCGCCCTCGCGGGACAACATACGCGACCAGTCGCGCGCCGTGCTGCGTCTCATCGCAAACAACAACGACATGCCGGATGTCCGGCTGTCGTTCCAGAGCTGCTTCAATTTCGCCCAATTCGATACGGAACCCGCGCATCTTCACCTGGTGATCCAGGCGTCCAAGGTACTCCAAGTCGCCACCCGGCAGGCGCCGGACCAGATCACCCGTGCGGTACATTCGCTCTCCGGCATGAAAGGGATCTTCTACAAATCGTTCTTTCGTAAGTTCAGGACGGTGCAGATAGCCCTGCGCCACGCTGTCGCCGCCGATATACAATTCACCCGCAACACCCGGTGGTGATAGTTGCTGGTCTTCATCCAATATGTAGACCCGCGTATTGTCAATCGGGCGTCCTATCGGAACCGTCGCTGGCCCAGATTGCACGCGATGCATCGTCGACCAGATCGTGGTCTCCGTCGGTCCGTACAGATTCCACAATTCAGAACCAGTGGCCAGCAGTTGCTCGGCCAGATTGCGCGGCAGCGCCTCGCCCCCGCATAAAATTTTGAGCCCCGGCGTACCTCGCCATCCGGATTCGAGAAGCAGACGCCACGTCGCCGGAGTTGCCTGCATGATTGAAATGTCGTGGATGCTGAGCAGTTGCGCAAGAGCGCAGCCATCGCCGACTGCCGCCCGGGAAGCAATCACCAGTTGTGCGCCGCTGATTAGCGGCAGATAGAGTTCCAGGCCCGCAATATCGAAGGACAGCGTCGTTACCGCAAGCAAACGGTCGGATGACACCATGCCCGGCTGGCGGCGCATCGAGCTCAGAAGATTCACCAGCGCGTGATGAGAAACGCATACGCCTTTGGGCTTGCCGGTCGATCCCGAGGTGTAGATGACATAGGCGAGGTCGTCGGGCCCAGCCTGACCGGCCAGCGGTTGCTCGCCTTCGCTCGGCTCCCAGCCCGATTCATTGTCAAGCCAGAGAACCGCGGGAAGGTCCGTCGGCAGGGCTTCGATCAAGTGGTCTTCGGTAATGAGCACCTGTGCGCCGGAGTCGGCCAACATGAATGCAAGCCGGTCTTTCGGATACTGCGGGTCAAGCGGTACATAGGCGCCACCGGCCTTCCAGATCGCGAGCAAGGCTGCGACCATGTTGACCGACCGTTCGACGCACAGCGCCACCAGCACGTTCGGACGGACCTTCATGCCGCGCAGCCGGCCAGCAAGACGGTTGGAGCGCAACATGAGCTCGCGGTAGGTTATTCGATCTTCTCCGCAGATGACGGCGATGGCGTCAGGCGTTGCGGTCGCCTGCTGCGCCACCAATTCGTGTGCGCACAAATGGCGCGGATACTCCATCCTCGTGCGGTTCACCGCATCCGACAATTCCATTCGCTCGGGGCCCGTCAGCATAGGCAACTCGGAAATATGCCGATCGGGGTTACCAACCGCCGCTTCAAGCAAAGACCGGTAGTGCCTCTGAAGCCGTTCGACCGTGGCTGGATCAAAAAGATCCGTGTTAAATTCCCAGTCGAGCGCCAGGCCGCCATTATGCTCCGCCGCTTCAATCGTAAGGTCGAGCCTGGACGTCTCCGGATCGAAGTCGAACGGTTCGATCCTCAGGCCAGCAATCTCGGCTGGTCGTATAGGAAAGTTCTGCAAAAGGAACATCACCTGGAAAAAAGGCGGCCGATTTAGATCACGGTCCGCCTGCAGGATATGAGTCAAGGAGTCCAACGGCACATGCTCGTGAGCGAACGCGCCGAACGCGGTCTCTTTAACGCGCGCCAGCAGTTCGCGAATCGTCGGATCGCCGGAGAGGTTGGTCCGTAGCACGAGGCTATTCATAAATAGCCCAATAAGGTTCTCCATCTCGGGCCGGACCCGTCCGGCGGCGGCTGTGCCCACCACAACATCCGCTTGCCGCGTGTAGCGCAGCAGTAGAACTTTGAACGCCGTGACGAGCGTAATGAATGGCGTAACGTTTTCGGCAAAGCTAAGCTGTTCAACGGAGCGCCACAGGTCTTCGGGAAGCCGCTGGCGTAAACGCAAGCCGGCATAAGTGGTCTTTGACGGGCGCGCCCGGTCCGCCGGCAGTTCAGCCGTAGCAACCGGGGCCTTTAGCTGGTCCCTCCAATAAGGAATCTGCGCCTGCGCCAAGCCATCCTGAATATATTGGTGATGCCAGGCAGCGAAATCGCCATATTGAATGGTCAGTTCCGGCAAGGGCGAGGGCCGCCCGCTTGAGAACGCCTCATACAACTGCACCAGCTCATTCGCGAGTACGCCAAGCGACCACCCGTCGGCGACGATGTGGTGAATCGTAATGAGCAGCACGTGCTCTTCTTTATCTACTTCGATCAGACAGGCGCGAACGAGCCGATCGAAAGCAAGGTCAAATGCGCGCTTGCTCTCGCTTCGAGCAATCGCGAATAGCTCGCGTTGGCGCTCCGATGGCGGCAACTCTCGTATGGAACGCAGATCCATTGCCCACGTGCCCGCGCTCCGGACAACAGCTTGGGGTGAACCATCCACCGTCACGATATTGGTGCGCAGTGCCTCGTGGCGCCGGACAATTTCGGCGAGGCTTCTCCCCATGCTTTCGCGATCGAGAGGACCAAGGCAGCGCGATGCTCCGACGATGTTATATGCGGTGCTTTCCGGATCGAGTTGATTGATGAACCAGAGGCGCTGCTGGCTGCTCGAAAGAGGTAAATATCCCGTCCGATCGATGGGAGAAATCGGGGGCATCGCGTTGGAGGGACTCTGGTTCATCAGAAATCCCAAAATCTCGGATTTCCGATCCTTGAGTTCCGCCTTGAGGTCTCCCCCAATAACTCCTTTCGGAGCGGTACAGACCAGCCGCCCGTCATCCAGGCTCAGCCTGACGCCTAAGCTTCGTAGGTACGAGAGAAAATCGATTGTGCTCAGCAAGCAACGCCCTTTGCCGAAAGATCCTTTTTAACCGTTAGCGGGCCTAGCTTGCACTTAAATGTCCAATACGTGATGCGCTCGGAAGGGAGTTGATTGCTGGAATCCCAAACCGCAGTGATCGCGGAGTTTGTAAAGAGCGCCTACATACCGTGGATTAACTTTACGTCAGCCAATCTACGCAATGTGCGATGCTCTTCTCCGTTCGCTGTTAACAGCTTTATCGGCGCTCTTCTCCCGCTGTGTTGTTATGGTTCTCACGCTAAAGTCCCACCCTTCGTGGCGATTGATCCGCATTTTGGGAACAAATCCAGCGAATTGGGGAACAGTGCCAATCGTTGTGGCTTTTTCGGACTCGTAGCTGGCGTTCAAAGCCGTTCCTCTTCTCGCCAGGCGCTCTGGCCATACGGATGCAAGGGATCGCCTTCATGCGTGATCGAAGCTCATGGATTGTACGTCCGTCGGACGATTTCGAGCCGCTCATGTCTCTTTTTTGTTTTCCTTATGCGGGAGTTGGGCCTTCCGTATATAGCGGCTGGGCAGAACAACTGCGGCCGTCTGGCGTCAAGGTGTTTCTCATCCAGCTTCCGGGACGCGAGTCACGATTGCGAGAAGATCCGATATGCACTATGGGCGAAATAGCCGGAGCCGCGGCAGGTGCGATTGCGCCGCTGGTTACCGGTCCCTTTGCCTTTTACGGTCATAGCCTGGGCGCAAAGATAGCCTTCGAAACAGCTCGGGAGATGCGCCGTCGCTCTGGAAACGCACCCGATCATCTTTTCGTTTCCGCTAGCATTGCCCCGCACCTGCCTTGGCCCTACGCGCCGATGCACCGCCTGCCGGGAGAAGAACTGCTGCGTGAAGTGCAGCATCGTTACGGCGGTATTCCGGAACCGGTTCTGCGGGAGCGGGATCTGCTCGACTTGCTGCTGCCGGGATTGCGTGCGGACCTCACCGTTCTCGAGACGTACTCTTATATTGCCCAGCCGCCACTGCACTCGGCGATCACGGCTTTCGGAGGCATCTACGATCGCTCGGTCACTGAAGCCTCACTCCTCGCCTGGAGAGTTCTGACTCAAAGCGCATTCGCCATCCGAATGCTGCCTGGAGATCACTTCTTTCTCCACTCCGAGCGCATGACTTTGATCAAGACGATAGCGAAAGCGGCCGCCGCGCTCGAGACACCTGCATCTCTGGCCGCGGTTGAATAAAACTCCGATGGAAGACCGCGCCGCAAACAGGATTCGAAACTTCAGGAAGGGCAAGCGCCAACCCATCGCCATTATTGGTATAGGATGCCGCTTTCCTGGTATTGACGACGCGGAATCGTTTTGGCGCGTCCTTCGGGATGGCGCAGAAACGGTTGGCGAGTATCCCGGCAGCCGCTTTCCCGAGATGGACGAAGCCTATGCCGGCGATGCAGTCGCAAGCCGCCGAGGCGGTTTCCTTCGCAGCCTGGACAGTTTCGATGCTGAATTTTTCGGCATCTCGGCTCGCGAAGCAGCCCCGCTCGATCCGCAACAAAGGCTACTGCTTGAAACGGCGTGGGAAGCCGCGGAAGATGCCGGCATTCCCACCGAAAAATTGGCCGGAACGCGCACGGGAGTTTTTGCCGGCGTCTGGACAAACGATTACGAATATTATGCATGCGGCCACTTAAGCCGGGATATTGGACTGCACGCCGCTACCGGAACCGGCCGTTATTCGGCCTCGGGCAGGCTGGCCTATTTCCTTGACTTGCGTGGCCCCGCGCTTACGGTCGACACGGCCTGTTCTTCCTCGCTTGTGGCCATCCAATTGGCCTGCCAGAGTCTGCGTCATAGAGAAAGCGAAATGGCGTTTGCGGGCGGAGCTAATGTGATCCTTAGACCCGAGATCACCCTCGCCTATTCGGCATCCGGGATGCTCGCCGCTGATGGCCGATGCAAATTTGGCGATGCGTCGGCCAACGGCTACGTGCGCAGCGAAGGCGCGGGCATGATTTTATTGAAGCCGCTTGACCGGGCGCTGGCCGACGGCGACCCAGTGTATGCGGTGATTCTGGGCGGCGCCATTAATAACGATGGCCGGTCGAGCGGGTCCCTGGTCGCGCCTAGCAGCCTTGGACAGGAGACCATGCTCCGCGAGGCATTCCGAAGCGCCGGAGTTCAACCGGAAGAGATCGACTACATCGAAGCGCACGGCACCGGAACAGCAGTAGGCGATCCGGCTGAGATTGCCGCCATCGGCCGCGTAATGCAGGGTCGAAACCGCGAACACCCCTGCCTCATCGGTTCCGTCAAGACTAACATCGGACACACCGAAGCAGCGGCGGGAGTTGCCGGAGTCATCAAGGCGGCTCTGTCGCTCGAACGCGAGACGATACCGGCCAGCCTCCATATCGAAAAGCTCAATCCACGGATCGCATGGAATCAAATTCCCGTTGCCGTGCAAACCCGCACCGCCCAGTGGACCGGTGGCTCACACGTCCGGCGGGCCGGAGTGACATCCTTCGGAATCACGGGAACCAATGCTCATCTGGTTTTAGAGAGTGTTGCCAAGACGCGGCCGGAAGCGCCGCAGTACTCCTCCGAAAGCGAACTCCATCGTCTCTTTGTGCTTTCGGCGCGAAGTTCTGAATCGCTCCGGATTCTGGCGAAGCGCTGGTACGACAGGCTTGTTTTCGAGCCGGCCTGGGCTGCCTCTCTTCAGGATCTCGCCTTTACAGCCTCACGCCGCCGCACCCATCACGAATTCCGGCTGGCCATCGCGGCTAATAGCAGAGAAGATTTGGCCGAAAGGCTCCGACTGTGGCTCGAAGGCGAGCCGCATTCTGCCGTGCGGTCTGGCCGGCGGCAAACGGTACAACAAAAGCGCACTGTTTTCGTTTTCCCCGGGCAGGGCGGCCAATGGACGGGCATGTGCCAGAGCCTCTATCGGAGCGAGCCCGCGTTTCGCGAAACGTTGGACGAGTGCGATGCTGTTGTCCGAGAGCGCATGGGCTGGAGCGTAATCAACGCTTTGATGAGGCCTCAACCACCATCTGAGATCGACATCGTTCAGCCCTGTCTTTTCGCCGCCATGTTGGCGCTAAGCGCGTTGTGGCGTTCTTATGGAGTCAAGCCGGACGCAGTGGTCGGCCACAGCATGGGTGAAACGGCAGCGGCTGTAATCTCAGGTGCCCTTTCGCTGCAGGATGCTGTGGCGGTCATTTGCCATCGCAGTCTCCTGATGAAGCGAGCGAGCGGCCGCGGCGCGATGGCTGTCACGGAACTCTCTCTCGACGATGCGGAACTCTTCATCGACGGCTACGATGGGCGAATCTCGTTGGCGGCGAGTAACAGTCCGAGTTCCACAGTACTTTCCGGTGATGCCGAGGCAATCGATGACGCTCTACTGAAGCTTCAGGCGCGGGAGATCTTCGGCCGGCGCATCCGGGTGGATGTCGCCTCGCACTCGGCTCATATGGATCCGTTCTGTCCGGAGCTTGTCGACCGGTTGCGCGGCATCGAACCACGGTCTACGGTCGTGCCATTTTACTCGACCGTAACCGGCGGCATCGAATACGGCATGCAGCTCGACGCCTCCTATTGGGGAAGGAACCTGCGCGAGCCCGTACGCTTCTCCGGAACTATCCAAAAGCTGCTGGCCGATGGGTTCAACACCTTCATCGAGATCAGTCCGCACCCCGTGTTGTTGGATTCGCTCGAAAGCGGCATCGGGCATTCGGGCAAAGAGGCAATTGCGGTGGCCTCGACACGGCGCGACCAGGACGAACAGGCTGAGATGCTATGCGCGGTGGGCACGCTGCACGTCTCCGGCTTCCCCGTCGATTTCCGGAGCCTTTGCGCCACCGGTTCTTGCTTAAGGTTGCCTCCATATCCATGGCAGCGGGAGCGGCACTGGATCGAGACCGGCCGGACCGAACGGCCATCGGCGAAAATCTCTGAAGAACCAGGGGTCAAGGACTGCACAAACGACCTCTACGAACTATGCTGGAAGGCGGCGCCGACGCCCGCTGTGGCGTCGCGACACAGGGGACTGTGGCTGGTGCTCGGCGCTGGCGAAATCGCCGCCCAAGTTGCCGTTGCGCTCCAGGGTCTGGGTGAAGAATGCATCCCAGCGTCGGATGTCGATGAACTCCGGCGCGTACTCGAATTGAGCGGAGGCGCGTGTCGCGGAGTGATTCGGGTGCCGGAAGTCTTCACGGCGGATGCAAATCAAGCGCTGCGGGAGACTTCGGAAATTGTCGCCGCAGTCCAGGCGCTTATAGGAACCGGGGAGTTTGGCACCCCGCGACTCTGGCTGCTGACCACAGGCCTGTGGCTGCTGCCCGGCGATGCGGGAGAGATTCCTGCCGCACAGGCTCCGGCTTGGGGAATGGGTCGGGTCATCGCTC
>Ga0134125_10001701_pt1 | contig 26821 bp, 17 predicted proteins | sample KB31751_FD_96464 | JGI IMG/M metagenome (GOLD analysis project Ga0134125, IMG submission 96464) | Terrestrial soil microbial communities with excess Nitrogen fertilizer from Kellogg Biological Station, Michigan, USA - KB3-175-1 | ecosystem: Environmental > Terrestrial > Soil > Unclassified ...
GCTGGAGCCTCTGAAAGACACCGTGGTGGGCGGCATCCAGACGGTGCTTTGGGTCGTGATGGGAATGATCGGCGTTGTGATGCTGATCGCGTGCACCAATGTGGCCAACCTGCTGCTGGTGCGGTCCGATGCGCGGCAGCAGGAGCTTGCGGTGCGGTCGGCGCTGGGCGCGGGACGGTGGAGGATTGCGCGGGAGTTGTTGCTGGAGAGCGTAACGCTGGGCCTGCTGGGTGGCTTGGCCGGCGTGGCCGTGGCCTATGGTGGGTTGCACTTATTGACGGCGATCGGGCCTGTGAATCTTCCACGGCTGAGTGAGATATCGCTCGACGGGCGATCGATTGCGTTCACGGTCATTCTGTCGGTGTTGTCCGGGCTTTTCTTCGGCGCGATTCCTGTGCTGCGTTATGCGCCTTCGCGGCAGCGCGTGGCCCTGCTGGGAGCGATGCGGACGAGCAGCGCGAATCGTGACAGGCAGCGCGGACGCAATCTGCTGGTGATGACGCAGGTAGCGATGGCACTGGTGCTGCTTATCGGCGCGATGCTGATGATTCGCACTTTCCTGGCGATGCGCAATGTCGATCCCGGGTTCTCCGATCCTCCATCGCTTCAGGTGATGCGGCTTTCTATTCCGGAGACTTTGGTAGGCGATGCGACGACAGTCGTACGTTTGCAGAACAGCGTTCTCGATAAGCTGTCTGCGATTCCCGGCGTTAGTTCCGCGGGTTTCGCTGCGTCCGTTCCGATGAGCGGAGCCGAACCCAATTGGGACGAGATCATGATCGAAGGTAAAAATTACGACGGCGAAAGCCTTCCCATGCGCCTCTACAACTATGTCTCGCCGGGATACTTCCGCACCGCCGGCACACGGCTGGTTGCCGGGCGCGACTTTACGTGGGCGGAAATCTACAACGTGAGGCCAATCGGCATCGTATCCGAAAGCCTGGCTCGCGAGTTGTGGGGATCGCCTCGTGCCGCCATTGGCAAGCGCTTCCGGGAGTTTGCCAGCATGCCGTGGCATGAGGTGGTGGGTGTGGTGCAGGACGTGCGCGAAAATGGCGTGGACCAGGTGGCGCCCTCGACCGTCTACTGGCCTTCGTTGTCGATGGACGATGCGTCCAGGCCGGAAAAGCTGGGAGTGTATCGCGACGTCTACTTCGCGATACGCAGCAATCGTGCCGGAACACAGACCTTCCTCAACGAAATGCAGCAGGCCGTGTGGTCGGTGAATTCGAATCTGCCGGTGGCTGACGTCAGCACGATGCAGGATGTCTACAGTGACTCCATGGCGCGCACCTCGTTCACGCTGGTGATGCTGGCGATTGCGGCGACGATGGCGCTGGCTCTGGGCATCCTCGGAATTTACGGTGTGATCTCATATGCCGTGTCGCAACGCACACGCGAAATCGGCATCCGTATGGCGCTGGGTGCGAAAAAGAATGGACTGGTGTGGATGTTCGTTCGCTCGGCGTTGGTGCTTACCGGAGTTGGCGCGGCCCTTGGCCTTGGAGCGGCAGCCGCTCTGGTGCGCCTCATGCGAACGCTGTTGTTCGGAGTCAGCCCGCTCGATCCGGTGACGTTCCTCGTGGTTCCGGTTGTCCTGGTTGTTGCAGCGGCATTGGCGAGCTATCTGCCAGCGCGCCGAACGGCGGCCGTAAATCCCGTCGAGACGTTACGGGCAGAGTGATTCGATGCCGCTCACCCCAATCGCAGCGCGCGCATCGGGTCAGTGGAGGCTGCACGCCGGGCCGGCACAATCGCTGCGAATGTAGCAGCAACCAGCAGCAACAGAACGCTGCCACCCACTGCAAGCGGATCCATGACCGGCGTCTGGTACAGAAGGCTCGAGACCGAACGGAGCACGAGCAGCGCCACCGTGAGTCCAACACCTGTGCCAAACAGAACGGGCCACGCTGCCTGTCGTAGCACCAGCGCGATCATGGCTCCCCGGCCCGAGCCAAGTGCGATGCGTATGCCGAATTCCTGCCGCCGCAGTGAGACCGAGTAAGCAAGAACGCCGTACACACCAAGCAACGCCAGCAATAGTGCGGCTGCGCCAAAAGCGCTGAGCACAAGCGCCTGAAAGCGGTCGGTGGCTACGGAGCTGCTGACCTGCTCATCCATCGAGCGCAGCGTTGGGATAGGGACTTGCGGATCGATCTGCCAGATGGTGCGCCGCATCTCGGGAATCAGCGCGTCGCTGGGTTGCGAGCTGCGCACCAGGAACGACAGCGTCCATGGCGTAAAGCTCCAGTAGGGCACGTAGACCATGGCGGCGGTATCTTTGAGTCCATTGATGCGCGTGTCCGCGACGACGCCGATGATGGTCATCGGATGCGTGTCGTCCGGGACCAGGGCATCGATCTTCTTGCCCACCGGATCTTCGCCGGCAAACGACTCGCGTGCGGTCCTCTCCGAGATAAGTACGACGTAAGGATTCGCGCGGTCGGAGGCAGTCATATTGCGTCCGGAGACCAGCGGGATCTGCATGGTCGGCAGATAATCCGGATTGATGAAGCGGACATTGATGGGCGGCTCGTGCCAGGCTGGAACAGGATGGTCGGGACGTTGAAGATTGTCTACCCAGTTTTCGCCGGTCAGCGGAGCGACGCTGGTAAGGGCCACCGACTGTACGCCCGGCAGTTGCCCGAGAGCCGTGAGAGCACGGTCCGTGAAGTTCAGCTTCGCGTTCTTCACCGTGCCGGAAGAGTCGCCGTACTGCTGCGCGAACAGATCGACCTGCGCGAGCGTGACGTGGCTCGCATCGAAGCCGCGGTTCTGACGCATCAGGTGCGAGAAGCTGCGCAGCGCCAGCGACGTAACAATCAGCAGCACTACTGTGCAGGCAACCTGCGCGGCGACCATCAGGCTGCGGGTGCGTTGGCCCTCTTTCGTGTTGGCTGTGCGCGTGGAGTTCGCCTGTAGCGCTTCTTGCGGAGCGATACGAAGGGAACGCAGCGCAGGCAGCATGCCGCAAACGATAGCCGCTGCAATCGAGAGACCGGCGCTGAAAACGAGCACGGGCAGGCTCACCGTCACTTCATTCAGACGCGGAACGTTCGCCGGCGCCAACGCCAGCAACAGGCGCAGGCCACCAAACGCCAGCGCGATTCCGGCTGCGCCCCCGGCGAATGCCAGCACCAGGCTTTCGGTGAGTCGTGAACGCACCAGTTGTCCGCGGCTCGCACCCAGCGCCGCACGTACGGCAGTCTCACGCTCTGCGTTCACGGCGCGAGCCAGTTGCAGATTGGCCAGGTTGACGCACGCGATCAGCAACACCGCGCCGACAGCGGCAAACAGCAGCCACAGTGCACCGCTGACGCCGGAGGCCACATCCTTTTCCAGCGGCGTGAGCGAGATGCCGAGATGAAAGGGCAGATGCGCGGAAAGCGCATACGCACTCTGCAGAGCATCCAGTTCCGCAGTGGCCTGGGAGAGCGTAACACCGGATTTCAGTCGAGCGATGACCTTGTAGTTGAAGTTGCCGCTGTCTTTGGTCAGGTCGCGCTCGGTTGGCCCCCACGGTTGAAAAAGCACAGCGTCACTGACGTCCTGGAATGCGATCTTTGGCGCCAGTGCGATCTGTGGAAACGAGAGGCCCGGCGGCAGAACACCGATCACAGTTGTCGGTTGTCCTCCGATGCGCAATGTCTGCCCAATCACCTTTGGATCGCGGGCGAAAAAAGTTTGCCAGCCCTCATCGCTCAATACGACAACGCTTTCGGCTCCGGTCCTGGCATCGCTCTCGACAAAGCCTCGGCCCAGCACGGGCTGTACTCCCAGCACAGCGAAAAGATTGGGTGACGCCAGCACGGAACCCACAATGCGTGGATGCTCTCCACTCGCCGAAACGCTCAATCCCGGTTGGCTGAATATGGCAGCATCTTCGAGCGTTTTGGAAGTGTTTTTCAGGCGCAGGAAATGGCGGTAGTTATCCGGGTTCGTCACTCTGTCGTTCTGCGATTGCCATAAGATTTCGCGCAACACGACGAGGCGACTGGGCTCGCGAAAAGCAAACGGCTTGAGCAGGACCGCATGGACCACGCTGAAGACCGAGGTCGCTGCGCCGATGCCCAGCGCCAGCGTCATGATGGCGGTGAGCGCAAATCCCGGCGACTTGCGCAGTTGGCGAACGGCATAGCGAATGTCGCGGGCGGCTTGCTCGAATTGCGGGAGACCGCGCTGCACACGATAGCTCTCGCGCGTCTGCGTGACGCCGCCAAACGCTCGCAGCGCGGCAGTGCGCGCCTGTTGTTCATCCATCCCGCGTCCGAGGTTCTCTTCGATAGCAAGGTCGATATGTGCCTGCAACTCTTCGTCGAGGTCAGTGTCGAGCTTCCTGCTGTGAAAGAGTGCAGCGCAGCGGCAGAGAAAAATGCGGATCGCATCCATGGTTGTCTCCTAGTTCGACGGAGTAAGGAAGCGCGCCATGGTGGCGGCGATGCGCTCCCAGTTCTCTGTCTCCTGCTCGATCTGCTTCCGTCCGTTGCGCGTCAGAGAGTAGAACTTGGCGCGGCGTCCAGTCTCCGAGGTGCCCCATTCGGCCTTCACCCACTTGCGCTGTTCGAGGCGGAGCAGGGCTGGATAGATGGTCCCCTGGTTGAGACTGACGGTGTTGTCACTGACCTGCTCGATGCGCCGTGCAAGGCCGTAGCCGTGCAGCGGGCCCATGGATTCCAGCGTCTTCAACACCATCAGGTCGAGCGTTCCCTGCAATACATCCGATTTGTTTTCCGGCACGGCGTCTCTCCTGTTGATTGTCAGACTATAGTGGACGCACCATAGGTAGAATGTCAACAGGTTTGTTGATAAACGTTCGAAAACGCCCAGGATTCCCCATGGCCCATTCTGGAGGAAGCCACAAATGTCTCAGTAGGCCAGACTTCAGTTCGGGCCGGTTAGCAGCCGCGCGACACCACAGGTTTCTCATCGCCCCTTTTCAGAGGAAGCCACGAATCTCGCAGTAGGGCCGAACTTCAGTTCGGCCATTAAAACTGCGCGCCACGCGCTTCCGAAGGCCGGAGTGCAGGCGAAGCCGAAACGACAGAATTGCTCTCTGTTGCCGAGGCACGAATCTCGCTGAGCTCCCCTCGGGACTTTCCCTGTTCTTCAGCATTCCGGGCTAGAGCATTTCCCCTGTGGATGTAGTTCAAGGCTGCAACCTTCATGGGCGTTTTCCGTAAAGAAAACGCCGCTGCACAACCCTTCCGGGAACGCTAGCAACAGGGGAAATGCTCTAAATCCTCGGAAGGACGGGGCTGCACAAAAGAAGGCAATTTTGCCCATTCGGCTTCGCTCAGGGCTCCGGCTGCGCCTGCACTCCGGCCTGCGGCAGCGAGGATGCGCTCGTTGCGGGCGGCTGTTAAGGGGCCAACTAAAGTAGGCCCCTACTGGCAGATTCGTGGCTTCCTCTGAAATGGGCTCGCAGAAACCTGAGGTACATAGCGCGCCTTTGGCGGCCAACTTAGCCAGGCTCTGCTGAAGATTTGTCGCTTGCGCTGAATGGGAAGGGAAAAACCTGCGGCCCGGCGAGGATCTGCACACGCTCAGGCTGGCGCTGCTGAAAGATTCGTGGCTTCCTCAGGAATGGGCTCGCAGGAACGTGGTGCTGGCGCTTCAGGCATCCGGCCGCGAACGGCAGCCGAATGCTACCGCTGTAGCCAGCCCTGAATACGTGACCGATAGCTGCGGCTCATCGCGATCTTCTGTCCGTTGGCCAGAAGCACAGCGAATTCGCCGTCCTTTTCGGTGCGGACTTCCTTGACGTACTGCAGGTTGACGATGGACGAACGATGCACGCGGAGGAACATCTGGGGGTCGAGCTTTTCTTCGAGCCGGGTCATGGTCTCGCGCAGCAGGTGGCTCTCGGACTCGGTACTGATGCGAACGTAGTTTTCCTCGGCGCCGATCCAGCGGATGTCGGAGACGTGAAGGAAGAGGATGCGGCCGCGGGACTTGAAGACGATGCGTTTGGTGTAGGGGCTGTCCGCTGCATCGGCGGCGCCATTCGGCGAGGGGGTCTGGGCAGAGGTCTGGATCTGCTCGCGGGCGCGCTCGACGGCGGAGTGCAGACGCTCGGCGGTGAACGGCTTCAGAAGATAGTCGACCGCGTGGATTTCAAAGGCGCGAATGGCGTAACGGTCGTATGCCGTGGTGAAGATGATGCGCGGCAGCACGAAGTCCGGCTCGGAAGAAAGCGCGCCGATGATGTCGAAACCGTCCATGCCGGGCATGCGGATGTCGAGGAAGAGCAGGTCGGGCTTTGTGAGACGCACGAGGTCGATGGTTTCGGCCGCGGTGGCGCTCTCACCGACGATCTCGAATTCCGTTTCTTCGCGCAGGAGTTGCCGTAGTTTGTGCCTTGCGAGCACCTCGTCGTCTGCTATGACAGCGTTGATCATCACACACCATATCCTGTAAGGGTGGGGGTTGGGTTCGCAGAGAACTGCAGTGGAAACGTAATGGTGACGTGCACTTTGTTCTTGCCGGCTTCGTGCATGGAGAAACTCTGCTGCGTTCCGTAATGGAGGCGGAGCCGGTTCTTGACGTTGGCGAGGCCGACGCCGGTGCCTTTCCCATCTCTACGAGGAGCGGGATTGAGACCGATGCCGGAGTTGGCGATGATGACCTTCAGACGGCCCCGTTCGCGGCCCACTTCGACGCTCAGGACGCCGTCGCTGTCCAGCCGGGAGAGGCCGTGGGAATAGGCGTTTTCGACGATCGGCTGCAGCAGCATGGCGGGGATCAGCGCATCGTGCAGGGCAGGGTCGACATGGACTTCCTGGCGCACACGGCCAGCAAATCGACGGTCCTGCAAGGCAAGATACATTTCCATGAACTCCATTTCGTCGCTGAGAGAGATGAGCTGGGTTTCGCCGCGCTCGAGAGTGATACGCAAAAGACTGCTGAGTTGTTCCAGCATGATGTCCGCGGCGGGAACGTCGATGCGCATCATGCTGGAGATGCTGTTCATGGTGTTGAAAAGGAAGTGCGGGTTGAGCTGCATTCGCAGGGCGCGGATTTGCGCCTGGGCAAGCTGCACGGAGAGTTGCGCGGCGGCGCCTTCTTTCTCGCGGTAACGCCGATAGTAATCGACGCCGCGGAACAGGACGATGACCAGCCAGAAGATGAGGAAGTTGTCGATGATTTCCCCATCCAGCTCGAAACGCAGACGCTGCCAGTACGACATATGCATCCCGAGCGGAAGGTGAGGGAAGCACAGCACCCAGATCATCTCTTCGCCGACGCTGACGATGGCGCTGAGGGGGATGAGGCGGGTGACCACCCATTGCAGGCCGGCACTTTGAATGGTGCGGCCCAGCCAGAACCAGATGAGCCAGCAGATGACACCCCAGATGAAGTACTGCACGGTCCACGCGCGAAGCAGAAGAAGCAGGTTTACCTTGTAGCCCCAGGTGTGCTCGGTGATCCAGTTCTGAAGACCGAAAAGCAGTCCGAGAAACACGAAGCCGCCCACAAAGATTGCGGGATGCATGATGAGCGGGGTGGAACGCTCTCGAATTTTCTCGACAATCGTCAGGGTAGACCTCGGCTCTTTTCTTTCCCGGTTCAGATGTTCCAATGTTCAATGTCCAGATGCGGATACGCGTACGAACGATGCAAGGTTCCAGGGATGAACGGTTGGCTGGACGCTTACGCGTCCCTACTGTTACAGACCGCCGGTTTTGCAAAACCGTTCGCAACTAATAAATACGTTTCACTTTTGGACGCACGGCGGAACCGGATGGCATCGTCTGGAAGATGAGATATCCCGGAATCCGCGCGGGTTACGGCCCAAAATGGCGCTTAATCGCGATGATAGAACTGGCAAAGCGCAGTTGCATCCCACGCATCCGCAGTTCATCGCCGCAAACCGGCAATTCGTCACAAATGCGATTTTTTGACAAAATTTGTTCGCGAAACGTAGTGCGGCTCAGGGCCCACGCCTTCGCGTGAGCCCGCCGAAGCGATTTCTACTTGGCTGTCAGGTGCAGGCTGTAGGTGGCGGAGTGGACGAGGAAGCCGTCCGTTGCCGTCACGGTGTAGGTGTAGTCGCCGGGTGCTGTGAACGATGCGTTTTGCGCGGGAAGCTTGCCGGCACATCCGGTGACCAGCAGGCTGCCGGCGCCGAAGAAGCAGAGCGCAAGGGCACAGCGCACCAGGGTTCGGGCGCTGCGGCGATGGAACCAGAGCAGAACGCCTGTGCCGAACGCAAACAGTGAGAGCCAGCCCGTGCTGCCGCCGAAGCCTACGACGGTATATTGCGAGGTCGTAGTGATGGTGACAACAGTGGTGACCGCTGTGGTCGGGACAAACGAGTTATTGGTGGGGATGCAGGTGGAGGCCGTCGCGTTCGAGGTACAGACAACGGCGAGAGACGCGGCGAAGCCCGCGATCGGGGTCACGGTGGCATTGGTGGTGGAGTTATAACCCGAGATGGTCGATCCGCTGGTGGGGTTGACGGCGATGGTGAAGTCGACGCCGTTACCGGTCATGGTGGCGGCGATGCCGGCGTAGGCGGGGTTGGTGGAGTTCGCGGCCAGTGTGCCGGGACGCGCGCCCGTCGTGGTGGGCTGGAAGGTAACGGTAATCGTGCAGGAAGAGTTGGCAGGGACGGACGCTCCGCAATTCGACGTGGCCGAATAGTCACCGGTCGACACAACGCCCGGGAAGGGTAGTGCCGTGGGGGCGTTGCTGGTGACGGTGATGGTCTGGCTGGCCTTGGCTCCGACATCAAGGTTGCCGAAGGTGAGGCTGGTGGGCGAGATGCTGAAGTCGGGTACGCCGGTACCGGTAAGGGACGAGGTCAGGGTCTGTGCTCCGGCGCTGACGGAAAGCGTTCCGGTGCGGGCGCCGAGGGCTGTCGGAGTAAAGACAACGCTGATCGTGCAGCTTGCACCGCCGGCGAGCGAACCGCAATTGTTGGAGACGACGGAAAAGTCTCCGCTGGCAGGAGCTACGTTGACGATGGAGTTGAAGGTGGAGTTATTGGTCCACGTAAAGGTCTGCGGGGCGGAAGGGAAGCCGATGCCCTGGGAGCCGAAGTCCTGGGTGGCGGGGGTCAGGGTGGGGATACCGCCGTCGTCGGTCAGCTCGAAGAGGCTGAACTCGAGCAGCTTTTCCTGCGGCGTCATGGGTGCGCCCACGGAGCACTCGGTGGGGAAGGGTTCGGTGGCGTTACTGGAGCCGTTTTCGACGTGATATTCGTTGAACAGAACGCGTCCGCACTGTCCGGAAGCCTGCCCGACGGGCGTATCGAAGACGAACTGCATGGTCGCGCCGTTGGCGTTCAATGCCAGCCACGACTGCGTCGGCTTGACCACTGCGTTGAAGTCGCGGCGGGTGGTGAAAACCTGCATCTGGCCCTTGGTGGTGGTTGCACCGACTTCCTGCAGCCATGTGGCCAGGGTCTGTCCTTCGGAGAACGTCGTGTCCACGGTAGCCAGGCCATCGGCGAGGTTCTGCGAATTTCCCGTCCAGGTGGCGACCGAGTTGAAGGGTGGGTTGTTATACATCCAGGAGAACGCGTAGTGGCTGGCGTAGACGCGGCCGCCGGCGTTGGCGAAGGCGACAAGGTTGGCGAGTTGCTGGGCCGAGCGGGTGAAGTTTCCACCTTCGCACGGAAGCATCAGAACGTCGTACTGGTTCAGCACCGCGTTGGTAGGATCGCTTGCCCCCATAAGGACACTTTCCTTGGGAGTGGAGGTGTCGATGACCGATCCGCCGGAGTTTGAGCTGCCGTCTCCGCGGAAAAGGTTGATGCGCCCGGTCCCGCCGGGGTTGGTGAATTCGCTTTGATCGATGCCGACTTTGAGGAGGACGCACTCAACCTGATCGACCGAGCCGGTGGCGATAGCGATCTTCGGGATGTCACCCTGGGTCTGGTTCTTCGGCATGTTCATGGAGAAAGCAGTGTCGGTGCAGGCGGTGGTCATCGGCACCTGGGCCTGAATACGCCATCTGCCGGAGACGGCGACGATCGGAATGGTGGCTCCGACGGGAACATTGGTCAGGATGAATTTGCCGTCGACACCGGTGGTGGTGCCGACCAGCGGATCGCCCGAAGGAGGGGCGCCGGCGACCGGGCAACTGACGCCCGGGGTGAAAGCATCGACAGGCGCGTTAGGGATGTACACCGTCACATTGGGCAGGGGATCGACGCCGTTGGGCGCGTAGATGAATCCAGTGATGGTGGTGGTCGTGGTGCCGGGGCAGCGGACCTGCTGCGTACATAAGCCGGTACAGGGTGGCGTTTGAGCGAAAGCATGGGCGCTAAACCCGAACGACAGCAGCAGCACGGCAAAAAGAGATCGCATCTTGGAACCCCAGAGGTAGTACCTAAGCCTATCACCGCGCGAATTGGATTGTCCGTGACAAAACCAGCTTCGCAGGTGGTGAAAATCGTTGTTTGCTTACAACAGTAGACGAGGATTTGGGGCTAAAGTTCCGCAGATCGCAGGAAAAACGACACAAGTCTGTAGTGAGTATTTTGGCCCGTTCTTTGGGACCACTCCGAATCTGTCAGAGTTGGTATTGTTTGTGAGGATGGGGTTGTTTGAAAGAGAACAGCCGGAATTTGCGGCCTAACCCTTTGTTTGTCATTCCCGCAGGAAATCTGCGTCTCGGTTATCGCGGTAACGCTCTGAAAGGATTGAGGTCCCGTTCTCATCAGGTCTACTGGGACTGTTTTCGGCCTTACCCTGCGTTGCTGTTTGCTCTTGCTCTGAAGTCTCTCGCAGACGTTCTTTCGCACACGAAGGAGCCGAAGGCGACGCCTGTTTTTGTTTTTCACCTACTCCTACACCAACACCTTCTCCTACACCTACACCTACACCTACACCAGTCAAAAGACTTTCAAAGCTTTCAGAAGCCTTCAGAAGTCTTCGGAAGACTTTTGAAATGTTCTGAAATGTTCAGAAGGTCGGTCTACTCCAAATCTGTCATCCTGAGCAGAGGCTCGCGGCACTTTGCGAGCCGTAGCCGAAGGACCTGCCGCACTGTTTGCATTACCGAGGCTGGCTGAGCCGTTCAACCACAACCGCTCTGTGCAGTTCCAAGCCTCTGAGCGTTAAGGACTGGCTCTTAGCTGTCTTGACATGTCGTCGAGGTGGAAAGTCCAAAGTATCAGTAAAACGGTTCGTGAAATTTGCGGGTCCAATCTGCATGGCAGGTCCTTCGGCTCCGGCTCGCAAAAACGCGAGCCTACACTCAGGATGACAGAGTTGGGGTTGTTTGAAAGAGAACAGCCGCAGCTTGCGACCTGGCCTTTTGTTCGTCATTCCCGGAGGAAATCTGCGTTTCGCTCGCAGAGGTACGCTGTCCAGGAACTCAACCCCGTCGTGTTCAGGCCTACTGGGACTGTTTTCGTTCCTGACCTGGGATGCTTTTTGCTCTGAAGTGTCTTGCAGAAGTTCTTTCACACACCAAGAAGCCAAAGGCGACGCTTGTTTTTTCTTTATTGCTTCTGCTTCTGCTTCTGCCTCTGCATTATGTCCATTCGTGTCCACACCGGTCCACGTTTGTCCATTTTGTCCACGCTTGTCCACGCAGTCGGACAGGGGATTTGTTAGCGGGTACCCTCGATGGCAGGCAGGTTGAGGTCGATACCAGCGGTGACTGCGCCATTGCCGGCGTTTCCGCTGAGGCCGGTGTAAGTGTGAGTGATGCCTCCGAAAACGGTTACGTCAACATCGCGAACAGCAGTGGGGCTTGCCTGAGCGTGTATGGGGTTTGTGGGACAGGCAAGGCAGAGGAACAAAAACAGGAAACCCAGTTTCAACATGGGCTGTCAGACGTTGCGACGATGGAGTGGTAAGCGGGACGCCTGTCACTGGCCGGTCTGGAAGCGCAAAGCAGCAAGCGATGCCTGATAGGTATAGCGAGCGTTGGCGTAAGCGATCTGCGCTTCCGTTTGTGCAAGCTGGGCCTGGCTTAGCTCGACGATAGACGACAGGCCGATCTTGTAGCGCGTCTGCGAGAGGTCGAAGGCAATGTTGGCCTGGTCGAGGAGTTGCCGGGTGACGGCGATGCGCTCGAAGTTGGACTGCGCCTGCAGGACTGTCGTGCGGACGTCGCGTGCGATGGTCTGGCGGAGTGCGTCCACCTGCTTGTGGGCAGCTTCGGCGCGGAGGTCTGCTTCCTTGCCGCGAGCGTTGAAGAGACCGCCGTTGAAGATGGGGATGCTGACGTTGACTCCGGCAGCTCCGTACCAGGAGCTGAGAATGGAGTCGCTGCGGACGGGCGTGTCGCCGGCTGCTGCGAGAGCGGCGATGGTGGGACGGTTGAGGTCGTGCTCGGCTGATGCGAACCGCTTCTGCGCAGCAAACTGCTGGTTGAGAGCAGCGAGGTCGGGGCGGTTCTGGAAGGCTTCAGCGACGAGGGGTTCGGGGTCGAGCGGAGCGGCGGCGGGTGCGGTGGGAGTTTCATCGACAAGGGTGTAGGCGACCGGCTGTTCGTTGCCGAGCAAGGCGCTGAGAGCGGCGAGGGATTCCTGGTTTTCGTTCTGCGCGTCGAGCAGCATGAGCTTGGCTTGCGCGAGGCTGACGTTGGCGAAGCTGAGGTCGAGAGTGGAGCGGAGTTTGGCGTTGGTGAGGGCGCTGACCTGGTCGGAGACGGTCTGGCGCGCCGCGACGGTGTCGCTGGCGACTTTGAGGACGGCCTGGCTGCCGAGCGCGCGGTAGAAGGCCTCGTCGACCGCGATGACGATGTCTGCGGTGGTGGCGACCTGGATGCTGTTTTGCGCCTGAGCTCGGAGGCTGGCGCCGGCGACCAAGTCGTGGGTGCGGCCGAAGTCGGTGATGAGTTGCGACACCGTCGCTCCCCCCGCCGCCCGCTGGTAGACGATGGGGTTGTTGAGGCCGCCCGCGGTGATGCGGCTGCCGTTATGGGAGTCGACTGCGGTGAGGTTGGCGGCGATGGTGGGGAACTCAGCGGCGCGAGTTTCGCGCGTGACCTGGCCCTGGGCCAGGGAGAGCAGACGGGCGACGGCAATGCGCGGGTTGTTGTGGATGGCTGTCTGCTCGGCTTGCTGCAGCGTGAGCGGTGTGGTCTGCGCATGGACGGTCAGGCTGGAGGCCAGGAAGAGCGCGGTGAGGAGAGTTTTCATTTATGCAACCTCCGTGGCTGCAGGTGTGTGGTCCTCTTCGTGGCGATGGACCCACAAATAAGCGGCGGGGACGACGAAGACGGTGACGATGACCGAGACCGTGAGGCCTCCGATGATGGCGCGGGCGAGTGGAGCATATTGTTCGCTGCCAGCTTCGAGCGCCAACGCCATCGGGATCATACCGAGGATGGTTGCCAGCGACGTCATCAGCACCGGGCGCAGGCGGACGCGGCAGGCTTGCGCGACGGCTTCGCGGATGGGCATGCCGATTCTGCGGAGTTCGCGGGTGAACTCGACGATGAGGATGGAGTTGGAGACCACGATGCCGGTCATCATGACAACGCCCATCAGCGACATGACGTTGAGCGTGGTGTGCGTTGCGAGCAGAAAGAGAATGACGCCGGTGATCCCAGGAGGCACGGCGAGCAGGATGATGAGCGGATCGGTGAAGGAGGCGAACTGAGCCATCAGAATCAGGTAGACGAGGATAACGGAGAGGATGAGTCCGATGCCGAAGCTGGTGAACGACTTCCTCATGCCATCGACCGAGCCGTGCATGGTGACGCGGAGATTGGAGGGGATGTGTTCGTCGGCGATAACTTTGTCGACGCGGTTCGCTAGGCCGCCGAGGTCTTGCCCCGAGGGCGATACGTAGATGTCGATGACACGGCGGAGTTGGTAGTGGTCGACTTCGGTGGGGGACTGTACGCGCTCCATCTGGACGACCGCGCCGAGGTTGGTGGCGACGGCGCCGTTGCGCGAGCGGATGGGAATCTGATTGAGGTCGGCGAGGGAATGCATGGCCGACTCCGGATACTGGACGGCGAGCAGGTAGCTGTTGCCGCTCCTGGGGTCGTCCCAGTAGTTTGGGGCGATCATACCGTTGGAGCTGAGAGCGGTGATGACGTTGTCGACGACTTCGCGTGAGGTGAGGCCGAGGCGGCCGGCCATTTCGCGGTTGACCTGAAGACGGAGGCCCGGGTAGTCGACATCCTGCGGCGTGAGCACGTCGCCTACACCCGGAAGCGCGCGAATTTTTCGTGCAAGATTGGCAGCCGTTGCGGCTGCTTCGTCGAGATTGTTGCCGTTGACCTGAATGTCGATTGGAGCAGGCAGGCCGAGGTTTACAACCGCGTCGACAAGGCCTCCGGTCTGGAAGTAGGTGGAGATTTCGGGGAGGTCGTGGTGCAGTTTGTCGCGGACCAAATCCATATAGGCAAAGCTGCTCTTGCTGTGGCCTTCTTTCAAGCTGACCTGGACGAAAGCGGTGTGGGGGCCTGAGTTGCTGGAGTAGATCGAAGAAAATCCGGGCGCCGTGCCAATGTTGGAAACGATGATGTCGAGGTCTTTTTCAGGAACGACGCTGCGGATATCGGCTTCGACTCGGGCGATGTATTGGTCGGTGAGATCGATGCGTGTGCCGCTGGGGGCTTTGACGTTGATGAGGAACTGGCCGGGGTCGGTGCGCGGAAAGAAGGAGAGACCGAGCATAGGATAGAGCGCGAGGCTGAAGAGAAAGATGCCCAGCACTCCGAGGACCGTCGCGGTGGGGCGCAACAGGCTTTTTCGCACGGCGCCGTCGTAGTGGAGCAGACCCTGATCGTATTTGCGGTTGAACCAGCGGACGAAACGCTGGAATGGAGAGCCTCCCTTGTGGTGGACCGCGTCGTTGTGCGCGTTCTTGATGAATTTCGCACAGAAGAGAGGAACGACGGTGAGCGCGACTCCATAGGACGCGAAGAGGGCCAGCACGACGGCAAGTGCCAGGGCGGTGAACAGGTAACGGCTGACGCCGTACAGGAAGACCACGGGAAAGAAGACGATGGCAGTGGTGAAGGTCGCGGCCAGGACGGGGAGCGCGACTTCGCGGCCACCTTCTTCCGCGGCTTCTTCAGGAGACTTACCCATTTCGAGGTGACGGAAGATGTTTTCGAGCACGACAACGGAGTTGTCGATGAGGCGGGAGAAGACCAGCGCGAGGCCGCCGAGGACCATGGAGTTGATGGTTTCGCCCATCAGGCTTAGGGCCAGAAACGCGGCCAGCGCGGAAAGCGGGATAGAGAGCATGACCGCAACCGTCGCCCTCATGCTGCCCAGAAAGATCAGGATCATGACCGCGGTCAGGATGAGGCCGATGCCGCCTTCGTTGCCGAGGTTCTTAATGGCGGTCTTAACGAAAACGGATTGATCGAAGACGACAGCGGTTTTGAGGCTGGCAGGCACATCCACGAGATGCTTGAGGCCGTCGCGAATGCCGTTGACGATGGAGATGGTGTTGCTCCCGCCGCCCTGTTTGAGGATGGGCAGATAAACGGAGTGCTGCCCATCGACGCGGACGATGTTGGTCTGGATGGCGGAGGCGTCTTTGGCTGTGCCGATGTCGCCGACGAGGAGTTGCCCGTTGCCGCTGGTCTTCAACGGCAGCTTGTCGATCTCTTCGGCAGTGGAGAATTGGGAGTTGGTGTAGATGTTGTAGTCGGTGGGGCCTACACGTATGTCTCCGGAAGGAAGGATGGCGTTGGCGTCGCCGAGGGTGCGGACGACGTCCATCGGGCTGAGTTGGTTGGCTTCAAGTTTTGCAGGATCGACATAGACCTGGATCTGGCGGTACTTTCCACCGAATGGAGGGGGGATGGAAGCGCCAGGGACATTCGCCACCTGGGCGCGGACTCCGTACTGGCCGATGTCGTGCAACTGTGTCTCGTTGAGGCCCTGGCCTTTGAGGGTGATGAGGCATACGGGCAGGCTGGAGGCATCGAACTTTAGGACGACCGGGGGCAGGGTGCCGGGTGGCATGCGGCGAAGCTGTGCCATGGCGAGGTTCGAGATGGTACTGACCGCGGCGTCCGAACTGGTGCCCGGCTGGAAGTAGACCTTGATGAGGCTGACGCCGGGCAGGGAGCGGGATTCGATATGGTCGATGCCGCTTCCGAGGGTGAAGAAGCGCTCGAAAGGGTTAGTGATGTGGGCTTCGATTTGTTCGGGCGGCATGCCGTTGTAGAACGTGGCAACGACGACGACGGGAATGTTGATTTCGGGGAAGAGATCGACCGGCATGCGGGCCACGGTGACGCTTCCAACAACCGCGACGACCAGGCAGAGCATGATGATGAAGAAGGGATAGCGAAGGGAGAATCCTGACATTACTCGTCGCCTCCCGAGGCCTTGGTCACCACCATGGAACTTGTCTGTGGGGCGACTCTTTCGCCGGGTTGGAAGCTGGAAAGGTTGGCGACGATGACCTTATCGCCGTCGCTAAGGCCGCGGGTGATCTCGACGGCGTTGGCGGTAGAAACGCCTATGCTGACCGGACGCTTCTCGACTTGATTGGCCGAATCGACAAGCATCACGAAGGGTTGCGAGCCGCTCTGGTCGACGGCCTGGATAGGGACGATGAGGGCGTTGCCGGCGCGCTGAATGTTGAGTGAAACGTCGGCGTACATGCCGGGCGAGAGTCTGCCGTCTTTGTTGGGAACGTCGATTTCGACCTGCATGGTGCGGGTGGTGGGATCCAGCTCGCCGGTGGTGCGGGTGATCTTGCCGGGGAAGGTTCCGCCCAGAGCTTGTATGTGGACGGAGGCTGTGTCTCCGGTGTGGACGAAGGCGGCGAGGCTTTCCGGCACAGGCAGGCGAAGCCGCAGTATGTCGATCTGCGCGATCTTTACGACAGGCGCAGAACCGGCGTTGGAGGTTCCCGCCTGGATCAGGGATCCGGTATCGGCGTAGCGCCAGGTGACGATGCCGTTGAAGGGCGCGGTGATGCGCGAGTAGTCGGCCATTGCGGAAACCTGCTGGCGGCCCGCGCGGGACACTCCAAGCTGTTGCTGAACGGCAGACTGTGCAGACTTCGCTGCATCGACCTGCGCTGCGGCGGCACGGTCTTTGGCGAGCGCGTCGTCGAGTTCCTGCTGGGCGATGAGGCCGGGGCGCTGCGTCGAAACCTGTTGCAGACGCTGCGCGGCGGAGTGGACAGCGTCGTAGTCGGCCTGGGCACGGAGCACTTCGCTCTTGGCGCGGGTGATCTGTTCTTGAGTCTGGCGGACGCCTGCGTCCGCGCCTTCTACCTGCGCGGTGAGTTCCGGGATGTCGAGAGTGGCGAGCACTTCGCCGGTGTGGACCTTGTCGCCGATGTCGACTGAGATGTGGCGGATGTAGCCGGCGACCTTGGCGTGCAGCTCGACCTCCTGGAAGGGCAGGAACTCTCCGGCGACATTAAGCGTGTTGCTGAGCGGAGCGCGCGAAGCGGCGGCGACGGGAGCTATGGGCGTGGTGGTGGCAGCGTCTTCGGATTTTGCGTCGGAGTGGCAGCCGGCAGTGAGGAAAAGCGCAATCGGCAAAGCGCAGAGGGCCTGCATGGCCCGCGCGCGGAGGGAGGAAGCGGAAGAGATCATGGACACTCGCTTGGCTGGAGAAGCCGTGCCTGGGGGCACAAAATCTGGACGTGGACCGTCCAGGAAATTAAATGCGGAGTCTTAAAGAGAAGGCGGAGGCCGAACGGCTAGAGCAGGGGCGTACCAACTGCGAGAAACGATTGCAGGCTCTTCTGCATGCACTTCGCGGACGACGGTGATTGTCGCCATCAGCATCGTGAGGGCCACCAGCAGGACAGGCGCCTGGACGGGCGTGGATACCGGGGAAGGAAGCTCATTGTCGTGCCAGGGTTTGGCCGCGGTCAGGTTTTTTACCTGCTCCTGGTGATGGCGATACGCGGCCGTTTTGGCGCCTATCGCGAAGAGACAGAGGAGAGCGCAGAGGATAAGCCCAAAAACGTGGCGCAAAGACATGCGGCTACCCGTTGGTGCTGAAACTCTCACGAGTCAAGCGTATCACGGGATGTATTCGATCTCATTGCCGTTGCCGTTGCCGTTGCCGTTGCCGTTGCCGTTGCCGTTGCTGTTGCCGTTGCCGTTGCGGTTGCCGTTGCGGTTGCCGTTGCGGTCGCCGTTGCCGTTGCGGTCGCCGTTGCCGTTGCCGTTGCGGCCGTCGTTGTCGTTGCTGTTGTCGTTGTTCTTGCCGTTGTTCCTGAGATAGGTCCGGGCTTCAGCCCGGACATCCAACTCTGGCCATGATTTTGGGCTTTAGCCCCCGGGACACAGTATTGAAGCCGCCCACATCATCTTATGGTTGCCCTTTGAAGCGAAGGCTGGCGGTTTTTGCGGGCGCCAGTCGAAGAGCTGGTCCCGGCGCTAAAGCGCGCGTTTGTGGTGGCCTTTATTGTCCGGGCTAAAGCCCGGACCTATCTCAGGAGCAACCGCAACCGCAACGGCAACAGCAACAGCAACGGCGAGGAAGCGGATCCCCTGCGGGGATGACAACAAGAAAGGCAAAGGCCAAGGCAAGGCAAAGGCAAAGGCCTCCCTTCGCCCAGTCCTTCTACGACGCCTTAATCCGTAGCGCGAGTGCGGTTGCTGAGGGTGCCGATGCCTTCAATCTCAATTACCATTTCTTCGTTATCGAGCAGCCAGCGTTTCGGCGTGCGGCCGAGGCCAACGCCCGGAGGCGTGCCGGTGCTGATGATGTCGCCGGCTTCCAGCGGAACGATGTTCGAGATGTAGGCGATCAGTTCGGGGATGCGGAAGATCATGTCGCGCGTGTTGGCGGACTGCAGCACTTCGCCTGAGAGCGTGAGCTTGATATCGAGCGCATGCGGGTCGGGCACTTCGTCGCGCGTGACGATCCACGGCCCCATGGGAGTGAACGTCGGGAAGCTCTTGCCAAGCGTCCACTGCGAGGTCGCAAGCTGCACGCCTCGTGCGCTGACGTCGTTGATGATGGTGTAGCCGAAGACGTGCTGCTCCCAGTCGGCCGGTGCAATGCGGTGGCCGGGTTTGCCGATGACGACGGCGAGCTCGGCTTCGTAGTCGGGTTCCGTGGCGTCGGGTGGCAGAAGGACGTCGGTGTTCGGTCCTGTGATCGACGAGGGCAGCTTCATAAACACTGTGGGGACGGCCTGCACGGCCATCTTGGACTCAGCCGCATGCTCGCGGTAGTTGAGGCCGATGCCGAAGATGCGCGGCGGATGATGCAGCGGAGCGAGCAGGTTTACAGCTTCGAGCGGGCTGGGAGCATCGTGCACGGGATGGGTGGTAGCGCCGCTGGCGATGAAGGCGAGTACGGGGTCGTGGTCCGAGTGAGGCAGTGGATGTACTTTGTAGTCGTCGAGAACACCGCCGTGCAGAACGCCGTCATGCAGAAATGACACCAGCTTCATCGCCTGTTTCCTTCCATGCTGCTCCTCCGGGAAAGCTGTACTCCGACAGCGACGCGGGGAGGATTTCAATGCTGTAACCGGGCTCCTGCGGAGGCATGTAATGGCCGCGGCGGATGGTTACAGGGTGGAGAAAATGTTCGTGCAGATGGTCGACGTACTCAATGACCCGATTCTCCATTGTGCATGAGACGCTGAGGAAATCCCACATGGCGAGGTGTTGCACGTACTCGCAAAGGCCCACACCGCCGGCGTGAGGGCATACCGGGATGCCGAATTTTGCGGCCAGCAGAATGATGGCGAGGTTTTCGTTGACCCCGGCCACGCGGCAACTGTCGATCTGGCAGACGTCGATCGCACCGGCCTGCATCAGCTGCTTGAACATGACAGCGTTCTGGCAGTGCTCGCCGGTGGCGATGCGCGTGGGAGCAGCTTCGCGGCGGATGCGGGCGTGGCCGAGGATGTCGTCGGGGCTGGTGGGTTCTTCCATCCACCACGGGTCGAGCGGCGCAAGCGAACGGGTGCGGGCGATCGCTTCGTCGACTCCCCAGCGCTGATTGGCGTCGACCATCAGCTTGTAGTCCCAGCCGATTTCTTCGCGCACGATGTGGCCGCGGCGGAGATCGTCCGAAGGGTCGCCACCGACCTTGAGCTTGAAGTGGGCCCAGCCCTCGGCGATGCCTTCGCGGCAGAGGCGGCGGATGCGTTCGTCCGTGAAACCGAACCATCCCGCTGAAGTGGTGTAGCCGCGATAGCCCTTAGCTTCAAGTGTAGCGAGCCGCTCGGTCTGGCCTTTCTTGCCGCGGCGGAGAATGGCCAAAGCTTCGTCGGGAGTCAGCGCATCGGAGATGTAACGGAAGTCGATGCAGCGAACGATTTCTTCGGGCGACATATCGGCGAGCAACCGCCAGACGGGCTTGCCTTCGGATTTGGCGTAGAGGTCCCAGACAGCATTGATCAGCGCACCGCAGGCCAGGTGGATCACACCTTTTTCCGGGCCGAGCCAGCGGAATTGTGTATCGCCGATGATCTGCATGTAGAAGGCGTTGAGGTCGGCGGTGATGGAGGCCAGAGTTCTATCAATAACGTTGGCCGCAAGATAACGCAGCGCGCTGACGACGAGGTCCGTGCCGCGGCCCAGGGTAAAGGTGAGGCCGTGGCCCTCAAGCGGAGAGTCGGTTTCGAGGATGCAGTAGGCGGCAGAGTAGTCGGGGTCCTTGTTGACCGCGTCCGAGCCGATCTGTTCCCGCGACGTGGGAAAGCGGAGATCGACTACGCGCACATTGGTGATGGTGATGGGGGTCACAAGGGGTCCTCGAAAGAGCGGCAGGAGGAATTGTAGGGAACCGCAGAATGTTTCGTCAATAAATAGTCTATTCCATAGGAGAAAATAAAAGTACGCTTTTGATTTGACACTGCTCTTCAGAGCGACGTACAAACTGAGGCGGGTATATACGTCAACTGTTGAGGAAAAGAATTTGTCTTCGTTTGAGCTAAATAACAGGCGTGCTGTGGTGACGGGCGCTGCGAGCGGAATCGGCCTGGCGATTGTACACACGTTTGCGGCGCATGGAGCGGAGGTCGTGCTGGTCGATCTCGATCCGGTGAAAGCCTCGGCTGCCGCGGCGGCGATTGTGTCGCGGACGGCGGTGGTGGCTTCGGGCTATGGCTGCGATGTCTCTGATCCTGCCGATGTGGCGAAGACGTTTGCAGAGATTGGCGGGCCGGTCGACATCCTGGTGAACAGCGCAGGAGTTTCGCATATCGGCACTCTGCTTTCGACGACTCCGGACGATTTTGACCGGCTGTACAGGGTGAATGTGCGCGGCACTTTTCTGGCCATGCAGGCGGCGATGCCGGCGATGCTCGAAGCCGGGCGCGGGGTGATCGTGAATATGGCGTCGATTGCGGCAACGGCGGGCCTGGAAGAGCGGTTTGCCTATTCGATGACCAAGGGTGCGGTGCTGTCGATGACGCTGTCGGTTGCGAGGGATTATCTGACGCGCGGGATTCGGTGTAACTGCATCTCTCCGGCGCGCGTGCATACGCCGTTTGTCGATGGATACCTGGCGAAAAATTACGCAGGGCGCGAGGCCGAGCAGATGAAGGTGCTGGCGGCGGCGCAGCCCATCGGCCGCATGGGTACCCCGGAAGAGATTGCGTTGATGGCCCTGTACCTGTGCTCGGATGCCGCATCCTTTATTACGGGTATCGACATGCCGATCGATGGCGGATTTGTGAACCTGCGTTAGGAGAACATGTGGACCTCGGCCTTAAGGATTCCGTGATTGTTGTGACGGGCGGCGGCTCGGGCATCGGTGAAGCCATCAGTCGCGCGTGCCTGGCGGAAGGTGCGGTGGTGGTTGTGGTGGGCCGGCTCTCCGACAGCGTGAAACTGTTCAGGGAAGCAGTAGAACGCGAGAAGCTGCGCTGCGATGTCGTAGAAGCGGAGCTGGCCGACAAGGAGCAGTGCAGGCGTGCGGTGGAGTTTGTGCAGAACAAGTATGGCCGGCTCGACGGGCTGGTGAATAACGCCGGCGTAAACGATGGTGTGGGGTTGGAGTCGGGCGATCCGGACCGGTTTATGGAGAGCCTGCGGCAGAACCTGCTGCACTACTACGCGATGGCGCACTATGCGCTGCCGATGCTGAAGGCGGCGCGAGGATCGATCGTCAATATCAGTTCGAAAGTGGCGCTGACGGGGCAGGGTGGGACGTCGGCGTATGCGGCGGCAAAGGGGGCGCAGCTCGGGCTGACCAGAGAATGGGCGGCGGAGTTGCTGCCGTTCGGTGTGCGTGTGAACGCGGTGCTGCCGGCCGAGGTGATGACGCCGCTCTATAAACAGTGGCTTGATCAGCGCGAGGACCCGGAATCGGCGCTGCAGGCGATTACAGCGAAGATTCCGCTGGGGAAGAGGATGACACAGGCGGCGGAGATTGCAGCAATGGCCGTGTTTCTGCTGTCGTCGAAGCAGTCGGGGCACACGACGGCACAGCATGTGGTTGTGGACGGTGGCTACACGCATCTGGACCGCGCGTTGACCTAGTCTAGATGTCAGACGCTGGTAATGTCGCCGTAACGTATGACCTGCGTAAAAAAAATGCGGTGAATTCGGGGCAATTAACGCTGCGTTCATCATCTCGGCCCCATGTAACGGGACAACGGCGCGTATCACAATCAGGCTACGATCGATCCGTTCAGTGTGACGAATGTGTTCCTGAACTACACGATTCGAGGCGGCTCGCGGTTCAACCAGACGAAGCTGCGGTTGAGATTCAACAACCTGCTGAACCAGCACAACGTGACCAGCGACGGTATCACCGGCAGCGCACTGACGCAGACCATCGCGGCGAATGGAACAACGTACGTCGACCCGTTTCGCACGACCGGGCAGACTCCGATTGTCGGTGGCGACCAGATCGGCATTTTGCCCGGCCGCAGCATCATGTTCTCGGTGACGTTCGGGCTTTCGCCGCGGCGGTAGACGCTTCGGAATTTCTGGGCGCCGGCGAACCTGCCGGCGCCATTTTTATTCTTTTGTGGCATTGCGCTGTACCAGGTCGTGGCTTATGATTGTGCCACTTACGGGCCATCCACGGGTGTAAAGGCGGTGCGATCTACAGGTTCGCACCGGTTTGAAGTCGCGCATAGCGCGATGCTTGACCGGGAGGATGTTGGCATGCGCAAGTTCGCGGCAGTATTGTTTTCTACCTTTCTCGTTGTATTGGCGGGTTGCAGCGCGGGGACCTCGCCGGTCAATGTGTCCACAACGGCTCCTGGTGTAAGCACGGTGAAGAACGGTGTGATTCATGGCGGACAGAACCCGGTTTCGGGTGCCACCGTGCAGTTGTGGCAGGTAGGGACGGCGGGTTACAGGAATGGTGCGACGGCACTGGGCAGCAGTGTGGTGAGTGACGGCAATGGCAATTTCAGTCTCGCCGGTCAATTTACGTGCCCGACAACCGGCAACGGCAACAATACGCTGGTATACATCACGGCGACCGGCGGTGATGCCGGTGGAGGCACGAACAGCCAGCTTTCGATGATGTCCGCGCTGGGAACCTGCGGCAGTCTCACTTCTTCTACTTTCATCACGATCAACGAAGTGACCACCGTCGCGTCGGTGTATGCGCTGGCGCAGTTTATGAACTCGGCTGGAGTAATCGGGTCGCCCGGTTATAGCAATACGGGGCTGATCAATGCGTTCGCGACGGTAAACAATCTGGTCAACATCAATACCGGTGTGGCGAACACTGTAACCCCGGCGGGCAACGGCGTGGTGCCGTCGGCGGAGATAAACACACTGGCGAACATCCTTGCGTCCTGCGTCAACTCGTCGAGCGTCAGTGGGGCGCCATCGGCCAATTGCAGTGCGCTGTTTGCGGCGGCCACGCCGACCGGCACGGGCTCCGCCGGTTCTGCTGCGCCGACCACAACACTGGCTGCGGCGATCAATATTGCGCTGTATCCCTGGTATAACGCTGGGGCCACATCGACGCTGTTTCCCTTGGGAGCGCCGAATCCGCCCTTTGGCGGTGCGCTGACCACCGCGCCGAACGACTGGACGATGGCGTTGAGCTTTAATGGCGGCGGCAGCAGCGTGAGATCGGTTGCCGTGGACGGCAGCGGATCGGTATGGACGGCGAACTATGCCTCCGGCGCCGGCGGCCTTGGCAGCGTGAGCAAGCTGGGGACGCTGGGCAATCCGCTGAGTGGCAGCCCTTTCACCGGCAACGTAGTGGGGCCATATGCGGTGGCCATCGATACCGGGGGGAATGCCTGGGTCGTAAACCACGACGCGAATCAACTGATCGGTTTCAGCAACAGCGGCAATACCCTGGGTCAGTTTCAGTACTCGGATACGAATGCGCCGAACGCGCTCGCCATCGACGGCAACAACAATATCTGGATCACGAACTCTGGCGGCAATACGGTGAGTGTAACGAATGCGGGCAGTCCGGGCGGCAGGGTGCCGCTGAGCGGCGGTGGCATCAGCAATCCGTATGCTGTGGCGATCGATAGCGGGCACAATGGGTGGATTACGGACCGCTCGGCGAGTGCCGTGAGCGAGTTCGATCAGAACGACAACGCGGTATCCGGGGCGGGTGGGTATACGGGTAGCGGGCTGAACTTTCCAATCGGCATTGCCATGGATAGCGGCGGCAACGCCTGGATTGTGAACTCCGGTGCGAGCACGCTGAGCAAGTTCAATGCGGCCGGGGGACCGGTTGGCGGGTTTACGATCGGCGGCTCTGGTATTGCAAGCGCGGTTGCGGTTGACGGTTCGGGACGGGTGTACGCGCTCAAGCGGACCCCGCTGCTTGCATTGTTCAATTCCGGCGGCCAGGAAATTACCAGTGCGACCGGATTTGTGGGTGGCAACATGAATGGGCCGGATGCTTTGGCTATCGATGCATCGGGCAATGTGTGGGTAGGGAACCAGAGTCCGTCGACCGTGAATGGCGCACTGCAGACGGTGACGGAGTTTGTCGGGCTGGCTACGCCGAGCATTACGCCGCTCTCGACGGCGGTGCAGAACGGGCAGGTGGGGCTACGGCCGGGCACGCCGATTCCAGTCGCGTTTATCCCCAGTTATCTTCCTCCGTATGGGGTGGGTGTGGCCTACTCGGTGCAACTGCACGCGAGCGGTGGCAACACCGGTGGCTATTTGTGGACGCTGGCCAGTGGAGGTTTGCCGACCGGGCTTTCGCTGGGACCGAACGGCGTCATCAGCGGGACCTCCAATGTGAGTGGCCAGGGTTCGTTCACTGTGACCGTATGCGACGCGGGAAATCTGGGCAACTGCGCGACCTCGGGGACATTGTCGATCAGCAGCAGCAACGGCTTGCCCACGGGCGGCGGCGAAGGCATGTTGAACGGCAGTTATGTGATCCGTTTTGGCGGGTTCAATAACGCCAACGGCAGCCAGGGCGTGGCGAACGGGTTCGACGAGGTGATGCAGCTTAACTTCAACGGCACTGGCGCGATCGGCTCTGGTGAGTATGACTTCAACAATCCCTTCAACCACACTACGGCTCCCATCTCGGTTACCGGGAGCTACACGCTCGGAACCGATCAACGCGGCTTGTTGTCGCTGAAGGTCGGGGCGAGCCAGATTACGTATGCGATTGCGGTGGGAACGCTGAGTGGAGGAGTGGCGCAGGAACTGCGGCTGATCGAATTCGACGATACCTATTCCTCCGGCGCGCCTATTACCGGCACTGGAACTGGCATAGGCAAGAAGCAGACCAGCGCCACCATTGCCTTCAACCAGAACTTCGTTTTCGGCCTCCAGGGCGAGACGCCGTGCACCAATAATTCCGGCTCCAATCCAAGCTGCGCTCAAACGCTGCCAGTGTTCGGGCCGATCAGTGCGGCGGGCTTCTTCACGGGCGATGGGTCGGGGAACATCACGGCGGGCGGGGAAGATGCTGCGGCTTACCAGGCCGGTTACAGCGGCATCACGTTGGCGGGGACCTATACCGCTCCCGACGCGGCCGGCAGAGGCACGCTTACGCTGACTCCGACAGGGACGACCTATCCAGTGCCGCCGAGCCACTTTACCTACTACGTTGTGAGTACGGGTGAGATGTTCATGATGTCATCCGACATTCATTCGACCAGCACGATGTTGATGGGCGATGTGCTGGCGCAGACGACGGCCTTCACCACCAGCTCCACGCTGGCGGGGAACTACGTTCTGTATGAGAGCCAGGGGAAGGACAACAGCAACGGCGCGATTTACCCAACTTTGTCGGCGGGCCTGTTGGCACAGCTCGCGTTTAGCGGATCTCAATTCAACGCTACAGCCGACCAGAACAACCCGAACAGCGGAACGCAGTTGAAGCTCGGGCAGACGCTGACAGGCGCTTCCTACACAATCGATGCGAACGGGAGAATGGCAGTCCCTGACATTGAGACTACGTTTTACCTTGCGGGCGCTTCGGGCGGATTCGGAACCGAACTGCCGCAGGCCGGCGATGGCGGCGCAGGACTGCTGCGGCTCGAACAACAGACCGGTTCGGGCTACAGTTGCACCACGAACGTGAATGCCGCAGGGACCTATTTCCTGGGCTACATTCAGTCCGCGGTCCGCACCGGAGTCAGCAGCGGCAGCGCAGTGGAGGTCGGCAACGGTACAGGAACGCTGACGGTCGATAACAGCGATCCCAGCGGCATTCTTACGCAGGGAGCAACAGAGGCTGTGACCTGCGCCGTGGACGCCAACGGCATCAGCACGGCGTCGACCGGGCGCTTCTCTTACACCACCCCTGGAGGCAACAGCATCGGATACACGATCTCTCCCACCAAGACGGTGGTTATGAGCGTCAACCAGGGAGAAACGACCGTGACGGTGTTGATCATTCAGAAGTAAGGACTGCTATACGGCTGCGTCCCTCAGATGGAAGATGAGGTGGCCACCCTGCGCGAGGGCGGAGTGGTCGATGGAGAGGCCTGCATGGGGCGCGCCGTTCCACGTGAGTGAAGCGACGTACATCGACTTCGGCGAC
>Ga0134125_10001703_pt1 | contig 26806 bp, 23 predicted proteins | sample KB31751_FD_96464 | JGI IMG/M metagenome (GOLD analysis project Ga0134125, IMG submission 96464) | Terrestrial soil microbial communities with excess Nitrogen fertilizer from Kellogg Biological Station, Michigan, USA - KB3-175-1 | ecosystem: Environmental > Terrestrial > Soil > Unclassified ...
GCGTCTCGGAGGCGGCCTCAGCCTGCCCGGGTCGCCTCCGAGACGCCCGGGCCTGCCGTCCCCGGCCGCAGGGACTAGGACCCTCACCCGTCGCCGCCGCAGTCCCCCCGGACCCTTCCCCGTCCCCCGGCCGTCCCAACCGCTCCGCCCCGAACCCTCGCCAGGGCACCAGCCCTACTCGGTTTCGGCTTCGACCGCCCGGGGCTCGCCGTCGCGGCGGACGCGGAAGAGTTTCTGGCGGGCGTCGATGCCCTTCAGTTTCCGCTCGCCCGCGAACGAGTAGGTGAAGCCCTGCTCGCCGACCACCTCGCGGGTCGGGGTGTCGACGAGGACGCTGCCGGGACGGGCGATGCCGGTGATCCGGCTGGCGAGGTTGACCGAGCGACCGTAGTAGTCGCCCGACTGGGGCAGGGTCGGCCCGGTCGCGATCCCCGCCCGCAGGACGGGGAACTGGTCGCCTTCGGCAACCGCCGCGGCAACCAGGGAAAGCGCCTGGGTGACCAGCGGCTCGGCCTCCGGCGAGACCAGCATCACCGCGTCGCCGATCGTCTTCACCAGCCGCACCGGGGCGGCGATCGTGCTCGTCGCCAGCTCCTCGAAACGGCCGACGACCGCGCCCAGTTCCTCCGGCGCGATCTCCTCGCCGAGGCTGGTGAACTCGACCAGGTCGGCAAAGCAGACGGTCCGCTCGACCACCCCGCCGATGTCGCCCGAGGCGAGGTCGGTGGCGCCGATCACGTCGCGTTTCACCTGCTCCAACAGGTTGGCCTGGAAGGCGTAGTCGAGGAACTCGGTGCCCATCGGCAGCAGGAACTCGACCGTCCCGACGAGCCGTTCGGCGAGCTCGCGCTCGTCGTCGCCGGGGCTGGTCAGGTTGCGGACGACCAGCTCGCGGTTGGCCTCGGCGACCCGCGCCGTCGCCATCCCCACGACGCGAGCGTTGCGCAGCATCTCCTCGACCGGGAAACCGGCATCGAGGATCGCTTTCATCCGCACCGCCGCGTCGAGGTCGGCGTCGGTTCCGATCCGCTCGTCGAGATCGTCGCCGTAGGGGATGCCGAGGGCGGCGCGGAAGGCGAGCGCCAGCTCGAGGCCGAGCCCGGACCGGGCGGCTATCTCCCGGGCGCTGTAGCGCGGCCCGTCGCCGGCGATCGCCCGCTCCACCGGTAACACGGTGAGGTGGCCGGTGGCGACCGCGTCGCGCAGTTCCGCCAGCGAGACCCCTTCGGCGCTCAGCTTTTCGAGCAGCCCGAGCCGGGCCTCGCGCGCGCCTCCCTCAAGGTCGTCGAGTAGACCCTCCGCGGCGAAGTCGATCTGCGTCCCGCCGGCCATCAGTCCCGCATTCTTACGCAGTGCGCTTGCTCAGGCGTAGGCGACGGCGCCGCCGCGACGCGGGTCGCCGCCGCCGCCGAGCTCGCCGGTCTCGGGATCGCGGGCGACCGCCTGGACGCCGCCGAAGAAGAGGTTGACCTCGGGGCGGCGGGCGACGGCGATCCCACGGGCCTCCAACCGCGCCAGCGCCGCGGGGTCGATTCCCGGCTCCGCCTGCACCACGCCGCCCTCGAAGTGGAGGCGCGGCGCGGCGATCGCCTCCGCCGGGCCCATGCCCTGCTCGACCACCCGGACGACGGTCTGCAGGATCGCCGAGCGGATCCGGTTGGAGCCGGCACTGCCGACCGCGAGGATCACCTCGCCGTCGCGGAGGACCACGGTCGGGGCCATCATCGAGGTGACCCGTGCGCCGGGCTCGCCCTGGTGGAAGCCGAACGGGTTGAGGTCCTCCTCGCCCAGCATGTTGTTGAGGATCACCCCGGTGCCCGGCACCAGCACGCCGGAGCCGGAGCCGTTCGAGCAGGTGACCGCCGCGCACATCCCCTCGGCGTCGATCACCGAGATGTGGGTGGTCGAGCCGAGCAGATCGGAGCGGTGGCGGTTGGCGGCGTCCATCGACTCGACCAGCTCCTCGGGGCCGCTGGTCGGCCCGAGCCGCTCGAGCACATCCAGCGAGTAGGCGATCAGCGTCCCGCCCGAGGACGGCCGCGGGTTGGTCAGCACCTCGGTGCCGCGGAACTCGGCCCGCACCGGGGTGCGCTCGATCGCCGCGTAGGCGGCGAGGTCGCCGCGCCCGAGCGTGCCGCCGTTCTCGATCACGTGGTCGCTCATCGTCGCCGCCGGCTCGCCGCGGTAGAACGGGGCCACGCCCTCGGCGGCGAAGCGTTCGAGCGCCTCCGCCAGCTCCGCGAAGCGGAACGTCTCCCCCTCGCGTAGCGTCCGTCCCCGCGGCGCGTAGAGCTCGCGCGTCCCCGCCAACCGCTCCTGGATCGGCGCCAGGATCTTCAGGATGTAGGCCTGCTCATGGTTGACCGGGGCGCCCTCGCGGGCGAGCCGGATCGCCGGCTTGACCAGCTCCGCGAGCGGCATCGAGCCGAAGCGGCGCAGCGCCTCGACCAGCCCGGCCGGCGTCCCCGGCACCCCGCAGGAGACCGGGCCGACGAAGAACGTCTGCGTCGTCTCGGCGTCGAAGACGACCTCGACCGGCTCCAGGTCCCCCGTCCGCGGCGTCCCGTCCAGCCCCGGCACGGCGACGAAGAAGTCGAGCAGGGTCGTCTCACCGCGGTGGTGGACGGTCATGAAGCCGCCGGCGCCGAACCCGGTCAGCGGGCTCTCGACGGCGAACGAGGCGAGCACCGCCCCGACCGCTGCATCGACCGCGTTGCCGCCGGCCCGCAGCGTCGCGGCGCCGGCCTCGGCGCTCTCCGGATGCCCCGCCGCGACGACGCCGGGCATCGCTCAGATCGGCTCAGCCGGGGAGAAACTCAGGAACGTCGATGCCGAGCGTGTCGCCGCTGCCGCGCTGGGTCTGCGGCGGACGGCCGCGGCCCATGTCTTTGGTGCGACGGATCGTCGGCTCGGCGTCGACCTGCGCCGAGCGGCGCGGGGCGCGGCCGTCGAAGCGGGTGGCGACGACGGTGACCCAGATCTGGTCGGAGAGCTCCTCGTCGACGTTGGCGCCGAAGATGATGTTGGCGTCCGGATGGGCCGCCTCGCCGACCACCTTGGCCGCCTCGGAGACCTCGACCAGCGAGAGGTCCGAACCGCCGGTGATCGAAAGCAGGATCGAGCGCGCCCCGTCCATCGAGGTCTCGAGCAGCGGCGAGGAGATCGCTTTTTCGGCGGCGAGGATTGCCCGGCCTTCGCCGTGCGCCATGCCGATCCCGAGCAGTGCCCGCCCCGCGTCGGACATGATCGTCCGCACGTCGGCGAAGTCGAGGTTGATCACCGCGGGCAGCGTGACCAGGTCGGAGATCCCCTGGACGCCCTGGCGCAGCACGTCGTCGGCGACCTGGAAGGCCTCGACCATCGAGGTCTGCTGGTCGAGCACCTCGAGCAGCCGGTCGTTCGGCACGACGATCAGCGTGTCGACCTCGGCGGCGAGTTCCTCGATCCCTTTGGCGGCCTGCGAGCCGCGTTTGTTGCCCTCGAAGGTGAACGGCTTGGTGACGATGCCGACGGTGAGCGCGCCGACCTCGCGGGCGAGGCGGGCGACCACCGGGGCGGCGCCGGTCCCCGTCCCGCCACCGGCGCCGGCGGCGACGAAGACCATGTCGGAGCCCTTCAGCAGGCGCTTGATCTTGTCCTGCTCCTCGAAGGCGGAGCGGTGGCCGACGGCGGCGTCGGCGCCGGCGCCGAGCCCGCGCGTCTGCTCGTCGCCGATGTGCACGGTGACGTCGGCGACGCAGAGCTGCAGCGACTGCAGGTCGGTGTTGACCGCCATGAACTCGACCCCGGGGATGCGGGCGTCGACCATCCGGTTGACCGCGTTGACGCCGGCCCCGCCGACGCCGACGACCTTGATCACCGGCTGATGCGGTTCCCCTGAGCCGGGCGCCTCGTAGGCGGGCTCCTCGCGGCCGTAGCGCGGGGTCTGCAGGAACTCCTCGGTGGTCTGGCGCGGACGCGGCTCCTCGGCGAACACCCGTTTCAGGCGCTCGGGGGCGGGCTCGGAAGACTCCGGCGGGTCGGCGGGCGGCTCTGGCTCGGGCGCGGGCTCGGGCTCGGGCGGCTCGGGGTCGCGCGCCACCGGCTCTTTGCGTGCGGGTGGCTCGGGATCGGGTGCCGGCGGCTGATCGCGGGCGGGCGGTGGCGCGGCTGCCTCCGGCTCCTGATCCTGGTCGAAGAAGGAGCCTGGGGCCTCGGGTGGATCCGCCGGGGCGTCGGCCTCGGTCGAACGAAACAGATCTGCGAGGGGACCCTCGCGCATGCTTGCCCGCTTGTTACGCCGAGCCATTCGCCAGGACCTCCTTCGCCAAATCCCGGTAGTAGCTTGCCGCGCTGCTCTCAGAATCGTACTTGAGGACGCTCGAGCCTTTCACGGGCGCCTCCGCGAATTTGATCGCCTTGCGGATCCGGGACTGGAAAACGAGGTCGCCGAAGTTCTCCTCGAGGATCTCGACCGCCTCCTTGGCGTGGATCGTCCGCGTGTCGAGCATCGTCGGCAGGATGCCCTCGATGCGAACGTCGGGATTGAGATTCTCCTGGATCATCCTCAGCGTGTTCTGCAACTGGACCAGCCCACGCATCGACAGATACTCGCACTGGACGGGGACGATCACCTTGTTGGCCGCGGTCAGCGCGTTGATCGTCAGCAGGCCGAGGCTCGGCGGCGTGTCGATGCAGACGTAGTCGTAGTCGGCCGCGACCTCTTTCAGCGCTTTCTCCAGCGTGCGCTCGCGACCGATCTTCGTGCTCATCGCGATCTCGGCGCCGGCCAGGTCGATCGAGGCGACCGCGATGTCGATCTCGCGCTTGACGATGATCTCGGAGATCGGCATGTCGTTGACGAGCACGTCGTAGAGGCTGTGTTCGACCTTGTCCGGGTCGATGCCCTGGGACATCGTCAGGTTGCCCTGCGGGTCGAGGTCGATGCAGAGGACGCGATAGCCGGACTCGGCGAACGCCACCGCCAGGTTCAGCGTGGTCGTCGTCTTGGCGACGCCGCCCTTCTGGTTGGCGAAGGCGATCACGTCGGCCGTCTTCACCGGGGCCTCCTCTTCCGCCTCCTGCGGCTTGAGGAAGTCGAGTCGGGTCGGGGCGATCAGGTCGATCGCCTTCATCCGCCCGTCGCCGGATTCGTCGTCGTCATCATCGCTGTGGTCGTTGATCGGCCGCTCGGAGGTCTCGGGCTCGGTATCGGGCTCCGGCTCGACCGCCGCCGGTGCGGGAGCGGGGGCTGCCGCGACCGGCTCGGGCTCCGCGGCGGGCGCCTCCTCGACCTCCTCCTGTTCCTCTTCCGCGAAATCCGGCTCGTAATCGTCGTATTCAGGCCCGTAGTCGGCCACCGGCCGCTCGGGGACGGCCTCTTCCATACGCTGCAGCTCTTCTTCGAGCGGATGAGTCTCCTCGGCGACGACGGGCTCCGGCTTCTTCTTGCGGCTTAGAAATCCCATTGCGCGGATATTCGGATGCGAGCGCCTTTTTCCTGCCGTAATACGAAATTGCTAGGAATTGCCCGATACCTGAACTTCTCGACAAGCGGTTGGTCATCGTCACCGGCAAGGGCGGGGTCGGCAAGACGACGGTCTCGGTGGCCCTCGGCATGCGGGCCGCGGCGGAAGGCAAGCGGACGATCGTCTGCGAGGTCGCCGCCCAGGAGAACGCCTCGCGGATGTTCGAGCACACCACCGTCGGCTTCCACGAGGTCGAACTGGAGGAGAACCTCTGGGCGATCTCGATCGACCCCGACGAGTCGATGCGCGAGTACGTCCTCCTGCAGCTGAAGGTGCGCGCGATGCGCGACATGCTCTTCCGCAGCCGCATCTTCAACTACCTCGCCGCGGCGACCCCGGGGCTGAAGGAGCTGGTCACGATCGGCAAGATCTGGGAGCTCGCCCAGCTCGACCGCAAGGTCAAGTCGGGGCGCAAATACGATCTCGTGATCGTCGACGCCCCCGCCACCGGACACGGGGTCGGCTTCCTGCAGACCCCGCGCACCTTCGCCAACATCGCCCGGGTCGGGCCGATCCATTCGCAGGCCCAGACGCTCGACAACTTCATCACCGACCACGACAACACCGGGGTGGCGATCGTCGCCCTGCCGGAGGAGATGCCGGTCAACGAGTCGGCGGCGCTGGAGCACGACCTGGTCGAGGAGGTCGGCGTCGCGGTCGATCGGGTCTACCTCAACGGGCTCTACCCGGAGCGCTTCTCGAAGGACGAGGCGGAGAGCCTGAGCGCGCTGGCGGCGGGCGAGGACGGCGCGCCGAAGGCGGCGGCGCGGGCGGCGTTGTCGGAGTTCGGCCGGGCGCGCTCGCAGCGGGCGCAGCTGGCGCGGCTGCGCCGCCGCGCCCAGGCACCGGTCAAGACCCTCCCCTTCCTGTTCGAGCCCGACCTCGGGCCGGAGGCGGCCCGACGCCTCTCGAAGAGGCTCACGTGAGCCCGAAGAGCCCCCGCCTGAGCGATGCCCTCGAGGGCAAGGAGGTGGTGATCTGCGCCGGCTCCGGCGGGGTCGGCAAGACGACCACCTCGGCGGCGATCGCGACCGGACTGGCGGCGCGCGGGATGAAAGTCTGCGTGCTCACCATCGACCCGGCGAAACGCCTCGCCGACTCGCTCGGGCTGGCGGAGCTCGGCAACGACGCGCGCCGGGTCGAGCCGAAGCTCTTCGAGCAGCAGGGGATCGAGATGAAGGGCGAGCTGTGGGCGATGATGCTCGACCCGAAGGCGACCTTCGACGAGCTGATCGCCCGCCAGGCCCCCGACGAGGAGTCGCGCGACCGGGTCCTCGAAAACCCGATCTACCAGCAGATCTCCGGCGCCCTGGCGGGCTCGCAGGAGTACATGGCGATGGAGAAGCTGTTCGAGCTCCACACCGAAGGCGGCTACGACGTCCTGGTCCTCGACACGCCGCCGAGCCGCAATGCGCTCGACTTCCTCGAGGCGCCGGGCCGCCTCACCCAGTTCATCGAAGGCAAATCGCTGAAGGTCTTCATGAAGCCGACCGGGTTCGCGGCGAAGGTCGCCGGACGCGGGGCGACGGTGGCGCTCAGCGTGATGAAGCGGATCCTCGGCTTCGACCTGATCGCCGACCTGGCCGAGTTCTTCAACGCCTTCAGCGGCATGGTCGACGGCTTCCAGGCGCGTGCCAAACGGGTCAACAAGCTGCTCGCCTCGCCGACCACCTGCTTCCTCGTCGTCTGCGGGCCGCAGGGCGAGCCGATCGACGAGGCCGTCTACTTCCACCGCAAACTGGTCGAGGCGAAACTGCCCTTCGGTGGGGTGAACGTGAACAAGGTCCACTACCCCGCCGAGAAGCTGCGCGGCGAGGCCGAGGACCTCCCCGCGGTGCTGGCGGAGAAGCTCGGGGATGAGGACCTGGCCCGGCGCGTGGCGGCGAACTTCTCCGACTACCAGGCGCTGGCCGAGCGCGATGCGCGCAACATCGAACACCTGGCGCGCGAGATGAGGGCGACCGGCGTGATCCGGGTCCCCTATCTGGACGAGGACGTGCACGATCTGGCCGGCCTGGCCCAGATCAACCGCTACCTCTTCGCGACGGGCGAGGAGCGGGTCGCGATGGCGGCGGGAAGGGCCTGACTAAGAAGCGTCGGTGCGCCCGAAGTGGGTGAACTCGAGGTGGGAGACATCCCAGTCGGCGTCCGGGACCGGGAAGAGGTGGCGGACGCGCGGGGTGTCGATCCGCTCGCGGTGCTGAAGGTCGCGCTCTTCGGCGGCAGGCCACTCGAGTGACCGGCCGCGCTCCTCGTCGACCTCGTCGAGCCAGTGGGTCGCGGTGACCGTGATCTCGCCCGGGGCGGGGATCGGCTCCATGATCCGGGTTTCCATGCTCGGCTCCTCCTGGTGAAGGTCGTCGTCCTCGTCCACAATGTCCTCGTCCGACTCGGTGAGTTGCACGACCCGGAAATCGTCAACCGGCACGTCCTCCGCTTCGCGTCCGGGCGAGCCGGGCAAGTCCTCCTCCGTGTCGAAGTCGTCCTGGGCGTAGACCGTGATCTCGGCGTCGCCGGCTTCCAGGCCGGTCGCGATCAGGGTCTCGTCGGCGGTGGCGGAAAGGTCGCTGCCCAGTTCGCCGAGTGCCGCCTGGCGCAGGAGGCGGCGGACGCCGTCCTCGATCCAGGTCGCCAGCTCGATCGCGCCGTCGAGGATGCGGCCGTTCATCAGCGCGCGCTCCAGCTCGAGCACCTCCTCGACCCGCTCGCGGGCCTCGATCCGGTCGAAGTCTTCGTTCGCGATCAGGGCCGAGGCGCGCAGCGGCAACGAGGCGCCGACCGGGCCATGGCCCTCGAGCACCGCGCGCAGCGCCAGCAGGTGGTCGGAGAGCCCTTCCATCGCGCTCTCGCGCTCGCAGCCCATCTCGAAGCGGCCGACCGCCCAGCTGAGGGCGCTGTCGGGATCCGGGCGCTGCTCCAACTGCGCCGCGAATTCGGCAAGTTCGGCGCCCTCCTCCTCGGAGAGGCGGTATCCACCGGGGCGGGTCGCCGCGGCGCCGGTGGTGATCCGGCGCCAGGTGTCCTCCCCGGTCGGGGCGAAGGCGAACGGGCCGAGGCCGATACCGCCGACCTTGAACATCCGCATCACGCTGATCAGCTCACGCAGTTGGTGGAGGGCCTCGTCGGCGCCGTGGTCGCCCCCCTGTTCGGCGACGGCGAGGAACTGCGGCTCCCAGGCGGCGCGGCCCATGCCTTCGCTGCGCATCGCCTCGACCGGGGCGGCGACCTGGTCGGCGCGTACGATCCGCACCCCGTTCGGCAGCTGCAGGCGGTTCATCGACATCCGCAGGCCGACGATCGGCACGATCAGGACATCGGCGTCGTCGACGCTTCGCGCTTCCGCATCCAAGGTCGCAATCTGTTCCTCGAGCCGCCCCCGATCAAGGGCGAACCCCGTGCTTCCCTCCCAAAGTCCGATGAAGAAGACCTCCAACATGCGCTCCGCCCGCGTCCCCGGTTCGGGTGGGACGACCTCGCCGCGCGCCTCCAGATAAGTGGAGGCCACCCCGGCCTCGACGACCGCCTCGCGCGCCGCGTTCCAGCCCGGCAACGCGTGCAGCTCGCCGGTCCGCTCGGCCACGTAACGGCCGGTCTGCGGGACGTAGCTGTAGAAGGGCGAGTCCTCGGCGGTGTCGGTGGCGACGTCGAAGGGGATCTGCTCGCCTTCGGCCACCATCGCGTTGAAGCGGGTCGCCGCCTCGGTGGCGAGGCGGCGCAGAGATTCGTTCAGCAGGAAGTCGCGCACGGGGCCATCTTTCGCCCGTCGCCTCCGCCTCCTGCGCCTGCACGGCGGCTTGCAAGCCCGGGCGTCGCCGCCTTATCCAGGGCGCGGTCTAGACGGCGGCGGGCTCGGCGGCCTCGCCGAGCAGCCAGCGGGTGCCGTAGGCGCGCATGTCGTCGATCAGCGGCGCCAGGGCCACGCCTTTGTCGGTGAGGGCGTACTCGACCCGCGGCGGCACCTCCGGGTAGGTGTGCCGCTCGACGATCCCCTCCTCCTCCAACGCCCGCAGCCGCAGCGACAAGGTCCGCGGGCTGATCCCCTCGAGCGAACGTTCGAGTTCGCAGAACCGCCGGTTCCCTTCCGCGAGGTCGCGGATCACGAGGAGCGTCCACTTACCGCAGACCACCTCGGCGGTCTTGCAGACGGGGCATTCTGAGTTGCTTGCGGCGCTCATAAAACTTCGCTTCAGAAAGTGTAGCCACATAGCTTCATCAACTGAAGCATTGGCTTTGGATCAACAAACCTGACCGTCAGCTACTCAACTTTGGAGAACACCCGCTGAGATCGGGCCATTTGAGACCCGATCCGCCTAAAGGAGGGACGAGAACCACCGATACGACTGCGGCATGGCATCGCGCGCGCGAAAATCCCCGTCCTCCGAGGAGGGCTTCATCATCATCGAGGTCCTGGTCAGCGCCCTGATCCTGGCGATCGTTGCCGGCGCCGTCCTGACCCTGATCGCGGCGACCACCCGCGGCGCGGCCGCGCAACGCAATCGCTCGGTTGCCTACGACCTGGCCCAGTCCGACCAGGCCCGGCTGCGAACGCTGCGGATCTTCGAAATCAACGGGGTCGAAATGAACGAAGCGAAGGTCACCCGGAACGGGACCGAATACACCGTCATCTCGGAACGCGAATACATCAACAACAAAGCAGCGGCCGTTTCCTGCGTCGAAGGAAGCGAAACGCCTGACTACGTCAAGCTGACCTCGAGGGTCGAAGCCGCGCCGATGTTGAAGCCGGTGATCCTGCAGAGCGCCGTCTCACCGTCGACCGGCTCACTCGACCCCAATCTCGGAAAACTTGCCGCCTCGACGGTCAACGCGGTCAACAAACCGGTCGCGGATGTGACGGTCACCCTCAGCTCGGGCAGCTCTTTCACCAAGCGGGCGACCACCGGGATCGAGGGCTGCGCCATGTTCCTGAGCGTGCCGGCGGGAACCTATACCGCCACCTACGAAGGCAAGAACCTGGTCAACGAACAAGGGGGGACCAAGACGACGGAAGCGGGGATCGTGGTCAGCGCGGGAGCGCTGAAACGCGTCGGGCCCTCGGCCTGGGACCACCCCGGCAAACTGGCACCGGAATTCGTCTACCTGGAACCAGGCACCGGCGTACTCCGCCCCGCTCCGGTCGACTCGATGACCGTGATCAACGCGACGCACGGTCTGACCGTGCCGATCGGCACCCCGGGCAACGTCCTTCGCAACAAAATCCAGGTCGCCGGAGCGCTCTTCCCCTTCGAATCCTCTGAATACACGGTCTACGCCGGCTCCTGTCCCTCGAACAATCCCGGAACGGCACCCGCCAACGCCTCCGGTCTCTACTCCGCGGAAGTCAAACCGGAAGGGGTCCTGACGCCGCAGATCCATGTCCCCGCCCTGGAACTGACCCTGACCAACGCGACCGGCGCATCCGCCGTGGGCGCCAGGGTGACGGTGACCGACGCCAATGCCGCCTGTAAGTACAACGGCAGCAGCATCAAGCGCGTCTTCACGACCAATGCGAATGGGCACCTCTCGAACGCGGCGGGAGAAACCGAAGCCGGGCTGCCCTTCGGTACCTACAACGTCTGCGCATCGCTGCCGGTGGGAAGCGAATACCAAAGTGCCAAAGCAGAAGCGGTAAAAGTCGAAAACTTCTCGGTCGGAACCACGTTGGCCCTCAAACTCGCGAAGGGCGGCAGTGCATGTCCATGAAGCGCGAGCTGAATCTCGACGACGAGGACGGCACCAGCATGGTCGAACTGGTCGTCGGCATGGGCATGGGCATGGTCGTCCTCGCCGGACTTTCGATGATGCTCATCATGGCCACGCGCGGCAACGCGCGGGTCGATGCCCGCACGGAAGCCTCAGACAACGCCCGGGTCGCGATGACCCGAATCATGGAAGAGCTTCACTCCGCGTGCGTGAAGCCCACCGAACCTCCGATCCAGGCCACCAGCACCAGCAACACCCTCGTCTTCCTGCACGGCACGTACGGCGGCGGGGTGGAAACTCTGAACGAGGCAGCGACCGAAACGAAGATCACCTACTCCCCGACCGCGCACACGCTGACCGAACAGAACGAGACGGAAGCCCCTCGGATCGTCCTGTCCCACGTCAGCCAAGCCGTGACGAACGGACAGGTCGCGCCGATCTTCAGATACGAAAACAGCACCGTTCCAGGCGGTAATCCGTTCACGATCCCGACGAACGGGACGCTGGGGGTCGAAAACTCCCGCTACACGATCCTGGTTCGGGTCGCCTTCAAGGCCGGCCCGAAATCTGAACCAGTCGCCGACGCCGGCGCCGCATCGGAAATCGAAAACAGCGCCACGCTGCGCCTCACCCCGCCCACTTTCAGCGAAACCGAAAAGGCCAAGCCATGTCAATGAGAGCTCAGGACGAAAGCGGCTTCACGATGATCATGACCGTGATCGGCGTGACGCTGGTCGCGCTCATCACCGCGGTCACGGTACTGGCGGCGAGCGGCGGCTCGCATCAGACCGCCCGCAGCGCCAATCGACAGCAGGCCTACGAGGCGGCATTGGCGGGCATCCATGAATACGCCTTTCACCTGCATGAAAACCAGTCCTACTGGGCGAAATGCATGAACGCCGTGACGGAGGCGACGGCGGCCAAAGAACCGATCGCGCTCAACGAAATGGGATCGACCGTCAACCGTCGTCTCGTGCCGGGGGCCGGGGGCTCCACCTATGCGCTCGAAATCATCCCCGCCACCGGCCACTCGAAATGCGATCCGACGACCTTCGAAACGGCGGCCGCGAGCATGATCGAGGGCCGCGGTACGTCCAGGGGGACGTTCCGGATCCGGTCCAACGGATACTACGGCGGCACCGAAGTCAAGGTGATGGCGACGTTCAAGCCGAAGAGCTTTCTCGAATACGTCTACTTCACCCAGTTGGAGACCTCCGACCCGGTCACCTACAAATATCCGGAATTGATCGCGGCCGCCAGCCGCCAGTGCTCGAAGACGATCTACGCGGGCCGCTACAACGCGCCACTGACGAACACCAGCGGCAAATATCTCAACGAAAAAGGGCAGATCGTCTCGGGAACGTCGGAAGCGAAGTACTGCGACACCATCTCCTTCGTGGGCGGCGACAACATCAAGGGACCGATGCACACGAATGACGCCTTCGTGATCTGCGAAAAACCGACCCTGGGACGCAACGCCCAGGACCCGGTCGAGGTCAGCTACCCGACCTCGCCGGGGTGGTTCTCGACCAAAAGCTTCGTTGCCTCGGGCGGCTCGAACTGCGCCGGCAGCAGCGCCAACTTCAAGGGCACCTTCGAAGTGGCCTCGCCACCCCTGGTGCCGCCGCCGACCAACGGGCAGCTGGAAACCGTGGTCCAACCGGCGTTTCACTACACCGGCGAAGTAAAGATCTGCCTCGAAGGGTCGACGATGAAAGTCGGGCCCGGCAAATCATGCACGGGGTCTCTGTACTCCGGACCGCTCCCCACCAACGGGGTGATCTACGCCTCGAACCTGGCGGGCTGCACCGGCGAATATTCGCCGCTCAACGTCTCCTATGAATCGACCGGGACGAACCCGTGCGGCAACATCAACATCGAAGGCACGTACTCGAAACCGCTGACGATCGCCGCGGCGAACGACGTCTTGATCATGAACAACCTGACGAAGACGAATGAAGAAGCGATGCTCGGCCTGATCGCCAACAACTTCATCCGCATATACCACCCGGTGAAACTGACCGAAGGGGTATGCACCTCGTCAAGCCCGAACTCCACCGGCTCGATCAGCAACATCAAAATCGAAGCGGCGCTCCTGGCCATCAACCACTCGTTCATCGTCGACAACTACAAATGCGGCCCCCAACTCGGCACGCTGAACGTGAAGGGCGCGATCGCGCAGAAATATCGTGGCGCCGTCGGCACCACCGGCAGCACCGGCTATATCAAGAGCTACGAATACGACGACCGTTTCAGGGCCAACGAACCGCCGGAATTCACCGCGCCGAAAGAAAGCGCCTGGGTCATCGGCCGCGAGATCATCGAATAGGCGGCGTCGCCTTCGACGCGAATCAGATGACGTGGTGACGCCCGCGGACGGGTGTCGTCGATTTCTAGGTAGGAGCGTGTTGCAAGGCGCTTTGTAAGCGCCTTATTTTTCGGTAAAGGGCTGTTGTCACGGGGCATTTCAGCCGATGGATAGGGGTCGCGGAAACCTGCCGCGACTTCGATCCGATGAGCTCCATCCTGACCAAGCAGATCAGCCTGCCGCGACCTCGTCGGCCCGAATTGCGACGCCCTGAATTCCGGCGTCCGGGCGGCGGCCGACCGAGCCTCGGCGGACCCGAGATCTCGATGCCGAGCTTCGGCCGCAAGAAGAACGCCGGCGGCGTCGTGGTCGGACTCGAGATCGAGGCGGGAAGCGTCGCCGCGGTCGAGGCCCGGCTCGAGGACGGGGTGCCGCGGGTGATCCGCGCGGGCATCGAGCCGCTGGCGCCCGATGCCTTCCGCGACGGCGAGGTGGCCGAGCCCGAGGCCGTCGCCACCGCCCTCCGCGCCCTCTTCGATGCGCACGGTCTCAGCCGCAGGGTCCGCCTCGGGATCGCCAATCAGCGCCTCGTCGCGCGTACGCTGCGCCTGCCCGCGATCGAGAATCCCGATGAGCTCGACGCAGCGGTGCGGTTCAGCGCCCAGGAGCAGATCGCGATGCCGCTCGAGGAAGCGGTGATCGAGCACCGCATCGTCGGCGGCGTGGCGGCGAGCGCCGACGGGCCGGCCCAGATCGACGTGATGGTGGTCGCCGCGCGGCGCGACATGATCCACGCCTCGCTCGTCCCGCTGCAGGCCGCCGGTCTCGAACCCGTCGGCGTCGACCTCTCCGCCTTCGGCATGATCCGCGCCCTCGCCGACGACATCGTCGAGGCGTCTCCTGACGGGGCGATTCCCGCCCTTCGTCCCGCCACCCTCTACTGCCACCTCGGCGACGCCACCACCCTCGCGGTCGCCCGCGGTCGCTCCTGCCTCTTCACCCGCGTCTCCCCGGTCGGCCTCGAGGGCATCGCCCGCGGCCTCGCCTCGGGCACCGGGCTCAGCCTCGAACACGCCGGGCTGTGGTTGAACCATGTCGGCCTCGACCGGCCGGCAGATGAGATCGAGGGCGACCCCGCAACCGTCACCCGCAGCCGCGCGGCGCTCGAACGCGGCGCGGCGTCGCTGGTCGACGAGCTCCGTCTCTCACTCGACTTCTACGGCGGCCAGGAGGCGGCAGTCGAGGTCGAGCAGATCGCGCTCGGTGGACCCGGCGGCGCGGTTCCCGGGCTCGCCGAGAGGATGGAATCGCAGATCGGCCTGCCGATCGCGGTCGCCCGTCCCGCCGCCCTCGACGGTTACGACATCGCCACCGCGGCGCGCCTCGCGCTGCCCCTCGGGATGGCCCTCGACGTCTGATGCGACCGATCAACCTGATCCCGTCCGACGAGCGCCCGGGCAGCCGCAAGCCGCTGCGCTCAGGGCCGCTTGCGTACATCGTCGTCGGCGCGCTCGCGGCGGCGGTGATCGCGATCACCGCGCTGGTCGTGACCGAGAACTCGATCTCCGACAAGAAAGCCGAAGTCACCCAACTGCGGGCCGAACAGGCAAGCATCGCCGCGAAAGCGCAGGCGCTTTCCGCCTACACCCAGTTCGACACGGTGAGCGAACAGCGGCTGGCGACGATCACCGAACTCGCCGACAGCCGCTTCGACTGGTCGCGGATCCTGCACGAACTCTCACTCGTCATGCCGGTGGACGTGCAGCTCACCAGCCTCTCGGGGAGCGTCTCGGCGGGCGCCGGCGCGTCAGGCGGCGGCGGCGTCGGGCTGCGCTCCCAGATCGCCGGTCCGGCTCTGGAAATGGTCGGCTGCACCACCAGCCAGGCCGAGGTCGCCACTTTCATCGAGGCGGTCAAGGACATCGACGGCGTGACCCGCGTCGGCGTCCCGAGCTCGTCGATGAGCAGTGGCACCGGGGGCAACGCGACCAGCGCCGGGAGCTGTGAAGGCGCGGCCCAGTTCCAACTCGTCGCCGCCTTTGACGCCGCGCCGGTGCCGCCCGAAGCGGGTACCGAAGCGATCGCGCCCGAAGCGGTGACGCCCGAAGCGAGCTCGGAAAGCAGCCCCGAAGCCGGCGCGGGCGAAGCGGGCGAAGCGACTTCATCGGAAAACTCCTCCGAAGAAGCGGCAGCACAGTGATGAAGTCCTCGACCCGACCGATCATCGCCATCCTGCTGATCGTCGCCGCGGCGGTCGCCTTCTGGACGCTCGCCCTGAGCCCGAAGCGCAGCGAAGCCGACAAGCTCGACGCGCAGATCGAAACGCTGAACGCGAGCGTCGAGTCGGCGCGCGGCGAACTCGCCCAGGCCACGGCCGCGCGCCGGGCCTTCCCGACCGCCTATCACCAGTTGGTCGAGCTCGGACAGGCGGTTCCGGCGACCGACGAAACCCCCTCGCTGCTGATTGAACTGGAAGACCTGGCCGATGCCTCCGGCATCTCCTTCGAAACGATCACCCTGGAAGGGGAAGGCGGCGGTGCGGCCCCGCCACCCGCGGAAGCGACGACCGAAGGCGCCGAAAGCGCCTCCTCGATCGGCACGCCGGCGGCCGAAGTCATCCCGGCGACCGAGGTCGAAGCTTCGTTGCTGCCACTCGGCGCCTCGATCGGCACCGCCGGCCTCGCCGTGATGCCTTACTCGCTGAACTTCAGCGGCAACTTCTTCGGGATCGCCAAGTTCATCGGCAAGGTCGATGACCTGGTGGAATCAGGCAAGGCGAAGATGATGGTCGAGGGACGATTGCTGACGATCAACGGGTTCTCGCTCAACACCGCGGAAACCGAAAGTGGCGACAGCGAACTGCAGGCCTCCTTCAGCGTCACCAGCTACCTGATCCCGCCAGGGCAGGGCGTGACCGCCGGCGCGACGCCGAGCGCCCCTGCCGAATCCGCGGCCCAGACGGTGGCGGCGGAATGAACTGGCTGAAGAAAGGACCGGAGCTGAAGCTCTCCGAGTTGAAGGTCCCGGACTTCGTCTACGACCTTTTCTACGACCTCAAGGAACGCCATCTGCTGCCGCTGGTGGCGCTGCTGCTGGTGGCGATGGTGGCCGCGCCGATCTACTTCAAGAACTCGACCGGGTCCGATCCGGGACCGGCGACGACGCTCGGGCCGACGGCAACCGCCTCCTCGGTGGATGGGCGCGGGGAAACGATTGTCGTCGCGCGTTCTGAGCCCGGCCTGCGCGATTACCGGCGGCGACTGAAGGACTATCGCGCCCTCGACCCGTTCGCGGGCGGCGGAGAAGGAGCGACCACGAGTCCGGAAGTGACCAACTCCGCCCCGTCGGTCTCACCCCCGGTGGCCTCGACGCCCGAAGCGACGGTGACCGGTGGGGAATCCGGCAGTTCGGTGGAAGTGCCGGCCGAAGTGACGATCAGTCCCGAATCCGCCGGCGTCCCGGCTGAACCCTCGACCGGGAGCACCACCGTCACCAAGACCCGCTACGCCTCCGACACGATCGACGTGCGGATCGTGACCGTCCCGCACGGCTCTTCCGAAGAGAAGCAGGCCGACCGGGCGAAGCCTCAGGCCCAGGTCCGCCGCAACCTTCCCGAACTGACCATGCTGCCCGCCCGGGCGACCCCCGCGGCGACCTACATCGGCCTCACCAACGACGGCACGAAGGCCCTCTTCGTCGTCTCCTCCGATGTGGTCTCACTCTTCGGCGAAGCCAATTGCGTGATCGGTTCGCAGAGCTGCCAGCTGCTGGCCCTCGAACCGGGTCTGCCGGAGACCTTTGTCTATGGCGCCCAGGAACGGACCTACAGGATCGAGCTGCTGAAGATCGACCAGACCTACGCTTCCAAGCCCCGCCGTGCCAACCTGGGCGCCGGCAAGGGCAAAGGCGACGCCAAGAACGGCGGCGGCGAAGGCAGCGGCAGCGGGCCCGCCGAACGCGGCTAGAGCGCCGGCAGGCGCCTCAGTTCAGGTAGAGATCGACCAGGTGGTGCCCGGCCAGGAGGCCGACGACTCCGCCAAGGGCCAGGAACGGACCGAACGGGATCGTCATCTTGCGCGCCTGCGTGCCTCGAGAAGCGATCAGGGCAAGGCCGACGACGCTGCCTGCGAGCAGTCCGGCGAGGATCGCGGGGGCGACGGCACGGCCGAGAAAGAGGCCCATGGTCGCCACCAGCTTGGCGTCGCCGAGGCCCATGCCGCGGGGCGCGGCGAGCACGACGAGGAAGAAGAGGCCTCCCGCCGCCGCGGCGGAGATCAGCCGCTCGGCCACACCGCCCGGGTCGGTGGGGATCGCGATCGCCAGGCAGATCACGGAGCCGGCGAGCAAGGCCTTGTTGGGGATGATCCGTTTGTCCAGGTCGGTCAGCGTGACCACGGCGAGCATCGCCACAAAGACGAGGCCGATTGCCGCTTCGGCAGCGTCGTGGCGATAGACGATCACCGTCGCCGCGTAGAGAGCGCCGACGATGATCTCGGTCAGCGGATATCGCGGCGAGATCGGCGCTCCACAGCAGCGCGCCTTGCCCCGCAAGAGCAGCCAGGAGACGACCGGGATGTTGTCGCGAGCACCGATCTGGGCCCCGCATCGAGGGCATTGGGAACGCTCGAGCCCGAATGGCATCCCCCGTGGCAGTCGATAGGCCACCGCCGTGGCGAAGCTGCCGACGGCCAGCCCCGCCAGAAACGCGATGATCGCCACGCCTGCCACGGCGGAGTTCTACCCGAGCCCGTCGGCGGTCCGACTACGCGGCGGGCGGGACGACGATGAAGTGACGCTTGATCGGCCTGGGTTCGACGTTGCCGGCGGTGTCGGTGGCGCGGATCGAGAGGGCGTGGTGGCCGAGCTTCAGGTGCTTGATCAGGAACGGGGACGCGCAGGGCTTCCAGTTCGCCTTGTCGACCTTGCACCTGAAGGTGGTGCCGGGCTGATCTTCGGTGATGTCGGTGAAGCGGAACACCGCCTTGCGCTTGCGCGTCTTCACCCCGGGGCCCATCGTGATCCTGGTGCGAGGCGCGGTCGAGTCCTCGGTGTAGGTCACCGGGTCCGAGCAGCCGGAGTGCTGAGCACCGGCGGAGACCGCGGAGAAAGTGGTGGTCGCGTTCTTCGCCACCGTCACCTCGAAGCCCGTGCCGAGCTGCGCGGGGGTTCCCTTGGCGATCGGCGATCCGCCGCAGTTCGAAGTCGCATAGACCGTGACGGTACCGGCACCGGGAGCACTGCCTACGACCGACGGGGTCAGGTCGTTCGCACGTTCGCCGGGGACCATGTGGAGAGTAGGCGCGGCCGGTTTCGGACCGGCTGGCGTACCCCCTCCGACCGAGCCCCCAGGGGATGACTTACCGGACGATGAGCCACCAGTAGACGAACCATCCGAGGAGCCCCCACCGGCACCCTGGCCGCCCTCACCATTCGCCCGTTCACCACTGCCGCCTCCGGGTGGCTGTACCGGGACGTTCCCCTCCCAGTAGGTGAGTGGGTTCGAACAGGAGGACGGTTCGGATCGATTGGCCGGATCGACCTGGACGGCGGAGAAGGTGGTCGCGGAGTCCGTCGGGACAGCCGCGGGGATCCCGGCCCCCTCGAGCGCTTCCGCGGACCCGTGTGCCACCTCGGTGCCGACGAGGCAGTCGGATGAGGCGAAGATCTGGATTTCGTAGGTCGGGTGCGCGGTCGGTTTTTTGACCGTGTGCGCGATGGGACCGGAGTCCAAGACTCCGGAGAAGGGGACGGCTTTGAGGATGATTTCGTCTTCCGGTTCAGCTTCGCCGAGGATCGAAGGCGTGGTGGATTTTGCCGTGGCCCCTTCGCTGGAGGGCGGATCGGTAGCGAGTAGACGCGGCACTTTGGGTGCCGCCGAGGCCGACCCGCCGAACATCAACGCGATGACGGCCGGAGCCACACACACCAAGAGGCGGGCCATCATGGCCCGCCTCTTGGGAATGCGAACTTCGGTCATGCCGCTAACCGAGGGTCAAGGTTATTCGTCCCAGGAGCCTTCGGTGTCCGTTGCGGTCGTGATACCCGAGCAGCCGCCGGCGTTGTCGCCCGCCGCCGGAATGGTGCAGGGGAATTGCAGGCTCCCCGCATCATTTTCGATCAAGAACACATTCCCGGTCGAAGAAACCGATTCGATCGTGTAGGTCGTGTCGGTGAGGTTGGTGAGGAGGATTCCTTCAACCGCCGACGCGGTGGCGGTCTTCTTCGTGCCCGGCTTGATGGTGGGCTCAATTTTTTCGAGTTCGTCGATCAGACAGGTGCCATATTTACCGCTGTGTTCGGTTGCGCAGGTCTCCATCGCCACCTGCGCCGAGTGGGCGTTCTCCTTGGCCTTCGAGTCACCGGCCTTGTCGCGCTGATTGAAGAACGCGGGGAGGGCGATGGCGGCGAGGATGCCGAGGATGAGCATGACGACGAGAAGCTCGATCAGCGTGAAGCCGGCCTCACTGTCGCCACTGAGTCGGGCACCTAGACGGGCCCGGAGATTCTGGAGAAACATATAGGTGCCTCCTGTTGCTACCTATCGTTTGCCAGGCCCCGTCGCGTGATGCCACGGTGTCGTATGCCTCTTGCACCAAGGCACTGGCTGGATAATTACCCGGTGGTCATCGACAGGATCGAGGCGACCTTTAGTACCGACACTTGGCTATCTCCTGGACGCCACTTTTCGGGTTCAGTCCACCCAAAAGTGACGAGTTCAGGACGCGAAATGCGGCTCTGGGAGACCGCGTCTCACGTCGGCACCAACGAACGTCCAGTTTTGCCGAGGGCTAACGGATGTGTTCGTAGATCGAGAACATCGGCAGGTACATCGAGATCACGATGAACCCCACCATGCCACCGACGAAGACGATCATCACCGGCTCCAGCAAGGCGGTCAGCGCCTTCACCTTGGCGTCGACCTCGGCCTCGTAGAAGTCCGCGACTTTGCTCAGCATCTCGTCGAGCTGGCCGGTGTCCTCGCCGACGGCGATCATGTGCCCGACCATCGGCGGGAAGATGTCGGCGTCGGCGATCGGGGCGGCGATCGAACCGCCGCGCTTGACCGAGGCGTAGACGTCGTCCATCGCTTCCTCGACCACCACGTTGCCGGCCGTTTCCCCGGTCAACTTGATCGCTTGCAACATCGGCACGCCGGAGGCCACGGCGCCGGAGAAGGTGCGCGACCAACGCGCCAACGCAACCTTCTGCACCACGTCGCCGATCTTGAAGGGCAGCTTCAGCGTGAAGCGATCCCAAGCTCGATGCCCGGCTTCGGTTTTCTTCCACTTGAAGAAGAGGAGGACCGAAAGGACCAGCCCGGGGATGATCAGGAACCAGTAGCCGGTGAGCGCATCGGAGAGGCTGACGCAGAACTGGGTCGGGCCCGGCAGACCTGCCGCTTCCTGAGGATTTTCTTCGGCCAGTTCTTCGAAGATCTTGGCGAAGACGGGGATCACGAAGGCGACGATCGCGACCAGCACGATGGCGGCGAAGCCGAAGATCAGCGCCGGGTACATCAGCGCCGATTTGACCTCGCGCCGCAGCGCGTCCTGCTTCTCAACCTGGTACGCGATCCGGTCCATCGCCTCGTCGAGGCGGCCCGACTGCTCGCCCGAGCGGACCATCGCCCGGTAGAGGCGGTCGAAGATCTTGGGGTAGCGGCCCATGGCCTGCTCCAACGAGCTGCCCGCCTCGACGTCCTGACGGATTCCGGCGGCCGCCTCTTTGAGCAGATCGTCGTTGGTCTGATCCTCAAGCGTCTGCAGAGTCCGGAGCATCGGCATGCCGGAGGTGTTCAGGGTGGCGAACTGCCGCGAGAAGACCGCCAGCTCGCGCAGGTCGACGCCGCGCCAGCGCTTCAGCAGATCCTCGAGGTTAAGCGGGTTCGACTTCTCGCTGACGTCGAGCACGATCAAGCCACGCTGGCGCAGCTGCTCGCCGACCGCGGACTTGGATTCGGCCTGGATCTCGCCGCTCGAGGTCGAGCCGGCCAGGTCCATCGCCTTGAACTCGAAGGTGTTCGCGCTCACGCCGGGACCCCGTTCGCCTGTGGCACGACCGCCGGGCCGCCACCGAGCAGCCGGCTCAGCTCCTCCGGCACGCTCGCTCGCTGTTCGGCCAGCGCCCGACCGATCTTGCCCGCCCGCACCAGCCGCACCAGGTCGGCGTCCATCGTCTGCATCCCGATCGCTCCCGAGGTCTGCAGCGCCGCGTAGATCTGATGGGTCTTGCCCTCGCGGATCAGGTTGCGGATCGCCGGCGTCGGGATCAGCACCTCGCAGGCGACGACGCGGCCACGGCCGTCACTGGTCGGCAGCAGCTGCTGGGTGACGATCCCCTGCAACGCGATCGACAGCTGCGTGCGCACCTGCGCCTGCTGCTCCGGCGGGAAGACGTCGATCACGCGATCGACGGTCTGGGCGGTCGACTGGGTATGCAGGGTGGCGAAGACGAGGTGGCCGGTCTCGGCCGCGGTCAGCGCAGTCGAGACCGTCTCCAGGTCACGCATCTCCCCGACCAGGATCACATCGGGGTCCTGGCGCAGCGCCGCCCGCAGGCCCCGCGCGAAGTCAGGTGCGTCGGAGCCGACCTCGCGCTGGTTGACGATCGATTTTTTGTGATGGTGGAGGAACTCGATCGGATCCTCGATCGTCAGGATGTGGTCCTCGCGGTCGAGGTTGATCGCGTCGATCATCGCCGCCAGCGTCGTGCTCTTGCCCGAGCCGGTCGGCCCGGTGACGAGGACGAAGCCCCGCGGTTTGGTGGTCAGCTCGCGCAGCACCGGCGGCACGCCGAGCGACTCCAGCGCCGGCACGTCGTGCGGGATCAGTCGGAACGCCGCGCTCACCGCGCCGCGCTGGAAGAAGCAGTTGACGCGGAAGCGGGCGACGCCCGGGATCGCGTAGGCGAAGTCGAGCTGCTGGTCGTTCTCGAACCGTTTGCGTTGGTCGTCGTTGAGGATCCCGTAGACGACCTCGCGGGTCTGCTGCGTGTTCAGCACCGGGAAGCCCTCCATCGGCAGGATCCGTCCCTTGTCGCGGATCGACGGCGGCACGCCGGGGGTGATGTGGACGTCGGAGGCGCGCGCCTCCACCATCTGGCGGAGCACCTCGGAGAAGTCGAAATCAGGCCGTGACACGGAGCACCTCCTCGAGGCTGGTGACGCCCGCCCGGACCTTCGAGACACCGTCCTCGCGCAGGGTCAGCATCCCCTCTTCCTCGGCGACGGCGGCGATTTCAGGCTCGGCGGCACGCTGGATCGTCAGTTCTTTCAACGTCTCGCTCATCGACATCGCCGAATAGATGCCGACCCGCCCGCGGTAGCCGGAGTGGTTGCAGCGGGGGCAGCCGACCGGCTCGTAGCCCTCGAGTTCGGCCCCGGCCGTGATCCCCGCCCCGGCCAACGCTTCGGGCGAGATCACCGTGCGCCGCTTGCAGCTCGCGCAGAGCTTCCGCGCCAGGCGCTGGGCGATCACGCAATCGACCGCCGAGGCGGTGAGAAAGGTCTCGATCCCCATCTCGTTCAGACGCGGGAGCGCTCCCGGGGCGTCGTTGGTGTGCAGCGTGGTCAGCATCATGTGGCCGGTCAGCGCCGCCTCGATCGCGATCCGGGCGGTCTCCGCGTCGCGGATCTCACCCACCATCACGATGTCCGGGTCGGCACGCAGGATCGACCGCAGCCCGGTGGCGAAATCGAGCCCCGCCTTGCGGTTGACGTTCATCTGGTTGATCCCGTCGATCCGGTACTCGACCGGGTCCTCGATCGTGATGATCTTCTTGGTCACGTCGTTAAGAGCGGCAAGCGCCGCGTAGAGCGTCGTCGACTTGCCCGAGCCGGTCGGCCCGGTCACCAGCACCGCTCCGTAGGAGCTGCGGAAGGCCTCCTCGAAGCGGGCCCGCGCCGAGCCGGCCATCCCCAGTTCGTCGAGCGTGCGCTGTGAGTTGCTTTCGTCGAGGATGCGGATCGTCGACCCCTCGCCGCGCTGGGTTGGCAGGGTGGTGACGCGGAGGTCGATCCGCCGCCCCTCGACCGAGACGCTGACCCGCCCGTCCTGCGGCACCCGCTTCTCGGCGATGTCGAGCTCCGACATGATCTTCAGCCGCGAGATCACCGCGCCGGTCATCCGCTTGGGCACGTGGGCGGCATCCTTCAGCACACCGTCGACGCGGAAACGGATCCGCAGCTCCCCTTCCTCGGGCTCGATGTGGATGTCGGACGCCCCCTCCCCCACCGCCTGCGCGAGCAGGCTGTAGACGAGCTTGACGATCGGCGCGTCCTCCGGGCCCGCCTGCATATCGGTGACCGGAGCGGGCGCCGCCTCTTCTTCGGCCGCCTCGTGGATGATCGCGTCGGCGGCGGCGCTCTGTACCGTGCCGAGCCGCGTCAACAGCGCTTCGACGTCGGCTCGCGCGGCGACCGCGATCCGGCAGTCGAGCCCGGTCGCGACCTGGATGTCGTCGAGGGCGAGGACGTTGGCCGGGTCGGCGGCCGCGACCAGCAGCGTGCCGGTGTCGACGTAGCCCACCGGGACCGCCATGTAGCGGCGCGCCAAGGCCACCGGGAAGAGCGCGGCGGCACCCATGTCGATGCCGTAGACGGCGAGGTCGACGTGGTCGAGCCCGTACCGCTCGGCGGTCGCCCGCGACAGCTGCTCTTCGGTCAACGCGCCCTGCTCGAGGAGCAGCGCCTCGGGCGGTTTGCCGGCGGTCCGTGCCGCCTCGACCGCCGCCTGCACGGTCGGCTCGGCGACGAAGCCGAGCTCGACCAGCACGTCGGTGATGAAGCCGCGCGAGTGGCCCCGCTGGACCGGCGGGGTCAGCCCCGGCGTGCCCTGCTCCCGCGGCTCCCCCAAGGCAGGAGCAGCCGACCCCCCGAGGTCGGGGACCGGGCGCAGGTGGCTCGGGTAGTCGCTGCCCATGTCGCTCATCCCGGGTGGTAGGCCCCGCCTTCGGGACCCTTGTAGGTGGCGTCGACGATCGTCTGGTGGATGCTCTGGGGCGTCTGGTAGCCGTAGGCGACGATCGCCTGCGGCACGCCGTGGCTGAGTGACTTCGGCCGCATCGCGATCAGCGCCGGCAGCTGGCTGATGTTCAAGCCGATGGTGACCGAGGCGTAGCGGGAGATCTGCTCGGCGGGGACGACGATCGGCGTCACGTCTTCGACAGCGGCCACCGCGCGCAGCGCCAACTTGGTGAAGCGGTCGTCGATCCCGCCGTCGTGGACGACCAGCAGGACGACGGCCCGGTCGGCGTCGTAGGCGGCGGTGAAGCGGGGCGGCAAGGGCTTCGTCTGCGGCACCGAGGTCGGCAGTTCGCCGACGCCGGTCGGCGCCGCCACCGCCAGTGCTTCACTCGGTTCGACCGTGGGTTCGGTTTCGCCGCCGGACGACGATCCACCCGATTTGGCCAAGAACAGCACCGCGACGACCACCGCCAGCACGGCCACCAGCCCGACCTGGGCCGCCCTGCTTTCGTTCAGCTTCTCCCGCACGGCGTCTCCCTAGGGCCCGACCGGGGTCGGATCGAGCTGCTCGATACCGCTGGCGCGCTGGCCTCCGGCGGCGAGCATCAGTTTGAGGTCATGGGGATTGGACGCGTAGTCCATCGCCACCTGCTCGGTGATCCGCCCCTCGCCGACGTAGGAAAGCAAGGCCTGGTCGAAGGTCCGCATCCCGTAGTACTCGCCTTCGGCGATGACCTCGGTGATCTTGCCGGTCTCCTCCGCGTTCAGGATCAGGTCCTGGACGCGGCCGGTGACCACCATCACCTCGGAGGCGGGGACCCGCCCTTCGCCGGTTACGTCGGGCACGAGGCGTTGGGCGATCGCCCCCCTGAGCGTCGCCGCCAGCATCACCCGCGCCTGCTGCTGCTGGTGCGGCGGGAAGAAGTCGATGATCCGGTTGATCGTCTCGGTCGCGTCGAGGGTATGGACGGTGGAGAGCACGAGGTGGCCGGTCTCGGCCGCCGAGAGCGCCGTGCGCACCGTCTCCTCGTCGCGCATCTCGCCGATCAGGATCACGTCGGGGTCCTGACGCAGCACCCGCCGCATCGCGCGGCCGAAGCCGACCGTGTCGGAGCCGACTTCGCGCTGGTTGACGATCGAGTTCTTGTCGGCGTGCAGGTACTCGATCGGGTCCTCGAGCGTGATGATGTGGCGCGCCCGGGTCTCGTTGATGTGATCGATCATCGCCGCCAGCGTGGTGCTCTTGCCGGAGCCGGTGGTGCCGGTGACGAGGATGATCCCGCGCGGCTCCTCGGCCAACTCGCGCACCACCTCGGGCAGGCCGAGGTCGTCGATCGAGCGGACCTGGAAAGGGATCGCGCGGCAGACGATCGAGATCGCCCCGCGCTGCTTGAAGACATTGACGCGGAAGCGGGAGACGCCCGGCAGGGCGTAAGAGAAGTCGGCCTCGCCGTCGCTCTCGAATTCGGTCAGCGACCGCGGCTCGGCGATATCATGGAAGGCCTGCTTGGTGTCCTCGGCGGTGAGCCTGCCGAAGCCCTCGAGCGGGATCAGGTCGCCATGCATCCGGGCCACCGGAGGCGAGTCGATCTTTACGTGCAGATCTGAACCCTCGCGCTCGACGAGGGTTCGCAGGGCGGTTGCGATGTCGAACATCCCGGCACTTATCGGCCGGGATGCTCGATCGCTTGACTCAGTACTTACTAGTGCTTAGGGCGCCCACACAAGCCGCTTAAGCGACCTCGCGCAGTTTCTGGGCCTCGCCCAGGGACTGCAGCTTTTTGAGGCTCTGGTTCTCGATCTGGCGGATCCGCTCGCGGGTGACGTTGAACGTCCGGCCGACCTCGTCCAGGGTCCGCGGGTGCTCGCCGCCGAGCCCGTAACGGAGCTCGAGCACGCGGCGCTCGCGGTAGGAGAGGTTCTCGAGGGCTTCCTTGAGGGCCTCTTTGGTGAGCAGGTCGGCCGCCCGGTCGAACGGGGACTCGGCCTTCTCGTCGGCGATGAACTGACCGAACTCGGACTCCTCCTCGTCGCCGACCGGCTTCTCGAGGGAGACCGGGGCCTGGGCGGAGCGCTTGATCGAGTCGACCTCCTCGGGATCGATGCCGGTCACCTCGGCGATCTCCTCCGGGGTGGGCTCACGGCCCAGCTCGGTGACCAGCTTGCGCTCGGCACGGCCGATCTTGTTCAGCTTCTCGACCACGTGGACCGGGATGCGGATGGTCCGCGCCTTGTCGGCGAGCGCACGGGCGATCGCCTGGCGGATCCACCAGGTCGCGTAGGTGGAGAACTTGAACCCCTTGCGGTAGTCGAACTTCTCCGCCGCAC